>Ga0256404_1000801_pt1 | contig 80646 bp, 65 predicted proteins | sample RumenRJG_01DNA_FD_185990 | JGI IMG/M metagenome (GOLD analysis project Ga0256404, IMG submission 185990) | Bovine rumen microbial communities from Lethbridge, Alberta, Canada - RJG_01 | ecosystem: Host-associated > Mammals > Digestive system > Stomach > Rumen | place: Canada: Alberta | collected...
GTTGGTCAGGTATCCGGAATAACGGATGCGGTTGAAATGTGATGGCAGTACATGCTTGAGAAACCGTCTTATAAATTCCATGCCGCTGACAGTCATGGTCTTTGTCTTCCCGCCATCCCTGTAATCCGTCAACTACGCCCCGACTAAAGTCGGAGGCTTGTATTTTAAAAAACTATTGCATTATGTAACCCAACGTGTTACACTGTTCATCGAACAATTAAACAAGGAGATCTTCAGGGCGGGGTGCGATTCCCCACTGGCGGTAAAAATACAAGTCCGCGACCCGTGGCTCAGAAGCCCGGCTGAACCGGTGTGATTCCGGTACCAACAGTGTCAGATATTGATGAATTCTTTGCACATCTGACTTGCCTCACTGCACAGTGATGCTAGGTCATCTGCACAAATCATTCATACAATATCTTCAAGTCTGGATGGAAGAAGATTTAAAAATAAATTTTTTTGGTGCCCTGATATTTGTCAGAGTGCCTTTTCTTTTGTTGTAAGAGGATCTCCAAAGAATGCCGTGATAAACGGCAGCCATAGAAAGGAGATCACATATTATGGCAGACATGACAGCACCACAGACACGTAAAGAGAGGAAGGGCACGAACTACAAGGTTCGCTACATCGCAGTGACGGGAGTTCTCGCAGCATGTGCATACGTACTCCAGCTGATCGAGGTACCGGTTCCATTCATGCCGACATTCATCAAGTTCGATTTCTCTGATTTACCGGCACTTATCGGATCATTTGCAATGGGACCTGTATGCGGAATCATCATCGAGCTTCTGAAGAACCTGTTCCATGCGCTGGTATCACAGAGCTTCGGTGTAGGCGAGATTTCGAATTTCATTCTTGGAGCAGTATTCGTAGGAGTCGCAGGACTTATTTACAAGCTCAATAAGACGAAGAAGGGCGCAGTCATTGCATCATTTGCAGGCGCAATCGTGATGGCACTCGTGAGTCTTCCAAGCAATATCTATTTCGTATATCCGGTTTACTACAATTTCATGCCGAAGGCTACTATCCTTCAGGCATATCAGGCGATTATCCCGTCGATGAAGAGCGTTGAACAGTCAATTCTTGTATTCAATGTACCGTTCACATTCGTAAAGGGCATGATCGATGTGATCATTACTTTCCTTATCTACAAGCATATCTCGCCGCTCCTCAAGGGCAGCCAGAGATAAAGCCCCATTCACGTTTCCTGATACAGACCGTCCCGAGCATTCGGGGCGGCTTTTTTTATAAAAAATAAACAACATACAAATGTCATGAATCTGACAAAAATTCTGTTAATAAGATATATCTCTCGGAACATTTCTGTTATAAATTGTGTATCGCAAAAAAAGCGCGCGGGTTATAAAAAGATATTGTGAAAGGAGAACACAACCAGAATGAAAAACCGGGATGTTTATAAAAGGGTGGCAGCAGTGGCTCTTTCGATGTCACTGGTGGCAACAGGTATTGCACCTGTTATCAGTGCTAAAGCAGATGAACAGGCTATGAGTGAAGACAGCAGTATAGCAGACAAGTATAGCGGTGAGGGCTATCATCTTGCCTGGCATGATGAGTTCAATGGAGACAGACTGAATACAAACGACTGGAATGTAGAGGCTCATGAACCGGGCTGGGTAAACAGTGAGCTTCAGGCATATACCGATGAAAAGAATTCTGCTGATAATATCAAGGTAAGTGACGGACACCTGACTATTCAGCCGACTGCAAAGAAAAAAGAAGCAGAAAAACCGGCAGAGCCAGAGAAGACTGAGGAAGAGACTGGAAAGTCAAAGGAGATTCTGAAAAGTAATAAATTTGATGAGACAAACTGGTATTTTGGCACTCAGGCGAATCCGGATGGAAGCGGTGCAGGAAAAGGAAACGCTGTTTATGAAAATGGTAAGGCGATAGTTACCGTTGAAGACTCCGGAGCTGCCAATTATTATGTTCAGCTGCAGCAGAGCGGCCTTTCTATCAAAAAGGGACATAAATATCACCTGAGCTTTAATGCAGTGTCTACAGTTGCCAGAAAGGTAGAAATAAATTTATGTAATCCTGATAAATATTTTAGCACGTACGGCGGAGCGATCGTAGATGTTGCAACTGATGAAAAAATAATCACTCGGGACTTTACGATTGATGATGAATCGTCGGATGCAATAATTCTGCAGTTCAATCTTGGGCTTATAGGTGGAAAAACTGATGATAGCAAGCCTGCTGTTGTTACATTCTCCGATGTTTCACTGACAGATATTACACCAGCTGAAGAAAGCAGTGCAGCTGCGTCAGGTGCTGCAATATCTGAGAAAAAAGATGAAGTGAGCGATTATGATATCACCTCCGGCCGTATAAATACTCAGGGCAAGCACGATTTCACCTATGGCCGTTTCGAGGCAAGAGCCAAGGTGCCGACAGGCAAGGGATATCTCCCAGCATTCTGGCTGATGGCAAGCGATGAGAGTCTGTATGGTCAGTGGCCTAAGTGTGGTGAGATTGATATCATGGAGGTCATGGGTCAGGAGACCAATAAGTCGTATCACACGATTCATTATGGTTATAATTCAGGATCTGGTCACAGGCAGAATCAGGGCACTGATGTGCTGACAAATGGGAATTTTGCAAATGACTGGCACACATACGCAGTAGACTGGGAACCGGGAAAAATCACCTGGTATGTTGATGATCGGGAAGTGTACACTACTAGCGACTGGTACACAGGAGCCGATGATGACAGCCAGCTGACATATCCGGCACCATTTGATCAGAATTTCTATGTGATCCTGAACCTTGCTGTGGGTGGTTCATGGGTGACAAACCCTGAAATGAAGGAAATCAATGATATGCCAAATCAGGCATATCAGGTCGACTATGTCAGAGTATATCAGAAGAGCGCAGAGGAGTATGCAAAGGAAGAGGCTTGGGCAAAGCGTCCTGTAAAGGAAGTTACATACAGGGAGGCCGACAGAAACGGAAATTACGTTCTAAATGGGGATTTTTCAAGCAATATAGCAGATTCTGATGCTACGAATGTAGCTGACTGGCAGCTGCATCTTGAGGCAGATGGAGCAGGCACAACCTACTCTATAGGCAACAACGCAATAAAAATTAATCCTGTGGCAGCTGGATCTCAGAATCATAGTGTTCAGCTGAAACAGGGAGGCCTTCCGATGTACAAAGGCTGGACATATGAGCTTTCATTTGATGCCGCATCAGATCAGGACAGAACAATTATTGCTGATATTGAAGGACCTGATAACGGCTGGACCAGATATTTCAATGATACTAAGGTAAAGGTCGGACCTGAAAAGCAGACTTATACCTTCGATTTTACGATGAATAGTAAGACGGATGCCAATGGATGTCTTGAATTCAATCTTGGAAGTCAGGGTTCGACAGCTCCTGTAACTATTTCTAATGTAAGGCTGATACATAAGTCCGGAAATCGCCTTCCTGATGCAATGGACAAGACAGTTCGTCCGGATGGAAATTATTTGTATAATGGTACATTCGATCAGGGCGAAAACAGACTTGGATATTGGGATGTGACTGATAAGAACGCTGTTTCTGTGACAAATCACGAGAATGACAGACGACTTAAGGTCACTGTCAAGGATAATCCGGTCACAGTAGGTCAGGGAAGTCTTGAGCCTTTTGGAACAGCTACATATGAACTTAGTTTTGATGCCTATACTGAAGATGGAGCTTCTGATGGTGTAAAAGTTGTTTCTGCAGGTAAGGAATTCAGCCCGGAGCTTACAAAAGAGAACAGAACTTTTGAATATAATCTTCTGACGAAAGATAAGGACAGAGATCATTCAAATATCAGAATCACTTTTTCAAAGCCTGGCACATATTATCTTGATAATATAGCAATTCGTGAGTCTGCAATGATCAAGAACGGGTCATTTGATAATGGCTATACAGGTTTTAAACCGTGGGTGCAGGATAGTAATGCAAATGCATTTGGGATTGATTCCATAAAGTCAGGACATAATAATGCGATTGATTTTTCAATAAAGGATACAGGAGCTTTTGATTATAGTGTTCAACTGAAACAGGAAGGTATTACTCTTGAAAAGGGCAAAAAGTACAGATTGACATTTGATGGCAGAAGCACACTTGATCGTCAGATCAGTGCAGTAATGCAGCAGAACGGTGGAGAGTGGAAACTTTATTCGGGAAACAATACTGTATCACTTACTAATGACTGGCAGACTTTTACAAAAGAATTTGAGATGACAGAACCAACAGACACAGCTGCAATACTTAATGTCAATCTCGGATCATTAGAAAACAAACCAGAGAATCGCATTACTACAGAGCATCATGTATATCTTGACAATTTCATACTTGAAAATCTGAGTGATGATGTTAGCACAGGCAGTAAAGATACTGGTATTGATGTCCCGGATGAGCCAGCTCCGGAACCAGTAGTGACACCATCAATGCCATCTACTGATACACCATCTGCGGATGGCCAGAAGCAGGATATCGACAAGCCAGATGATACAAAGGATCCAGACAGGACCGATGACACAAAGCCTGAAAAGACCAATGACGGCAAGGATGAGAATACATCTGACAATAACGATCAGAAAGATACAAAGGATGATCAGAAGAAGGATACCGGCAAGAAGACAGTAACAGTTCCTAAGAATACTACAGCCATTAAGTCAGATAAGTATTCAGGAAATAAGACGGTTACAAAGGTATCATTCAAAGGTACAAAGGTGACATCCGTTGACAGGAATGCTTTTGCAGACTGCTCTAATCTGAAGACAGTTGATCTGTCAAAGCAGAAGAACCTGACAACAATCGGAGCCAATGCCTTCAAGAACTGCAAGAACTTAAAGACTATCAAGCTCAATGTCAACAGTCTCACGAAGGTAGACAAGAAGGCATTCACAGGATGCAGGAATGCAAAGTCTGTAAAGGTAATCCTTTATGCAAAGAATAAAAAGCAGTACAACAAAGAAGTAAAGATGCTTCGCAAGGCAGGCCTTTCCAAGGTTACATTCAAATATGTAAAGAAGTGATTTTTACAAAAATTTCACTTTACAACTCGCACTTTTTGTACTAATATAAAGCGCGTAAACAAAACGTTGACGAGAAAAGTAGCAGACAGGCTTCTTCCCAGAGAGGAATACACGTGGATGAAAGTATTCTGTTGAGGCAGTTTGTGAAGACCATCTCCGAGTGACCCTTAATCGGGTACGGTGACTCCGTTACAGTCTAATGAAGTGGCTGTCATGTGACAGCAAGCAGGGTGGAACCGCGTATATCATACGTCCCTCGCACAAACTCTTCAGGTGTTGTGTGAGGGGCGTTTTTTATTTCTAAAAACGTTTCCTTGCATAAGTAGGTTTATTGTTTTCTACAAACTAAGGGAGGAGGTCGGAAAGAAGCCGCGAGAGGTAATAGCGTGACGCCGGTGCTTGGCGGCTGTTCTTTAGCCGCCTATGCACCGCTGCGTCTAAGCATTAGCGAGAGCGTGCCTCGAGCGACTTCTGAGCCGACCGAACTCCCGGGAATCTGGAAAACAGGAAAGGAACAACATGGACAAGGAAAAGTATCTTGAAGTGTATCGCCACTCACTGGCACACATTCTCGCAAAGGCCGTCATCGAGCTCTACGGAAAAGACGTACAGTACGCCATCGGACCGCAGATCTCAGATGGATTCTACTATGATTTCAAGCTTCCGGAGGGAGCCACAATCCAGGAATCAGATTTCAAGAAGATCGAAGACAAGATGAGAGAGATCATCAAGCGTCGTGAGGACTGGACATGTAAGGAAGTATCAAAGCAGGAAGCCCTTGATATTTTTAAAGGTCAGAAATACAAGACAGAGATCATCAAGGATCTCGCAGATGATGAGAAGATCACAATCTACTATACAGGTGATGACTATGTAGATCTCTGCAGAGGACCTCACGTAGACAATTCTCAGGAGCTTATGAGTGCAGCATTCGAGATCAGAAGCGTATCAGGAGCATACTGGAGAGGCGATGAGCACAATGATTCCCTGACACGAATCTATGCATATGCATTCCCTGATAAGCAGCAGCTCAAGGAGCACAAGGCACTGATCAGAGAAGCTAAGGAGAGAGACCACAAGAAGCTCGGACCACAGCTCGACCTGTTCATGTTTGATGAGACAGCACCAGGAATGCCATACTGGCTCCCAAGAGGCTGGAAGGTATTCAACGCACTCCTTGATTTCTGGAGAGGAATCCATGAGGAGCATGAATATCAGGAGATTTCAGGACCGGTAGTATCGAAGAAGGAGCTCTGGGTTACATCAGGACACTGGGCACATTATCAGGATGGCATGTTCGTGATCCCTGGTGAGGATGACAATGATACATACGCCCTGAAGCCGATGAACTGCCCGAACGCCATCAAGGTCTATATGAACAAGGCCCGCTCATACAGAGAGCTTCCTCTCCGTATCAACCAGGTCGATGTCATCCACAGAAAAGAGAAGTCAGGTGAGCTGAACGGACTTTTCCGTGTTCAGATGTTCAGACAGGACGACGCCCACATCCTTGTCAGAGAGGATCAGATCGCTTCTGAGATCAAGGATATCATGGATATCGCTACAGAGATCTATGGCACTTTCGGACTCACATACAAGGCTGAGCTTTCTACGAGACCTGATGACTACATGGGAGATATCGAGGTATGGAACAAGGCCGAGGCTGACCTCAAGGATATCCTCGAGAAGACCTATGGCGCTGGGAACTATGAGATCAATGAAGGAGACGGAGCCTTCTATGGTCCGAAGATCGACCTCAAGATGAAGGATGCTCTCGGACGTGAGTGGCAGATGGGAACCATCCAGCTTGACTTCCAGCTTCCTCTGAACTTCGATATGAAGTACACAGCAGCTGATTCATCTCTCAAAAGACCGGTAATGATCCATCGTGCCATCTTTGGTTCAATGGAGAGATTTATCGGAATCCTGATCGAGAACTTCAAGGGCGCATTCCCGTTCTGGCTCTCACCGTATCAGGTAGGAATCGTTCCAATCCGTGAGGAGCATAATGAGTATGCGAAGGAAGTAGCTTCACTACTCCGCAAGAACCACATCCGTGTTGAGGCTGACTACTCAGAAGCCAACATGAAGAACAAGATCAAGACCTTCAAGAACTACAAGGATCCGTATATCCTCGTTCTTGGCGACAAGGAGAAAGAGAACCGCACCGTATCCATCAATCTCCGTGGCAGCAACAAGCAGCTGAACGATGTACCTCTTGATGTTTTCCTTGATATGTGCGACCAGATGGTAGAGGAACATTCGCTCGATCTGCTCGACCACGTACCAGAGTCAGAAGACTGATCAGGGGACAAGGGGACGGTTCTCCTGTCTTTTTAGCTAAAAGATTTGAAATAAAAGATCCCTGGCGATTTTCTCGTCAGGGATCTTTTTTCTTACAACAGTTAAATTTTCTGAAATCTGCCGCTTGCTCCGCATGGCAGTACCAGTCCGGTTTTTGTTACCGGAAGCCCGACCTCGTCAGCCTCAATGGTTCCGGGGATTCCTCTGAGCGCAGTGCCAAGCATGTAGTGAAGTACAGCAGGCTGGAGCCCGGTGGTGTATGAATTTACAAGGAAAAACAGCGGGTCATCCGATAATATTTTTCTGCAGTCGCAGATCAGCGGGTATATCTTTTCCTCAATCTTCCAGATCTCACCCTTCGGACCACGTCCGTATGATGGGGGATCCATGATGATCCCGTCATAATGATTGCCTCGTCTGATCTCTCTCTCGACAAACTTCATGCAGTCATCTACGAGCCAGCGGATATGCGCATTTTCAAGGCCGCTTGAGATAGCGTTTTCATGAGCCCAGGTCACCATGCCTTTGGATGCATCGACATGAGTCACTTCTGCACCGGCCATCGCTGCAGCAACAGTCGCGCCACCGGTATAGGCGAAGAGATTCAGGACCTTTATCCTACGGTCAGGACCTTTCTTTTTTTCACTGCCTATTATAGAAGAAAACCATTCCCAGTTGGCAGCCTGCTCAGGGAAAAGTCCTGTGTGCTTGAATGAAAAGGGCTTCAGATGAAAAGTAAGTCTGCCTGCCGGGAGGGGATAGTGGTTCGTCCATTCCTTCGGCAGGTCGAAGAACTCCCACTGACCGCCGCCCTTGCTGCTTCTGTGATAATGAGCGTTTATTTTTTTCCATTCCGGTCCCTTCGGAGTATTCCAGATCACCTGCGGGTCCGGCCGCTGCAATATATACTTTCCCCAGCGTTCCAGCTTGTCACCATCTGAGGTATCGATCACTTCATAATCAGTCCATCTGTCTGCCAGATACATATGTAAACCATCCTTTCATTTCCGCAATTATTAACTTCAAATGCTGATGACTTCCCCATCAACAATCCCATACTCCTGCTCATCACCCCAGTCGGGCGAAGCCTTCCCGGCGGTGATCTCTGCTAAGTGCTTCTCTACAAGCGGCTTCTGTTCAGAAGGAACCATCAGATGAAGAGTCACCCCTGTACCGTACTCAGTGCCGGTGCGGGGGATTCTGTTCTCATTGAAAAAGTAGTCGGCTTTCCCGTATTCATTGTAGTCGAGGGTGACAGTGAGCGGGAAGCCTGAGTGAAGCTCCATCAGGGAAGCATCATCGAGAGCCTCCTGTGCAGCAGAGGTGTAAGCACGGATCAGACCGCCGACACCGAGCAGGATGCTGCCGAAGTACCGGACGACAGCCACGAGGCAGTGATCGAGTCCCAGATGCACGAGCACATCGGTGATCGGCCTTCCGGCAGAACCCTGCGGCTCGCCATCGTCAGATGACTTCACCAGGCCATCGATCACATAAGCATAGCAGACATGCCGTGCGTCATAGTGCTTTTTTCTAATCTCAGTAATCTTATCAACGGCTTCATCCGCAGAATCGACGGAGATCGCGAATCCCAGGAACCGCGACTTCTTCTCCACAATCTCTGAAGAGCCGTCATCTATAATTCTGTACATAATAGTCTCCAATTGAACAGATGGACGACGTGAAGGACTCCCTGCATGGCTGACATGTCAGGTAACATCTTTATTATAACAGCAACTTCTGATATAATAAAGGGCATGAATTACGGCAGAGACTACGTGGAGTATTACATATCGCCGAAGTCGAAGGACAGGCGTTCCACCATAAGGAAATTCAGCACATCCCTCATCAAGACACTGCTCATCCTGATACTCGTAGTGATAGCGGTCGGAATCGGGGGATTCATATATTATGCGAAGACGCAGATAGATGAGCTGCCGGATGCGTCGCATATCAGCGTGGAGCCAGAGGGCAAGGGGAGTACCGTCCTCGATGCAAAAGGGAACAGGATAGCCACGCTTTCGCTCAAAAGCGCGGACAGCGAGCGGGTGAGCATCGGGGAGATCCCGAAGGATCTGCAGCACGCCTTTGTCGCGATCGAGGATTCGAGATACTACAGACACAATGGAGTGGATGTCAGAGGAGTCATCAGGGCGGCGTTCCAGGGCCTCGTGAATGGCGGACATTTCTCACAGGACGCGAGCACGATCACCCAGCAGATGATCGCAAATAATTATTTCTCCACGAAGACAAATGGGCACACCTTCTCGGCGAGAGTCGGCAGGAAGATACAGGAGCAGTATCTGGCACTGCAGGTCGAGAAGCGGATGACGAAGGACGAGATCCTGGAAAGCTATCTGAATTACGTCAACCTCGGCGGCGATACCCTCGGAGTGGAGGCCGCCTCAGAGAAATATTTCAATAAAAGAGTGAGCACACTGACCCTCTCGGAGTGTGCCGTGATAGCAGCGGCCGCCGGTGATACCTCGAGGTACAATCCGGTGGACCATCCGAAGACCAATTCCATCCGCAGGGAAAAGGTCCTCAGTGCGATGCTCGATCAGGGATATATCACGACAGCTGAGTACAAGCAGGCGATGGATGATAATGTGTATAAGCGCATCTCCAGGGGGAATGAGAATTACGGCAGCAGCGCCTCATACTTCGTCGAGGCAATGACGGAGCAGGTGATACGCGACCTGATGGACAGGCAGGGACTCTCCGCGACAGAGGCATATATCAGGCTCTATACCGGAGCACTCACTATCCACACGACCCAGGATTCGAGGGTACAGCGGATAGCAGAGCATGAGATAAATAATGCCGACAACTATTCATCCGGCGCGAGGTATTCGTTTACCTTTACGCTGACTGTGATAAAGGACGGAGAGACGAAGAACTATTCAGAGAGGTCGATGCTTCGCTACTATGAGAAAAATGGTTTCGGAAATAATATAGATTTCTCGACGAAAAAGGAAGCCGAGGCAGCCTATGCGGCCTACAGGGCAGAGGTGACGAAAGGCGGCAGGATACCGAAGGGCGGAGAGCACATAGTCTATACGCTTCAGCCGCAGGCAGCTATGACGATCATCGACCAGCAGACCGGCAGGGTAAGAGCGATAGTCGGAGGCCGGGGCGAGAAGGCAGGAGAGAGGTCTCTAAACCGTGCCTGCGACATCACCAGGCAGCCCGGCGATACGATGAAGATCCTCTCAACCTACGCACCGGCACTCGATGCAGGCGGCATGACACTAGCATCGGTCGAGGATGATGCGCCTTCAGCATTCCAGAATGGGGCAAAGATACGCAATGCAAACGACCGGTACGGCGGCTTCACGACGCTCCGCGAGGCGATCACGGATTCGGTGAATGTGGTCGCAGTCAGGGTGCTTACGGATATAGGCACGGGCATCGGCTATCAGTATGTGAAGGATTTCGGCATATCGACGCTGAAGGAGGGAGATAATAATCAGGCGCTGGCTCTGGGAAATGTAGTATCCGGCGTGAAGAATTGCGAGCTCGCTGCAGCTTATGCGACGATAGCAAATGGCGGCATATACCACAGGCCGGTTTACTATACGACAGTGGAGGATGCATCCGGCAACAGGATACTGGACACGACAGACAGAGAGGGCAAGCGGGTGCTGAAGACGACGACGGCCTGGCTTCTGACATCAGCAATGCAGGATTCGATGACCGGTGGAAATGGCAGGAAGGCGTCATTTACAGGGATGAGAGTTGCAGGAATGAGCGGCACATCCGATAATGACAGGGATGCTGTATTCGCGGGCTTCACGCCGTACTATACCTGCGTGATCTGGGGAGGAAATGATGACAATACTCCGCAGGGCTCGACCGCATACGCGCAGAATATCTGGAAGTCCGTGATGATCCAGATACATTCGACGAAGGAGGAAAAGGGCTTCGTGATCCCGGAAGGAATCATAGAGAAAAGAGTATGCAGGAAGTCGGGGAAGGTGCCGGTAGAGGGAGTCTGCGACCACGATCCGAGAGGAAATATGGTGTATGCAGAGTTCTTCGAGGAGGGCACAGAGCCGACAGAGAGCTGTGATCATCATATCAGTCTCACGATCTGCACGGAGTCAGGGCTGCCTGCAACGGAGTACTGCCCGCATACCCGGGAGAAGGTCTTCATCACCGGCGGCGACATGGACACGGATGACGGAAAGTACCTCGTAGACCCGGCGATCATCAACAAGACCTGTAATATTCACACCGGCCCGAAAAAAATGTAAAAAGTGCTTGCATTTTTTTCTGAAACGTGTATAATAGTTTCTGTTGTCAGTCATTGGCCCATAGCCAAACGGTAAGGCAGCGGACTCTGACTCCGTCATTTCAAGGTTCGAATCCTTGTGGGCCAGCTATTTTTAGAAGGAATCGCGAAAGCGGTTCCTTTTTTCGTATTCAGAGAGTGTCTGCGAATGCATTGCTCTCTGAATTAATTGCAACGCTCTTTTATAAATGATACAATATACGAAAATATAAAAGAGATGCATTTACTACATGGGATATAATAGTTTCGAAGAAAGGTCCAACCAATGTATGAAATACAGACCCGCGTTGGGTTTTCAACTACAGATGAGAATCTCCGCCTGCCGCTGACGGGGATCATCAATCTACTGCAGGACTGCGCCACCTTCCACTCGCAGGATACCTGCTATACATCACAGTGGCTGAAGGAGAATCACAGGGCCTGGTTCGTCACAGACTGGCAGGTGAGACTGCACAAGCCGATCAATATGGGCGACAACGTGACAGTCAGGACATATCCGTACAATGCCCGCGGGATGCTGGCATCGAGGTACTTCACGATCACGGACTGGAACGAGACCCCGTTCGTCACAGCGAATTCCCTGTGGATATATATGGATCTCGACAAGATGGCCCCGACCCGCACACCGGACGAGATGTTCCGCACTTATGGAGTCAGCGCGCCGCCGACAGAGGAGTTCGGCAAGAGAAAAATACAGTTCAGCGGAGAAATGGAGACACTGGCATCAATCAGGGTGGATGAGACAATGATCGATTCGAATTCCCATGTGAACAATGGGAAGTACGTGTCGATAGCGGAGCATTTTCTCTCGAAGGAGGGTGTCTTCAATTTCTACAGGATAGAATACAGGAACCAGGCACATCTCGGGGATCAGATGCTCGTCAGGAGAGGTCAAGAAGAGGGCAGAGTGTATATAGATATCACGGACGATGAGGACACGCCATTTATGAGGCTTGAGGCAGTAAATGAAGACAGAAGTAACACCGGTAGCAACGCTTAGGCTAGATGAATTCAATATGAAAAGGAACACCTACCGCAGGGCAGGCCTCGAGGCCATAGACCATGGGGAGGTAGCACTGCTGCTGCTCGCTGGCGGCATGGGCACGAGACTCGGATATGACGGCCCGAAGGGCACATATCCGATAGAGGCTGATAAGTCGATCTTCGCCTGCCTTTTTGATAATCTGCGCGAGGAGATCGGGGACCGGAGCATACCATTTTTCGTGATGACCTCGGACAAGAATGACGAGGCCACCAGGGCATTTTTCGAGGAGAAAAATTATTTCGGCTATGACCCGTCACAGATCTGTTTCTATAGGCAGGAAATGGCGCAGGCCACGGACTTCGACGGAGCACCGCTCTATGAGGATGTGAATGTGCCGGCGACGTCCCCGAACGGGAATGGAGGTTTTTTCAAATCGCTCATCAAGGCAGGCTACAGGAAGAAGCTCGAAGGCGTGAGGTGGCTCAATGTCTTCGGAGTGGATAATGTGCTGGCAAAAATAGCAGACCCGGAATTCATAGGGGCGCTGATCTGCGAGGGGAAGCATGCAGGAGTGAAGGCAGTCATGAAGACCGGCCCTGATGAGAAGGTCGGAGTCGTGTGCGCGAGGAACGGCAGACCGTCGGTCATCGACTACACGCAGATGACGGAGGAGATGTGCAACGAGCGTGATGCAGACGGCAATCTCGTCTATGCAGCAGGCGTGACGGTCAACTATCTTTTTGATACTTCAATACTTTTAAGCACATTGAATGAGGGACTGCCGGTGCATAAGGTCGAGAAAAAGATCCCGTATCTCTCAGATATACACGGCCGTCCGTGGAGACTCGGGAGCGAGCCGGGAGAGCATATAGAGCCGACGGAGCCTAACGGGTACAAGTATGAGATCATGATCACGGATCTGATCGAGGATTTTCCGGATTTCCTGCCGGTAGAGGTAGAGAGGGAGAAGGAATTCGCGCCTGTGAAAAATCTGCATGGTGTGGATTCGGTTGACAGCGCAAGGGAACTCCTGAAGAGGAATGGAAAGTAATGCAGCTCGAGAAGATCCGCTTTTCAATAATCATAGGAGCGTATGAGACGAATGCCATTTTTTTCAGGCAGGCGATAGAATCGGCTGTCGCGCTCCGCTGGAAGAATCTCGAGATCCATGTGCTCGATGCCTGTCCGGGTGCGGGGCTCGAGGCAGTCACGAGGAAGACAGCGAAGGATGATCCGAGGGCTGAGTATCACACGATCCGCCCGAAGGGGTCACTGGCGGATGTCTGGAATGCGGGGATCAGAATGGCGAGGGGAGACTATCTTATTTTCCTGGGACTCACCGACAGGCTCAATACCATGATCCTGCGCTATCTGAGCGACTATATCTCCGGCCATCCGGATGATGAGATCATCTACACGGATCATGACGAGATAAAGGACGGAAGCCGCACAAATCCGTATTTTCTACCTGATTTCAATAAGGAGCTTCTGCTCGGAAGCAATTATATAGGAGACACCTTCATCGTGAAGCGTTCTGCGTTCGCGAGGACCGGGCAGTTCAACAGGCAGCTGACCTTCGCATTTGCGTATGAATTTTTCCTAAGGGCAATGTTGCGCGGGGTGAGGTTCGGCCATGTGAGCGCGCTGCTGTGGCACCGCATGGTGTATGACATGCCTGATGGCAGCGAGCTGCGTGAGCTCACCAGACGCAGCCTGCGGGAGCATATCACCGTGGTATCGGCGTATTTCAATCAGGCCGGAGTCAGGGCACAGGTCAGCGGGGGAATACCAGGCGATTCATGGCAGGTGAGATACGACGGCAGCGAATATGAGACGCATAAGTCAGATGTGCTCCTGGTGAAAAATGGCCGCGTCAGGGTCATAACGAGAAAGGCTGCAGAGATCCTGTATGGATATGTGGCCCAGCCTGATATCGCGATTGCGGCCGGCAAATTCGTCCACGGGACACATATTCACAACTGCGGATATATCTATGATAAGAATGGTGTGACCTATCCGGCGTGCCACGGACAGGGGATTTTTTCATCGGGGCTCTATGGACGGAATGTGACGGCCCAGGACGTGTCTATGGTGGACTTCTCATTCTGCATGGTGGATGCGGTTTTTTTCAGAAGATGCGGCGGCTTCGACCGGAGACTCAGGGGCGATGACATGTTTCTCGACCTATGCCTGAAGGCGCGGGCAGGAGGCATGAGAGTCGTATTCGTGCCGCAGGTCGTATGCATGCGCTCGGGGACGAATGAGACGAGCGAGGAGTCGTCGAGGCAGATCCTGCGTGATAAGTGGAAGAAAACGATAACGGCCGGCGACACCTGCTACAACCGCAATCTCCCGATGGGCATGGACAACTACTATCTGTAGCGATTGACAAACAGAATGAATCGGGGTATGATTCAGAGGTTATGAAACTTTTTTGCGAGGAAAAATATGAGCGGTAAGGCAAAAGCGCATAGAAAAAGAAACAGGATCATCCTCATCGTAGAGCTTGTGATCCTGCTGGTGCTTCTGGCTGCACTCTTCGTCTGGCTGAAATTCGGCATGATCAATTTCAGGGATATCGGCGAGGTGAAGCCGGGCGCTATATCGAAGAAGACTGAGAAGACCCTGAGCGGGTACACGAATTTCATGGTGTTCGGCGTGGACAACCGCCGTGCCGGGAATTATGATACAGGCAATACAGATGTCCAGATCATCGTGAGCATCAATAACGATACGAAGAAGATCCGCATGGCGTCCCTGTATCGCGATACCATAGTAGACATAGATCCTACCGGCAATTCGAAGTTTGCGAAGTGTAATGCAGCATACGCATACGGCGGAGAGAAGGAAGCTATGGAGATGGTCAATGAGAATCTCGAACTGAATCTTGACAAGTTCGTGACAGTGGATTTCCGTGCGGTATCTGATGTGGTCGATGATGTCGGTGGTCTCGAGATCAATGTGACACCTGCAGAGCTTCAGGCACTGAATGCGAAGCCTCTCGTGCAGGAGGTTGCGCGTGCTTCGGGCAAGACTCCGAAGCTGGTGACTAAGTCAGGGCTTCAGACGCTCAATGGTGACCAGGTGACGGCGTACTGCCGTATCAGGCATACGGCCGGCGGGGATTTCACCCGTGCATCGAGGCAGAGAGAGGTCATGAACCTGCTTCTGCAGAAGGTAAAGGGCGCATCTGTTTCAGAGCTGAATAAGATATTAGACGATGTCCTTCCGAAGATCTCAACGAATTTCTCGGCGACACAGATCCTTTCGATAGCTACGGCTGCGAAGTCATATTCTATAGATAAGTCATTCGGTTTCCCGTTTGACAAGACTACAGCCACGATCAATCCATACGGCTCCATTGTCATCCCGTGCACCCTTGCCACGAATGTGGAGAAGCTTCATCAGAGGATGTTTGATGAGGAGAGCTACACCCCGAATAATGTAGTAAATGCCATCAGCCGCCAGATCGTGACTATCACCGGGAAGACCGAGCAGAGCGCCGTGGACTTCAGCAGTTCCGAGAATAATAAGGGAATTGACGATACCGGGACTACGTCGGAGAGTACGACTACAACCACACAATAAAGGGAAAGTAAATGAGCGACAGAGAAACAAGGCAGCCCTCGAGGCGTAAGAAGCGCAGAAAAAGAAGAAAGGTGCTTCTGATCATTGAGATAATCATACTGATACTACTGCTGATCGTGCTTTTTGCATGGCTGAAGTTCGGGACGATAAATGTGAGAAATATCGGAAAAGTAAAGACCGGAGATATTTCCAAGAAGACTGAGAAGGTTCTGTCGGGTTACACGAATTTCATGGTGTACGGCGTCGACAACAGGACGGCCGGCAACTATAATGGCGGCAATACCGATGTGCAGATCCTCGTGAGTATCAATAACGACACGAAGAAGATCCGCATGGCATCTATCTACAGAGATACCTATCTCGATATCGATCCTACAGGAAATACGACTCTTGCCAAGTCAAACGGCGCATACGGCCGTGGCGGCGAGAAGGAAGCTATGGAGATGATCAATGAGAATTTCGACCTGAACGTGGACAAGTTCGTGTCCGTGGACTTCGCTGCAGTGGTCGATGTGATCGATGATGTAGGTGGAATAGAGGTGGATGTCTCAGATGATGAGCTTGCGGCGCTGAACAGCAGGAGATATCCTACAATTCCAGAGGTTGCAAGGGTTTCAGGCAAGAAGGCTACTCCTGTGACAAAGGCCGGGAAGCAGACGCTCAATGGTGTGCAGGCCTGCGCATACTGCCGTATCAGACACGGAGCCGGTGATGACTGGGGCCGCGCGAGAAGACAGCGTACCGTCATGAGCCAGCTGTTCCAGAAGGTCAAGGGCGCATCTGCATCACAGATGAGTAAGATAATAGATGATGTGTTCCCGAAGATATCGACGAATTTCTCTATGACAGAGATGCTCTCACTCGCATCCGCAGTGAAGTCATATTCGATCGACAAGTCCTTCGGCTTCCCGTTCAATGAGACAACGATGGAGCTCAATGGCAGGGATACGATGATCCCGTGCACGCTCGAGTCGAATGTAGAGAAGCTGCACCAGAAGATGTTTGACGAGAAGAGCTACGCCCCGAGCCGGACTGTCAGAGCCATCAGCGACCGGATAGTCCAGGTGACAGGCAAGACCGAGGAATCGGCAGAGGACTACAGCAAGGTAGAAGGAAATATAGGGGTGGATGATGAAGCGGGTGAAAGCACCACTTCATCCACCTCTCAATAAGATGAAAAAGGGGACGGGTCCCTTTTTCATCTTTTATAAAATGCAGAAAGGTTTATATTATGTGCGGAATAGTTGGATATATTGGAGAAGACCAGGCGGCACCGATCCTTCTTGATGGTCTCGAGAAGCTTGAATACCGTGGGTACGATTCAGCCGGAATCGCTGTTTTCGATGGAAAAGAGATAGAGATAAAGAAGTCTAAGGGCCGTCTGAAGGTTCTCGAAGAGCTGACTCATGACGGGGCCAATATGCCTGGTGTCGTGGGTATCGGTCATACGAGATGGGCCACTCACGGCGAGCCATCTGATATCAACGCTCATCCTCAGTATAATAAGGACAAGACCATAGCTGTAGTCCACAATGGAATCATTGAGAACTACCAGAAGATAAAGGACAAGCTGACTGCGAAGGGATATAAATTTATCTCTGAGACAGATACAGAGTCAGTGGCCCAGCTTCTTGACTATTACTATGAGGGCAATCCGCTCGAGGCCATCATCAAGGTCATGCAGCGTATCGAGGGTAGCTATTCTCTCGGAATCCTGTTCGCTGATCATCCGGATAAGGTGTATGCGGCAAGAAAGGATTCTCCGCTCGTCGCCGGAATTGCAGACGATGGAAGCTATATCGCCTCAGATGTGACTGCGATCCTGAAACACACGCGTGACGTGTATTATATCGACAATCAGGAGATTGCCTGCCTCACGAAGGAAGGCATGGCCTTTTTCAATATGGATGGTGAGCCGGTACAGAAGGAGTCGAAGCATATCGACTGGGACGCCAATGCAGCCGAGAAGGGCGGCTATGAGCATTTCATGCTGAAGGAAATGTACGAGCAGCCGAAGACCGTCCGTGACACGATGTCACCGCGTATCCGCAAGGGTCATGTAGCGATAGACGATCTGAAGATGTCAGATGATGATATCAGAAATATCGGCCGTCTCCATATCGTTGCCTGCGGAAGCGCTTATCACACCGGCGTTACAGCGAAGTATGTATATGAAGAAATGGCCCGCATCCCTACCGACGTGGATGTGGCGAGCGAATTCAGATACAGGGACCCAATCCTCGATAAAAATGATCTCGTGCTTATCATCAGCCAGTCCGGCGAGACAGCAGACACTCTTGCGGCTCTTCGTCTTGCAAAGGAAAAAGGCATCCGCACGCTTGCGATAGTAAATGTCGTGGGTTCATCGATCGCCCGTGAGGCTGATGAGGTGATGTACACCTGGGCCGGACCTGAGATCGCAGTAGCGACCACGAAGGCGTATTCAGCTCAGCTGATCTGCCATTATCTGCTTGCAATCCGCTTCGCAAGGGCCAGAGGCGAGATCACGGATGAGCAGGAGCAGGCATACGTGGCTGATCTCGAGAAGCTTCCAGATCAGATAGACATGCTTCTCAATAATAAAAAGAAAATACAGAAGTTTGCGAACCGCTATATCGGTGCCAAGGACATCTTTTTCATTGGAAGAGGGATCGATTATGCGATCTCAATGGAAGGCTCTCTGAAGCTGAAGGAGATCTCATATATCCATTCGGAGGCTTATCCGGCAGGCGAGCTGAAGCATGGAACCATTTCCCTTATAGAGGACGGAACCCTCGTTGCAGCAATAGCCACGCAGAAGAAGCTGTACCCGAAGACCGTATCGAATATAGTAGAGGTAAAGACCCGTGGTGCTTTCGTCCTTGCAGTCACCAATGAGGGCGACACAGATATGGAAGAGCATGCTGACTATGTGATCTATATCCCGCAGACCAATCAGTACTTCACGAACTCCCTCGCTATCATCCCGCTTCAGCTGTTCGCCTATTATGTGGCTGTAGGAAAAGGGTGCGACGTCGACAAGCCAAGGAACCTGGCAAAGTCAGTAACAGTTGAATGAGAAATGAGCTATTTTTTCACATAATAAGAAACAGTTCTTCACACTTTCATCATAATTAACTGCTAATATATATCCTGTCAACAGAAAAGAACAGCTATAGAAAGCGAGGTAAGATATATGAGCAATTATCAGTATTACGAATATCAGCCGGGTGGTGACGACGGCAGCAACGACCAGCAGGACAATGGCTACAATCCATACAACGGCCAGTACAACGGACCGGTTCAGCCGAAGAAGGAAAAGAAGCCGCACCCGAAGGCAAAGTTTTTCGGAAAGGTAGTTGCAGCAGCACTTATCTTCGGACTCGTGGCAGGGCCTGTGACATACGGAACGAACCGCCTGACCAGTCATTTCGCAGGTGGAGACAGCACAGCAACTGAGGATACGAACAGCAACAGCTCATCATCGAAGGAGATCGCATCAACAGCTACCTCAGCATCAGCAGGCAATGATGATGTATCAGCAATTGCAAGCGAGACACTTCCTTCAATCGTACAGGTGACCAATATGTCACTCGAGAAGGTACAGAGCTGGTTCGGAACTTCATCAACAATACCGACTAAGAGCCTTGGAAGCGGAGTCATTTTCAAGCAGGATGACAATTATCTGTATATCGCCACGAATAATCACGTGGTAAGCAATTCCAACAGCCTATCAGTCACCTTCAATGACAATAAGAGCGTCACAGGTGAGGTCGTAGGTACAGACGTACAGTCTGATCTCGCAGTGATCAAGGTAAAGCTTTCATCACTGAAGGACAGCACAAAGAAGGCTATCAAGGTAGCTTCACTCGGATCTTCTGCATCACTTAAGGTAGGCCAGCAGGCAATTGTAATCGGAAATGCTCTCGGATATGGACAGTCAGTCACGACCGGAGTCATCAGCGCACTGAACAGAGAGGTATCTATTCAGAATGAGGACAACGGCAAGACATACACCCAGGAGATGATCCAGACCTCGGCAGCAGTCAACTCAGGAAACTCAGGCGGCGCGCTCCTGAATTCGAAGGGCGAGGTCGTAGGAATCGTATCAGCCAAGTATTCAAGCAGCGGTTCATCAGAAAATGCCTCAGTTGAGGGCATGGGCTTTGCAATCCCGATCGACAATGCGAAGACCATCATTGACCAGCTGATGAGTACAGGAAAGGTAACGAACAGACCTGGTTCAAAGAGCGATTCATCTGATTCATCATCTACATCTACCAGTGACCAGGGATTCCTCGGAATCCAGGGCGCAGACATCTCATCAGAGATGGCAAGCTCGTATAACATGCCACAGGGGGTATATGTGACGAAGGTGGTATCAGGAAGCCCGGCAGAGAAGGCAGGCATCAAGAAGGGTGATGTGATCACCGGAGTTGACGGGACTGCTATTTCTTCAATGTCATCACTTCGTGAGTATATCTCAGGCAAGAAGAAAGGTGACAAGGTCAAGGTAGCAGTTGCAACTGTAGAGAATGACTATAAGTCTAAGAACGTCGAAGTCACTCTTACAGCCAGACCATCAGATGATTCCGATTCAGGCAGTGACAATGATGAGGACAGCGACAACAGTCAGGACAACAGTGGCAGCGACGATGACGGAAGCAACAGCTTCGGCAACGGCGGTCTCTATGACTGGAGCCAGATCTTCGGCAACTAAAAGATGAAAAAGGGGACAGGTCCCAAATTCATCTTTTTATAGGATTATAACTTGTATTCAAGTGAAAGAAACTATATAATAAGGGCACGGTGTTAAGGCCGTGCCTGTTTTTGTAGTTATGATGAAAGGTGAGTCCCTTCGAAAAGATGAAAAAGGGACCCGTCCCCTTTTTCATCTAAGGAGATTTATGGATAAGAAGAGAATCGTAATAGCATTAGGTCACAATGCGCTCGGCACTACGCTTCCGGAGCAGAAGAAGGCTGCAGAGGGCAGCGCAAAGGCTGTGGCAGAATTCATATCACAGGGTTATCAGGTAGTGATCACCCATTCCAATGGACCGCAGGTCGGCATGATACATACGGCCATGAATGAATTTTCACAGAAGTATCCTGAGTACACAGATACTCCTATGAGTGTCTGCTCTGCTATGAGTCAGGGATACATCGGCTATGACCTGCAGAGCGCTATCCGCAGTGAGCTGATCAACAAGGGTATCTACAAGACTGTTGCGACAGTCCTCACTCAGGTGACTGTGGATCCGTATGATGAGGCTTTTTACAGACCTACGAAGATCATCGGCAGGGTGCTTACGAAGGAAGAGGCTGAGGCCCAGGAGAAGAAGGGCAATCACGTGACTGAGGTCGATGGCGGATACAGACGTATCGTTGCGACTCCGAAGCCACAGAGCATTGTAGAGATCGATGCGATAAATGCGCTTCTCGATGCTGATCAGGTGGTTATCGCCTGTGGCGGTGGCGGAATCCCGGTTCTCTCACAGGATCATATCCTGAAGGGTGCTTCGGCAGTCATTGAGAAGGATACGGCAGCTGGCGTTCTCGCAGATCAGGTGGATGCAGATATGCTGATCATCCTCACCGGAACTAATAAGGTCTGCCTGAATTACGGCACAGCTGATGAGAAGCAGCTTGACTTCCTTTCGGTAGCAGATGCGAAGAAATATCTCGATGATGGGCAGTTTGAGGCCGGCACGATGGCACCGAAGATCGAAGCAGCAGTGAACTATATCGGCGACTCAGCCATCAGAAAGACACTTATCGCGAAGCTTGATCCTGAGAATCCGCTGATCGCAGGCAAAGATGGAACGATGATTGCTAAGTGAGTTAGAAGTTAAGAGTTAAAAGTTAAGAGTTATAACTCAGGACTTAGAACTTACAACTCAAACAGGAGATAATAATGGATTACAGAAGAAAAACAAAGATTATCTGTACCCTCGGTCCGGCATCTGAATCACCGGAGACGATGAAAAAGCTCATAGATGCAGGTATGAATGTGGCCAGATTCAATTTTTCTCATGGAAGTCATGAGGAGCATCTCGGCAGACTGAAGACTCTCAGGAAGCTCAGAAAAGAAACTGGCAAGCCTGTTGCAGCTCTTCTCGATACGAAGGGCCCGGAGATCAGGCTCAAGAATTTCAAAGATGGTGGAGTCGATCTCGCAGATAATCAGTTTTTTACACTGACTACAAGAGATGTAGAAGGAACTCAGGACATTGTATCGATCACATATAAAGATCTGCCGAAGGATGTGTCAGAGGGAGTTCATATCCTGATTGATGACGGTCTCGTAGAGATGGTCGTCCAGAAGGTCAATGATACAGATATCACCTGTCGTGTCGTAAATGGCGGACATATCTCTGACAAGAAGGGTGTCAATGTCCCGAATGTCGAACTGTCAATGCCGTTTGTCAGCCCGCGTGATTACAAGGATCTTGTATTCGGAGTTCAGGAGGACTTCGACTTCGTGGCTGCTTCTTTTACCAGGACAGCACAGGATATCAATGATATCAGAAAAATATTAAAAGAGCATGGCGGTGAGAAGATCCAGATCATTGCCAAGATTGAGAACAACCAGGGCGTCAAGAATATAGATGAGATCATTGATGCCGCTGATGGTGTAATGGTAGCCCGTGGAGATATGGGTGTTGAGATTCCGCTTGAGGATGTGCCGGTGATTCAGAAGATGATCATCAAGAAGGTATATGAGGCCGGCAAGTTCGTAGTGACTGCTACCCAGATGCTTGATTCCATGATCTCACATCCGAGACCGACAAGAGCCGAGGCTACAGATGTGGCTAATGCAGTATATGATGGCACTTCAGCCATTATGCTCTCAGGTGAGACGGCTGCCGGCAAATATCCTGTTGATGCAGTTGCCACAATGGACAGGATTGCCAGAAGGACAGAGCAGGACATCCATTACCGCAGCAGAATGATAAAGAACGAGACAGACAAGTCAGAATCATCAATAACAGACGGTATCACACATTCAGCATGTCTTCTCGCAGGCGACCTCAATGCGACAGCCATTGTCACAGTCACGAAGTCAGGCCGCACGGCACATGCTGTATCGAAATTCCGCCCGGCATCACCAATCATTGCAGGCTGCATAGATGACAAGGTCTGCCGCCAGATGAATCTATGCTGGGGCACGACTCCTATTATGATTCAGGAAGAAAAAGATGCGGAAGAGCTTTTCGCACACACCCTCGCCCGCTGCGAGGAGGAGAAGCTCCTTACCGAGGGCGATATTGTAGTCCTCATCGCAGGCGTACCGCTTGGTATTTCTGGAACAACGAACCTTATTAAAGCACAGATGGTGTGAGATCTCCAATAAAAACGTTATTAACGGACTGGAAGTCGAAAAGTGATTTGAGTCCGTAAAAGTTTAGACAGGATTACGGACTGGAAGTCAAAAAGTGATTTGAGCCCGTAAAATCATAGACAAGATTACGGACTGGAAGTCAAAAAGTGAAATGAGTCCGTAAAAGTATAGACAGAATTACGGACTGGAAGTCAAAAAGTGATGTGAGTCCGTAAAAGTTCAGACAGGATTACGGACTGGAAGTCAAAAAGTGATGTGAGTCCGTAAAAGTTCAGACAGGATTACGGACTGGAAGTTAAAAAATGATTTGAGTCCGTAAAAGCATAGATAGAATTACGGACTGGAAGTCAAAAATCAATATGAGTCCGTAAAAAAACAGCTGCCACAAAAAATGGCAGCTGTTTTTTATTTATAAGTTTGTGAAAAATCAATATTTTTCGTCTGATGTTACTCATTTCCAAACGCTTTTTTCATCGCCTCAAAGGTCTCGGCGGAGACGTAATGCTCGACACGGCAGGCGTCCTTTACGGCGATGTCCTCTGGGACACCTATTTTTACAAAAAGCTTGGAGAGGAACTGGTGCCTCTCATACATCTGCTGGGCAATAACCATTCCCTTGTCAGTAAGGGTGATGTGATTGTGCTCATCAATATTTACATATCCGTTTTCCTTCAGCTGCTTCATGAATACTGAAACGGTAGCTCTCGCATATCCGAAATAATTGCATATATCGGTGGCACGGACATATTCCTTCTGCTCTGAAAGAATCAGGATTGATTCGAGATAATCCTGTGCCGACTCCTGCATTTTCATATTGCATTCCTCCTTAAAATATTCTCAAATTATACATCATTTTGTATACAGATTCAATACTGTTAGGCATTTCTAATATATTAGCGCAATTAAAATGTTTTGTAACACTAACTTTTTCTTGACAGATTTGTAAGGCAGTGCTAATATACTGTATGTAAGTTAAGGCTAACTAACAATTAGAAAGGATGAAAGGTTATGTTACCATTATCATTTGCACAGGCGGGGGACGCGGTCATGGTTTCGAAGATCGGAGGCTCGGATGAGATGAAGCAGCATCTCGAGGATCTGGGATTTGTCGTAGGAGCCAGGGTACGGGTCATCAGCCAGTCAGGAAATGGAAATGTAATTGTGAATCTCAAGGAGTCGAGGCTTGCAATAACAGACCAGATGGCAGCCAAAGTACAGGTAGTGCCGTCTGAACCGGATATCAAGTAGGAATGGAGGAATTTTTGATGAAGACGCTCCGTGATGTAAAGGTCGGCGAAAACGCCACAGTAAAAGCAATTCATGGCGCAGGCGCTCTCAAGCGTCGTATCATGGATATGGGCATCACGAAGGGTACCCAGATCTACGTCCGCAAGGTCGCTCCGCTTGGAGACCCTGTAGAGGTTACAGTTCGTGGATTTGAGCTTTCTCTTCGTAAAGACGATGCTGACATCCTTGAGATGGAATAAGAACAAAGCCGACAGCATTTTTTTAAATCATTAGGAGGAAACAATGGAAATCAAGATCGCTCTTGCCGGAAACCCTAACTGCGGTAAGACCACACTTTTCAATGCCCTCACCGGTGCCAATCAGTATGTAGGTAACTGGCCTGGTGTTACGGTAGAAAAGAAGGAAGGTCGTCTGAAGGACAATAAGGACGTGGTGATCCAGGACTTGCCTGGTATCTATTCACTGAGTCCGTACACACTTGAGGAGGTAGTTGCCCGTAATTACCTCGTTAAGGACAAGCCTGATGCAATCCTCAATATCATCGACGGAACGAACATCGAGCGTAATTTGTACCTCACCACACAGCTCGTTGAGGTAGGACTCCCGGTAGTAATGGCCATCAACATGATGGATGTCGTTCGTAAGAACGGAGACAATATTGATACCAGGAAGCTCGGAGAGGCACTTGGATGCCAGGTAATCGAGATTTCAGCTCTGAAGGGTGAGAATATCACCGAGGCTGCTAATATGGCAGTAAAGGCCGCAATGGCCAGGAAGGCTTTAGAACTGCCACACGTATTTACAGGATCTGTAGAGCATGCAATCGCTCATATCGAGGAGCATCTGCAGGGCAAAGTTCCGAAGGATGAGGAGAGATGGTATGCAATAAAGGCCTTCGAGAGAGACACCAAGGCTCTTGAAGATATCAATATTCCGGAAAATATTGCAGATGAGATTGAAGGACATATCAAGGAATGCGAGAAGGAGATGGATGATGATTCAGAGTCCATCATCACAAACCAGAGATATAATTACATCACAGAGCTCATCGGAGAATGCGTAAAGAAGGGCCACGCTCAGGGCGAGCTTTCTCTTTCAGATAAGATAGACAGAGTTGTAACCAACAGATGGCTTGCACTTCCTATTTTCGTAGGCATCATGTTCCTCGTATACTACGTAGGTGTCACCCTGGCTGGTGGACCTCTTACAGACTGGACCAATGATACACTCTTCGGAGCATGGATCGAGGATGGATTCTTCAGACCACTGCTTCACAGCATGCATGCTTCAGCATGGGTTGAGTCACTGATCGTAGATGGTATCGTAAATGGTGTCGCTACACCTCTTGGATTCGTACCACAGATGGCAATCATCTTCCTGTTTCTCGGATTCCTTGAGGACTGCGGATATATGTCACGTGTTGCATTCATCATGGACCGTATCTTCCGCAGATTCGGACTCTCAGGCAAGTCATTCATTCCCTTCCTCATCTCTTCAGGATGCGGAGTTCCGGGAATCATGGCTACACGTACTATCGAGAGCGAAAAAGACCGTCGTATGACAATGATGACCACGACGATGATCCCTTGCGGAGCCAAGCTTCCGGTAATTGCAGCTATTTCAGGATACGTACTCGGATCTAATGTATGGTGGTTCGCCCCTGTATGTTATTTCGCAGGAATCGGTCTTGTAATAGTATATTGTATCATCCTTAAGAAGACCAAGGCATTCGCAGGCGAGCCTGTTCCATTCGTAATGGAGCTTCCTGCATACCATCTTCCTACAATTAAGGGTCTTCTGCTTCATATGTGGGAGCGTCTCTGGGCATTCATCAAGAAGGCCGGAACGATCCTTTTCATCTGCTGTGCAGTAATGTGGTTCCTTTCATCCTTCGGAATCGAGAAGGGTGCATTCGGACTCATAGACGATACAGCTAATTCAATCCTTGCAGCAATTGGCGGCTTCCTTGCTCCGATCTTCTATCCTCTTGGATTTGGTCATTGGCAGCCAGTTGGTGCTACTCTTTCAGGATTCGTTGCCAAGGAGCAGCTCGTCGGTACAATGTCAATCGTATCCAAGCTCGGCGCAGATGTCACAGATGCAGTCACAGAGAGCGGATATCATTTCAACGCCCTGAGAAGTGCATTCAGAGAGTTCTTCGGATATGGCGATCAGCATATCGGAGCTACAATGGGTGCAATCGCATTCCTTGTATTCAATATCTTCGACAGCCCTTGCCTTGCTGCTATTTCTTCAATGGCAAAGGAGATGGGCGACAGGAAGAAATTCTGGCAGGCCATCGCTTTCCAGAACATCTCAGCCTGGTGTGTAACACTCATGGTTTACCAGATCATCGGACTCTTCAACGGAGTTCCGTTCACAGGCTGGACGATCGTAGCCTTCGCCGTACTGGCTGTTTATCTCTTCCTTCTGTTCAGACCAGATCAGAACAAGAAGTATGTCGAAATCGATCGTGGAGAGACTGTAAAGGCCTGAATGGAGGATTTTTCAAAAAGCCGACAGTGAAGAATAAGGATATGGCAGGCGGAGACAAGAGAGACGATCGCGAATCGGATTCAGAAAGGTGACAGAAACTATGAATATAGCTGATATTGTAGTGCTTCTGGTGCTGGCATTTTTCCTGGTGCTGGCGGTATGGGCAGTGATAAGAGACAGGAAGAACGGTGCGACCTGCGGCTGTGCGTGCGGTGACGAAGTGTGCAGAGGCAGATGCGGGCATGTGAATACTGAGCATATGTCAAAGCAGACGAAGAAAGAAATAAAGCAGGCCATCAAAGACCTGAAGGCAAAGCAGAAGGCCAATGCGAAAGGGTGATTCAGATAGAGAGTCTGGCGGCTGCCAGGCTCTTATTTTTTTATTGAAAACATATAAAAACTGTGTTAAACTTTTATCGTTATATGTACATATATTGCAAATATTCAGACAGAGGAGGAATCTATCATGTCATTTTGCGGAAATTGCGGAACACAGATACCGGAGGGAGCAAAGGTCTGCCCGAAATGCGGACGGCCGGTAGGGGGAGTGATCACACCAGAGACAACGGCACAGACAGAGGCGTCAGAGCAGGTGCAGTCATCAGTACAGACAGAGACACCAGTGCTGCCTGAGGTACAGCCAGCACCGGTACAGCAGCCGAACCCGGCACCGCAGGCAGGACCGTCGCCCCAGCCGCAGCCGTATCAATATCAGAACCGCGGCCCACAGCCGAATCAGTATCAGAACCGTGGCCCACAGCCGAATCAGTATCAGGGCCCGAATCCGGGTCCTCAGCCATATTATCAGCAGCAGGGACCTTCACAGGCGAGCCAGACTCTCAACCAGATGGGCGAGAAGATGACTGACCTCGTTCCGAAGACGAAGAGCGAGGGACTTGAGGTAGCATGCTTTATCATGGCAGCCTTCTCAATGAAACTCTCACTGTCGATGTTCGGACAGGTTTTCAATATCATAGGACTCATCCTCGGCGTGATCCCGGTGATCCTGCTTCTCGTGAATAAGGAGAAGACAGCGAATAAGACCGTACAGACGCTCGCGCTCATCATGGCTATCGCAGGAATTGCAATGTCTTTGCTCGGAATCATCCTGGTAGCGGCAGATGTACCTGCACAGATAGTCAGCAACTACATCGCAAATAAGGTATCAGATGCCTTCAGCGACTGGTATTGATGGAGGTGGACTGAATGGGTGATCAGAGCCAGATGACAGACAATGGCGGTAAGAAATCGAAGACACTTCTTATCATAGCTATTGTCCTGATAATAGCAGCGGCACTTCTGGTATGCGTCTTCCTGTTAGGCAGAAAGGGAATCATTGATATTCCATTTCTGAATAAGACAAGTGCCACAGGAGATGCCTCGACAGGCGCGAGGTCAGATAGCAGTGATTACGAGGATGATGGCGCAGAGGCAGTAGATCAGAAGCCGAAGAAGATGATCCGTGACTACTCGAAGTATGCAAAGAATATTTCCCAGTCAAAGGCAGCAGAGGCCAGCACGAAGGAAGAGGCCTCCGATGACGAGGGTGAGGAGGACGAGGAATCAGACTATTCGGGAGAGGATTATATTTTCCCGGACAGCTCTGACAAGGAAATTTCCAAGTCGGATATCGAGAATCTGAGTAACGAGGATCTGCGTATTGCAATCAATGAGATCTATGCGAGACACGGATATACCTTCCCGAATAATGAAGAGATGAGAAACTATTTCCAGGGACAGGACTGGTATGAGGCCGATCCGGACATGGATGACCAGAAGAAGGTCAAGATGTCGAAGACCGAGAAAAAGAACCTGGACAAGATGGTATCTGAGCGTCAGAAGAGAAAAGACGATGGCGACTGGCCATACTGATGAGGAGGAATGATAATGAATTTCTGTACTAAATGCGGGGCGCCAGTTACCCCCGGAACAAAATTCTGCACGAAGTGCGGAGCTCCTGTAGAAGCCGATCAGCAGAGCCGGCAGCAGGCAGTGCCGCCTCAGCAGAGCCGGCAGCAGGCAGTGCCGCCTCAGCAGCCACAGGTTCAGAAGAAGCCGGTGAATAAGGGCCTGATCATAGGGATTGTAGCTGCAGCAGCCGCAACGGTTGTTGTTATTTTTGCAATAATCTATCTGAGAAACAGCTACAATATGAAGGACTACTGCAAGGTGGACTTCACCGGCTATGAGAATTACGGGACAGCGGAAGCTGACATCAGGTCATCGAAGCTTGAGGACCGTATCGGAAAGAAGTATGGCTTCTCAGAAAAGGATATTGATGATTACGAGGATCTGAGCGAATTCGGAAGTGATTTCCGCAAGGCCATGCAGATCGAAAGCTTTGTGGACAGCATGGAGCCGAAGGTCAGCGCAAAGGATGCAAAGCAGGGCCAGCTGTCAAATGGTGATACTGTAAAGGTAAAGATCTCCTACAGCAGGGCTATGGCGAAGAAGCTTGGCATCCATATTCATGGAACCACATATACCGTGAAGGTGAAGGGACTGAAGGAAGGAAAGGTGACGGATCCGTTTGATTCTGTCTCCATTACTTATGCCGGAGCCCTGCCATATCTCATACCTGAAGTGAATGTAGCCGATAACAGTCCTGTATCTGCTGATGAGTTCACGATCACGACTGATGACGATTCAGATTATCTCACGAAGGCCGGACAGGAGTTTACTGTCGAATTTACAGGAGAAAATGATCCTGAGAACGGACTTATTTTTGCAAGGAAAGAAAAAAAGTACAAGGTCGGAAAGGTATCGACATATATCACGAAGGCATCAGAACTCACAGATGATGACAGGAAACAGCTGATCGGAAGGACAGACAGGTACAATGCCGAGAATGAAGAGGAATTCGACGGATTAAAGTTCGTCGGCTGCGCAGTCGCTGTAAGCACATCAGAAGATGACTATGATAACCAGAACAGGGTATATGCTGTCTATTCATACAAGTATACTGACTGGTGGGGAGATACGACGACAGCGTATATGATCATAGTATTCAGCGATGTCATGAAGCAGTCTGATGGTTCACTGTGGTTCTATGATGACAATACCTATATCATGAAGACAGATGATGAGTCTGTTGATGAAGTGCATAGCAGTATTGAGGACAATGCTTATCTCACTTATGATGACGCCACCACCGATTATGACAAATCCCTGAAATAAGGTCTGGATGTGAATTAATGGCACGGGTAAGAAAACGTTCAAAGTTTAGAACCTTTTTAAAGGTAATACTTCTCATAGTCCTGATACTTGTACTCGCAGTCGCTGCATTCGTGGGATTTCTCACGGCGACCGAGTACAGGCCGGGATCTGTCGAGAATCTGAAGGTAGAGAATAAAGGCACATCGTCCGGCAGCACGAAGGAGCTTACGCTTATGACCTGGAATATCGGTTATGGTGCGCTTGGCGAGAGTGCGGACTTTTTCATGGATGGCGGGAAACAGGTTTCCACTGCCACTAAGGACGAGGTCAATGGCAATATGTACGCGATAACGAAGGAGATCCGCAGGGTGAATCCTGATGTCGTGTTCCTTCAGGAAGTCGATACGAGCTCGCAGAGGTCACATTTTGTCAATGAAAAGTATTTCATTGAGAATAATACAAAGAACTACTGTGATACCTTCGCGACGAACTACAGGTGTGCTTTCGTTCCGTACCCGTGGCCTCCGATAGGAAAGGTGGATGCGGGCATCCAGACTCTCTCGAAGCTTCAGATCAACAGTGCGGAGAGGATCGCTCTTCCGTGTCCCTTTACCTGGCCGTCAAGGGTCGCCAATCTCAAGAGATGTATCACGATCAATAAGGCCTCCGTCAATGGCGGGTCGAATAATCTGAGCCTCGTGAATCTGCATCTCGAGGCGTACGATGATGGTTCCGGAAAGGCTGCGCAGACGAAGCTTCTCAGGGATTATCTGGATATGGAGTACGAGTCTGGGAATTATGTGATCGCAGCAGGCGATTTCAACCAGACCTTTTCCAGTGTGGACACGAGCATGTATCCGGCTCATGAGGGCCTGTGGAAATGCGGTCAGCTTGACTGCTCACAGTTCAGCTCTGACTGGCAGTTCGAGATGGACACGACCCATCCGACATGCAGATCTCTCGACAAGCCGTATTCAGGTGCTGACAAGAGCACCTTCCAGTACTATATGATCGACGGCTTCATAGTGTCGAAGAATGTGAAGGTAAAGAAGGTTGAGACTCTTGACCTCGGATTCGCTCACTCTGATCACAATCCGGTGCTTCTTACTGTGGAGCTGCCGGCAGATGCTGATAGCAGGGCTGAGGAGACGCAGGCCAAGAAGCCGTCTGTCTCACAGAAGGTGACGATCTCTGCCGTGGGTGATTGTGCTTTAGGAAAAATAGAACAGCACGGATATGACGGCTCTTTCTACGATTATTATGACAGGTACGGGTCTTCTTATTTTTTCTCAAATGTGAAGGATATATTTGACAGATCTGATTTCACTATCGGAAATCTCGAAGGGACATTCACGGATTCGAAAAGCAAAGTGGAGAAGGCCTTCAATATCAAGGGTCCGGCATCATATACGAAGATTCTTACGGATGCGGGATTCGATGCTGTCGGCACCGGAAATAATCACATCATGGACTATGGTGAGGCCGGCGCAAAGGATACATGGAAGGCTCTTGATGATGCAGGCATTCCTTATGCGTACAATGACAGGACGGTGATCCTGAAGGCAGATAATGGCCTGAAAGTCGGGATCGTGGCAGTCAGCGTGCTATCGCAGGCGAATGAGCATTTCATAAAGGAAGGCATTGCTTCGCTGAAGGATCAGAAGGCCGATGTGATAATCGTGATGGCACACTGGGGCATTGAGCATACATTCAATCTGACCCGGTACCAGAAGGACCTGGGTCACAGGATCATCGACTGGGGCGCTGACCTCGTGCTCGGCTGCCATACTCACTGCCTGCAGGGCCTTGAGAGATACAAGGGAAAGGTCATCAGCTACAGCGGCGGTAATTTCTGCTTCGGTGCGAACCGCAATCCTGACGACAAGGATACGATGATCCTTACTGAGACCTTCCGCTTCAAGGATGGGAAGAAGCTCGATCAGATAGATCTCGATATCACGCCTTGCAGGCTGAGCTCGACTGACAGCTACAATGACTTCTGTCCGACTCCGGCGTCTGGAAGTGAAGCCACCCGCATTATCAGTAAGCTTAATGATATTAGTAAGCAGGAGATGACCGGCGGCAGGAATGCCATCAGGCTCAAGGATGATGGCTCATACAAATGGGAGAAGAAGTGATCATGCCAGCCTCTGTATTACCTCGAGGACTGAATTTCTGATATCCAGGCCGTAGACATCGACGGTGATGTCGGCATATTTTTCATAGAGAGGAACGCGCTCTTCATAGAGACTGCCAAGCGTCTGGCCGGGACGAACCGCCACGCCGCGCTGGCTTAAGTCTCCGAGCCGTCCCTCTATTTCTTTGAGTGGAAGCTTCAGATATACTACCGAGCCGATGTCATGCAGATGCTTCATGGCGGCCGGGCCGTATATGACGCTTCCGCCGGTTGCTATTACAGTTCTTGACGCTTCGATCGAGGCGTTTATTTTTTCCTCGATCCGTTCAAAGCCGGTGAGGCCCTCCTGCTCGATTATTTCACTCAGCAGCCGCCCCTCCTTTTCCTGAATCACCAGATCAGAGTCCATGAATCTGTATCCAAGCGCCTTCGCGAGCACTACCCCGAGACTGCTCTTGCCACACCCCGGCATCCCTATGAGAACTATATTATCCTTCATTTAATAATCCTTTCTTTTCCAATCAGCATGAAACATTTTATCTGATGGCGAAAGGGCTGTCAAATAGATGAAAAAGAGGACGCACTTGGGGACGCGCATCTGAAATAGGGTGTGCGTCCTTTTTGTAGTTTCAGATAGTAAAAAATATGCGGATATGGTAATATAACTATTGAGATGGAATCTGATTTACAGATATTATGAAGGAGATGACAGAAATGCCTACAATAGAAGAAGTTACAAAGACTCTTGAGAGCTTTGATACAGGGAAATATAATGCGGCGGTAAGCTATATCTTCTATCTGGCTCACATGCCAGATCCATTTGAGCCGATGTCAAGGGATGAGCTCATGGATAAGCTTGCAAAGTCCCGGAAGGATGCAGAGGCAGGACGTGTGAGGGATGCAAGGCTTATATCAAAAGAGATGAGGGAAAAGTATGGCTTAGTCGAGAAAGAAATAAAGAACCCCTGAGAACTGTAATCTCAAGGGATCAGAAGAAAATAGTTTTAATCATTTAACAAAGCAAGCGACGGGAGTCGGACCCGCGTCCTCAGCTTGGGAAGCTGATATAATAGCCGTTATACGACGCCTGCATATCAAAAAAGCAGGTGATGAGAATCGAACTCACGTATCCAGCTTGGAAGGCTGGTGTTCTACCATTGAACTACACCTGCGTGCCCAGTTCCGGAATCGAACCAGAGACACGGGGATTTTCAGTCCCCTGCTCTACCAACTGAGCTAACTGGGCCAGTCCGCTTATCACGAACATAATAGATTTTACGGTATTTCAGGCTTCAAGTCAAGGGAAAATTTACAACTATTGCGAAAAATGATACAATATCCGTGATTCATGAACATAGCCGGACAATGGGACGACGTGCGAGGTGCAAGGTATGATAAAGCTGAACGACTATCTGTACAGTGGAGACACGGTACTGAAGATAATAGATAAATACGCATCAGATCTGCTGGCGGAGGCCGGCCGGACCGGAAGCACGGTGGATACGGTGCATGGCAGGTATCTCGCAGATCTCGAGAGCCTGCTCATACACAATGATTTCCTGACATCCCAGTCACAGAGGATCAGGGAGTTCTATATGCATATGGTGCGGAAGTACCCGTATCTGGCATTTTCCTTCAAGGGCAGGATCAAGTCCCTGATCAGAGCAGAGGAGAAGTTCAATCGCAAGCTGGTAAATATATACACAGACTCGTATGAGAAAAAAGGCACGCTTCCGGATGATGAGAAGGCGGCCAGGGACGCAGCATCAGTAAGGGATCTGATCGCATATCGAATCATTATTTCAATTCCGAAGTGTCATCTGGGGCCTGGTGAGGACGAGGATGCAGTCAATATCGGACTCCTGTATAAGATAGCAGAAGAGCTCCCGGAGTTTCTGGAGATGGAGGATTTCGTTCCGCAGAGCAATTTTTTTGCAAAAAAGCACCCGTCGTCAAGACTCCCGGAATCAGTGAAGCCGTACTACAAGGATTATGTGGAGTACACATCAGAGAGAGGATATCAGTCACTTCATATAGCATTTCTCGACAGGGTATCGGACAGTATCTTTGAGATACAGCTTCGTACGAAGAAAATGGATGACTATGCAGAAATCGGGCAGGCGGACCATTTTTCCTATGAAGAGGGGCAGCATCTGAGAGAGAACCGCAGGGTGATACCGAAGGGCGTGAAGCGTGAGTATGACGAGGCATATGAGCGGCTTGATTCCATAAGGAAGCTTGATCTCACGAGGGTAGATGTGAATATGTTTACGGCGGTCAGCAATGTCCTGATAAATGACAGCTGCGGCCTGTTCCGAGGCCGTCTCATCCTGCCGTACGAGCATCTTTCAAGGTTCCAGAACGACCGGATGAACTGAAAATAGTAGTGGCAACAGTGCACTTTTTCTGATATAATCAGAGTATTGTAATCGCAAGGAGGTCATAGATATGGCAGAGAATACATTTACAGTTGAAGAGGGTGTCACCGTCACGGATGAGGTGATGGCTACCATCGCAGGACTTGCAGCCAGCGATGTAGAGGGAATCGCATATATCGGAAACGGACTCACGAGAGATAATATCACGAAGGCCGGAGCCAGCAAGCTGAGCAAGGGAATACATATCATCAGGGAGGAGGATGGCTCCATCACGGTCAGACTCGCAATCGTGCTGAAGTACGGATACGAGGTACCGAAGGTATGCCATGCCATCCAGGACAAGGTGACGACTAATGTCGAGAGCATGACCGGCATCAAGGTAAAGGAAGTAGATGTACGTATCGCTTCGATCGAGGTCACAGATACAGGAGCCCGTGCATGAATCAGACAAGGAGACGTGAAGAGACCTTCAAGCGGCTGTTCATGACGCAGTTCTATCCGGATGATGAGATCGAGGAGCTGAAAGCAGCATCGGATGAGCTCGAGACGCTTGATCCTGATGCAGATGTGCATCCGTATATAGAGCCGGAGCTCGGGAATGGCATCAAGGAAGCAGATCTGAAGCTGATCAATGACAAGGTAGAGGACATCCGGGAGCATATAGCAGATATTGATGATACACTCAATACCTGTATGGAGGGCTGGAAGACCACGAGACTCTCGAAGGTGGATCTGACGATCCTGAGGCTCGCGGTGTACGAGATCAGGTATGATGATCACATTCCGTTCAAGGTGTCGGTGAATGAGGCAGTCGAGCTGGCGAAGAAGTACGGCACCGATAAGTCAAGCGGCTTTGTGAACGGTGTATTAAGGAGAATTATAGATAGTGAACAGGGTCTGGACAGTAGCAAAGCTGAATAATTATATATCAGGCCTTATAGAGGATGATCCTGCATTTCAGCCGCAGGTAGTAGTAGAAGGGAATGTCTCTCTCGGACCGAAGGGATATTCCCGTTTTTCGCATATATATTTCACACTTATCGATCCGGATGATCCGAGTCCTGACTATCAGAAGGCCAAGCTGTCATGTGCCATGTGGAAGAGCACGGTGGCCAGAGGCGGACTTACCTACGATATGAAGAACGGCGACAATATCCGCGTCACCGGCAGGCTGGAGGTATATGGCCCGCGAAGCCAGTACCAGCTTATAGCCACGAGGATAGAGAATGCCGGCATAGGAAAGCTCGAGGCCCGGAAGAAGGCGCTCGAGGAGGAGCTTCGCAAGAGGGGATATTTCGCACCGGAGCACAAGAAGCCGATACCGAGGTACATCACGAGGGTCGGAGTCGTGACATCACCAACGGGAGAGGCAATTCACGATATTATCAGGAATATACAGATCAGGAATCCGCATGTGGAGATTTTTCTCGTGCCGGCACTGGTACAGGGAGACGAGGCACCACAGTCCATTGCACAGAGCCTCATGATAATAGACAGGCTCGGAATGGATGTGATCATCTGCGGACGTGGCGGCGGAAGCCCCGAGGATCTGATGGCATTCAGCTCCAGAGAGGTGGCCGATGCCATATATAATTGCGAGACGCCGGTCATCTCCGCGGTAGGACACGAGCCGGATATGTCCATCTCAGACTATGTGGCAGATCTGCGGGTGGCGACACCTACGGCAGCAGCCATGCAGATATTCGAATATCATAAGTTCGAGGAGGATCTCGCACAGCGGCTGAGTGACCTGAGAGGGATGCTCAATCACCGCATAATGGAAAAGGAGCTTCATCTGCGCCGTGTCAAGGAGCAGGTCGACAAGGGCTCTCCGAAGATGTGGCTAGTGAAGACCGGCAAGGAGCTTGAGAATATAGAGAAAAGTCTCAGATACTCCCTGAAGGCAAAGACAGATGCGGCGTCACACAGGATAGCGCTTGTTGCAAAGCAGCTGCCGGTCTCTATGGAGAGAAAGACAGCCGACAGGGAATCAAGGCTGAAGCTCGCGGCACAGAAGCTTGAATACTCATCCCCGCTCAGGAAGATAAGCGACGGATTCGCATACGTGGAGGGAGAGCACGGCAGGATCACGAGTGTCACACAGGTGAAAAGGGATGACCCGATGAAGGTACGTCTGAAGGACGGAGTCATAGATTCCACGGTAAATGCCGTGAAGGAGGAAGAACTTGGCAGCAAAGAATAAGGGAGCGACGATCGAGGAAAATCTCGCGGAGCTTGATAATATAGCAGCACAGATGTCAGATCCGAAGGTGAGTCTCGAGGATTCATTCAGACTCTATGAGGAAGGAATAAAGCGGATCAGGGAGTGCAATGATGCTATCACGAGTGTGAAGCAGAGGGTGGAGAAGCTGGAGAAGGACGGAACCGTCACAGATTTTGAAAGCACAGAATCATGAAGACATTTGAAGAAAGAAAAAAAGAAGCAGACGCTATAATAGAGAAATACCTTCGCAAGGAAGACGGGCCGGACAAGACCCTGATAGAGGCCATGAACTACAGCGTGAGAGCAGGCGGCAAGAGGCTTCGCCCGATCCTGCTGCAGTCATTCGGACTCATGTATGGAGCAGAGGAGGAGCGCATAGAGCCATTCATGGCAGCAATAGAGATGATACATACCTATTCTCTGGTGCACGATGATCTGCCGGCTATGGATAATGACATGCTCCGCCGCGGCCAGCCGACCACCCATGCAAAGTATGGGGCAGGCATGGCGACCCTGGCAGGGGACGGTCTCCTGAGTGATGCGCATGATATCATGTGTGAGGCTGCGAATAAGGCTCTTCTCGGAAAGGAGGATCCGTCGGAGTCGATAGATGATGTGATCTCAGCTATTTATGCGACATCCTTTATCTCGCACAATTCAGGTGTGGATGGAATGGTCGGCGGGCAGAGTCTCGATGTGGAGACTGACAAGCTGGGCCGTGATGTGACGGGTGAGGAGCTCACCTATATCTACAGCCACAAGACCTCGGCACTTATTATCGGCGCGATGATGGCAGGTGCAGTCCTTGGCGGAAGCGAGCTCGGAGATGACCTGAATCTCATAGGTCAGGCCGGGAATAAGATAGGCTATGCCTTCCAGATACGTGATGATATCCTGGATATAGAGGGCGATGAGAAGGTGCTAGGCAAGGAGACTGGCCAGGATGAGAGGAATGGCAAGAGCAATTTTGTGACGATCCACGGGATAGAGAACAGCGAGGAGGCGGTCGAGGCATTTACAGAGGATGCGAAGACCGACATTGCGAATCTCCGCCACGTTAAGGATGAAGAGGAGAGACTGTTTGTCATGGATCTTTTTGACAGACTTACAGAAAGAAATCACTGATGCTTTTAGAGAAGATAAATGAACCGAATGATATCAAGAAATTAAATGCAGATGAGCTGCCTCTTCTCGCAAAAGAGATCCGTACCTTTCTCCTGAAGAAGCTGTCGAGGACCGGCGGCCATGTGGCGAGCAATCTTGGAGATGTGGAGCTGACGATAGCATTGCACAGGGTGCTCACCTTCCCGGAGGACCGGCTTGTCTGGGATGTGGGTCATCAGAGCTACACTCACAAGATCCTCACAGGCAGAAGGGATGAGTTCGACAGTCTGAGACAGCGCGGCGGTCTGTCAGGCTTTTCTAATCCTGACGAGAGTGACTGCGACGCATTCATATCGGGTCACAGCTCCACATCCATAGCAGTCGCCTTAGGTCTTGCAGAGGCCAGGGAGCTCATCGGCGGCAGTGAAAATATAGCAGCAGTCATTGGTGATGGAGCCCTCACTGGAGGACTCGCCTACGAGGCACTGAATAATGCCTCGCGTCTCAAAAGCAATCTCACTATTATCCTGAATGACAATCACATGTCCATCTCTGAGAATGTAGGTGGCATGAGTACTCATCTGTCAGCACTGCGTACCTCATCAGGATACAAGGGCTTCAAGAATGATGTCGAGGAGGGTCTGCGCAAGGTGCCAGGCGGTGAGCAGATGATCAGGCGTATCCGCCGCACGAAGAACGGCATCAAGCAGCTTCTGATCCCGGGCATGATATTCGAGAATATGGGTATCATGTACCTAGGTCCTGTTGATGGACAAAACATCCCTGCAATGGTGCGTGTCATAAGGCAGGCGCTTAATGTGAAGGGACCTGTGCTCATCCATGTGGTGACGAAGAAGGGCAAGGGCTATCTGCCGGCAGAGAAGAATCCGGCACTTTTTCACGGAATCGGACCATTTGAGCTATCCACTGGGAAGCCGCTTGACAGGCCGGAGGCTCCTGCATATACGGATATTTTTTCGAAGACCATCGTGCGCGAGGCGATAAAGGATCAGAGGATAGTTGCCATCACAGCAGCAATGGGGCTCGGCACGGGACTCAGACGGTTCAGGAAATATTTTCCTAAGAGATATTTCGATGTAGGAATCGCAGAGGGCTTCGGTACTACCTTTGCCGCAGCGCTTGCAGCAGGCGGGATGCTGCCGGTATTTGCGGTGTATTCCTCGTTTCTGCAGAGAGGATATGATGAGCTCGTCCATGATGTGGCGATAGGTGGATATCACTGTGTATTCGCAGTCGACAGGGCAGGCATCGTGGGAAAGGACGGGCTCACCCATCAGGGAATTTTTGACCTGACTTACCTTACTATGATACCGGGCTTTACAGTCATGGCGCCGAAGGACGGAAGAGAACTCGAGGCCATGATAGAATTTGCCATAGAGAAAATGGATTCACCGGTGGCCATCAGATATCCGAGAGGAGAGGCGGCAGACTTATCAGACGCAGGTCTGTTCGGAGAGTCGGAGTCTATAGAATGCGGCAGGGCAGAGGTCATTGAGAAATCAGACGGAGACCGCGTGCTGCTTTTTGCAATAGGAAGCATGGTGGAGACGGCGGTGAAGGCTGCACAGATACTTAAAGAAAGTGAAATATCCGCAAGCGTGGTAAATGCCCGTTTTGCAGCACCGCTCGATCAGGATTTCCTTATTCATGAGACGGCAGGGTACGATCTCATAGTCTCAATGGAGGAAAATGTGAGGTCTGGCGGCTTCGGGGAGCATGTGCTGTCAGTGCTTGCCGATTCAGGCTACAGAGGTGACTTCCTTAATGTGTCGATCCCGGATCAGTTCGTGCCTCACGGGAGCTGTGATGAGCTGAAGGCAGAGCTCGGACTCGATGCAGTATCAGTCGCATCATCTGTCATTAAGAGGCTGGAAATGGCGAAGATCAATGGAGGCCTTTCATGAAGAAGAGACTTGACGTACTTCTGGTAGAAAGAGGGCTGGCTCCCTCCCGTGAGCGCGCAAAGGCATATATCATGGAGGGCAAGGTATTCGTAGATGAGCAGAGGGAGGACAAGCCCGGGAGCACATTTGAAGAGACGAAGAAGATCGAGATCCATGGCAAGAAGCTAGCCTATGTGAGCCGTGGCGGGCTGAAGCTCGAGAAGGCTCTGAAGACCTTTCCGATAGACCTGAATGGCGCTGTGTGCATGGATATCGGCGCTTCGACCGGCGGATTCACGGACTGCATGCTGCAGAACGGCGCGGCGAAGGTTTACAGCGTGGATGTGGGCTATGGCCAGTTCGACTATTCTCTCAGGAATGACCCGAGGGTTGTCGTGATGGAGAGGACGAATGTGCGGTACATGAAGCCGGGTGATATCGATGATGTGCTTGATTTCGCTTCATGCGATGTGTCGTTTATCTCACTGACCAAGGTACTGCCGGCTGTTTTTCCACTGATGTCACCGACAGCCTCGATGGTGTGTCTGATCAAGCCGCAGTTCGAGGCAGGCAGGGAAAATGTCGGGAAGCGCGGCGTCGTGCGTGATCCGAAGGTACATAAGCAGGTCATAAGTGATGTCTTTGGCTTTACAGAGGGGATGGGGTTCGGGATTCAGGGACTTACCTATTCTCCGATCAAGGGGCCGAACGGGAATATTGAGTACCTTATGTATATCAGCAAGGAACCGCATGTCGATGAAGATATGACGTCACTCATCGATTCGGTGGTGACAGAGGCACATAAGGAATTGGACAGGAAATGAAGAACTTTCTGATACTGACAAAAGAAGATACGGACCGGATGCAATCCTTTCTCGAGGAGATCATACAGTTCCTTGTGGACAATGGCGCGGACGGGCAGTACGATATCCTGAAGAAGGAGGATGCCTCGAAACAGATAGATGTTCCGGAATGGTACGACTGCATTCTGACCGTGGGCGGTGACGGCACGATGATAAGGGCTGCTGTCCGCACGATAGAAAGCGGCCTGCCGCTGATCGGGATAAATAAGGGCCATCTCGGATATCTCTGTGATCTCGATGAGAATACGTACCAGGATGCCCTGAAGCGGCTCATCAATGATGACTTCGATCTTGAGGAGAGAATGCTTCTCGAGGGTCGGGTTGTTTCAGCCGATGGTACTCCGGTAAGTGATGAGATCGTGGCAATAAATGATATCGTGATATCGAGTCACAACGGCCTTCAGGTCGTTCATTTAAGCGTAGATGTAAACGGCGAGGAGCTCACATCATTCAATGGTGACGGCATTATTTTTGCTACGCCTACTGGCTCTACGGCATACAATCTCTCAGCCAGTGGTCCTATCGTGGACCCGCAGACCTCGCTCATCCTGATGACTCCACTCAATGCCCATGTGGTCGGAATGAGAAGCATCGTGCTTGATGATACGGCACAGGTGAGGGCCCATGTGAAACGCAGGAATCAGGAGGAGCTGAACGCCGTGGCAGCCTTCGATGGCACGACGGCCATCACCCTTCATGACGGCGACAGCCTCGAGGTACAGAGGTCCACGAGGACAGTGAAGTTCATCAGACTCTCGCGGATCAATTTCCTGGACCGTATCCGCAGCAAATTACAGAGATGAAAAAGGGGACGGGTCCCTTTTTCATCCAGGTAGGAGGCTACCTTGAAGAACAGACGACAGAAGAAGATTCTTGAGCTCATCATCCGGTACGAGATATCTACCCAGGAGGAGCTTATGGAAAAATTAAAGGAAGCCGGCTTCGATGTGACGCAGGCCACTGTCTCCCGTGATATCCGCGAGATGAAGCTCACGAAGGTCGAGACGAACGGTCACCTGCGCTATGTAGCATACAGAGAAAGCGACGAGGACCTGCACGAGAAGTACAGGAAGGTCTTACGTGAGGGATTTCTGTCGATGGACAATGCCCAGAATATCCTCGTGATAAAGACGATATCCGGGATGGCAATGGCGGTCGCAGCGGCACTTGATTCTATGGACTATCCTGAGCTTGTCGGATGTATAGCGGGAGATGACTGTGTGATGTGCGCGGTACGAAGTCTTGATGATACGGTGAATCTGATGGCGAAGCTGCGTAGGATAATAGAAAGATGAAAAAGGGACCCGTCCCCTTTTTCATCTATTTGGGAGGAGAACAATGCTGGAAAATCTAAGAGTGGAAAATCTGGCCCTGATCGAGAAGGAGGAGATAGAATTCTCAGAGGGGCTTAATGTAATGACCGGTGAGACCGGGGCCGGAAAGTCGATAATCCTGGGGGCACTCGACCTGGCACTCGGTGGGAAGATAAACCGCGGGATGGTCAGGGATAATGAGAAGGATGCATTTGTCGAGGCTGTTTTTTCGCTGAATGGATCCGAAGAGGAAAAGCTAAAGGAATCGGACCTGGAATCATTTGACGGACAGATCATTCTTTCCCGTCGCATCAAGGGGACGAAGAGTGTTGCACGTATCAACGGGGAGACTGTTCCGGCAGCCAGGCTGCGGCAGGCAGGCGAGCTCCTTATCGATATATATGGTCAGAGTGAGCATCAGTCGCTATCGGATCCGAAAAAGCATCTCCCGCTGCTCGACTCTTTTGTGAAAAAAGAACTCGACCCGGTTCTCGAAAAGCTCTCACCGGTGTATAAGGAGTATTCGTCTCTTCAGAAGGAGCTGAAGGAAGCTGATGTAGATGAGTCAGAGAGAAAGCGTGATATTTCATACCTCACCCATGTATCTGAAGAGATAGAAGAGGCAGCTCTGAAGCCGGGCGAGGATGAAGAGCTCGAGGAGAAATACAGGAGGATGTCGGGAGCGGAAAAGGTGGCGAGAAGCCTCTCGGAGGTGGATGGACTGCTCTACGGTCAGGCCGATGTCCTGTCTCTTATAGGACAGTCACAGCGGGCACTGTCAGAGATCAATGATTACGATGATTCCATTCAGAATCTGTCGCAGACACTCGGTGATGCATATGATATTCTCGATGGATTCTCACATGATCTGCGTGATACGGTGGATGATCTGACATTTGATCCGCAGGAATTCGATGAGGTATCGAGGAGGCTTGATCTGATAAATGATCTGAAGTCGAAGTACGGCCGGACTATAGAGGATGTGAATCAGGCGAAGGAAGAAGCAGACCGGAAGCTTGAGAAACTTAATGATCATGCTGCCTATATGGAATCTCTTCGGAAGAAGATAAAGGATGCACAGGCGCGCCTCGATGCTTTATGTGAGGAAGCAGAGAAAATAAGACAGAAGGGTGCAGGAGAACTCTCGGCACAGGTGAAAGAATCCTTAAAGAACCTGAACTTCCTGAAGGCTGATTTTGAGGTAGAGCTCACAAGAAATAATTACAGCGATAATGGCTTCAATGCAGCGCAGTTCATGATCTCGACCAATCCGGGCGAAACGCTGAAACCGCTGTCACAGGTTGCATCTGGCGGTGAGATGAGCAGGATCATGCTCGCATTAAAGACAGTTCTGGCATCGGCAGATGACATCGGCACGATGATATTCGACGAGATAGATACAGGAATCAGCGGACGCGCGGCATCAGCAGTGGCGAGAGAGCTGAAGAAGGTATCGGTCGGCAGACAGGTAATCCTCATCACGCATCTGCCACAGATAGCAGCACTGTCAGATAAGCATTTTCTCATTGAGAAGTCTGCGACAAATGACTCCACAGTATCGAGCATCAGGCCTCTGTCAGAGGATGAGATAATAAAGGAGCTCGCCCGGATGATAGGAGGAGATGTGATCACGGATGCAGTGACAGAGAGTGCGAAGGAGCTCCGCGCCGGATCGGTTAAATCTTTATAAAGCTATTGCGTCAATCGGTTGCGCAGAGTACAATATCTGTGATAAGGGGATTTTATAGAAGGAGATATTTCAAATGTTGGACAGGTATGTAAAGGAACTCGTTAATTACGGAATCTCTTCAGGCATCACACCGGAGAGCGAAAGGATTTATACGACGAATCTACTGCTCCGTGAGATGCATGAGGACAGCTACGATGATTCCGTTGAGACTACGGATGAGGGGCTTGAGCAGATACTTGACGGACTTCTAGATGAAGCCGTGAAGCGCGGTATCATAGATGATTCGATCACCGGGAGAGACCTTTTTGATACGGCACTCATGAATTGTCTCACACCGAGACCTGCAGAGGTGCAGAGGGTATTCTGGGAGAAGTACAGGGTATCTGCACAGAATGCAACTGACTGGTTTTATGATTTTTCACAGAAGACCAATTACATCAGGACATACAGAGTGAAGAAGGATATGAGATGGAAGACATCTACTCCTTATGGTGATCTCGACATCACGATCAATCTGTCAAAGCCTGAGAAGGACCCGAAGGCCATTGCGGCAGCCAGGAATCAGAAGCAGTCATCATATCCGAAGTGTCAGCTCTGCATCCAGAACGAGGGATATGCAGGAAGGCTGGATCATCCTGCGAGGGAGAATCACCGTATCATCCCTCTTACTATCAATGGTACCAGGTGGGGATTCCAGTATTCTCCATATGTATATTTCAATGAGCACTGCATCGTATTCAATGGTGAGCATACTCCTATGAAGATCGACAGGGCCGCATTTACGAAGCTCTTCGATTTCATTTCACAGTTCCCACATTACTTCCTCGGATCCAATGCAGACCTTCCGATCGTTGGCGGATCAATCCTCACCCATGATCATTTCCAGGGCGGTCATTATACATTTGCCATGGAAAAGGCAGAGTTCACGGATATGTTTACAGTGCCTGGATATGAAGATGTGACGAGCGGTATCATCAAGTGGCCGCTGTCAGTTATCAGGCTTCAGGGAAGGGACAGGGAGAGAGTCATTGATCTTGCTGATCATATCCTTGGCAAGTGGAGAGCATACACAGATGAGGCGGCATTTATTTTTGCAGAGACAGATGGCGAGCCTCACAATACGATCACTCCTATCGCAAGAAAGCATGGAGACGTATATGAGCTCGACCTCACACTGAGAAATAATATCACTACGAAGGAGCATCCTCTCGGAGTATTCCATCCACATGAGAAGCTTCATCATATCAAGAAGGAAAATATCGGACTTATTGAAGTGATGGGTCTTGCAGTGCTTCCATCAAGACTCAGGAAGGAGATCTTCGAGGATCTTGCTGATGCACTTGTGAATGGTAAGGATATCAGATCCATCGATGATCTGAAGAAGCATGCCGACTGGGTAGACGAGTTTACGCCTAAGTACACGGAGGGCTTCAATAAGGATAATATCGAGGGTATTCTCAAGGAAGAGGTGGGACAGGTCTTCCGCGAGGTGCTTGAGGACGCCGGAGTATTCAAGCTGACTCCTGAGGGACATGAGGCTTTCATGAGATTTGTCAATACATTGTAAAAAGTACAACCACATCCATCATGGGTGTGGTATACTTTTGCACGGAAATAATCAATGAGACTGGAGGTATTTATGCGTCATTGTATGAGTCCGCTGGACTTTTCTGTCGATGAGATCGACGAGCTGATGGGGCTTGCTGCTGATATCGAAGAGAATCCGGCAAAGTATGCACATGCCTGTGATGGCAAGAGGCTTGCGACATGTTTCTATGAACCGAGCACGAGAACGAGACTTTCATTTGAATCCGCGATGCTTCGGCTTGGCGGACAGACACTTGGATTTGCATCGGCTGATTCATCATCAGCATCGAAGGGCGAGAGCGTTGCAGATACTGTCAGAGTCATTTCAGGATACGCAGATATATGCGCAATGAGGCATCCGAAGGAGGGTGCTCCGTTAGTCGCTTCGACGAAGTCAGAGATACCTGTTATCAATGCAGGAGATGGCGGACACAATCATCCGACCCAGACACTCACAGATCTGTATACTATTCATTCACTTATTGGCAGACTTGATAATTTCACGATTGGTCTCTGCGGGGACCTCAAGTTCGGACGCACGGTACATTCACTTATCAGTGCACTTGTCAGATATACGGGCGTGCATTTCATTCTTATATCACCGGAAGAGCTGAAGATTCCTTCATACATCAGAGAGGATGTGCTTCGCAGATCGGGAGCTGCCTTTGAAGAGGTGGAGAGCCTCGATGATGCAATGCCTCAGCTTGATGTGCTGTACATGACGAGAGTCCAGAAGGAGAGATTTTTCAATGAGGAGGACTATGTACGACTGAAGGACCGCTACATTCTCACGAAGGAGAAGATGAAGCCTGCAAAGGAAAAAATGATCGTCCTTCATCCGCTTCCACGTGTCAATGAGATTTCTGTAGATGTGGATGACGACCCGAGGGCGCAGTATTTCACTCAGGCAAAGAAGGCAGTATTTGTACGAATGGCGCTGATCCTGACCCTTCTTGGAATCCAGGTAGACCCTGCAATTCCGCAGCCGGCAAATAGTTAAAGGTTTTGAGGTGAAAAAGGGACCTGTCCCTTTTTTCATCTTTTGGAGGAATATAAATGCTTAATATCAGTGGAATTCACGAGGGCTACGTGCTTGACCATATACAGGCCGGCATGAGCATGAAGATATATGATTACCTGAGGCTTGGCGAATTAGGTGATGCGACGATCGCCATGATCATGAATGCAAAGAGCCAGAAGATGGGGCATAAGGATATCATCAAGATCGAGTGTCCTCTTGGTACGATAGATCTCGACATTCTAGGCTACATAGATCACAATATCACAGTCGATGTCATAAAGGATGACCAGATCATCAGGAAGGAAAAGCTCTCCCTTCCGAAGCAGGTCGTAAATGTCATTAAGTGCAAGAACCCTAGATGCATCACGAGCATCGAGCAGGGACTTGATCAGATCTTCGTTCTGACCGATCCGAAAAAGGAGGTCTATCGCTGCAAATACTGCGAAGAGGCCTATTCAGGAAAATAAAATATAGTAAAAGAGTTTTTAATAAAGTGTTAATGGCAATTGCTGAAAATTAGTATTATATTTATATCTGTGATAACTATGTACTTAGCTTGTTTTACTTCGAGGAAATTATACGGTGTTTGGCTATGTTATTGCAGACAGACAGCAGTTGTCTGATGAGGAAAAGGAAGAATATAGATCATATTACTGTGGCTTGTGCAGGCAGCTGCAGAGGATGGCAGGACTGAAGGGAAGTATGGTGCTCAGCTATGATGTCAACTTCCTGTATGTCCTGCTTTCTGGACTGTATGAGCCGAAGAATACCATTATTATGGACAAGTGCAGCGTGCATCCGTTCAGGAAGCACAGGATAGTGACGAATGAGTTCACGGATTATGTGGCTTCGATGAATATCCTTCTCGGATATTACAGTCTGCTCTATGACTACAGGGATGAGCACGATCACAAGAAGAAGTCGCTTGCCGCATATCTGCAGAGGTATGTGGATGAGATTGCACAGAAGTATCCGAAGCAGTATGATGCCTGCGCACGCAATATCGAGTGCATCACGAAGGCAGAGCAGAGACACGAGGAGAATATAGACATACCCGCCGGAAAGACCGGACAGATGCTTGCGGATATTTTTGCCGTGAGAGAGGACAGCTGGCAGAAGGATCTGGAGAATATGGGCTACTACATCGGCAAGTTTGTCTATGTGCTTGATGCCTATCTGAACATCGGGAAGGACAGGAAGAGCGGCAATTACAATCCATTGATCGCGAAGCAGGATTCAGATCCGAAGGGCTTCGAGGATTATATACAGATGTCGCTTACGTCGATGATGTCCGAGACGACCAGATCATTCGAGATGCTACCGATCGAGAAGGATGATTCGATCCTTCGGAATGTGATCTATGATGGTATATGGAGCTCGTTCAGGAATGACGGCGTCACGAGGGAGGGACTGAAGCTTTATGAACACGCAGGACTTAAGCGAGCTTGAGCAGGCCCGCATATTTACAGGCATTAGTGGTGAGCAGATCGAGTTACTGATGGACTGCGTACATGGAGAGATACGGACATACGACAAGGACAGCTATGTTTTCTCTGCAGGAGATCAGATCTCACAGATCGGTGTAGTGATGGAGGGTCAGCTGCAGGTAGAGAATATAGATTACTGGGGCAATGCCGCGATTATTAATCTCATAGGCCCGGGAGAGATATTCGGAGAGGCATACTCATCTCCTGATTCAGAGCCGCTTCCGAATGATATACGGGCGCTCACGAGGTGCAGGGTGCTTTTCATGGATATGCATGGTATCCTTACTACGTGTCAGAGGGCATGCTCCTTTCATAATCTGCTCATACAGAATCTCTACATGATATCCACCAGGCGGAATCGGTATATGAACCGGAAGATCAGCCACATGAGCAAGCGCACGACCCGCGAGAAGCTTCTGGCATATCTGTCTGATGAAGCACAGCGTCATGATTCGAAGCATTTCACGATTCCCTTTGACAGGCAGCAGCTGGCTGATTATCTGTCGGTTGAGAGGAGTGCGATGAGTGCGGAGCTGTCAAGGATGCAGAGGGATGGCCTGATCTCATATCACAAGAATGAATTTACACTGAGGTGACGTCACTGTCACCTTTTTTTATATCAGGAAATAGAGTATAATTGACGGGACTGGAGGATATTTTTTTATGAAAAAAATAAGCGAGCTATTAAAAGATACAGAGTACGAGGTGACGAGCGGACCGGCTGATGCAGAGATCGAGAGCCTCGTGTATGATTCGAGAAAGGCAGGCAAGGGCAGCCTGTTCGTTGCAATGCCCGGGGCAAAGGTCGACGGCACCAGCTTCGTGCCTCAGGTGATAGAAGCTGGGGCTGTGGCAGTAGTCGCAGAGAAGGACGTGGAGGTCCCGGAGAATGTGACATTTATAAAGGTAGATGATGCGAGAGAGGCGCTTGCGTATCTCTCGGCAGCCTGGTTTGACCATCCTGCGGATAAGATAAGGGTGATCGGCATCACAGGTACCAAGGGCAAGACCACGACCACCTATATGATAAAGTCCATTCTCGAGAATGCCGGCAAGAAGGTAGGCCTTATCGGAACGATCGAGGCGATAATCGGAGATAAGCATATCCCGTCCCTCAACACGACTCCTGAGAGCTACGTGGTTCAGGACTATCTGTCACAGATGGCAGATCAGGGAATTGAGATAGCAGTCATGGAGGTAAGCTCGCAGGCTCTGAAGCTTCACCGTGTGAGCGGTATGACATTTGAGATCGGCATCTTTACAAATATTTCCCCGGACCATATCGGACCGGCCGAGCACAAGGACTTCGCAGAGTATCTGTACTGCAAGAGCCTGCTTTTCAGACAGTGCAGACACGGAATCTTCAATGCAGATGACGAGCATTTTGGGGATATCCTGAAAGGTCATACCTGCACTGTGAATACCTATGCGATTGACCATGATGCAGACTTCGTGGCGAAGGATATAGAGCTCGTGCACAAGCCGGGATATCTCGGCGTGAATTACGAGGTCACAGGAAAGGAAAATTTCCCGGTGACTATTGATGTGCCGGGAAGATTCTCGGTATATAATTCACTGTGTGCGATCGCTGTATGCCACTTTTTCAATGTGAGTGTTGAAGCCATGCAGAAGGCTCTCAAGGCCGCCAAGGTCAAGGGCCGCATAGAGATGATCCATGTATCGGATGACTTTGCTCTGATGATAGACTATGCGCATAATGCAATGGCCCTGGAGAGTCTTCTGACTTCCATCAAGGAATACAATCCCGGCAGGATAGTGACTGTGTTCGGCTGCGGCGGAAACCGTTCAAAGCTGCGCAGATACGAGATGGGCGAGGTGTCAGGAAGACTTTCGGACTTTACGATCATTACCTCTGACAATCCGAGGTTTGAAGAGCCTCTTGATATCATAAGTGACATCGAGACCGGAATCAGGAAGACCGATGGTAAGTACGTGAAGATCCCTGACAGGAAAGAGGCAATAAAGTATGCCATCGAGCATGGCCAGAAGGGTGATGTCATAATCCTCGCCGGCAAGGGCCATGAGGACTATCAGGAGATAAAGGGTGTCAAGTACCCGATGGATGAGAGGGTCCTGATAAAAGAGGTGCTAGAGGAACTGAACCACTGATGTACGCACATGTATATATCAAGATCGGTGTCACAAGGCTTGACCGACCGTTCACCTATGCCATTCCTGCAGAGCTAGAGGATGTGGTGGTTCCCGGCTGTGAGGTAAGGGTTCCGTTCGGAGCGAGAAAGCTCCGGGGCTTTGTGGTCGCTGTCGATGACTGTGCAGATATCGATGAGTCGCAGACGAAGGATATTATTTCCGCAAAGCCCTTCAACGCGAGGTCTGACGGAGCACTTTTTGCACTGGCGGGCTTCGTGCATGAGAGGTACGGAGGCACCTTCGGACAGGCACTCTCTACGGTATTTCCGTCGATGGCAGGTGATACGAAGAACAAGGACAGGAAGCTGAAGAATCCCTTTGAAAAGCTATCACTTCCCACTGAGAGACCTGAGATAGAGCTGAATGAGGAGCAGCAGAGGGTGGTAGATACCTTCTCAGCAGACTATGATGCCGGCGAGCGGAGGGTCTATCTGCTGAAGGGAGTTACCGGCAGCGGCAAGACTCTATGCTATATCAGGATGATCGAGAAGGTAATAGAGCAGGGGCAGCAGGCGATAGTTCTGATACCTGAGATCGCCCTGACGCTACAGAATATCATGAGGTTCTACAGATTCTTCGGAGAGCGGGTTTCTGCCATCAATTCGAGGATGACACCTGCCATGCGGCGTGACCAGTTCGAGAGAGCGAGACGCGGCGACATATCTGTGATGATAGGGCCGAGGAGCGCTCTTTTTACACCGTTTAAGAATCTGGGACTCATCATAGTGGATGAGGAGCATGAGACGAGCTACAACAGCGAGCATCCGCCGAAGTATCATGCGGTTGATGTGGCAGCAGAGCGTGGGAAAATAAACGGCGCTTCAGTCGTGCTGGGCTCTGCAACTCCTTCCGTGAATTCATATTATCATGCCATGAATGGTGACTACACTCTTCTCACTCTCGACAAGAGAGCAAAGGATGCAGCGCTTCCGAAGGTGACTGTCGTCGATATGAGAGAAGAGCTCCGGAATGGCAACCGTTCAATGCTTAGCGATACTCTTTTTCATGCGATAAAAGACAGGCTCTCAAGACATGAGCAGGTCATGCTTTTTATCAACAGGAGAGGTGTCGCGGGGACAGTATCTTGCAGAGAGTGCGGTCAAGTGATAAAATGCTCTCATTGCGATGTGCCGATGTCACTGCACAGGGACGGCTATCTGTACTGCCATTACTGTGGCGAGCGGATTGTGTTCAGGAGAGAATGTCCGTCATGTCATTCGAAGCTCATAGGTACGATGCGTGCCGGCACTGAAAAGATTGAGAATGAGATAATCCGCAATTTCCCGGGAGTCAGGGTACTTCGTATGGATGCCGATACTACAAAGGGGCCGGACGGATTCCGTCCGATACTTCTGGCATTCAATGCGCATGAGGCTGATGTCCTGATCGGGACACAGATGATAGTCAAGGGACACGATTTCCCGGGGGTTACACTGATGGGAGTTCTGGCAGCAGATCTGTCACTCAATGTTCCAGACTATACAGCGGCTGAGAGGACATATGATCTGCTGCTTCAGGCATGCGGCAGAAGCGGCCGTGGCGAGAATGCCGGTGAGGCGATCATCCAGACATACCAGCCTGAGAACTATGCGATACGGGCGGCTGCGGCAGGCGATTACAAAGCGTTCTATGATGAAGAGACATCATTCCGGTCACTCATGGATTATCCGCCATTCGGGCATATGCTCTCGGTCCTTATCACCTCGCGTGACGAGGAGAGGTGTCAGGAAATGGGACAGTACCTGAAGCAGGTCATGAAGGAGGCTGATGACGGGCTGTTTGTCGCGGGGCCTACAGTGGCAGCTATTTCAAGGATAAAGGATGAATACCGCTACGAGCTGCTGGTAAAGGATTCATCTATAGAGAGATTGGTAAAGGCAAGAAAGGCGGCCGATAAGGCAGTGCTTGATGCTAAGGCACCGAATGGTGCTGATATATGGTATGATTTCACCTAAGAAAGGATGATTATATGGCACTTAGAGAAATAAGGATTCAGGGTGATCCTGTACTGGAAAAGGTCTGCAAGCCTGTGAAGGAGATGACTCCGAGACTGAAGGAGCTTGTGGATGATATGCTCGAGACCATGTACAATGCCAATGGCGTGGGTCTTGCAGCTCCACAGGTAGGAGTGCTCCGCCGTATAGTAGTAATAGACGTAGGCGAAGGTCCATATGTGCTTGTGAATCCTGAAATCGTTGAGAGCGATGGGGAACAGACAGGACAGGAAGGCTGTCTGTCAGTACCTGATATGTACGGCATAGTGACGCGTCCTATGCATGTGAAGGCAAAGGCTCTTGACAAGGACATGAAGCCATATGAGATAGAGGCAGAAGGCCTCTTTGCAAGAGCCATCTGTCATGAGCTCGATCATCTCGATGGAAAAATGTATACCGAGCTCGTAGAGGACGGTCTGCATACTTATGGTGAGGAAGACGAAGAATGAACGTGATTTTTATGGGGACTCCGGACTTCGCAGTTCCTGTACTTGATGCGATAAAAAATGCCGGTCACACTGTAAAACTCGTTGTGACCCAGCCTGACAAGCCCCGTGGAAGAGGTAAAAAAGTCACCTATTCCCCTGTCAAGGAATGGGCAGTCGAGCAGAATATACCGGTATATCAGCCGGAGAGGATCAGGAATCCTGAGTCTGTAGAAATGGTCAATACCATACCAGCCGATGTATGCGTGGTAGCTGCATTTGGACAGATCCTGCCGAAGGAGATTCTTGATCATCCGAAGTACGGATGCGTCAATGTACATGCATCACTTCTTCCGAAGTACAGAGGTGCAGCACCTATACAGTGGTCCATCCTGAATGGTGATGAGTATACCGGAGTCACGACCATGCAGATGGGACCGGGACTTGATGACGGTGACATACTCCTACAGGAGAAGGTAAAGATAGCTGACGATGAGACGGGCGGAAGCCTTTTTGACAAGCTCGCAGATGTCGGGGCTTCACTTCTCGTGGAGACTCTCGATGAAATTGAAAAGGGAACGATCACTCCGCTTCCTCAGGATGAATCGCAGGCAACTCATGTCGGAATGATAAGAAAAGATATGGGCAAGCTCGACTTTACAGTATCGGCTGAGATACTTGAGAGAAGGGTAAGAGGACTTTATCCATGGCCTGGTTCGTATACTTTTCTTGATGGCAAGAGCCTAAAGGTGTACAAGTCTTCATATATCGCGGAATCTGAGCTGGATGATTCCCAGAACAGGGCTCATGTTGGAACCATCGTAATTGTAAATGCAGATGGAGACGGAACTATAGCTGTCCGCTGTGCCGACGGAGCACTGGCTCTTCATGAAGTGCAGCTCGAAGGCAAAAAAAGAATGACCGTTTCAGCTTTTCTGAACGGCCATCCTCTCGTAGTCGGAACTAGGCTCGGCTGATTACATACACCACTTGTATACTTAATACTTAGATAATAGACATATCAGCGGTGAGTTCCAGTAGATCGTTACCTCGTTGAGTGAGTATGCCTGGTTATTGTCCTTGTAGCACTTTGCAGGTGCGACATCCTTAAGCGTCGCCTGTGCGTATGGATCCTCGAGATTCGAGTCAGGGCCGCCAGCGAGCATTCCAGGCATCTCCTTGCCGAGAGCGATTGACGGACGGTGGTGAGTGTCCACAGGGGAGAGCCTGCCATAGCCTGTCACGAAGCAGTAGCCATTGGCATTCTGTCCGAGCATATAGTGGAGCTGATCATCTGCAAGCTCATCGTATCCCCTAGTCTTTCTGATCCATGAATCAGGCAGGCTGTCAGCAAGGATGAAGAGCATTCCGTTATTTGCCATTGTGAGGTTCGAGCCCCACGGATAGGTGTCACCACAGGTGGCACCATAGTTATCCTCTGCATTGTTCACCCGGTCAATCTCATCATTCAGCTTGTCGAGCAGGGCTTTTCCATAGCTGTCCTCTGCAGCATCTGATTTCAGATATGCATAGATTCCGTAGGTGCCCACATCAGTCCAGCCCAGGCCGAGGCGCACATCCTTCGCATTAGTCTTTTTTATTTCTTTCAGATAAGTCTTGTCGCTGGTTGCACGGTAGAGCTCGGACAGTCCCCAGAATACCTCATCAGAAGAGAAGTTGTCCGGATATTCTCCGGTCGAGATATCGGACGGGTTTGTAAACATAGTCGCTGTATCACCCTTTTCCAGACAGAATTTCATAGCCTTCTTCGAAGCAGCAAGGGCTTTCTTTGAAAAGTCAGGATCTATCTTACTGTAAACGGTAGAAGCCTTTGCCATGACGGCTGCGAAGTCGCCGGTAGCCGTTGTTGATATAGGGGACAGATACAACTGGTCTGTCTCATCCTGAGGCATCACGAATCCAGGGAAGTTCTTGCAGGTCACCTTGTGATATACCCCGCCGGACTTGTCATCCTGCATCTTCAGGAGCCAGTCAAGCTCGTACCTGGCTTCATCGAGAATATCAGGAGTGCCATTTCCGCTTTCAGGGATTCCTGTATCATCACCGTAGGTATCAGGATTCACCTCGTATGTGAGAAGCAGGTCCTCGACTGCCTTCGCACCCGATACCACATAGCGTCCATAGTCGCCGGCATCATGCCATCCGCCGGACACATCCTTTGTCTTTTTCGTACCGTAGACGATGGCCTTTCCTGTATGGCAGGCAGGATGAGCGAAGTCTCCTGCATAGTCAGAGTTCAGCTCCTCGCCGCATCTCTGCATATAGAGCATCCTGAAGACATCCTTTTTCAGATCATCATATACATCTGAGCTGATTTTGAATTCATCGGATTCCCCGATGCCATCAATTTTTATCTTATAAGTGCCACAAGCCTTCAGGGGAGTGAAGCTTGCAATGGCAACTGTCTCATCTGAAGCGCTGTTCTTCGTTGCATCAGAGGTCACATCGCTGTAAACCTCCTTGCCGGAAGAAGCATCAACCACTGAGAATCTGGCGCCGCCGCAGCTCTTGCCACGGACTGTAGCGGACTTCTTCATGTCAGGAGTGAAGCCGACCTGATCGAGATTGATATCCGGAACGTCGACATCGGCAGTTTCCTTTGCCTCGTTTGAATCGTCTACAAGTGTCAGGGAAAAATTATCGCAGGTGATCGTGTGTGAATCGAGCTCTCCGTCTCCTTCGAATTTCCCGACGTTCAGACAGATACGGGCTGCTGGATCTGAGGTCTCGGTCATATCAAAGGTCTTCTCCACATGCTTAGTATTCTTATCGATCTTTACATTCTCATTGGCGTATGCGTGATAGTCGCCTCCGTTGATCTGGAATCTCCACTGGATCGTGCGCGGCACTTCACTGCTCACGTCAAAGGCAAACCTATACTTACAGCCCTGCTTCAGCTCGAAGCTGTCGAGATAAGCCTGGGCACTGTAGTCCAGGCTTCCTGTAGCGATGACAGAGATGGCAAGAGCATCCTTTATATTCTTCAGGCTCATAGCACCGCCATTGGTATAGGTGGTCCACTTGCCGGTAGTGCCGCCGGTGAAGGTGGCACTTGCGTCATCGATCATATTGGCGTTTTTGGAAACAGTTTCCGATCTGGTGGCCTCGGCCTTTTTCTTCGTGTCATTTCCGCACGCCCCTAGGGAAATGGCCATGCTGACCGCAAGGATCAGCGTCAGTAGTTTCTTCTTCAATATTATAACCTCCGTTAATAAAAAGTTTACTTTTCAATGATACCATCATTATGAAAAAGCTTCAATCAGATTTATGACTTTTTACCCTATTCATGATATTTTTTTTATTCTGTTAATTGAATGTGAAGGAATTATGTGCTATAATCGCTGAGCCTTTAGTAGTAGGTGTCGGATATTGTGTGTGTGTGAATCCCATGCCATGCATGCGATGATCCGGTGAAAAGGGAAGTCCGGTGTGAGTCCGGCGCGATCCCGTCACTGTGATAAGAGAAGACGGCCTGTATGCCACTGGAGTATTCTCCGGGAAGGCGGCTGTTATGTTGTTATCTTTAAGCCAGGAGACCTGCCTGCTACGGAAGCAAAACTATAACACGATGTATGTTTATTTGCGAAAGGAGAACACATCACAATGAGAAAGAGACTTCTCACCATGCTGCTTGCACTCTCAATGGTAGCAACGACAGCAGTAGTGCCGGTATCTGAGCCGGTCAGCGCAGTAGCTGCAACTAAGAAGGCTGCGAAGAAATCCACAAAGAAGACAACGAAGAAGAGCACAAAGAAGCTTACAGCAAAGCAGAAGAAGGCACAGGCTGATCAGAAGGCCGCTGATAAGGTAGCAAAGCTTATCGATAGGATCTATGTCCAGAACAGGACAGCTACTACCGACAAAGACTGCAAGAAAGCAAAGCTTGAATGGGACAAGCTTACCAGTGCACAGAAGAAGCTCGTAGAGGGAGAGAATGCTGATCCTGACTACTTCGGCAGGGATACCGGAGATGCTTCAGCTGATAATCCAAGAAACTGGAATCATATCGGCGAGAATGAGATCCTGGTAGTATCATTCGGAACCTCATTCAATGAGAGCCGTGCAGAGGATATCGGTGGAGTAGAGGACGCAATTGCAGACCAGTATGAGAGGCAGGGTTGGAAGGTACGCCGTGCATTCACATCACAGATCATCATCAATCATGTACAGGCCCGTGATGGAGAGAAAATCGACAACGTACAGCAGGCTCTTGACCGTGCAGTAAAGAACGGTGTTAAGAATCTTGTGATCCAGCCTACACATCTGATGCAGGGCAAGGAGTACAACGAGCTTAAGGATGAGGTAAATGCCTACGCATCCAGGTTCCAGACGGTTACATTCTCAGAGCCGCTTCTTGGAGAGGTAGGAAAGGATACCACAACTGTCAATGCAGATAAGGAGACAGTCGCAAAGGCTGTCACAGCAGAAGCAGTTAAGGATAATGGAGATTCTTCACTTGAAGCAGCAGCTGCTTCAGGCACAGCATTCGTATTCATGGGACATGGAACCTCACATCAGGCAGCTATTACCTATGATCAGATGCAGACACAGATGGAGGATCTCGGATACAAGAATGTATTCATCGGTACAGTAGAGGGCAATCCTGAGGATACTGCATGCGACCGGGTTATCGCAAAGGTAAAGGCAGCAGGATATACAAAGGTGGTTCTTCGTCCGCTGATGGCTGTTGCCGGAGATCATGCAAATAACGATATGGCCGGAGGTGATTCTGATTCATGGAAGTCACAGTTTGCAAAGACATTCGGCGCAAAGAATATCAGCTGCCAGATCAAGGGCCTTGGAAGAATCCCTGAGATTGAGCAGATCTACATCAATCATCTTGCTCGGGCTGTAGCAGGGAATAAGAGCCTTACAGTATCAGCAGTGACCGGTTCTGCAATCCAGGCAGTAAAGGCCCCTGTTTCAGCTAAAAAAAAACTGAGCTGAAGGATGGCAGATATACCGTCGGTTTCTCAACCGATGATGACCAGGAAATGATAGGCCTGAATGATGCCCTTGATGGAAAGACTACTCTTACGGTAAAGAAAGGTAAGACGACTGTCCATGTGCCTATGAAGGGCACAGGCCTTACAAAGGCATTTGTCGGAACAGCAAAAAGTGCTTCAAAAAAGGGAGCTAAGACAATAAAAGGAAAAAAAGAGAAGGTCGGCGGGGATAAAGTCCTTGCATTTGATATTCCTGTGAAGAAGCTCAACAAGAGCTTCAATGTATGCTTCTGGAGCAAGAGAAAGAAGAAATGGTATCAGAGGTCGGTGAAGGTCACTTACAATCCGTAAATGCTCTCACGAACTTCTCGGGAAGTACTGTTTTTTCATAGCACTCCCGGTAATCCTCCGATGAGTATTCGGTTATGTAATTCTTCACATAATTTTTAGTAGAGCCGTGTGACCTGAGAAGGTCCACGGCTTTATTATATGCAACGGCCGCCTGCTGCACCGTGCGGAAGGTCCCGAGCAGGTAGTAACCGCGGACATGTATCCTGGCCTCGTAGCGGGTGAGACCCTTGACCGTGGTCTCGCGGACGCCGTTGTAGGGGTTCTTTACGATCACATTCTCATATCGGAGATCAAGCGGATCTCCATTTGCAAATTCATAGTCCACACCACAGACCGCGTAGCTCCTGATACCATATCTCTGGAGCAGTGAATACTGCGAACCATAGTCATTGACATACAGATGTCCGTCATGGATCAGAATACGATGAGTAGAGTAGTAGAACAGATCATCATTGTCGAATTTTATTGCACCCTTTCCCTTGAGAAAATAGAGAAAATATCCCTGCTTCAGATAGATCGGCGTCTTGAAATATACGCCATTATCCCTGTGATTCAGGATGGAAACTGCCTTATCCGGCGATATGAAAAAAATATTCTGACTGAAATTCTCAATTGTAATGCTGCTGTCCGCATAGAATCTCTGAGCCTCATCAAGGGCATTCTGCGCATCCTTTTCCGTGGGATAGCTGCCAATTGCAATATGCTTTTTCTCATGATAGAAGCTCACGCGAAAGCTCGGTGAGCCGTCCTTTAATTTTGTCTCATAGATTCCGTAGGCCATGCTTTAATTTTAGCACAGCAGGCCCTTTTTTTACAGTCTGGTTTCTGATAAAATAAGAATATTGAGCAAAGGAGACTACTATGGACTGGAAGAAGCTTTTTGCCCCTGATATAGCTTCGCAGGGAAGAGATATATATGACAATGATGAGGTGACGCTCATCGCAAAGGACAAGAACCGGAACGGCTCTGATCTCTACACGGCGAATGTGTATGATTTCAAGGATGATGACACTTACACGGTGCAGATTATCGATAATGGGAAGAGCATGCCTCCTTCACTGTACTGCAGCTGTGATGAATTCCATATATATGGAAGGAGATGTAAGCATCTGGCCGCAGTCTTTTCAATGATCGACGGCATGAGCCACAAGGGAAAAAAGAAGCAGTCGGAGACAGAATGTATTCCGGCTGATAAGGCTTTTCCATCGACCATATCGCCTGATAATGACAAGCTTCCGGCCTACCAGAGAAGATATGACTACATATCGGTTCCACGGGCCTGCAGCAGTATGAAGATCAGGAAATCCGATTACGAAAGGGCGCAGAGCATGGTAAATGATGCCCAGATCGGGATCGATACTGTGGAGATGACCCTTATCCGCATGATGAATGCAAAGGCAGGTGAGGAGGATCCGAAGGCAGTCGTGGCTACGGCCATTTATCATGATCCTGGGGATAAGGGAATCTTCCGCTCCGGTCAGAAGATAAAGGTCATACTCACGAGGGATTCGCTCGCATCGGCATCCTGTGGAGTATATGGCTGCAGCATGTATGATCCGTATATGAGTCCGTATTATCTGACGCCGCCCGGCAGGAATACCACGCTCTGCGAGCATGTGATAGCGACACTTATCCTGCTCAATGAATATCTGCAGAATCATCCGTATGCGGTCGACTCCACAGACAGGACCGGTGCATCCTTTCTCAGGAGCTTCGCAAATACCTCTGTCGTCAATGAGGAAAAGATAAAGAAGAATGTGATCCTGAAGCCGCGTATCAGGATCGAGCAGAAGTCGGTGGGTGATTTCTTCGGCTCGAGATGGATCAGAAGGACGGTGCCTCAGATCGCCATAGATTTCCGGATCGGGACAGACAGACTCTATGTGGTAAAGAGCCTCACGGAGCTGGTCGAGAAGTACAGATCGAAGGACGTCCTGAAGCTCGGGAAGTCTGCAGGCATCCTCTTTTCCGCACAGGACTTCACGGATACATCGAAGAAATATTTTGACTTCATAGTCTCATACATAGAGGAGGAATCATACAGGGATTCGCTCACCGATGGCGAGGCTCTCCAGACTACGAAGGAGCTCGTGCTGTACGGCAAGAGGCTTGACGATCTCTTCGACATGATCTACGCTCAGCATGTGGATGCCTTCACGAGGGACTACAAGGATGAGATAAGGAGTCCACTGGAGGCAGCTGACAGGACGCTTCAGATAAAGCTTACAGTCATACCGCATTATGATTCTGACGGCAATTTCGACGGGATCAGACTCACCGGATTCGTCCCGTCGGTATTCAATGGAATAGACCATGCGTATTATCTGAGCGGGGGACTTTTTGCCCGTATCACAAGAGAAAATGAAAAGGCCCTGAGACCGTTCATAGAGGCATCCGATGATGGCGATATAGAGTTTATGATCGGGCGGAATAATCTTGCGGATTTCTACTATCATGTCCTGCCACAGGTCAGTAAGTATGTAGAGCTGTCGGAGGATGGAGATGACGTCATAGCGGAGTATCTGCCGCCGGAGGCTGAGTTCAGCTTTTTCCTTGACGCGGAGGAGGATGATGTGCTCTGCGATGTGAAGGCCGTCTATGGCGACTATTCATACAGCCTGTCTGATCAGAATGAAAAGGTGAATGCGGATAATTTTTACCGTGACATAGACAAGGAGAATCAGATCATAGATGTCGTGAACCGTTTCTTTCCTGACTACGATGCGAAGAGCGGCAGATTCTCCTGCGACAAGGATGCTGATACCGTTTACAATATCATCACTGAGGGTGTGAATTCCCTGATGAAGCTGGGTGATGTGAATACATCCGACCAGTTCAACCGTCTGACCGTGAAGACCGGATGGCACTTATCAGTAGGAGTCTCAGTGCGAAGCGACCTGCTCTCGCTCGATGTGCTTTCCAGTGACATCCCTCTTGATGAGCTTGCAGATGTTCTTGATTCATACAGGAGAAAGAGAAAATATCACAGACTGAAGAACGGTGACTTCCTGTCATTTGAGGACAATGACTCTGTTGCTGCTCTCGAGCAGATGATGGAGGACATGCATGTATCAGTGCAGGAATTCACGAACGGCAAGATGGAGGTGCCTGCCTACCGTGCCCTGTATCTGAATAGGATGCTCGAGGAGCACGACGAGATAGCAAGCGACAGGGACAGGAACTTCAAGTCGCTTATCAAGAATTTCAAGACGTGCAAGGATGCCGATTATGAGGTTCCGGCCTCGCTAAAGAATGTCCTGAGGAATTACCAGAAGGAGGGCTTCAGATGGCTGCTGACTCTCGCTGGATATTCATTCGGTGGAATCCTTGCAGATGAGATGGGACTCGGAAAGACCCTTCAGATGATTTCGGCTCTACTGTATGAGAAGGAAAACGGAAGGCTGGAGAGGAGTCTTATCGTATGTCCGGCTTCGCTTGTATATAACTGGCAGAGTGAGTTCGGGCATTTTGCGCCGGCGCTTGACGTGATACCGATGGACGGCCCGAAGTCCAACAGGAAGAAGATCATAGCGGGCGATAAGGGCGATGTGCTCATTACCTCTTACGATCTGCTGCGTCGTGATATAGACCTGTATGAGCCGAAGCATTTCGGGTACATGGTGCTCGATGAGGCCCAGTACATCAAGAATCCGAAGGCCGGTACGAGCAAGGCAGTGAAGATCGTAAAGGCCTCACACAGATTCGCGCTCACCGGCACTCCTATCGAGAACCGTCTGTCAGAGCTCTGGAGCATATTCGACTTTCTGATGCCGGGCTTCCTGTATGACTATGATACATTCAGGACGAGCTACGAATCACCTATAGTAAATAATAAGGATGAGGAGCTGACGAAGAGGCTCTCGGCCATGACATCGCCATTTATCCTCCGCCGTAAGAAGGAATCGGTGCTCAAGGACCTGCCGGACAAGATCGAGGAGATAAAGTACACCGTATTTGATCCTGCACAGAAGAAGCTGTATGACAGTCAGCTTGTCCGCATGAAGAATCTCATCAATATGACATCTCAGGAGGACTTCAACAAGAACCGTATGAAGATCCTTGCAGACATCACCAGGCTTCGTCAGATCTGCTGCGATCCGTCGCTTATCGTCGAGGACTACAAGGGCGAGTCGGCAAAGCGCGAGCTTCTGATGGAACTCATAGAAGAGGCTGTGGATGGCGGACACAAGATGCTTGTATTCTCGCAGTTTACATCGATGCTCGAGCTGATACAGGCCGACCTCGACGAGAAGGGCATACCATATTATCTCATTACAGGCGCGACTCCGAAGAAAAAGAGGCTTGACCTTGTGTCTGCCTTCAATGAAAATGACGTGCCGGTATTTCTGATCTCACTCAAGGCCGGAGGCACGGGCTTGAATCTCGTCGGCGCTGATGTAGTGATCCACTATGATCCATGGTGGAATGCAGCAGCTGAGAACCAGGCTACAGACCGTGCGCACCGCATAGGCCAGAAGTCGAAAGTATCAGTGTATAAGCTTATCGTAAGAGATACGATAGAGGAAAAGATAGTAAAGATGCAGCAGGAAAAGCAGGATCTCGCAGATGAGATACTTAACGGAGAAGGCACTTCTTTCTTCAATCTTTCGAAGGACGAGCTGCTTTTTCTATTACAATGAAGATAATGGAAGACGTGCACTATGCCTGAAGACACAAAGCAAATTTATTATTTTTCAAGAAAATTGCGTCTTTATTTTTGGTTTGAAAAGTTTTATAATGTCAGACTTGGGTGGTTATAGATGTACTGTTATTAGTAGGAGGCTTTATATGAATGTGCCTATCTGGCTTTGTATCCCTTTTGCCGGACTGCTGCTCTGCGTAGCGCTGTTTCCGCTGTTTGCACCCAACTGGTGGGAAAAGCATGAATCTCATATGGTAATACTGTGGTCTGTAATCTCCATAGTTATGTTTGCGACTCAGTTTGGCGCTGCGGAAACCTTCCATACCGAGTTCAACTGTATTATAAACGACTACCTGACGTTCATTATCCTTCTGTTCGGACTGTTCTGTGTAGCCGGAAATATTTCATTCACCGGTGACCTCGCTGGTTCGCCGGGAGTAAACGTGGCGCTCCTTGCCATAGGAACGCTGCTTTCAAGTGTCATAGGAACTACAGGTTCATCAATGCTTATGATCCGTCCTGTGATCAAAATGAACAGCTGGAGAAAAAGAAAATCACAGATAATTATTTTCTTTATCTTCCTGGTATCGAATATCGGCGGATGCCTTACACCTATGGGAGATCCTCCTCTTCTGATGGGATTTATGAGAGGAGTTCCTTTCCTCTGGAGCTTTAACCTGTTTCCGGTACTTCTGGTAAATATGGTACTGCTTCTTACAATTTTCTATTTCTTCGACCGCAGGAATTATAGAAAAGATATCGCTGATGGCTGCAGGCCTGACCTGTCATCACTTCATACGATGATCAATTTCGAGGGACTTCACAATATTTTATTCCTCGTTATGATAGTTGTCGGAGTAATCTTAAGCGGCCTACTTCCGGGACTTAAGGCATTCCAGGATGCCGATGGAAACACTCTTGGCATCACGCTTCCTGGCAGCGTGACACTGAGTTATCCGTCACTTATAGAGATCGTGATAATCCTTCTGGCGGCCTTCCTGTCATTCAAGACTACTCACAAGGAGGTCAGGGTACACAACCACTTTACCTGGGGCGCCATCGAGGAGGTCGCTGTGCTCTTCATAGGTATTTTTATCACGATGCAGCCGGCGCTTTTAATTTTAAAAGCAAAAGGATCTTCACTCGGCCTTACCACACCTGTCCAGATGTTCTTCGCCACAGGCGCGCTGTCGAGCTTTCTTGACAATACCCCGACATACCTCGTGTTCCTTACTACAGCCGGTTCTCTCGGATTCAAGTCAGGACTTTCACTTGCTGTCGGTACTGTACCAAAGAACATGCTGATGGCTATTTCCTGCGGTGCCGTGTTCATGGGCGCAAATACTTATATCGGTAACGCGCCGAACTTCATGGTAAAATCGATGTCAGACGAGAATGGTATCACGATGCCTTCGTTCTTTGGCTACATGAAGTGGTCCATCTGCATACTGATACCGGTGTTTATCATTGATGCGCTGATCTTCTTCATTTAAGAAAGGTGGTGGAATTATGTCAGATAAGGATAACCATAAAAAGGAAGCCATCGAACTGGCTGAAAAAATATATAACCTGGATCATGACGCCTACATGGCTTCAGGTTCAGCTTTAGGTCATGTATATACCGATGACCGTGACGCAAGCATCGAGCAGATCCTCCAGTGTATGGAGACGCCTGAGGTGAGATTCCAGCTGCACCAGCAGCTCGCGCTGATCGGCAATATGGCGCATACCATTGAAAACCCTGTTAAGCGTGACGAGATCCTTACAGAATATGATGAAGCAGTAAAGGCCTTCCATGATTTTATAGATAAAAACGGCGGACCTACAAAGATTCTCGATCCTATCATAGCGAACCTCAATTCACTTTCGCTCAAAAACAGAATGTCTGACAAGCATATGATAATCTGTATCAGCCGTTCCACCGCATCAGGCGGAAGCCACGTCGGGATCAATCTGGCGGAGAAGCTGAATATCGATTATCTGGATTCAAAGATTATCGCGAAAATGATCAGGACGCTTGAGATCACCGAGGATCTTAAGAATGTGACCTCAAATATCCCGAAAGCGGATCATCCGAATATCGACGAAGAACTTCTGCTTGCGAAGGATCGGTCAGAGTTTAGAAGGTTCCTGCATATGCGTAACAGATATCACGGACTGAATATGCGTGACGCGTCATTCTTCAGAATGAGCGAGATACTGATAGAACTGTCAAAAAAGCAGGATTTCGTTATCGTAGGCCGAGCCGCGGACAGGATACTCACGAGCAACCGTATCCCTCATATAAGTATTTTTATCACAGCTCCTCTGGAGTCAAGGATAAAGAGAGTTCAGGCTATCCATAACTGTGACGCGAGGACGGCAAAAAAGCTCCTGCGCGTTGATGACAGTATTCACGCTAAATATTACAACTATTACAGCGGACTCAAATGGGGCGACGCCAACAACTATGATCTCTGTCTCAACAGCGCCAGCTACGGAATTGACGGCTGCGTGGATCTGATCCTTAACATGATCAGAAACGAAGAGAAATCACACTGAAACCACAGGCTATAAATTATTTAAAGTACCTTCCTGAAACGGAGGTACTTTTTTTACTGTTCACGGCACTTTTCTCAATCTTACCTGTGGCTTCGGCATTTATCTTGTTCCAAATTAAATTCTTGAACAAGCCTTGCTAGAAGAGTAGAATATCAACGGAAATTTTTGATGTATGAAAGGAGAAAAAATGTCAAGCGTACCAATAGTGCCGTTTCTCATAATTTTTCCAATGGTCATAGCATTAGTAATGCTGATCATTCCGTTGGGCGATAAGGCCAACAGGGTAAGAAACGCGATCGCTTACATCAGCTGTATAGCGATCATGGCAGCAGTAGCTGTTTTAGTCGGTTTGTGGGTAGCAGGAGGCACAAGGCCGATCGCACTCTATCAGGAGGGGATGGAGCTCGCAGACAATGCGACACTCGTCGGAGAATTCATCCTGATGATAGTGGTCGTATTCCTGTCATTCAAGTATCACAAGTACTGGATCTCAATTTTTTCAATCGTACCGACAGTAGCAATAGCGTGGCTCGAGAAGTCAGGATATATCCAGCATGAGTCACCGAGGATCTATATAGATCATCTCTCAATCCTCATGTGCCTGATCGTAGGTATCATCGGATCTCTGATTGTTATATACGCTGTTGGTTATATGCACGGCTATCATCATTATCTGCACAAGAGAGTACAGGACAGAAGGAACTATTTCTTCATGGTTCTCTTCCTGCTCCTGGGAGCCATGTTCGGCCTGGTGCTGTCAGATTCTCTTACCTGGATACTGCTTTTCTGGGAGATCACATCTGTATGCGCTTTCCTGCTTGTCGGATACACCAGAGAGCCTGTAGCTGTCAGGAACTCTTTCAGAGTTCTCTGGATGAATCTGCTCGGAGGCGGCACCCTTACTACGGGTATCATCATCTTTGCAGTTGCTACCGGAGTTAATTCGCTCTCTGGACTCACAGCGTTCGCAGAGCTTAAGGCGGGAACACCGGAAGAAGGACTGGCTGTAATCCCGGTAGCTCTTATCGCATTTGCAGCTCTTACTAAATCAGCCCAGCTGCCTTTTTCCACATGGCTTCTTGGAGCCATGGTCGCACCTACGCCTTCGTCGGCACTCATTGACAGTGCCACGATGGTAAAGGCCGGGATCTATATGCTTTTCAGACTTGCACCGGCTATGCACGAGACAGCCACAGGGAACATGGTCGCTTTCGTCGGCGGCTTTACTTTCCTGGCAGCTTCTTTCATCGCGATCGCACAGAGCGACGGCAAGAAGGTTCTCGCCATGTCCACGATCTCGAACCTTGGACTTATGGTAGCCTGCGCAGGCATGGGAACTCCGGAGACGATCTGGGCAGGTATCTTCCTTATGATCTTCCACGCTGTGTCGAAGTCGCTTCTGTTCCAGAATGTCGGAGCCACAGAGAACTCACTCGGTTCCAGAGACATCGAGAACATGCACGGGCTTCTCTACAGACTTCCCTTCCTTGCATTCTGCATGTTCATAGGTATCGCAGGCATGTGCATGGTACCTTTCGGAATGCTTATCTCGAAGTGGGCTGTACTCCGCTCATCTATCGATGAGAATGACATTATCATGACTTTCATGGTAGTCTTCGGTTCAGCCACGACTTCGTTCTACTGGACAAAGTGGCTCGGCAAGCTTATCGCCCAGACCAATGAGCCAAAGGTAAAGGATATCACAAAGCCTAACGAGAAGATCTCAATCTCAATCCATGCAGTGCTTATGATAGCGCTCTGCGTTCTTATGCCGCTTCTCACAAAGGTATATGTTGAGCCTCTTCTTGGAGAACTTTTCGGAACAACGGCTCAGGTTATTCCTACCTCTGTTCTGTACCTTCTGGTATTCATCATCGTCTTCTTCTTTGCAGTACCTATTATTTCGTACGCATTCTCCAAGAAGATGCATGCCAACCAGAAGCTCTCTTACATGAGTGGCATCAATACCGGAAGCAACGACGGTTTCACCAACTCATTCGGAAATGAGACGAAGCTTCAGTTGTCGAATTATTATTTCAAAAATGTACTTGGTATCAGGAAGCTTATGATTCCGTGTCAGTTTATTACGCTCTCGGTTCTCATAGTCATGATGGCAATGATCATAGGAGGTGCATTCTGATGAGTATTAATACTAGAATTATTCTGGCTGTATGTTTCATAGTGCTTGCACCTTTCGTCGGAGGATTCCTTGAGGGATGCGACCGCAAGATTTCTGCGAGAATGCAGAGACGTATCGGACCTCCGGTGCTTCAGCCGTTCTATGATGTGACGAAGCTTTTCAAAAAGCAGTATGTAGTAGTAAGCCGTTCAGTACATTTTCTGCTGGTAAGCTACATGTCACTGATGATCCTTACCGGAGCAATGCTTTTTGCAGGAACAGACCTGCTGATGTGTTTCTTCGTGCTTTCTACTGCGGCAACCTTCCTTTATTTTGCAGCAGCAGTTACGAATTCGCCGTACACCACGATCGGCGCACAGAGAGAGCTCATCCAGATGATGGCCTATGAGCCTGCAGTGCTTCTTACAGCAGCAGGTTTTTATGTGGCAGCCGGTTCTTTCAACACTGCTGATATCATTAATTCTGATTACAGCCTTATCATAAAGATGCCGGGCTTCTTTTTCGCCTTCGTCTTCATAATGACGATCAAGATGAGAAAAGCTCCTTTCGATATCTCTACATCACACCATGCTCATCAGGAGCTGGTCAAGGGTATCACGACCGAGATGAGCGGCAAGAACCTTGGAATTTTCAATATCACAGAGTGGTATGAGAATATTTTCCTTCTTGGGGTAGTGGCTCTTTTCATTCTGAATAAGAACCCGTGGAGCATTCTGGCAGCCGTAATAGTGATCCTTCTTGTGTATTTCGTGGAGATCCTGATCGGCAATTCCAATGCCCGTATGAAGTGGGAGACGATGCTCAAGATGACATGGATCGTTACACTCTTAAGCGCCGGAGTCAATCTCCTGGTTCTTATGGTGATCAAGTAAGTATGTGTGGAGGCAAAAGATGGCAAATGTAAAGAGATCGCCATGGCTGCTCCATTACGATGGAAGCAGCTGCAATGGCTGTGATATAGAAGTACTCGCCTGCATGACTCCTGTCTATGATGCGGAGCGTCTCGGTGTAGAGAACACCGGTGACCCGATGCAGGCCGATATTCTCCTGATTACCGGAGGAATCAATGCACAGGCTGAGCCTGTAGTAAAGCAGATATATGACCAGATGCCGAGACCGAAGGTAGTCGTAGCTGTAGGTATCTGCGCATGCACCGGCGGTGTATTCAAGGACGCATACAATATCAAGGGCGGAGCCGACACTGTGGTTCCTGTAGATATCTATGTACCTGGATGCGCTGCAAGACCTCAGTCCATCATCGATGGTATCATCCAGGCCCGTGACCTTTTCCAGAAGCGCTCAGATGAGCATGATGCTATGGTGAAGGCCGGCAAGACCTACGAGGATATCAAGCGTGAGAGGGAAGAGGAAGAGGCTTGGAAGGTAGCCGAGGCTAAGGCCGAGGAAGAGAACAGAGAGGAGACACCGTCAAATGTCAGAAATAATTAATCCGGGTAATACCATGGAGACTATTCCTCTCGAGGATCTTCTTGAAGAGGTAATGAAGAGAAAGTATCAGGGCATGAGATTCGATCAGGCCTGTGCTGCCTTTGTCGATGGAAAGTTCGAACTGTCATATTCATTCAGTGATGATGACGCTTATTCATTCGATACACTTCGTGTCGTAGTAGATGATCTTGCCAGGCAGATCCCGTCAGTGAGCGTGATCTATCCGTGTGCATCCTTCTATGAGAATGAGATGCGTGAGCTGTTCGGATGTCAGATCGAGATGATCGGTCTTGACTACAAGGACAAGCTCTACAGACTCAATGTCGAGACACCAATGCTTCCAGAAGCCGGCAAGGCTGCATTAAAGGAAGCTCTTGCAGCAGCAACTGAGAAGTCTGCACCTGGCTCAACTGTTGATGCTGCCGATGTAGAAGTAGAGACTGAAGAAGAAGGTGCACAGTAATGGCAAAGAGAAGTGTAGTTCCTTTCGGACCGCAGCATCCAGTGCTGCCTGAGCCTATCCACCTCGATCTCGTGATTGAGGATGAGAAGGTCGTAGAGGCCATTCCTAATATCGGATTCATTCACAGAGGTCTCGAGGGACTCACAGACAAGAAGGATTTCAAGCAGATGACCTACGTCATCGAGCGTACCTGTGGTATCTGCTCATTCGGACATGGCCTCGGATATGTAGAGGCCATCGAGCATATCATGAATACAGAGGTTCCTGACCGTGCGAAGTATCTGCGTACGATCTGGGCTGAGCTTGCAAGAATGCATTCACATCTGCTCTGGCTCGGCCTTATCGCTGATGCTTTCGGGTTTGAGTCACTGTTCTATCAGGCATGGAGGATCCGTGAGAGAGTCCTTGACTGCCTCGAGCTCACTACTGGCGGGCGTCTGATCTTCTCAGTCCTCGAGCCGGGCGGAGTGCTCCGTGACATAAACAGTGATCAGGAGAAGGAGATCCTTACTCAGCTTGCTTCAGTAAAGGAAGAGTTAAGGGCAGTGGAGAAGGCTTTCCTTCTCGACTATTCAGTGCAGACCCGTCTCAAGGGCGTAGGAGTCATCACGAAGGAGAAAGCTCATGACCTCGGATGCTGCGGACCTGTTGCCAGAGCTTCAGGCCTCTCATATGACATGAGAAAATCAGGCTACGAAGCATACGGGGATCTCGATTTCGAGCCTATCATCTCCAAGGAGGGTGATTCATACTCGAGATGCCAGGTCCGTATCCAGGAGATCTATCAGTCCATAGACCTGATTCGTCAGGCCTTTGCCAAGATGCCTGAGGGAGACATAGCAGTTCCGATAAAGGGCTTCCCGAACGGCGAATATTTCAACCGTATTGAGCAGCCAAGAGGCGAGGCTATTTACTATGTCAAGGCCAATGGTAGCAAGAAGCTCGACAGATTCAGACTTCGTACTCCGACCTTCTCAAACCTTGCTGGTCTCTGCGAGATGCTCAAGGACTGTGAGTATTCAGATGTCGGAATCCTCTGCGTAACTATTGACCCGTGCATCAGCTGTACAGAGAGATAATGGAGGTGTAAGAAAAGTATGGGAATCATGAGATTTGCACCGACTATGCTAAGACAGCTCTTTGAGAAGCCGGTCACAAAGAATTATCCTGCTGAGCCTATCAATTATCCTGAAGGTTCAAGAGGACATATAGATATAGATATCCAGCAGTGCATCAGCTGTGGTGCCTGCATGATCAACTGCCCTCCTGGTGCTATCACCGTGGACAGGAAGAATAAGACCTGGACCATCAACCGTTTCGACTGCGTCCAGTGCGGATACTGCACGAGGGTCTGCCCTAAGAAGTGCCTCTACCTGAATCCTGGCTATCAGACACCAGGACCTGAGAAGGTCACCTACTCCCAGACTCACATCATGACAGAGGCTGAGAAGCAGAAAGAGGCTGAGCTTGCAGCAAAGCGTGCAGCCGCCATCAAGGCAGCACAGGCAAAGAAGGCCGCCGCAGCAGCTGCTGCTGAGAAGAAGGAAAGTTAAAGTGTTCTGAGTTTATAGTTCAAAGTTCTAAGTCCTGAGCCGGGAACTATGAACTCAAAACTCTCAACTCATAACTATGCGAAGGAGGCTCTGAATATGTGTGTAGCTCTTCCTGGTAAAGTAATAGAAGTGCGTGACCGCAAGGCTACCGTTGATTTCAATGGCAACAGGGTCGACGCTCGTACCGGATTTGTGGATATAGCACCGGGAGACTATGTGCTCGTCCACGCCGGCTGTATCCTGCAGAAGCTCACAGAGCAGGATGCAGATGAAATGAATGAGATTTTCACAGAAATAGGAGCGTAAGACAGAGGGACGGTTCTACTGCCTTTTTAATTAAATTGTTTTAGTTAAAGAGACAAGAGAACCGTCCCCTTGTCTTCTGAATTATGGATTTAGAAGAAGTAAAAGAAGGACTGAAAAAATACGATGGTCCTGAAATGAATATAATGGAGGTCTGTGGCAGCCACACGGGTTCGATTGCGAAAAACGGCATTCCTGGAATGCTATCGGACAAGATACATCTGCTGAGCGGGCCAGGATGTCCGGTGTGTGTGACACCGTCCTCGTATGTGGACAAGCTTCTGGACCTCGCTAAGGATCCGCACAACTGCATAGCCACCTTCGGTGATCTGATCAGGGTTCCGGGATCTACAAAGAATAATCTCTCATCTGCAAGAGGAGAGGGAGCGAGAGTCGAGATGGTGTATTCTCCTATGGATACGCTTGACCTTGCGGCAAAGGATCCTGACACGACATTTATTTTTGCAGCAGTCGGATTTGAGACAACGACACCGGTTTATGCTCTTCTGGTAGATGAAATCGTAAGAAATAATATTAAAAATATTAAACTACTTACAGCTATAAAAACCATGCCCGAAGTCATCCGCTACCTGATGGAGTCTGGCGCTCCGATTGACGGATTCATAGCGCCGGGACATGTGTCTGTAGTTACCGGTACGCATATCTATGAACCGATAGCACAGGATTTCTCCATCCCGTTCGGAGTTGCCGGGTTCAAGGGACCCGAGCTTCTTGCGGCGATTTATGGTATAGTAAGAGAGTACGGGCATGGAGTAGTGAAAAATTTCTATCCATCAGTGGTAAAGGAGGATGGAAACCCAGAGGCTCGTGCGCTGATTGATAAGTATTTTGAAAAATATGATGCAGCCTGGCGTGGCATGGGTCAGGTGAAGGGTTCCGGAAAGATACTGCGTGAAGAATACAGATACCTTGATGCCGGAAGCCTTGGACTCGATGCTGACCACAAGGCCAATCCAGCCTGCTGCTGTGATAAGGTGCTGATGGGAAAGATGCGTCCATATGACTGCCCGCTGTATGGAAAGGTCTGCACACCGATGAACCCGCAGGGAGCATGTATGGTAAGCACTGAGGGGTCATGCTTTTCATATCTGGCAAATCATAGAGTTGATAAAAGTTCTAAGTTCTAAGTTCTAAGCTAAGAACTCATAACTCAGAACTGACAGGAGCATAGATGGAAGACAGGATACTCATGGCTCACGGCAGTGGCGGAAGTGCTACCGGTGAGCTGATAGACGAGATATTTGATAAGGAATTTTCCAATAAGACACTTGACGAGATGGAGGATTCTGCCGTCGTTCCGGGATCGGGCAGGATCGCAATGACGACAGACAGCTTCGTCGTGACGCCGCCTGAGTTCAGAGGTGGTGACATCGGAAGGCTCTGTGTCTGCGGAACGGTCAACGATCTGCTGATGAGAGGCGCAGTGCCGAAGTACCTGACATGCGGGTTCATTCTCGAGGAAGGTCTTGATATTGCCCTTCTGAAGAGAGTCGTGAAATCAATGGCAGTCACTGCAAAGGAAGCCGGAGTTGATATAGTGGCAGGTGATACCAAGGTCGTAAATGGCAATGGCGAGCTCTATATCAATACGGCGGGAGTCGGATTCGTGCCTGATGGAATTGACATCGCAGCAGGCAATGCAAAGGTCGGAGATGCGATAATCGTTTCCGGAAATGTCGGTGATCATCATGCGGCAATCCTTTCAGAGAGGATGAATATAGATACAGATGTCGAATCGGATAATGCTCCGCTCGTAGATATGGTAAAGAACCTGCTGGACGGCGGAATTGATGTCCATACCTTAAGAGATGTGACCCGTGGCGGGCTCGCGACGGTACTGAAGGAACTGTCCGGCCAGTCACATAAGACATTTGTGATAGAGGAAAATAAGATTCCTGTCACGAAGAAAGTAGCCGATTTCGCTGGACTCTTAGGACTTGATCCGCTCTATATGGGAAATGAAGGAAAGCTTGTTGCAATAGTTCCGGCTGAAGAAGCAGACCATGCACTTGATATAATAAGAGGATCGAAGTACGGTGAGAACGCCACGATAATCGGAAAGGTGACCGAAGAATCAGGGGGAAGGCTCATCGAGATGACCGGGCTGGGCGGCGAGCGCGAACTCGATATACTGCAGGGAGAAGGACTCCCAAGGATATGCTGATATTTAAGCAGCATGTACACCAGCCGCGGAAACATATGGAGAAAGAATGAAATTAAACATCGCCATGATCGTAAAAAACGAGTCGCGAAGTCTGAGAAAGTGTCTTGAGGCTGCGGCTCCTTATTCAGATGATATTATAGTAGTCGACACCGGCTCTACTGATGATACCTGTGAGATAGCAGGGTCATTTCCACAAGTGAAGCTGTATCACTTCGACTGGGTGGATGACTTTTCAGCAGCCAGGAATTTTTCTCTGGAAAGGTCAGAGGAGAATGGTGCTGACTACACCCTCGTGCTGGATGCAGACGAATACCTGAGAAGGCCAAAGCAGGATGTCCGCCAATTCCTGAAGGAGGCCGGAAGCGGCTGGGCAGGCTATCTCGTGAGGTATGACCAGTTCTATAATGACGATGATCAGATCGATGTATCAAAGACACGCACCACGAGACTCCTGCCGCGTGGAGTGAGATACGAGGGAATCATTCATGAGCAGCCCGTTTTCGATGGGACGAGGATCTATACGCCGTTCGTTGCTGATCATGACGGATATCTCGACAGGAGCAAGGGAAAGAGAAATCTCACATATCTGGAAAAGGCAATAGAGCAGACACCGGATGACCCGTATCTGTATTATCAGATGGGAGTGGCACTGAGGAGCGAGAAGGAGACGATACGCGCGTCAGAGTATTTCGGCAGATTCTATGACATGATACATGATTCTCCGGAAGCATTTACCGCAGACTATGTGAGGGACGGGGTCATCAGATATCTCTATACACTTACGGATCTGAATACCAGGGAATCGCTGGCCAGAACACTGTACATAGTTCATGAGACCGGGAAGTATTATATGGAGAATACAGACTTTTATTTTTTCTGCGGAATCTTCTATATGAAGCTGGTGCTATCGGACACGGCGAAGTACATTTCCTATCTGCCTCTCATAGAGAAAAGCTATCAGAAATGTCTCGATATAGGTGAACGTGACGATTCGATGACAGTGAAGGGAACCGGCTCGTTCAAGGCGTATCACAATCTGGGGCTGTGGTATCAGCTGAACGGGCAGGAGGATAAGGCGCAGGAGTGCTTTGATAAGGAAAAATCAACATCTGGTATCTTGTAAGTCTGTCTGATTTATTATACAATAAAAAGGGGGCCTCGTATAGGTATAGCGTATAGATACAAGGAAATCTGATCAATGGGAAATAAAGATAACGAAGGGCTGGAACAGTATGTTTCAGAAAATATAGACAAGGCATTGGAGAATGGCTGGATAAAGGTATATTACCAGCCGGTTATCCGTGCGCTTACGGGGAAGCTGTCGAGCGTTGAGGCTCTGACCAGGTGGATCGATCCTGTCCGCGGGATGATCTCTCCAGGGGTTTTTATTCCTGCTCTCGAGAAGACGAAGCAGATACAGAAGGTAGACCTTTTCGTAATAGACCATGTGGCCCATATGCTGAGAGAAAACAGCGATAAGGGCAATTTTGTCGTGCCGGTTTCCTTTAATCTGAGCCATGTGGATTTTGCAGAGACGGACCCATACAAGGCGACTGAGGACTGCGTGAAGAAGTACGGGATCAACCGCAAGCTCCTGAAGGTCGAGATCACGGAGAGCACGCTGATCTCAGACCCTGATAAGCTGCATTCGATGTTCGGACTTTTTCATGATCAGGGATATGATATCTGGATGGATGATTTCGGCAGCGGATATTCCACTCTCAATGTCCTGAAGGATTATAGCTTTGATGAGATAAAGATAGACATGATGTTCCTCCGCGGACTCAATGACCGTGGAAAGAATATCGTGGCTTCTATCGTGCGTATGGCAAAGTCGCTTGGCATACATACGCTGACAGAGGGAGCCGAGACCAGGGAGCAGGTTGATTTCCTGAAGATGATAGGCTGTGAGAAGATACAGGGATATTTCTATGGGGCACCGATGCCTTATGATACCCTGGTCCAGCACTGTGCAGATTTCGGACTCGTACCGGAGTCAGCAGATGAGGCGTATGTTTACGATGCGGCGGGAAGTGTCGATTTCCTCAGCGACCAGCCGGTGGCCCTTGTAGAAGAGAAGGATAAGGAGCTCTCGGTCATCTATTATAATGACAAGTCGAGACAGCCGATTACGGAGATAGCCAGATCAATGGATCTGCCTGACGGCAGCATTGATATTTTCAATAAGGGCGAGAGACTGTATGAGAAGTTCACAGGATTCCTTGATGTCACAAAGAAGAGCAGAAAGAGTGAGGTATTCAATCTCGTAACGAGCGGACAGTACTATCGTTTCCACGTGAAGACCCTGGCAGGAGTCAACGGTCATTACATGCATCTGCTCTCGCTGTACAATATCACGTATGATATTACCCAGAAGGAAAAGAGACGTTTCAATAATCTCCTTCGTGAGACCACGCAGATATATACGAGGATCTATCTGGTGAATCCTAAGGAGGACATGATAGAGGTCGTGGAGACTGATTCTCCTGAGGAGAAGACAGGAGATATTTATTTCAGGATACGCCCGAAGCTTCATGAGATCGCAGACAGTATCATAGCAGAGGATGACAGGGACAGGTTCATCGAGTTCTTTACCGCGGGGGATATCAGAAGGATAATGAAGCGTGTCGGAAGCAATTTCACCGGAGAATGCTTCAAGGTGAAGAGGTACGACGGTACCCTGCACTGGGATGAGTTCGATGTGCTGAGTCTCACAGGCGGTGACAACGGGGAGTACCTGGTGCTTCAGAGGAGAGCGATCCTCGATGATGCAGGTGATCCGATAAGCGTGATCAATCGTATTGATGACTCATTCCATGTGACAAGCAAGAATGATCCGGAGCTGCTCGACCAGCTGGCAATCTGGAGAAGCATCGCTGAGAATTCAAGGATCAAGTTCTTCTGGAAGGATGACAAGCGCCGGTTCAAGGGCGTGAGCCAGTCATTCCTTGACTATTACGGGCTTCAGAATGCAGACAGCATTCTCGGGAAGACCGATGATGAGATCGGATGGCATGTCGATGACGAGCCTTACAGAAATGATGAGACAGAGGTGCTGAAGCACGGGAAGCTCATATTAGATTCCATCGGACATACGGTGGTGGACGGAGAGGTCAGACTGATCTCTGCCACGAAGTTTCCTATATACCGCGCCGACAGGATCATCGGCCTTGTGGGATATTTCCACCAGATCAATGACAGCGATGACATGGGTGCAGGCACGGAGATATATACCGACCGTGTGACCTCGCTGATGAATTCCAGAGGAATGCTTCTCGCCTCGGTCAATTTCTATGACAATTACAAGAGGCATGGTGAGAGATTTACAGCAGGCCTCATCAATATCGATGACAGGAAGCAGGATGAGCAGAGGGAAACAGAGTCATACCAGAAGAATTTCTACAAGTGGCTGTCAGACCAGTTCATGGCTACCTTTCCTAAGTCGTATGTGTGCGGCAGACTTGACAATTCGAGGTTCATGATCATTACGAAGGAGGTCTCTGGCGATGTCAGGAAGAATATATTCAGCCTGTATTCCAAGCTGAATGATACGACGAAGATCGATGGCAGGCCTGTGGAGCTTCAGATGACATATTCGCTTCTGACCTCAGAGGACGGGTACAAGCCAGAGGACTATCTGCATATCCTGGAGAAGAGAAGGCTTGCGGAGGATGCCGCTGAGACAGATACAGGCGCCGACAGGATCATAATGAATCTCGAGAATTTCGACAATATGAACGAGAGAGTATATTTTGCCGATATAGAGAACTATGACCTGCTGTTCCTGAATAAGGCAGCGAAGGCTGATCTGGGACTTCCTGAGAACTTCGATTACAGAGGATTCAAGTGCTTCCAGGTGCTGCATCACTATGATCATCCGTGCGATCATTGCACGAATCCTATGATCTGCTTGGACAAGTACATCACGCGCAATCATCACAATCAGATTTCAGGGCAGGATTATCTGATGCGCGATACCCTGCTGTCATTCGGAGACAGACAGGTCAAGGCATCTTTCTCGGTGTCACTTACGGAGAGCATCAGGCAGGTAGAGGACGTGAATTATTCCCTGTACAGACAGGTACGCGTCAATGATCTGATAAGCCAGGCCTTTGAGGAAAATACAGCTGATGCATCCCTGCAGAGGATATTAAGCGGCGTCGGAAAGGAGCTCAAGGGCGACAGGGCGTATATATTCGAGCAGCATGATGACTATGTAGTGAATACCTATGAGTGGGTGAATAAGGGAGTCACGAGGCAGAAGGACAATCTGCAGCATGTGCCGATCGCAGATTGTGGTCCGTTCTATGAATCCTTTGCAAAGAATAATACCCTGGTCATTGAGGATATCGAGAAGTACAGAGGCACCCCGATGTATGAATGGCTGAAGCCACAGAATATCCACTCGATCATTGAGACCCCTCTCAAGATAAAGGGAGAGCTGATCGGATTCATCGGAATAGACAATCCGGATATGACCATCATCCCGCAGTCAGAGAACATTCTGATCAGCCTGTCGAGATTTGTGGCGGTGCTTATCAGATCGAGAAATACAGTCAGTGAGCTTGATGATCTGAGTCAGCGTGATGCTCTGACGAATGTCATGAACCGCCGGGCCATGAAGGTTGCATTGTCGAAGATAGATAAGACGAGACCTCTTGTCTTCGTATATGCAGACCTCAATGGTCTGAAGGGGATAAATGACACAGATGGTCATGACAGCGGAGATACACTGCTACGTTCTGCTGCGAATATCATGACATCATTCGCAGGCAACGACAGGGTATTCAGACTCGGTGGCGATGAGTTCGTGGTCGTGGTGGAGCTGAATAATGTGACCCAGGCCGATCTGGTGATGAGAGAGCTGAGGCAGAGGTTCGAAAAGGAGAATATAAGCGTAGCCCTTGGCTGTGCACTCCGTACCTCGCCGGATGATGATATAGATGAGGTGCTGCGGGAGGCCGATGAGCATATGTACGCTAACAAGCAGAAGATGCACAAGGAAGAAGCATAAGAATTACAAATTTCCGCGTATTAATTGTGCGGTGCAGCTACAGGGAGCCACCATGGCGGCAGATTTATCTGCAGGGTCATGTGTGGCTTTTTGCAGTTATAGCGCAGATGAAGCAGATATAAAACAAATAATCAGATGTGTCTGCGAATGCACCGTGCAATTAACAGTTCCGAGATTTTGTCTATGGACAAAACCTCGGAAGGGAATTAAAATTCAAAAGATTGAATGAGAAAACCCCTTATTATTAGATATATCAGGAAAAGTTGTTTTACAGACAGGAGGAATTCTAATGGGACTTAAAGATCTTTCGCATGCTGCCGAGAGAAAGGCATTCGAGACAGCTATTGACGGATTTTTAAAGCATGTAAAGAAAAAGGATTATGCCGAGAGATCCAAGACATACGGCAAGCTGGTAGATGCAGCAGGCGCATTCTGGAAGGATGCGAACAAGGATACACTTGCAGCTGCCAAGAAGGCAGTCATGGATCCGAATAACCGCTGGATGAAATTCATCAACAGAGTAATCGACGAGACTGATCCTCACTATGCCAAGACAATGCTTCTTAATCTCGGATACGAAGCATTTTTCCGTGGAACCAAGACGATCAGAGCCAACCGTGAGAAGTATCACTGCAATATCCCATGGCTCATCCTCTTTGATCCTACGATGGCATGTAATATGCACTGCGTGGGCTGTTGGTCCGGTACATACGGCCACAAGGCAAATCTGACATTCGAGCAGATGGACAGGATCGTTACCCAGGGCAAGGAGCTCGGAGTATATCTGTACATGATGACAGGCGGCGAGCCTACAGTCCGCATGAAGGATATCTTCAAGCTGGCAGAGAAGCACAATGACTGCTTCTTCGGTCTGTATTCGAATTCCACACTTATCAATGACGAGCTCGCTGAGAAGGTTCGTCAGCTCGGAAATATCACCTTCATGCTTTCTCTCGAGGGAACTCCGGATACCAACGATGAGCGTCGTGGAAACGGACACTATGCCAAGGTTATGGAGGCTATGGATATCCTTCGTAAGCATGGTATCGTATTCGGTACTTCAGTATGCTATACAAGAGAAAATATCGAGGCAGTTACAAGCGATGATTTCTTCCATCTGCTTGAGAATAAAGGTGCCAGATTCGGCTTCTACTTCCACTTCATGCCAGTAGGAAACAATGCTGTACCAGAGCTTATGCCTACAGTAGAGCAGAGGAAGTACATAATTGACCGTATCCGCTATGTCAGAAGTGACAAGTGCGATTTCTCATTCTTCCCTATGGACTTCCAGAATGACGGTGAGTATGTTGGTGGATGTATCGCCGGAGGAAGAAACTACTTCCATATCAATTCAAACGGAGATGCAGAGCCATGCGTGTTCATTCATTTCTCTGATTCGAATATTGATGACAAGTCCATCCTTGAGATTCTTCAGAGTCCTCTGTTCATGGAGTATCATAAGGGACAGCCTTTCAACAGGAACCAGCTCCGCCCGTGCCCGATGCTTGAGAATCCTCAGCTTCTGCGTAAGATGGTTCATGATACCGATGCTCACCAGACGAATCTCGAGTCGCCTGAGAGCGTAGAGCATCTGTGTGAGAAGTGCGATGACTATGCCAAGGAATGGGCTCCGGTTGCCGAAGAGGTATGGAAGTCAGAGACTCACAAGAAGAAGTCATACGAGAACTACTCGGAGGAGCACAGAGAGCATCCTGAGCTCGCAGCCTTCCAGACAGAGGATGATGTGACTGAGGAATGCAGGGAGAATCCTGAGCTTGCTGCATACCGTTCCTCACAGGTAGAGGAGGAAGCCCTGAGAAAGGATGCATGACCGAAAGCTTCGAGATGAGGCCGAAAGCTTCGAGATGAGAGCAAGCCAAAGGCGAAGCTCGAATCCGAAGCGAGGTCGTTCTCTGAGATTGGAGAGACCGAGCTGATAAGCGAAGGTCGAACCTAGCGAAGAGAACTTCCTTAGCAAACAGGCGAAGCACGAATTTAGCGAAGACCTCCTGATTTCAGGAGGTCTTTTTTTTATGCCAAAATTGTGATATCATAATCCCGTCTTTAACACTTGACGAATATAATAGTGCCAGAATTCTTGACTGTTTTCAAGGTTCTGGCACTTTTGGCTTTTCTAAAAATGTTGTATGGAAACCTTCCTCCAGAAAAAATCTTTCATAAAATGGCTCTTCGGTAGTCTCTGTGGGTAAGAAACTCCATTCCTTTTGAGTATCACTGCGGTCATCTATTCCTCGACTTTCTGTTAGGAAGTGGTATCCTGATACTCGAACATACCAGGTAGACCATATC
>Ga0256404_1000802_pt1 | contig 80628 bp, 56 predicted proteins | sample RumenRJG_01DNA_FD_185990 | JGI IMG/M metagenome (GOLD analysis project Ga0256404, IMG submission 185990) | Bovine rumen microbial communities from Lethbridge, Alberta, Canada - RJG_01 | ecosystem: Host-associated > Mammals > Digestive system > Stomach > Rumen | place: Canada: Alberta | collected...
ATCTCTTTTAATATAACTATTCTTATCCATACTATCTGCAAATATACAACCACAGTTTCAGACTGTTATGTCTTTCGCAGGTGGTAATTCTTTTGTTCTTTGCAAAGATACTAATTCCTTGTCAATTATAAGTACAATCTTTTGAAAAGATTTCAAAAACGATAACTAATCATCGGACTTTTCCAGTCGTGACAAACTCACCACATAAGGTATACCTTTCCTATCGAAAGAGTGTGCTGGACGATTGAAGCAATGGATATTTATATCCAGATTCTCTTTTAGGACATCTACGGTCAGATTGCTATGTATTCCATTCTCAATGCCCCATCCATGAGAAATACCTCCATCCGGACTGATTGACAGCTCATAAGTTCCATTTCTTACAATGAGTGTTCGCGCGTGCTTTGTATTCCTAACATGAAGGGAATAAGGATTTCCAACGATTTTGTCCATACATAGCTGAAAGAAACTATCTCTATTTTCTGGAAAGGAGAATTTCCTGTCTATCTTCAGAGTCTTATCGTCGAACAATACTCTGAAGTCCTTTCTCGACAAGACAATTTCAATTGATCGGAACTGCAGCTTAAATAAATCTCTTAAACGCCTGATGAACTGTGCTAATATAAGACACCCAATAGGACTGTTTATGTATCTGTCCTCATAGAGAAGATCCACCTGTCCATCCTGCATAAAAATCTCTTGGATGAAATGCCATTTGTCGGAATGATATTCCATCAGGAGGTCAAGAAGTTCATCGCTGCACATGCCCTGGGTTACGCTGAAACTAAAGGAGAAGCCGTCTTTAGCCATGCTCTGTCTGTTGAGCAGATGAACATCGATCGAGTTAAACACTAGCTTCTCAACAATATTGACGATTCTCCGGGAATCTCCACTATCCCAATCTGCACTTGCTCGGTGAAAATATTCCGTAATCATCTTTGTGATTTTCTCTTTTTGGATAGGGATGAGCCATCTCCCTTCCATCGGTTCGTACATGCCCTCCATCTCCAAGGGCTCTTTTGCTGATTTTTTGTTCTCCATATTTTTAAAATGATTAGATTGCCGGCAATATAACAATCATCATCGAATCTATTTCGATGATTCTATTTTTTTTCGCCATCATTTAATCTTTTCACGAAATCATCTTTTGGTTCGCAGTCCGTTTGGAGAGTGATGATTTCCCGTGAGTAGCAGCAATAGAGCAAGATCCTAATAGTGACTGTTTTTGTTGTGCATGCCACGTATGTCATTGAAACATTCACTTACATCACCTTCAAAGTCCTTGTATTCCTGTTCGGGATGGTACCGATAAGACTTGATCCGGTCCACCTCAAAGAGTCGCAACAAGCCTGGTTCGTACATAAGCATGGCTACCAGATACCAATCTCTGGAAAACTGCTTTAGATAATATGGGTACATCATCATCTTTTCTAACAACGAGTTCTCTTCCAGGTAAGTTATCTCTATCGTCTTTTTCTCGATAATTGCAAAGAAGAGTCCTTGAAAACAACTTTTGCCAAGTTTTCCAATGGACGAGTCAAATTCAAGGACAGGTTCTTGGCAATAGTTCAAGGGAACATCCATACTGGAGCAAAGATTTTTCACCCACTTTAGTTCCGGGAACCCTTTACAACGGGATAGAAGTCGTAGGGAGTACCTGAGCTCACTTGATTGCTGAGCTGTCAATCCTGAATAAAAGATAGAAAAATCCGTGTTTTCGTATCTATATCTGATAACACGGGAGTCATCTCTATCTCTTATTCGCATAATCCTGACATGATACTCATTTGCTATTTCCGTAATATCGCTCAGGATAGTGTCCTTCGTTCTGACTGTGCAGATACCTCTTTCTTCCAATCTTTCGTTAACTACTTGGAGCATTTCGTGTATGGTTACTCCTTCTCTTTTTCTAAGCAGGCCGTCAAGTACTTTTACTCTCAGGCTAAAATTCTTTGTATCAGGCATATATATTGATTTAGTCTATGTCTACTTAGCCAATTCCATTGGGGAGCAGAAAGACCAGGATGCACATCGGACACACCAGTCCCATACGTCCTGTATCGGCCATTCATGAAGCCGATATGACAATCAAAAAGAGCAAAGATACAATGCTATTGTGCAGTGATTCTGCACGAAAAAAATAAATGTGAGTATAAGGACTAATTGGGTCTATATTCGCCCGAACAATATTTGCATATGTCGAATCTTTTTTGTAACTTTGTAGGTAGATCAAGCAATGGTCTAACTCGCCAGATTAAATAACAAAAGACAAAAAGATATGATGAGATTCGGCTTTTTCTTCGCGATTTTTTATGGTATCTTCCGGTGCATATTCCTGTTGATAGCCATGATATTGAATGCTATTGGGAAAGGGTTGCTGTTTTTAACTAGAAGCAGCAATCATACTACAGACAGCCGTAGCACTTAGTCAAATACTTATGTTACATACATAGAACAGAGGCAACTCGGCCTTTCATCCTTTCTGATTATGACCACCACCATGGCAAAGCCATAGTTCCCGTTTCTTTCAGTTTCTGCTTTCCAGATGCTGAAACAGATCATCATGCCTAATAATCAAGGCTGTTATCTTTATACCTCCACAAGAAAACACAAGCTGAAAGCAATACCCGAAGTTGTACTTCTTTTCCCCAAAAGTCCAAAGTTTCATAAAGCTTTATTTAATAATCTATTTTACAAGCTTTATTTACAGTATGCCAGAACACCTTTGTTTCAAAGGGGTTTGGAACCGAACTTGCAAGGTTTTGCGCTGAACTTGCAAGGTTTTGCGCCACAACTTGCAAGGTTTTGCGCTGAACTTGCAAGGTTTTGCGTCAAGACGACAGCATCGCCATGGATCTAAATCATTTTCCGAATACGTCACATCCAGCCTTCAAATTGTTAATAGATTTAACAAATACCTGATTTTGGAGTTTTCCCAAGAAAAAGTATCTTTGCATCAACATCTTCGTTGTTCTCTCATGATAATGAGGAGTGCGGTCAGTGCCGACTTGCTGCCGGTGGGGTACAAACTGACCTAACCATATCAACAATCCGGTTTGTACCACGGATGACAGTTGAGTTTATGCCCAAACGAAGAACTGAGATATTACAGCTTATCGATCTTGCAAAGATCCACCATGAGAATGTCAGTTGGAGTAATGTTATCATTAACTCTCCAATTTCCTACAATCTCTTGGAACGCAGGGCTATGTATTTCCTTTCTGCAGAAGTAAAACACAAGTTTGTAGAGAAGGGACTTGGTGTTCCCGAGAACTGGAAGGAATTGTATTTCTATCTGAATGATAGAGATCTAGGAATCATAGGAGGAAAGAAGAATGTACCTCGCACCTACGAAGTCCTTTGTAGTCTTGGGAAAAAGTTCATTCCTATAGCCAAGACAATGCCTGACGGCAGCATCATGGAGGGTAAAGCGCACTGGGTAGATGCATTTTTCTACAACCAGCGAGAAGACCATTATGTAGTCAGAATCTCTCCTGAAATAATGCCATATCTCATCAACCTCACTCAGGACTTCACTTCGTTTGATATTGGCACGGCCATGAAACTGAGATCCAAATACTCTCAGAAAATGTATGAGTTGTGTTGCAAGTATGGAGGTGATTTCAGGTATTCGACACCGATAACGAAATCACGTGGCATGCTTTTCAAGAAGAGGGTAATTCCGATTGAGCTTGAAGACCTAAGGAAACTCTTCAACCTTGAAGAAATAAAAGATACTAGGACAGGTAAAGTTAAGAAAGCCAGTTCCTTCCGGAATTTCAATTCCATAAGGTGCAATATACTTGAACTTGCCCAAAATGAGCTGCTTTGGATGTATCAGAACCAGGCTTCAGACTATTGGTTTGACTTTCAACCAGGGCCGAAATCCGGCAGGGGAGGAAAAGTTCGATCTGTCTTCATCTATATCTATTCGAAATCACATCCAAAAGAAGGTAAACTGCAGCCTTGGCATGAAGGTGATTTGCCGTTAGATCCATATGAGACAGAAAAGCACGAGCACAGAGAAAAAAGGACTCCAGCCCAGAAACTGCACTCTAATGTCTGGTATGGTCTCGAACATCAGGAGGAAGTTGTTTACAGGCTATTGTCCCGTTATCTGACAAAGAAAGAAGCTGCCTATTACATGATGAAGATATGTGAGCAGGCAAGTAGGTTTAAAGATAGTTATACCCAAGTGATCCAGGTCATACAGGAGAAAGAAAGTCAGAAGAAGTTCAAGAATGGCACAAAACAGTATAAGAGGAACAACATCATGGATTATGTCCTGCTGAAGAATTTACAGGATTATGGATGGTCGATAGAACCTCCAACTAGCAGGAAGGAAAGAAAGGATGAGCTATGTCTGTTTGACCCAGATAACAAGAAAACCTCATGAAGAGTATTTCTAGATTGCCTCTATGGATTAAAATCTAAAGTGCCCAATCTTATGTTTCAAATTGAATGGGATTTTTGCCTATTGGTGAAAACAATAGCAATTCTATGGAAGTACGTGCAAAACAGATCCGTATGACTACGCCCCCTTTGTCGGTAAGTACATGCAAATAGAAGAAACACATAAAAAATCCACAAAAAGAGAGTGAAAACCGCTAACAAAAGCAAAATCAGTCACTTTTATGCTTTTTTAATCGTAGTTAATTGATTTAGGTGCTTAACCGATGAAAAATTGGGTTGGAATACCCCTGAAAATGTTCCCAAAATGTTCCCCAGATGTTCCCCGAAAAAAACGAAAAGTTGGGGAACATAGACAAAAAAAAGTCGCTAACCCATTGAGGATTAACGACTTTCATTTTGGCAGGTTGCGGAGAGAACAGGATTCGAACCTGCGAACCAGTTTTGCCGGTTACACGCTTTCCAGGCGTGCCTCTTCAACCACTCGAGCACCTCTCCAATGATATCTTTCCGCAAAAGCGCCTGCAAAATTACAAAGAAAAGTTGAAAAGAGGAAAGATGGCATGTTGAAATGCCGATTCGTTAAGCAAAATTAACAATCGGGGCCGTTCTATAGCTTGTTTTTCCAGTCTTTTCAGCCGATAATCTCTTCTATCGCCTTACGTTTCTTCTCTTTGGGTTCGTCGGCAGGATAGCCAATGGGAATGAGCACGGCTGGCTCTTCGTTGTCGCCGAGTGAGAAGAGTTGCTTGCAGAGCGCAGCATCGAAATTGCACACCCAGCAGGTGCCCAGTCCTTGCTCGGCAGCAGCTAAGCAGAGGTGTTCTACGGCGATGGCGATATCAATGTCGCCGTGTGCCTTTCCGTCGGCGCGCACCCATTCTTCATCATGCAGCACAGAGGCGATGACGTAGAGGGGTGCCGAAGTAAACCACTCTCTGTTGTAGCAACGCTGCAATAGCGTCCGATCGGCATCGCTCTCAACAATGCGGAACCGCCAAGGCTGACGATTCACCGCAGATGGTGCGAAGCGCACACACTCGAAGACATAGTCGAGTTTTTCTTTCTCCACGTTGCGGGGCTCATAAGCCCTGCAGCTGTAACGATTTTTTACTAGTTTCAGGAAGTCCATAGCCTATGAATTCTTCAGGTTTTACATTGCCTTATGCGAGGGGCCTTTCATTATTTCTTCCATGCGTTCACCACCTCACCGATATACATCGTATGAATGCCGTCAGGGAAGTGGCGATACATGTTCTTCGGCACATCGCTCTTGAAATATTGCGGGTCGAAGGGGGCAGCATACATGGTTTTACACTCGATGACCATGGTGGCTTCGGTGTAGTAGGGGGCTCCGTTCTTGGTATAGGCAGTATGAAGCCCCAGCGCCTTGGCCTTGTCGCCGTCGCGCCCGCTGTGCTGGCCCATGTAGCCAAGTACTTTGCTATCAGCAACATCGAAGGTCATCACCGTGAAATACTCATTCTGGTCCATGAACTCTTTGGTGTAGCGCTTCTCAGCCACATAGACGGTGAGGGCTGTGCGCTGCCAAAGCGTTCCGATGGCGCCCCAGCCAATCGTCATTGCATTCGCGCCCGGCGAGTGGCTACTGTCGTCCTTGCTGCCTGCCGCCAACAACTGTGCATCGCGGAACCATTGGAAGCCATTGTCGGAAAAGTCCTCAACTATGTTGAACTTCTGAAAGCCATTCTCTTCTTGAGCAGATGCCGGAGTGGCAAGCATCATGGCGCATGCCAGCATGGATGTAATAATAAATGATCTCTTCATCTTTCTTTCGCTTTTATTGCTGCAAATATACTGATTTTTCCATGAAACAACAACCAAAAGCTGTATTTTTTTATTGGAAAGAATGCTGTCGTTTCGTGTCCTATTATCCCTGCAGAATCGTAAATATTTCGCTCTACACCTATTTATAAGGTTAAATACCTTTAAATATTCACTTTTTTTTACAAAGATTTGAGGCTGTGGTACTTTATTCGTACCTTTGCACCCCCATTCGATAGAATAAGAGTTTCAGCTCTATGATATCATGGAATTAATCAATTAAAAATATATCGGTTATCAAAACAATTATGAAGAGATTTGTGTACTTAGCACTTGCCATGCTCATGCCTGGCATGCTATTGGCTGCGCCCGTAAAGAAAGACGCCGCCAAGATGAAAGCTGCCGCATTCTTGCAGCAGAAAATCGCCGCCACAAGCGGTCGACGTGCTCCTCAAAACCTCTCTTTGACAAGTAACGAAGAGGAAGGTTCTGCTTATTACGTATTCAAAAATGGAAATAAAGGCTTTGCCATCGTGGCTGGCGACGACCGTTTCGGCGACGTTATCGGCTATAGCGAAGAGAACACCTTCGATGAGGCCAATATGCCGGAAGCCCTTCGCTTGACACTCCAGGACTTCGCTGCCGCTGTGAAGTTTGCACAGGAGAACAACATTGAGATCCAGAGGGCTCCGCGTAAGGCTGAACGTGCTAGCGTCACCCCGTTTGTGAAATACCAATGGGATCAAGGAACACCTTATAACAATATGTGTCCTGCTGATGGAAACAAGGAGCATTGCTCAACGGGTTGTATGACGGTTTCGCTAGCTACCATTATCGCTCATTTCCAATACCCCGAAACGCTACCAGCTTGTTATGGCTATTTGTCGAGTGACCACTCAGATGCTCATACCTATGACTATGAGGCTTTTAAGATATCCTATTCCTCAAGTTATAATGTTGGCGAACTACCACAATTTATGTATCATGTGGCAAATCTGTTAGGGACTCATTTTGAGGGTTCTGGCTCTGGTGCCCAACTGAGTAAAATGGTACCTACATTAAAGTCTTTAGGATACAATCAGAATATACGTGCTATACGTCGTGATGCATATAGCGCAGAAGACTGGGACGAAATAATATATACCGAAATTGCTGCTTTACGGCCAGTTGACTTTATGGGTGAACATGCCGATTTGGGTGGTCATTCCTATATTTGTGATGGCTATCAGTCTAGCACAGGATTTTACCATATTTTGTGGGGATGGGGAGAAGCCTGTGTAGGATTTTATGATATTAACATACTCAATCCCTTTATCGAATATATTTCTAAGTGGGGGCAATTGGGTTACGACTGCCCTCCCGCAGGTTTTACAGGCGGATTGCAGGCTATTACAGGTATTCAGAAAGAAAATGCAACCAATACAACTGTAGATGTCCTAACAACCGATGAACTTGCTTCTATGTCGGGTAATTCATTCAGGGCAACTATCTACAATTTGAACGATAACAAGTATTACGGTCAACTGACATGGGCTGTTCTTGGTGAGAATGGTGATTTCAATATTGTTGAAAATCTCACTCCACAAACAGTTCGCTCTCAGAACTACTCAACTAACGGCCTTTCTTATCACGACTGGGGCTATGCTACTATAAATGTGAATTCTTTGAATCTTGCAGATGGTACATATAAGATTGCTCCTGTATGTAAAACCTCAGATGAAGGAGCTGGATGGAACCTTTGTGAAGGTTTCCGTCAAAAGTATGTTGAGGTCACAGTAGAAAATGGTGAGGTAAATTGTGTGGCTCACCCTGTATTCGATGTCGTGGTCGATAATATCGTGTACAAGGCTGCTACAGGCAACTATCTGGAGCTGATCCTGACATTGCGAAATGAGGGCGACGATGCTTATGGCTATCTGAATCTCTCGGCTGTGCGCGATGATGGCACTCGCCTGGATGGTTCGAAGATGGACATCGCCGTGAAGGCTGGTGAAACACAAATCCTCTCGGTGTTCGTTGAACATGGCGGTAGCTACTCAAGTCATACCTACGATGTTGCGGTGGAGTATATGAAACATTCTTTAGGCAAGACAGTCATCGATCCTAGCGTATCAACAAGTTCACTTTCTTATTATTTAAAATATGATGGTGTAGACTTCGAAGACTATGGCTATGATGCTGCAGGCAATGCTATGCTCTATAGCACCACGCTGAAGGGAAGTTTGAAGGTAAGAAACGAGTCTTCATACTACAAATATAACCTGCCTGTGCGTATGACGCTGACAGACGATGCTGGTAATGTAGTTTATCAGCGTACCTCGCAGCAAATCATCGGAAATGGCGAGAGTAAGAGTTATCCCATAGAGGTGAACAATCTGCAAGCTAATAAGGTGTATAAACTCACTGCTCAAGCTATTACGGTGACGCGCAACCAGTCAATCTACAAAGAAAGTGTGACGGTTGATTTCTTCTCCGACTTTGCCATCACAGTGAAGGTTGGCATTCCTTACTACACGGCCACGGGCAGCCTGGAGCGCATGACTCCTGAAGGCACTGGTGCTACCGACCTGCCCGAGAATACCGCTGCCGTCGACTTCAGCAAGTTCGATGCATCGCTGGTCAACCTCTCGAGCATCAAGAACGAGAATTGCCTCTACATCTTCCCCGCAGGTGCTACCGTGCCCGCTGAGCTCGAAGGCAAGAATGTCGTAGTGGGTGGCGTGGCCGAAAAGCTTACACTCGTCGATGAGAGCCCGGTGGTGTTCCCCATCGACTTCACGGCTCAGGAAGCTACCTACAAGCGCACCTTCGAGAAGTTCAACAATGGCGACGACCAGGGTTGGAATACCATCGTGCTGCCCTTTGCAGCCAGAGTTACCGTCGATGGCAGCAACGTAGACTGGTTCCACAGCAAGAGCGAAAGCGGCCGGAAGTTCTGGCTCTATAAATACACCAATGGCGTGGGTGGCACCGTCTACTTCGACTACGAGGCCAATACCACGATGGCAGCCAACGAGCCTTACCTGCTGGCTGTGCCTGGCGATAAGTGGGGCGAGAAGTATGACCTTCATAACAAGAAGTTCACCTTCCATGGCGAGAACGTGACCGTGAAGGGTAATGCCAAGGCCGAGAAAGCCGGTGGCGAGTACATCCTGAGAGGCTCTTATGCCAATGCCCCCTTCACCTATGGCTACCAGCTCAATGCCGTTGGCGACTTCTTCGAACTTACCGAGGACGCTACCGAGAAGCCCTTCCGCGCTTACTTTGCCACGACGGAAGATGCCACGAGCACATCGGCTCGCGTGCTGCGTGTCGCTCATAGCAGCACCGATGGCATCGAGCAGATTGGCAACTCGCAACTGACAAATGAGAATGTACCCATCTATAACCTCAACGGCCAGCGCATTCAGCAGCTGCAGCGTGGCGTGAACATCGTAGGTGGAAAGAAGATGATGGTCAAATAATAAAAACAATCAAGACAATGAAAAAAACATATATCACTCCGTGTCTGAAGACACTCACCTACGACTCAGAAGCCGTACTTGCTGCCAGCGGCCCGGGTGGCGGCGATGCTATCCTGCCGGGAATGACTGAAGATGGTGACGATGGCCCGGGTGCCGATGATCACGGTGGTACTCCCGGTTATGGATCCAACTCAATGTTACACATTAAAAATGTATGGGAGGATTAATATGATGAAGAAATATATTATCAGTATCGTTTGCGCACTCTGCGCAATCAGCGGAACTGCTTGGGCAGGTCCCGTAGATAGTCAAGATGCTAAGCAGAAGGCTGCTGCCTTCCTGCAGAAGCAGGCCGCTCATGCCGGCAACGCACGCCGTGCTGCTGCCCTGCGTGCACCGCAACTCAACGAGGTGAAAGCCTTCGGCGAAGCTCTCCACGTATTCAATGTGGGTGGTGACAACGGTTTCGTTATCGTTTCTGGTGACGATCGTACCGATGAGATTCTCGGTTATGTGGATGAAGGATCGTTCGATATGAACAACCTTCCTGCCAATGCCAAAGCATGGATTACCGAAGTGGTTAAACAAATCAATTCTGGAGCAAATCTTCAGAAATCTCCACGAAAGGCAGAACGTGCGGACATACCTGCCCTAATGACCACAAAGTGGGATCAGTATGGTAATTATAGTAGATACATTTTTGACGATGACGAGGCCCTCAATTCACAATATGGAGGCGGTGGTATCATGACAGGATGTGTGGCCACAGCAATGGCTCAAGTGTTGTATAATGATGCTAAACGTTATTATGCAACTCATGGAGAATACCCTGGTCCGACATCAGTTATACCCTCTTACACTATTCCTTTGACAGAAAAAGTTAATGGTTATGATCAAAACACTACTTATACGATGAGAGGTAAGACTCTTCCTGAGCTTCCTTCTATAACTTTCAATTGGGCTGCGATGGAAGATGATATCACTAGCGCACATGGAACGGCAACTGAAACGGCTATAAAAGCAGTGGATGACCTGATGAAATATTGTGGTCGTGCCCTGCAAATGTGTTATGATGCTGCAAGTTCATCTGTAGCTTTCGTTTATATTCCTCAGAGGATAAAATTACTTGGAGTGAATCCATATATACAAAATATGGACCGTGCCTATTTCACCACCGAAGTATGGGAAGAGACTATCTATAGCGAATTGAAAGAAGGTCGTGCTGTTCCTTATACAGGTGTAGATGACAATGGCGAGGGTCATGCTTATGTTTGTGATGGCTATCAGGCAAGTACCGGCCTTTGGCATATCAACTGGGGCTGGAGCGGCACTGCTGACGGTTGGTTCAGTCTTAGCGTATTGCAGCCCAGTGCTAGTGGAGGATCGATGGCTGGTGGTACACTTGACAAATTCTACAATGGTCAGCAGCAGATTACAATTAATTGCTCATTCGATACACCGGAGAATGTGAGACCTGCTCTATGTTACACTCATGTGGGAGGAGATAGAGGTTATGATTCCTATTCAAATAAGGTAACATATCTTGTTTACAATTTATATGGTGGAAATATGACCTTCGATGGTGCGTGGGGCATTGAAAATGCTGATGGATCATTTACCGTGCTTGCAGAAGATTTCAAAGATTTTGCTTTTAATGGTTTCTACACTAGTAGTAGAAAGAGTGAAGATTGGGTTTTCTATCCAAAGAAACAAACCTATCCAGGTGATGGCACGTATGAAGTGAAACATTTAACTCGTCCTAGTGGAACAACAGAATGGAATCTTTCATATGGTACAGATGAAATGTGGCTTACCGTTACAGTAAGTGGTGGTAGCGTGACAAATGTTATTGCTCACCCACAGAAAGCCAATGCGTCGACTCTTTCTATTGGCGGCATTGACTTTGAGGGTGAAATGGAGGCTAATCAAGACAATACAGTCATCGTCACAGTTAATAATGCTGGTGATGACTATTGGGGTAACGTCAGAATGTACTATAGCACTAGCAGCACATTCTCCAGTTATAATAGTTCTGTGGAAGTATTAACTTCCATTAAGCCAGGAGAGTCTGTAGTAAGATTCCCCGTAAAACTCGCCAAAGGTGAATACAATCTCTGGTTCGTAGCAGAAACTGCTTCTTCATATGTATCTTCAAGCGATGTTTTTGGCACAGGGAAGATGCTCATCGGTTATGGTGCTGATGCCAATTATATTCAAGCAGGAAACTTGAAGTTTGATGGACAAACTGGCACCACATTGTCAGTGAAAAGTGTGAATGGTCAATTGGAAGCAGTTACAGGTACGTTCGAAATTACTAACAACACAGGTCATACTTATAGTAACACCTATTATATTAACGTAGAATACGGAAGCGGTTCTTCCAAGAAAGTCTATGCCACTGCAGAAGTTCCGTTCAGCGTAGAAGAAGGAACAACTATTGTTCCGTTCAGTCTTGGAATTGTGACAGGTCTTGTCGCTGAACGCACTTATAAAGTACGCCTGTATAGTAAGTCGGGTAGTGACGAGAGGGATATAGCCTCGAGTAATATGGGATTAGTATCCTACTTCCGTTATTGGTTGACTGATGGCACTTTGAAGGATGCTCAGGAACCCTCTTACTATGTGAAGTTGCCCGAGGATGCTAAGACTGCTGCCGCAATCGACTGCAGGGGATTGTCGTCGACCTCCTACATGGACAATATCTCTAACAAGAATTGTGTGATATACATCTCTGAGTCTCAGAAACCAACCTCGAGCTATAATCCCATTTACGGCTGCAACCTCGTTATCGACGGTGTGGCAGAGACCATGAACATTGATGCAAACTACGGTTTCTATGCTCCTGAAGCTTTTGAGGCAAAAGAAATCAGTTTCACAAAGAAATTTGAAAATGGTCGTGTGAAGAATGCTGAGAATCCTTGCTGGTATACCATCATACTTCCTTTCGAGGTGAATTCGGTGAAGAACGGCGATAAGAACCTGAAGTGGTTCAAGTCAGCTAACGACAAGCGTTGTCACTTCTGGCTGATGGAACTTACTGGTGCAACAGATAATGCTCTTACATTCGACTATGCAACCACCTTTGAGGCCAACAAACCATACATCATTAGCGTTCCTGGTGAAGGCTGGGGCGATAACTGGAACCTCACTGGTAAGGAGATTACCTTCCGTGGCTTGAATGTTGACGTGCCAGTGACAGTTCTTGAGCCAGTCATCCGTGGCAATATGGAGTTCACAGGTACATACACGACCATTACTACCAATGGTTACATCATGAATGCCGAGGGTACGGAGTTCAAGAAGGGTGAAGGTACCGTGAATGGATACAATGCCTATTTTGCTGCAGAAGGCACGGTCAATGCTCTGCGCATCGTCATCGAAGGTGAGGAGGCAACTGGCATCGAGGCCGTTGACAATTCACAGCTGACAAATGGCAATGAGCCCATCTACAACCTCAACGGTCAGCGTCTCGAGCAGAAGCAGCGCGGCGTGAATATCGTTGGCGGTCGTAAGATTGTGGTGAAGTAATAGTATTAGCACACGATATTATTATAATGTGAAAGAGAGCCGAGCGGAAACAACTCCGTTCGGCTCTCTTTGCTTTTGTCATATAAAAGAGGTGGGATTAATCCAAAGAGATAAAAGGGGGGATTAATCGTGCGAACTATAAAAAAGGTGGAATTAGCTGACGAACAAGCAAGGTGTTCCTAAGTCCAGAATTCTTTCTCGCCCGTGAAAGACATTGTGCCGCGACACTTCGGGCAAGTGTGCATATCCCATAGCTGTATTTTATCGCTGCCGCAATTTAGGCAAAGGCGTCCCACCTCGCTTCCGAACGAGGGCGCCACATCGGCAATGATTCCGCCGACGACCAGTTGCTGAATGGTCTTGCACTCGGGACAGCTCACGGCTGTGATGTGTTGCCTGAACAACCCGCGTCCTTCATAGACGTCGGTCTCATAACCGCATTGCTCACACCGATATTTCTTCTTCCACGACATATCATGAGTTTTGTCGCAAAGGTACAAATTTTTCGCTGAAGCCAAAAGAAAGAGAGCCAATTCTTTACCGGTTGTTGGGAAAAAAAGTTTCATTCCTCTAAAGAAAACTTAATTTCTTAATACGTCTCGCCTATTATTCGAGTATTTTATCTAAATTTGCAGCACTTTAAAAACATTATTATCATATTGAAGGTGAAAACGAAAAGAAACAAATGGATCATGGGCGTGGCGGAAGGTTTGCTTCTGCTTAGTTTGCTGGTGGCTTCACCCTCAGCAGTGGCACAGCCCGCAACGGGCACAACTCCCCAGAAGGAGGTTGCCACAGCGAATGCAGACAGCTCGGATGTGCTGGCCGCCGACTCCCTCTCTGCCGACTCTACCCTGATGCAGGAGATTGACAGTGTAGGCATGGCTGCCGAACTGGAGGCCGGCGAGCAGACTGGTGGTTTGCGCCAAATATTGAAGAAGAAGTTCCTGGAAGGCAATGCAGGCTTCATGTCGCTCGTTGCATTGGCCTTGGTGCTGGGACTCGCATTCTCTATTGAGCGAATCATCTACCTGACGCTCTCAGAGATCGATGCCCGCCGATTCTCCGACGACCTGAGCACACTCGTCGGCGAAGGAAAGATTGATGAGGCAAAAGAGCTGTGCCGCAACACGCGAGGCCCCGTGGCATCTATTTGCTATCAAGGGTTGTTACGCATCGATGAGCCACTGGAATCAATTGAGCATTCGATAGCCAGCTATGGTGCCGTACAGACATCCTTGTTGGAGAAAGGCACCTCGTGGATTCGCCTCTTCATCAGCATGGCTCCCTCGCTGGGTTTCTTGGGTACGGTCATCGGAATGGTCATCGCCTTCGAAGATATCGAGATGGCTGGCGACCTGAATGCTTCGATTGTGGCATCGGGTATGAAGGTGGCATTGCTCACGACAGTGTTCGGTATCATCGTTGCACTCATTCTGCAGTTGTTCTACAACTATATCAATACGAAGATCGACCGATTGGTTGCACAAATGGAGGAGGCAAGTATCACGTTGCTCGATGCCATTGGCAAGCGGAAGGCTTCCTAAGTGTTGAAAGAAAAGAAAACCGGAAAACTAAAGGATTATGTTCAATACAGAGCTACTTGCCGATGTCATGCTGTTGCTGATGTTTGTGGCTGTCGTCTTGGCACTCGCCGCTGTGGCGTGGGCTACCTTTGTGGCGCTGCGCAAGCGGAGTGGGGGAGTAGCAAAAATAGAAAACCACGTGCCTGCCCGTAGCATCGTCTTGGCAACGCTGGTTGGCACTCTGCTTTTGGCATTGCTGACGTTCTTGCTGGGCTCATCGGCTCCGATGCACGTCAACGGCCAGCTGTTTGACAATGGCTTCTGGCTGCGTGCTGCCGACATGTTTATCGTTACATCGGGTGTGATGTTGCTGGCAGGCGGCATCGTCTATGCCTATTCAGAATTGCGAAACAAGAAATGATTATCAAACGCAGACATCACAGCGTGCCAGGCTTGAACACAACGGCGACTGCCGACATCTCGTTCATGCTGCTCATCTTCTTTCTCGTGGCCTCGTCAATGGACCTCGATAAAGGATTGGCACGCGTGCTCCCGCCTGTCGATGATGAAGAACAAAAGGTGGAAACGCTGGTGGAACGTGATCAGCTGTTCACCATTTCCTTGACCGCTAACAACCAATATGTGCTGAACGACCAGCCCGTCGACCTGTCGACGTTTCACCAGCAGGCAGCCGATTTCATGCAGAAGAAGGGCGCTGATCACATCATGATGATCGATGCCGACCCGGCAGCATCCTACGATGCCTATTTCGCTATTCAGAACGAACTCGCTGCAGTCTATCGAGATGTTCGAAATACCCTTTCGCGCAAAACCTACGGCAAGGGCTATGCCCAACTCAACGAGTCGCAGCGCGAGACCATTCGGCAGCAATGTCCGCAGCGCATTGCTGAGAACCTGACGTCTGATAGTTCCCGATAACCCTGCTACCTATAGAAATGATTAAGCGCAGAAAACATACAGTTCCCAACCTGAACATGGCGTCGATGCCCGACCTGATTTTCACGGTCCTGTTCTTCTTCATGATTGCGTCCCACATGCGCAACTCTTCGCCATTGGTTGGTTTGCAGACTCCTACGGGCACCCAACTCACTCAGCCCGACCGAAAGTCTGCATTGGTTTATCTGTATGTGGGTCGCGACAGCAAGCAAGTCCAGGTGGGAAATCACATGGTTGGACTGAAAGGCATTCATCAAGCCATTCAGGAAGAACGCCAGAAGCTCTCTTCAGAGGATCGTCGGCAGATGATTGTATGCCTGAAGGCTGATCGGCAGACTCCCATGTGGCTGATTTCAGATGTGAAGCAGGCATTGCGTGAAGCCAGTGCTACACGCATCATCTATGCAGCAAAAGATAACAAACTGACAGGAAAAAACGAAAAATAGTGACAAAATAGTGTCAAAGGTGTAAATAATTTTAATTTTCTATTGATTTCTGCTTGCTTACTCTTTCAAATTCAAACTTTTTTTGTAACTTTGCAGAAATTCAAATTTTATATCATGGCACAACATCAATTAGATTCATTAGACAAGAAGATCCTCAAGATGATTGCTGAGGATGCTCGTGTTCCGTTTTTGGAAGTAGCAAGAGAATGCAATGTTAGTGGTGCAGCTATCCATCAGCGCATCCAGAAACTCACCAACCTTGGTGTTATCAAAGGCTCGCAGTTCATTATTGACCCAGAGAAGATTGGCTACGAAACGTGCGCCTATGTAGGGCTCTACCTGAAAGATCCCGGCACGTTCGATACCGTTGTTGAAGAACTGAAGAAGATTCCAGAGGTGGTGGAGTGCCACTACACGACTGGCGGCTACGACATGTTCATCAAGATCTACGCACGCAACAATCACGACCTGCTCGAACTCATTCACGACAAACTGCAGCCGCTCGGCTTATCGCGTAGTGAAACCATTGTGGCTTTCAATGCCGTTATCCACCGGCAGCTTCCTATTCAGGACATCTAATGTGTCCAAAGTGCCCAGCCGATCAATAGTTCGGCTTGGATGAGGAAAATACAATGCGGGCTCAAATTGGTTCAGACAGTACTGGCCAATTTGAGCCCGCGTGCTTTTTTGTGGTTGCCACCATCAGGCTTGTGGCGTAGACGCTTCCTGTGGCGTAGCCTCTTCAGCCGAGTCTTCCTTTTTCACATAATCTACAAAGGCATAGCGATGGTCGTGGCGCTCATCTGTGTCATGTTCTTCGCGCCATACTTCCTGCCAACTGTCCTCATAAGGCGGGAAGAAGGCATCGGCTTCAGCAGGAATGTCGTCGACCTCGGTCAGGCAAAGCCGAGTGGCCAGTGGTAGTGCCTGCTGATAGACGCTCGACCCGCCGATGATATAGACTTCCTCCTCGGGTTGGCAACTCTCAAGCGCTTTTTGCAGCGTAGGATAGCAATCGCATCCGGGGAAGCGCTCGTCGTTCACGTCCTTCACGCCCCGCGACAGTACGACGTTTCGTCGGTTAGGCAGCGCACCCTTAGGCAGCGACTCAAAAGTGCGACGCCCCATGACGATGGTATGTCCTGTGGTGAGTTGTTTGAAGCGCTTCAGGTCGTTGGGTAGCCAGTAGATGAGTTTGTTCTCAAAACCTATGGCACGGTTGCGTGCCACGGCGGCTATGATGTTAATGCTCTGTTTCATGGTGCAAATATACGAAAAAGTTCAGAGTTTTATGCGGATTATACAAAGTTTTTAGCGTCTTTAGCTCCGCTGAACTTACTTTCGTTCGGAAATGAAATCAAAAACTTTTGTTTTTGCTTTGTATTTCGCTCACTTATTCGTAACTTTGCGACAAAGTCGCGAAGTTACTACATCTCGGCAAAAAAAAAGAAACAGTTTCTTTTGTTCTGCGCTCGATTTTTCGTAACTTTGCACCATATAGTGCTATTACTCTAATTTATCAATGACCATAAACATGAAAAGAATCATTACGTTCCTACTGATGGGCATGATGTGTTGGCTGAATGCCGATGCGGCTCCCATCAATCGGCAGGCGGCCATGCAGAAAGCAGCGGCCTTCCTGAAAGAAATGAAAGTCAGCCAGCAGCTCTCGCCCGTTGTCGACGTACAGAAGTTGGCACCGCGGCGCAGCAGAGCGCTTCCAGCCGCTGATGTCGACCCATACTATGTCTTCAACCGCGGCAATGGCGAGGGATTCATCATCGTCTCTGGCGACGATCAGACCGAGCCTGTGCTGGGCTATTGCGACAAAGGCTCGTTCGACTATTCGCAGACGCCTGATAACATGAAGTCATGGCTGGCCGAGTATGAGAACCAGATCACCTATCTCTGGGAGCATCCGCAGGCCATCGCCAAGGCTGTGGAGAAGCATCCGAAGGTGCCACAGCTCATGACCTGCACTTGGAACCAGGGCGATCCCTACAACCAGAACTGCCCGAACTACTTCGGACAGGGACGTTCGGTGACGGGTTGTGTGGCAACGGCTATGGCTCAAATCATGTACTACCAGCGCGACAAGTCGACCGATCGCACGTTGGCTGCCATTCCTGCCTATGTGGCTCCCACGAAGCATGCCGTCTACGGACAACTGCATGTCGACGGAATCCCTGAAGGAGCACCCATCGACTGGGCAAACATGCGCGACAGCTACAACAGCAGCGCAACAGCAGTGCAGCGCGAAGCCGTTGCAAACCTGATGCTTTATTGCGGCGTGTCGGTGCAGATGGACTACACCAATTCCGCCTCAGGAGCCTATTCCTATCGCGTGGCTGAGGCGCTGAGGGCCTACTTCGGCTATGGTGCGTCTGTGCAATACATCCAGCAGGGCAACTACACCAACGAGAAATGGGATGAGGTGTGCTACAACGAGTTGGCCAACGGTCGCGCCTTCTACCTCAGCGGCGCCAACTCTGAGGCGGGCCACGCCTTCGTCTGCGATGGCTACGACGGCAACTTCCACTATCACATCAACTGGGGATGGGGTGGCCAGAGCGACGGTTACTATCTGCTCTCCAACCTTTCGCCTGGACAACAGGGCATCGGTGGTTCGAGCAACGGCTATAACTCAGGCGTTGAGGCCATCATCGGTATGGAGCCCGACAACTTCCAGGACATGCCCATCAACTTCAGTGATACCCGTGTGCGTACGCTGTGTGTGGAAAACTGGGATATCAATGGCGACGGACGCATCAGCTATGGCGAGGCTGCAGCCATCGAGGACCTTGGAACTGTGTTCAAGGGACAGACGGTGAAGTCGCTGAAGGAACTACGCCACTTCACCAACTTGAAGTCAATTGCCGACGATGCCTTCAACGGTTGTATATCGCTCACTACGATTACCCTGCCCAAGACCGTAACCTCTATCGGCGCTCGTGCCTTCAGCGGCTGCCGTGCCCTTACCACTCTGCTTTTGCCTGATGGCGTAACAGCCATTGGCGATGAGGCTTTCAATGGTTGTAAGGCACTCACCGCACTGACAATTCCTGAAGGTGTCACCGCTATTGGTGCAGGTACGTTCGAGAATTGCGCTGCCATCACCGAGATGAATTTGCCGGCAGGCATTACTGCTATTGGCAGCCGCGCCTTTGCCGGATGCGCAAAACTGGTGAAGTTCCGTGCCAATACCGCTACTCCTGCAACCTTCACGATGGGCTCCGACGTCTTTGCCGATTGCAAACTTGATGCTGCCACGCTCACTGTTGAGGAAGGTGGAAAGGCTCTGTTTGCACAGGCTGATCAGTGGAATGCCTTCGGAACCATCAAGGAGTATCGCTCGATGCCGAAGATGGAGTTCTCAAATCTTGTCACCGATCGAAAGGTTTACCTTTACAACGTAGGCATGAAGCGCTTCCTGAACAAGGGAGAGGCTTGGGGCACACAGGCCATTGTCGACGATGAGCCAATGCTCTTTGTGCTCAAGCAGGATAAGTCGATGCCCAGCGGCACGTACTATCTGTATTCCGACGACACGGGCAAGACCGGCAAGGTGCTCTTCCGTACCAACAGCGACAACACCGTCGGCAATGGTGTGAAGGCCTGCTTCGTCGACGGATTCCTGGGCGAGACAGCTTATTGGACCGTGGAGGCCGTTGGCGACTACTACCGTTTCCAGCCGCCAACGTCGTCGGCCGACTATGCCGACGGTCGCTATCTCGGCGTTCTCACCTCTCATGCCAGCAAGTTTGCCAAGCCCACCTATGGTGCTTACTACGACATCAGCTACACAGGCAACGAGGAGAACTGCCAGTGGGCAATTGTAGATTACGAGGCCGTTTATGGCACTTACAACGCAGCTACCCGCCTGCAGGAGCTCATCAACCTGGCAAACACGAGAAACCTCGACACTTCCATGGAACAAGATGTGCTCGACAATATGCAGAGCACCCTCGACGACCTGAAGAAGGCACAGCGCATGCTGCGCCGTAAACTCGGCTTCATCAACTTTGCCGACGACCAGGTCTACGATGCCTGCGTTGCCAACTGGGACATCGACGTGAATAACGAGATCAGCCGCGCCGAGGCATCAATGATCACCGACCTCGGTTATGTCTTCTATGGCAGCGGCATCAACACTTTCGACGAACTGCAGTACTTCACCAATCTCTCTACGATTGGCTATTATGCACTTGCCGAATGTCCGAACTTGAAGAGCGTGGTGTTGCCCGAGTCCGTCACTAAAATTTATTCCTATGCCTTCTCCAGCGATGTGTCGCTCACCGAAATCGAGTTGCCGCACTTCGTGTCATCGATAGGCACTCAGGCCTTTGCCGGTTGCACGAGCCTGAAGTCGTTCACCGTTGGCAATACCAATCCCGAGGCCATCGCGCTGGGCGAGAACGTCTTCCGTGGTGTCGACCTGAAGTCGGCAACGCTCTTCGTGCCTCAGGGCAGCAAGGATGCCTACGCCGAAGCTCCTGTCTGGGGTGAGTTCGGTACTATTAAAGAGGTACGCGCGTTGGGTGAGCCTGCATCCTGGTCGATTGAAGAAGGACAGATGGTCTATGTCTATAACCTTGGTACGGGCAAGTATCTCACGGCAGGTGAAGCCTATGGCACACAGGCCGTCGTTGGCACCAAGCCCACTCTCTATGCTCTTTTTCATCCAGACAATACTCCCGAGGGAGTCTATTATCTTCAGGCATTCGAAACCGGACGCACCAACAACACACTCTTCCGTACAGACACCGATTCGCAGGTTGGTGAAGGTGTGAAGGCTTGCTTCGTCGATGGCACACTCTCATCGAAGGCTTATTGGAAAGTGAACCTCATTGACAATGGGACTGATAATTTCGTCTACACCCTGCAGGTTCCCTCCAACGATCCCAGCTATCAGGAAGGCCGCTATCTTGGCACACAGAGCAACCACGCCAGCCAATATGCTCAGCCTACCGACGGTGTTTACTACGATGTAGAGTATGAAGGAAATGAGAAGAATTGCCAATGGGGATTTGTCTATAGGTTAGTTTTGGAAGATGCACAAGATGATCTGGCCTGGGCAAAGGAGTTAAAGAAACTGCTCGACGCGGCTCACGAGCAAGACATCGAGGCAACGGCTGAACAGGCGGTCTACGATAATCTCGAGAGCACGAGGGAGGAGATTGCCGCCGCCATCACATCGCTGCGCAGCAAGCTTCACTACATCGACTTCGTTCACGATGTCACCAAGACCACTTGTGTCAACAACTGGGACGACAATGACGATGGCGAACTTAGCCTCGAGGAGGCAGCTGCCGTGAAGACAATCGGTACCATCTTCCGTCGCTGCATGATGAACAGCTTCGACGAGTTGCAGTATTTCACGTCGCTCACTTCGATTCCCGACAATGCGTTCCAGAATTGCACGGCTCTCACTTCGCTCTATATTCCCGACAATATCAAGGAGATTGGTGCCAATGCCTTCAACAGCTGCAGCAACCTGAAGTATGTTGCTTTGCCAAAGGCCACATCGCCCATCGTTGCTAATGCATCGGCGCTGCAGCGCTCCGCAACGGTGTTTGTGCCGAAGGATGCGCTGGAAACCTATCAAGCCGACGAATACTGGAGCCGCTTCAGTTACGAGGAATTCACGGGTAAACCTGTTGTGCGTGGTGAGGATCAGGTTCGTCAGTATGGTCGTAACAACGCTGCGTTCAAGTATAAGGTAGAAGGTGCGCCTGTCAATGGTAAGCCAGAGTTCGCGATTTATCACACCGTAGATGCTACAGCACCTGTTGGCACTTACGATGTAGAGATCTTCTCAGGCACCATCACCACACTCAACGTGGAGTATATTGCTCCGAAGCTCATCGTTGAGCCGGCACCAGTCACCATTACTGCGAAGTCTTACACTCGTAAGTATGGTGAGCCCAATCCTGAATTCGAACTCACCTACCGCTCCTTCCGCAACCGCGAGAAGGCTGAGGATGTGCTCACGAAGCAACCTGTCATTGAGTGCGATGCAACGGAGACCAGTCCGGCTGGCGAGTACGAGATTCGCGTCTCGGGTGCCGAAGCCCAGAACTACGTCTTCGAGTATGTTGCTGGTGTGCTCACCATTGAGGGCGATCCCAGTGGTGTCGACCTCCAGCGTGCCCGCACCGCCGATGGTTCCACCTTCGACCTGCAGGGCCGCAAGGTGAAAAATGCTGAGTCCTCAACGTCTCAACTTCCCAAGGGTGTTTACATCCGCAACGGAAAGAAGGTCGTGATTAGGTGAGAGAAGAACTGAACTCGTTCGAGTTCTTCCGAACGTGAACGAACTCGAACGAAGTTCAAAATCGTTGTGAGGTAAGCAACGTGTTGATTATCAAAGAGAAAAGCCCTCGGACTGCGCGCAGTCCGAGGGCTTCTTTCGTTATCTTGTTTCCTTTTTAGGTAGGTGCGGCCGTTTCAACAACTGTTGTCTAGCAGCTTATTCCTTATCAGTCATCAGACAATTAAAATGTAGGGACGCGGCGTGCCGCGTTACTGGAACCAGCTTTTCCTCTTTAGCTTTTCCCCGCCAAAAATGCGGCACGCCGCGTCCCTACATGCCTTTGAATTCCAACCGCATAGCCTTTGCGTTCCAACTACATAGCCTTTGCGCTCTAACTACATTGCTTCTGCGTTCTAACTACATTGCTTCTGCGTCCTAACTGCATTGCTTCTGCGCTCCAACTGCATTGCTTTTGGGTTCCAACTGCAATGCTTTTGGGGGGTCAACTGCATTGCTTTTAGGCTCCAACTGCAATGCTTTTGGGGTCCAACTGCAATGCTTTTGGGACTTAGACGCTAACGTCGGCTTTGATGTGTGGCCAAGGGTTGTAGTCCTCAAGCTGGAAGTCTTCGTACTGGAAGTCGAATAGTGACTTCACGTCGGGATTCAGTCGCATGCGGGGCAGTGGGCGAGGCTCGCGAGTGAGTTGCAGGCGGGCTTGGTCGAGGTGGTTCAGGTAGAGGTGTGTGTCACCCGTTGTATGGATGAAATCGCCGGCTTCATAGCCTGTCACCTGCGCCATCATCTGCAGCAGTAGGGCATAGCTTGCAATGTTGAACGGCACACCGAGGAAGGTGTCGGCCGAGCGTTGGTAGAGTTGCAGCGACAGTCGGCGTGTCGGTCGGCCGTCGGCTGTGGTGATGGGAGCAGTGTAGAACTGGAAGATGGTGTGGCAAGGAGGCAGCGCCATGTCGTTCACCTCCGCTACGTTCCATGCCGAGACAATCATGCGACGCGAGTCGGGATTCTTCTTCAACTGGTCGAGTACCATCTGTATCTGGTCGATGGTGCCGCCGTCATAGTCGGGCCATGAGCGCCATTGGTGCCCATAGACGGGACCGAGCTCACCGTTCTCGTCGGCCCATTCGTTCCAGATGCGCACGCCGTGTTCCTGCAAGTATCTGACGTTTGTGTCGCCCTTCAGGAACCAGAGCAGTTCGTAGATGATTGACTTCAAGTGTAGTTTCTTCGTGGTGAGCAAAGGAAAACCGTCGTCGAGGTTGTAACGACTCTGCGTGCCGAAGATGCTTAGGGTTCCTGTGCCTGTGCGGTCACCCTTCTGGGCGCCCTCTGTGAGGATACGATTTAGGATGTCAAGATATTGTTTCATATTTCTGTTTCAAAAATATAGTTTCAAGTTTCTGGTTTCAAGTTCTTTCTCCGCTGCGCTACGAAAGCGCCCCTGCGGGTCGAGCGTATAGTTTCTAGTCATCCATTGTGAGAATTTGCGGAGGCGTGTCGGGCACATAGGTGCTCTTGATGCGCCACTCCTTGGGGTATAGGTTGTTGGCTCGATTGCCGATGTTTTTGACGTAGCCAAGCACATGTCCCTCATAGCTAACGGCAACGATGCCGCGTGGCGTTTCAGCAGGTAGCACAAGCGCTTCGCGTCGCAGGAAGCTGATGGCTTGAGGGTAGGAGAGGGAGACTGGAAACCCACCTCCAGGAGACCCACCCCCCTGCCCCTCCCTGTGAGGGAGGGGAGTAGATACAATCTTCAGGGTGTTGGGAACCTTTAGCTTACTGGGCATTTTACTCCCCTCCCTCACAGGGGGGGGAGGGGGGGGGGGTCCTTTGGGGGCAGGCTTCCTCATCGCACACATAAACAACCCTTCGCCCCGTGTGACACCGGGAATGAAGCGATAAACGGGTGATGTGAAGCCGGGTAGCAGTGAGCCGGTGATGTGCCAGTCGGCCTGAGTCTCTACGGGCAAAACCTCGGCACCGAGTTCCTGCTGCATCCACTGGATGTTCTCCTCGTTCTCTTGGGTGTTAAGGGTGCAGGTGCTGTAGATCATGAGTCCGCCTTCGCGCAGGCAATGCCATGCATCGCTGACAATGTCGCGCTGCAGCTGCCAGCACTTCTCAACATTCGCAGGACTCCATTCGCCAATGGTGGCTTCGTCCTTACGGAACATGCCTTCGCCCGAACAAGGCACGTCGCAGAGCACCACATCGAACAGCAACTTCGACTTGCGGTAGTCGCGCGGGTAGTTATTAGTGACGATGCAGCCAGGCCAGTCCCACTTTGCGATGTTCTCAGCAAGGATGCTCGCCCGCTTCGGATTGGGTTCGTTTGAGAAGAGCATGCTCCCTTCGGGCAGTGCTGACCGCAGCAGCGTCGACTTTCCACCGGGTGCAGCACAAAGGTCGAGGGCCATCAGGGGGCCTATGGTGGATTCCTGTGTGGATTGCGAATCGGCTGAAGCGAATAGCTTGGGCAGCCATTGCCGCAACACTTCGTCGAGGAACATCGACGAGGCTTCTTGCACATAGTAGCATCCGGCATGCAACAAGGGGTCGAAGGTGAAGTTGGGACGGCTCGTCAGGTAGTAGCCATCACGACACCAAGGCACATGCTCGCCGCCTGCCACGCTCATTCCTGCCGTCTTCGCAGGGTTGAGGCGTATGCTCACGGGCGCCTCCTGCTGGAATGCCTGCAGGTATTGTTCGAAGCGTTCCGGACCTAGGAGCTGACGCGTGCGTACCTTATATTCTTCTGGTAGTTGCATGATGATTTTTCTTTTTCACTTGCAAAAGTAAAAAAAAAATTGTTACTTTGCAACTAATTCCGTGTTGATTGCGTCAAAAGGATGTAAAAAGCTCAGAAGAAAGAGTCTTTAAGTTGAAAATTTTAAAAACGAAAATGAATATGAAACAGAAAATCGCCATCTTCGCACTGATGTTCGCACTGGGCACCATGTGCATCGACGCTCAACCGAAGCATCGCCATCATGACGTGACAACAGCCGTAAAGGACACTGTTACTGCAATGGCTCAGGTTGATGATGCTGCTAATGCCGATGAAGGCATTGAGGCTTTCTCTGACACAACGAGTGTGGCCGACGACGCTCTCGAAGACAGCCAGGCCGTGACGACCACCACTACTGTGACCAACGACCCCGACTTTTTCGGCGTCGACGACTTGCCCTCGTGGCTGGAGTCGCTCATCGGAGGATCGGTCGGAGTCCTGGGGGGCACCGTTGGAGTACTCATCGCCATCCTGGTGTTGTCAATTATCTTGCTGGTGCTCTTAGCCCCGTTCATCATCATTATCCTCGTGTTGCGCTATCTTGTCAGAGAGCATAACGACAGGGTGACATTGGCCGAGAAGGCCATGGAGACGGGACAGCCCATTCCCGATGAACTGATGGCCGTCGACAAGCAGAGTGATGAATACTTGCACCGCCGCGGCATTCGTAACATCTGGATTGGTATTGGCATGGCACTGATGTTTGGCATCTGGGGTTCAGACATGCTCACGGGTATCGGCCTCCTTGTGCTCTGCTACGGCATCGGACAAATCATGATTGCACGGTCGTCGACGAAGAAAAACCGAGATAATTTCCAGGATAAAGCGTAGTTTCAAGTAATCGGTATTCCGTAAAAACGTGATAACGAAAGAGCGGTAAGTAGACAGCCATGGTAGATCCAAGTGAACTCTCTCTGCTAACACAAGTGACGGTGTTTCACAACAAGCGGGCCTTCGACCAACTTGTTGTGAAGTACCAGTCGCCTGTGCGCCGTTTCTTCCTGAACCAGACAGGAGGCGACAGCCAACTGAGCGACGACTTGGCACAGGACACCTTCGTGAAGGCATACCTGAACATTGCGAAGTTCCGTGGGGCATCGAGCTTCTCCACGTGGCTCTACCGCATTGCATACAATGTGTTCTACGACTACACGCGTTCGCATAAGGTGACTGAGCAGATTGATCAAGCCGTGGCCTTGCGCCAGACCTCGAACAGCGATGCCTCGTTGCGCATGGACCTGCAGCAGGCACTTGCCATCCTCTCACCAGCCGAGCGCACCTGCATCACACTTCAGCTCATGGAAGGTCAGCCCATCGACAAGATCAGCGAAATCACCGATATGGCCGAAGGCACGGTGAAGAGCCATCTGTCGCGTGGCAAGCAGAAACTCGCCATGTATCTGAAGAAAAACGGCTACAAATAAGGTCGTCATCAAGAGTCGCTTCGCGACGTTCAAGGTTCAAAGGCGCTATGCGCCGTTACAATGATTTAAAAAGAAAGAGTTATGGAGAAAGAGACGTTTGATAACAATCAGTTCCTGAGCGACGACGAACTCGTGGCAATGTTCTTCGATGAGAACAGGCAGGAAATCAGCGACGACGGCTTCTCGCAGCGTGTCATGGAGCAGTTGCCTTCGCGGTCGGTGCGGCTGAATCGCATCTGGACACTTGTTTGCTCGCTGCTGGGCATCGTGTTCTTCATCTTGGCCGACGGCCTCGCACAGCTGAAGCTCCTGCTCTTCAATGCATTTGGCAACATCGGAGGCTTCCTGTCGTCGGTCGATCTTACCGGTACATCGCCCTTGATGATTCTGGCTGCCATGACGGTATGCTCGATTCTGGTGGCATGGAACATCATGGCCGACAGGAAAGCATTCTGGAGATAAGAATGAAATAACCACTGTTAAGACGCTACCAGTTGTCCCCTCCTCCTGGGAGGAGGGGTTAGGGGTGGTAGAGAAAAATAATGATATTACCTAATTAAATCAAAGATTTAGAAAAGTCAACCCTTCATAGTCGCTACCACCCCTTGCCCCTCCTTCCCGAAGGAGGGGACAACATAATGCCTCCCTTCTCTATTATAAATACACACTCGACTTTTTTCTCAACTTCTTACTCAATGAAGTAGTCGTAGCCATCGTCGTCGTCGAGGGTTTCCTCTTTCTTCTTCGGCTTAGGCAGTTCCTTCAACTGTCCCTTCTCATCGAACATTCCGTAGGTGGTGCGCAACACGGTGAACTCCGTACGGCGGTTCAGCTGGTTGCACTCCTCTTGTTCTTTCTCGTTCAGCTTCTGGATGAATTCCTCGGTGAGCACATCGCCCTCCTTCAGGAACTTATGCTTCGCCACCACTTTCTTATTCACTTTCTTCGGTTTCTCCTTACCATAGCCAACAGGCGTCAGTCGGTCGGCGGCGATGCCGTGTTCGATGAGGTAGTTCACCACGCTTTCAGCACGCCGCTGCGACAATCGCTTGTTGTAGGCAGCAGGACCTTTATAGTCGCAGTGGGCAGAAAGTTCGATGGTGACATTGGGATTCTCGTTCAGCAGGTTCACCAGTTCGTCGAGTGCCTGTGTGGATTCCGGACGCAGCGTAGCCTTGTCGAAGTCATAGAAAATGTTGTCGATGAGCACGGGTGCCGTGATTGAAGCCAACGGGAACTGTAGCACATACTCCTCCGATTCCTCGGCCTGCTCCACACACAGTTCTTCCTTGTGGTTGAGGAATCCCTTGCAGGTGGCAAGCATCACATAGCTCACGCCTGGCGTGACCACATAGGTGAACGAACCGTCGCTGCGCACTGAGAGCGTCTCGTTGGTGCCGTCGTCGCCAACGAGGTGCACTTCGGCAGCGGTGAGCTCATAGCCGTCCATCTCGTAAACCCAACCCTTGATGGCCTGTACAATCTCTGGGTTTTCGAAGCTGTAGATATGGTCCCAGCCGCGGCCGTCGCCACGATTCGAGCAGAAGTAGCCGCGATTATAAGGACCCTCGAAGGTCATGCCGAAGTCATCGCCCTGCGAGTTAAGTGGATAGCCGGGGTGTTCCAAAACATAGTGGCGGGTCTTCGGGTCGATGGTTGCGATGAAGATATCGAGACCGCCCATACCCGGATGGCCGTTGCTCGAGAAGTAGAAGTCGCCGTTGGGTCGGAAGGCTGGGAACATCTCGTCGCCCGGAGTGTTGATGGGGTCGCCGAGGTTTTCAACGCCTCCAATCCCACTGGTCGTCAGGCGGACGCGCCAGATGTCGAGACCGCCCTTGCCACCAGGCATGTCGGAGCAGAAATAGAGCCACTGTCCATCGGGCGAGATGGCGGGGTGGGCATAGCCAGAGAGCGTGTCGTTGGATATCTTCACCTCAGAGGGCTTGCCCCATGAAGCATCCGAGCGGCTCGACTTCATGATTTGTGCATAGCGGGGGTAGCTGGGGTCGGTCTGGCAAACGGTGAGATACATCTCGCGTCCATCGGCAGAGAACGAACAGGCTCCCTCGTCGTAATCGGTATTCAGTCCGCCTTGCACCACTTCCGGTCGGCTCCATTTTCCCTTGTCGTCCTTTTCGGAAACAAAGATGTCGGCAGGCTTCGTGCCAGTGATTCCACTGAGCTCGTCGCCTTGTGCGTCGTTGCGCGTCGATGTGAAGTAGAGTCGGTCGAAGTCGTCGCCAAAGAGCATCGGCGAATAGTCGGCACGGCGTGAGTTGAACACGTCCATGCGCTTCACGGTGTATCGCGATCCTTGCTCCTTCCATTGGGGTGCATTTTGTGCCGATATCAGTCCGTTCTCAGTGAGCTGGGCGCGGTCGGTGAGCTTTTTGCTTTTGTTTGTTCCTTCTGTAGATCTATACCATTCGCCAAGCGCTTGAAGCGTGTCCTTCACCGCCTGCAACTCCTTCGCGGCATTCTTGTATTCACCGTTCTTCAGCAGCAGACGTGCGTAGGCCAACTGGTCGTCGAGTTCAGCCTGTTTGTAGCGAATGGCATTGCGATATCCACCCATGGCCGATTGTGTCTGGTTGATCTTCGCATAGCAGCGTGCCATCTTCAGTGCACGCTGTCCACGCTTCTCGCGTTCCTTTGTTGACGTGCTCTGGTAGGCCTTCTTGAATTCCGTCGCTGCATCGTAGTATTCGCCTATTGCCAGATATTTCTCGGCTTTCTTCATGTGCCGATCGGTGCCACACGCAATCACCGCCATAGCCACAACGACTACGGCGACAATATGGTATATCGTCGATTTTCTCTTCATCTTGATATAATAACGCAGGAAAATCTCTTTTATTGCATTCACCTGGATTCTACGTAACCTCGTATCGTTGAAGGTGGAAAACTCCCTCCCTACAGGGGAGGGTTGGGGTGGGACTATTCATCCGGCCACGGACACGGCTGTCCCGTTGCTTTCATCACAGGTCGCTGGGCGTTCATCTTGCGCAACTCACGCCCCAGTCGTCGTGACAAGCGGCGAACGATGTTTCGGTGCTCACTGGCAAGATTGTGCTCTTCGCTGATGTCGTGCTCAATGTCGTAGAGTTCTTTTTCGCGGGTCTTGTAGTTGTAGATCAGTTTCCAGGGTCCGAGCCTAATGGCACAGTTCAGGCTGATGCCCGGACCAGTGTTTCCCCATACATTAGGATAGTTCCAAATAAGAGGACGATGCTTCGACGGGTCACCACTTTCCGTCAGCAATGGCATAAAGCTACGCCCGTCGACGGTCTGCGGCACGTCATATTGGCTCACGCCGCCCATTTCCAAAAGGGTGGGGAAGTAGTCTTCGATGATGAGGTAGCGATTGCAACGCGACTGCGCACGCACCTTGCCCGGCCAGCGCACAATCATCGGTTCGCGAATGCCACCCTCCAGCAGCGATCCTTTGCCGGAACGCAACGGGGCGTTCTGTGTGTAGAGAGGTTCGTCGCGGTAGTGGCTGCCTGTGGCATAGCCGCCATTGTCGCTCATGAAGATGACCACCGTATTTTCGGCTTCGCCATTGCGGTCGAGCCAATCGAGCAGTTCGCCAAGGCTGTGATCCATGCCCTCGATGAGCGAGGCATAGGCAGCCTCCTTCGTCGAGAGTCCTTTGTCGATGTATTTCTGATAGTAGCGCATGTCGCGATCAATAGGGACGTGTACTGCATAGTGCGACATGTATAGATAGAAAGGTTCTTTCTCCCTCCCTACGGGGGAGGGCTGGGGTGGGGCTTTCCAGTTGTCAAGGGCATGTAGTGCCTCCTGTGTTAGTGCTTCGGTAAGAAAAGTTCCTGTGCCCCAATAGCGCTCCAAGCCGGGAGTTGCCATCAGGGAAGTGGCATGCCCCAAGCTATCGTGCCCGTAGTTTTGTTCGCTCAGGTAGGTGGCAGGGCCACCAGCTGCATGACCTGCAACATTTACGTCGAAGCCGAAGTGCTCAGGCCGCTCACCGGGAGTATCTAAAGCACCCCAATGTGCCTTGCCCACATGTATGGTGTAATAGCCGCTCTCATGTAGAATGTCCACGAACGATCGGCATAGAAAAGCGTAGTCAATATTTGGCGTTCCTTCACCCTCGCCCTTCGGAGAGGGAGTAAGGGGGTGAGGTTCTTGATAAATCCCATTCACATTCCATGCGGGTGTTGCCACGATGTCGTCCTCGATGTCAGTCGATTCATCGTGACGCAGCGTCCAGTTGGTAACACGATGGCGGGCAGCATTGGCTCCTGTCATCAGCGAACAACGACTGGGTGAACTAATCGGAGAAGCGTAGGCTTGTGTGAAAAGCATCCCTTCACTCGCCAGCCGCTCCATGTTTGGTGTTTCGTAGGTGTTGTTCAGCGGTGTCCGCTCAGTCCAGAAAGGCACCGATGTATCCTGCCATCCCATGTCATCCACCATAAACAAAATGATGTTGGGGCGGTTGTCGGCAGGCGCTGGTACTACTGCCATCGATGCTGAGACAAGGAGCAGGGACCTCATGGAGTTTCTGGATTCAAGTTTCAAGTTTCTAGTTCCCCTCCCTACTGGGGAGGGGTTTGGGGTGGGGCTTCAAACGGTTGTCGCCACGAACAAGGTTCTTGAGGATCGTTCCAGCGCGAGCAACCATAAGCCGTGCGACCTTTGATGACATGTCCTTTGCCACACTGTGGGCATGGTTGTCCGACAATGCTGTCGCCGACGTTTGTCGTCTCGGCCTTTTTCACCGATTTGGGTTTAGGAGCCTGCTCGGCTTTGGGTGCCATCTTTTTCTTCAGGTCAGCATCGGTCAAGACGGTGACGCGACGATTGCTTGGATCGCTCAAGACCTGCTGTACGATTTCCGACACCTGTCCCTTCAACTCATCAATGAACCGCTGTGCATCGTATTGCTGATGTTCGATGTCGCGCAGTTTCTTTTCCCAGATGCCAGTCAGCTCAGGACTTTTCAGGAGTTCTTCATGAATCAAGTCAATCAACTCCATACCCGTAGGTGTAGCGATGAGGTTCTTGCGTTCCTTTTTAATATAACGCCGCTTGAAGAGGGTTTCGATGATGGCTGCGCGGGTTGATGGACGGCCGATGCCGTTTTCTTTCAATGCGGCACGCAGCGTTTCATCCTCCACGAATTTACCAGCTGTTTCCATAGCTCGCAGCAGGGTTGCTTCGGTATAGAATTTGGGAGGAACGGTCCATTTCTCAGTGAGAGTGGGCGTGTGAGGACCACTTTCTCCTTTCACGAAGGTTGGGAGTGTTCGCTCCTCTGTTGCGCCCTCTCCTCCTTCGGAGGCATTGTGGGAGGCGCCTTCTTCTTCCGGTAGGCCCTCCCCTACTTTGGAGGGGTTGGGGGAGGTTTTCTTAAATACCACGCGCCAGCCTGGTTTCAGAATCTCCTTACCCGAAACCTTGAATTCGATGGAATCCTTTTGAACCTTTTGAACCTCTTGAACGCCCGCAGGGCTTTGAACCGCGACATCGTCGCTTTGAACCTCTTGAACGCCCGCAGGGCTTTGAACTGCGACATCGTCGCTTTGAACCTCTCCCAAAACAGTCGTAGTTGAGAATTCGCAATCAGGATAGAACACGCTGATGAATCGTCGTGCAATCAAGTCGAATACTTTCTGTTCCATGTCGCTCATTCCTTTAGGTACAATTCCAGTAGGGATGATGGCATGGTGATCAGTCACCTTCGACGAGTCGAACACCTTCTTCGATTTCTGCAGTTTCTTCTCAGCTCCCAGTGTCTTCACCAGTTCTGCATAAGGAGCTTGACCGGCAAAGCGAGTTTGGAAGAGTCCGTTCAAGATTTGTGGACACTTCGGATAGACATCGTCTGGCAGGAATGTTGTGTCTACACGTGGGTAGGTAGCCAGTTTCTTCTCATAGAGTTGCTGGATGAGGTTGAGCGTTGTCTCGGCAGAGAAGCCAAACTTGCGATTACACTCCACCTGCAGTGAAGTCAGGTCGAAAAGAGAGGGAGGTGCTTCACGGCCTTTCTTCTTCTCCACCTTGGTGACCGTGAACGGTTTGCCTTCAATGAGTTTGAAGGCCTGTTCGCCTTCCTCCTTCGATGTGAACTTTCCCTTGGTTGCCGTGAACGTAGTGTCACGATACACCGTCGCCAGCACCCAATAGGGCTCCGGTTTGAAGTTCTCAATTTCTTTCTGGCGGTTCACGATAAGGGCGAGCGTAGGCGTCTGCACACGACCTATTGAAAGTACTTGCTTATTCTGACCGTATTTCAGGGTGTAGAGGCGTGTGGCATTCATACCTAATATCCAGTCGCCGATGGCACGGGAGAGCCCGGCGAGGTACAACGGCTGGTATTCAGACTGGTCCTTCAGCTTGGCAAAGCCTTCGCGGATGGCCTCGTCGGTCATCGACGATATCCACAATCGCTTCACTGGGCACTTCGCACCTGCCTTCTGCATCACCCATCGCTGGATGAGCTCACCCTCTTGGCCGGCATCACCACAGTTGATGATGCCATCGGCGGCTTGCATCAGTCGTTCGATAACGGCAAACTGTTGTTTGATACCATTATCCTCAATGAGTTTGATGCCGAAGCGCTGCGGCAGCATCGGCAATGAACTCAGCGACCATCGTTTCCACTGGTCGGTATAGTCATGCGGTTCCTTCAGCGTGCACAGATGACCGAATGTCCACGTCACCTGATACCCGTTGCCTTCCATATATTGCTTGTGGTCGTGCGTTGCCCCTATAATCCTGGCAATGTCACGTCCCATACTCGGTTTCTCTGCTATGCAAACTATCATGCTATTTTTGTTTTTGCAAAAGTAGTAATAATCTTCGAAATATCAAAACATATTACCGTTTTTTAAAAACAAAGCAGGAGCGCAAGCCATCACGCTTGCGCTCCCGCTTTTTTCCCCTCCCTAATGGGGAGGGCTGAGGTGGGGGCTCCTTAGTCTTCCCAGACGTCGAAGCCACCGTTCTTCTTGGCGAAGTCGCCCGGGTCGTCACCACCATCTCCAATGGGGTTCTCTGGATCGTCCAAACCGCTGATAGGATTGTTTGGGTCAAGACTTCCCTGCATGATTGACAGTGGTGCTACGTTTTTTACACGAACTGCGGGTGTGATATATGCTATTTTCTTCATATTCTTATTTCCTTTCTTTTATTTAACCACAATCTTCTTGCCATTCACGATGTAGACACCCTTCTGAGCGTGGTTCACCTTCTGACCCTGCAGATTGTAGATGTCACCATTCATGCTGTTTTGAGCATCCTCAACAAGTGTGATGCCAGTTGCCTCACCATCGAAGTTGAAGTTAATGCCCTTAGTAGCTGCATCACCAGTAGACTCGTTTGCAAAGTATGCACGGAAAGCCTTAGCGCTTGATGCCTTGTTCGTGTTATGCTGGTAGTACTTGTCACCTTGGATCAATACGAAGTTAACATTCGTCAGGTCAACCTTCTGGTATGTGCCAGTCATGATGTACTTAGCATTACCACTCTCCTGTGAGATCGTCTGCAGAGCATCGGACTTCAGCAGAACACCATCGAAGGTATACTCCGTGCCAGCAGCAGCTTTAATCATGAACGGCTTACCAGCCTTAATCTCAGTGGCATTTGTGAAATTGAGCGTTGCACCCTTTTCTGCATCATAAGAAATGCTTTCGAAGTCCTTTACGGCGGTAGCATTGAACTTCGTCTTGGCATCTTCAACTGTCAAATCAAAGGGAAGGACAAGACCATTCCAGCCCTCTACCAATGTGCGTTTAAAGGTCACGTTAGCGTGCTTATCGGCGTACATAGTCGGGTCGTAAGATTCTGTTTCATTAATGATGACATTCTCAATCTTTTCATAGCGAGTGAGAGTTACGTTGTTCCAGATTACCCAGCAATCCCAGATATAGTTGGGCTTCTTCACGGTGAGGGTCAGGTTGGCGTTACCATCGAGATATACATACACCTCATTGATAGCCTCACCATTCGTGAATGCTGTAACCGCACCTGCCGTATTGGTCGGCTTGCCTTCAACGTCATTCCAGTCGGTGAAGCGTACCTGCTCATCATTAGCAGAGAGGAACGTTGAAACGAGTTTATAGCCAGTGTTATACAGAGCCGTAGCCGCATCATTGGCCTTTCGGCGCTCATACCCCTGAACAGTAACTTTGTAGATGCCTGCAGGCAGGTTGTCCTTAGAGATAGTTTGGGTCCAAGCACCTGTTGCATTCCATGCCTCTACGAAACCTGTACCATATGCTGGCTGACCATCCTGATTACGATAGTAACTGGACCAAGTCCAATCGCCAACAGCACTTTCAAATGTTGCGGTTCCGATGGAGGAGGTGCAATCAACGGCATTATAATTCTCGCTCAAGTAAGCGGCAAAAGCATCAGCAGTTGTAGAAACACCGGAAGCGTTGATGACGTTATTGATGTTATCGGTAGGATAGGCAGCAATGATAGCGTCACGTTCAGCCTTGGTCTTGAAGGTCCAAACAGTTGCATTTTCTGAACCTTCCACGGTGTGAGCATAAAGGCCAAGACTACCGTTATCTACCTTAGCATAGACATCACCATTTGCATCTTTCAAAATATAGCCGTCTGTAGCAGCAATAATATTCCATCCTGTAGAAGCGTCATCGGTGTACATACCAGCAGCCACACCACTGTTGTTGCTGAATAGATATTGATCATTATCGACAAACTTAAAGGATGAAACACCAGTTGCGTCCGTAGCGAGAGTAAAAGGAATACCATACTTATCTGGAGTTGCCTCTGTACCATAAGCAGCACCACGACCAAGGAACAACTTGTTTGTTGCATCATAAAGAACATACTCGCCATCAAACACAGCAGGAGTGTGAATGGTAATGTTGATAGCCTCGTTCATGATATGATCTGCATAACCATAAACAGCAGCAGGGATTGTGATAACAAAATCAGTGTTTGCAGCAAATGTTCCCAGTTCGAAAGTGAAACCGTTTTCTGCGGTGGTAAGAGCAACCTCTGCGCCATTAACTGTGGCTTTGCTGTTTTCAACGAGGGCAAGGGCTCCTTCTGGATCGTTAGTGACTGCATTGGGGAATGTTACTGTGAAGGTAGAGTTTTGTGTATAGCCTCCATCAGCAGTACTCAGGACAACTTCGCCCAAGCTATAGTCGTATGAAGCAGGCGCAATGGTGAAGGTCTGCTCAGAACTTGATTTAACGTAGTAGCGTCCGGCAGTCAGTTGCTGGTTCTCTGCGCCGGCAAACTGCGTTGTAACAGTTCCCTCATTTTCAATCAAGACAGTTCCGTCATTCGTATAAACAATGTCTGAAAGAGTGTTTGCGGTAAGTTTATATGTGCCATCAAAATCAAGGTCGAAGTAGTACCACTTGCCAGCCTCCATCGGATCAGCAAGCTTAACAGCCTCGCCACCAATTGAAGGACCATGATAATAAATTTCAAAATTATCCCAAATGGTCCAGTTAGTAGCAGCATCACATTTGATGCCCACCTTCAAAGTACCGTCGGTTACATAAACAGTCAGTGTGTTATTATATTCCCCATTGGTGAAAGCCTCTGAAGCGCCTGTCATGGAGTTAATACCACCAAATTCAATTTGGTTGAGCGCTACTTGCTCATCGTTTGCGTATAAATAAGATGTAGCCTCACCACTTTGACGACGATAAAAACCTTGGCATGTTACAGTGTACTTACCATTAGGAACAGAAATAGTCTGGTAAACATTCGTGTTTGCACAATAACGTTCTGCACACTGGTTCTCTTCCTTTCCACCATAAGCGTAATCTCCACTCCAGGCTTTTGTGTTATATGCCTTACGCAAATTACGGCTTATGTTTGCCTCTGTCAGATAATAGGTGGCATCTGCAGGATTGTCATCAGTGGCAGCGTTCAGCAACTGGTCGCGGTCGGCCTTGCTGACAAAATACCATTGTGCAAGTACACTATTGGCATTTGGTGCAGAATTATCTACGATTGTATTGTTCGCATCAGTGGACTTAGCGGTCAGGTATGCAGAACCATCAGCTGTAGAGATGCTGTATTTGCCACTGCCAAGAGAAACGATGTAAAAATTGGTAGAATTACCATCGACGTATGTTCCAGTCAGGAAGTGTTGGTTCTCATTATTATATGTATGTGAGTCGAAGGTATATACACCATCATCACCGCTGATGGAGAATAGGATGCCATGCTTTATAAGAGATGCATGAGTACCATAATCATTTGCACCACCGAGATACTTGCCAGTAGCTGCATTCACAATATAGAAGTCACCAGCTGCTATATCTGAATAGTTGGCTGGAGGAGTAGCGGGAGTAACATCACTTACGGTGATAGTGCAGGTAGCTGCTTTATCGTTGGCTGTTGTTGCTGTGATAGTCGCTGTACCAGGACCCACTGCAGTGACAACACCATCTGCTATGGTGGCCACTGTTTCATCAGAAGTACTCCATGTTATATCTATACCTGTATTTGCATCTTCTGGGGTATAAGTAACTTGTAGATTATAATTACCACCAATAGTTAGATTGACAGAAGATTCATTAAGAGAAATGCTCTCGACAGGAATGTCGGTAATAAGATCTGTGCCTAAATAATAGAGTTTGAAATTATCAAATTGCATGAACTTTGTAGAGTGGATACCAACTTCAGGACTACCAGCTTCGCGCATTGTAAACCTTGCTGTCAGTGTTTGCCAGTTATCGACTGATGTCCAAGGATCAGTGATATTGTTTACATCAAAAGGCTCAGAATAAGTTGTGACCCCGTTAAATGCGCCATATGTGCAAATATCATTATTACCAGCATTCTCGGTTCTTGCAGAAGCACTTATTTCATAAACACCTCTGGGAAGATCTTTAATAGTTTGGTATACTTTGAACTCAATAGGACCTCCGGCCCAAGTTTCATGAGCGTATGCTCCGTCTGCAGGGTTTTCTGTAATTGCTGCACAATTGCTCCATCCGGTACTCTTAAATAGGAATGTCCATCCTGTAGGATACTTGTGCCCACCTGCATTCTGCTCAATAGAGCTGGCAGGATCTTTAGTTCCATTATAAGTACCGAGTTCAAAAGAAGGATTGATCATCCAACTTGTAATATCAAGAGGGTTGGTTGATGATACAGAAGCAGGGGCTACATATTGTAGTTGGAAGTCATCAAGTAGCATTGCATAATGCTTGCTACCAGAATTCTCTGATGGAGTCTTATATGCTGCTTTGATCGTGAGAGGGGTGTCATCAGATTGTTTTACTAAAACTACACTCCATTCTTTCCATGATTCTCCATTAGCAGTGCCTTTATATGAATAAGAATTAGTAGCTGCTGCCAAATCTCCTTCTTGTAAAGAAAGAGTATAAGTTGATGCTACACTAGAGAACATCGCTACCTTTACAGTCAACTTATAGAAACCAGCAGGAATGTTGTTACTGATGGTTTGAGCAACGGAAAACTCAGTATTGGGATTCCAATTCTCACGCATATAGAAGTATTTCTCACCAGCGCTAGGGGTAAACGATGTCGCAATACCCTGAATAGTGGAACTTGAATTTCCTACACCCACTTGAGAGTTGCTAGGAGAAGAGGGCGCAATCGTCCAGCCTGTAGCACGATCAGTAGCCCAACCGCATGATGTTAGATCTACAATAGCTTCATCTAACTCGAATGAGGGATTGGTAATCTTATCGGTTACGTTAGTCCACTCTGTCCACGTCTGCGCATACAAATTACTCCCACCTAACGTGAATAGGGCGAGTAATGCCAATAGTAATTTTTGTTTCATTTTGTTTGGTTTAAGTTGTTAATAATTATATGAGTTTCATGTTTCAAGTTTCTAGTTTGGAACCACAGATTTCACAGATCTCACGGATTGTTGTCACAGGTTGTCAAAGTTGTCTTTAACCTATTACCCACGGATTATGTTCGTCTGTCTCGTATGTCCTTTAACCACAGATTGCACAGATCTCTTATCTTTCTTCAAGAATTAGAGAATAGGAGAATTACTCCTTTGTTTCTTCTGTCTCGTCTGTCTCGTCTGTCCTTTAACCACAGATTACACGGATTATGCAGATTGTCTCGTCTGTTTCTTCTGTACCGTCTGTCTCTTCTGTTCGTCAATTCGGCTGCAAAATTACTCAAAATATATTAGATGTTCGCGCGCAAAGCGCTGAGATACACGAAAGTTTAAGAATGTTTAACTGTCACCGCTGGTCTGTGGAAGGGTATTCGCGGATATTTCTCTTGTAGCCCCCTAACTGCCAGACTAACACAAAGAATACGAAATCTCCAGAAAAACAAGCAAGAAATGTCCGCGTATCACAAGTGTCTACACGGATTGTCATCAGTCGCCTCGGCGAGAAATCTCACAAAATCTAATCAAAATCTTTCAAAATAAGATATACAAAACTGACGAAAAGTAGTAGTTTTTTCATACGATTTTATTCTCTTACGATTTGTTGAGACGCTATTCACTATTCACAATCTGGTATAAGTGATTGTCTACCAGTGTGTTACAAAGGTGAATAGTGCTCTGACTATTCACCGTGAATAGTAAAAATACTATTCACCCTCGTAATGCATTGAAAATCATGTTGTTATTGTGAAATGTGAATAGTGAATAGTGTTTTGAAATATATTTTATGAAAATGATGTCTTGAAGCAATGCTTTTGGGCGTCTAAGGGCATTGCTTTTGGGGTCTGGGAGCATTGCTTTTGGAGGCTGGGAGCAATGCTCTTGGGGTCTGGAAGCAATGCTCTTGGGGTCTGGAAGCGTTGCTTTTGGGTTCTGGGAGCAATACTTTTGGAGTCTAGGAGCAATGCTCTAGATGTTACGGAGCAATGCTCTAGATGTTACAGAGCAATGCTCTAGATGTTACAGAGCAATGCTCTAGATGTTACAGAGCAATGCTCTGTAGGGTATGGAAAAGTGCTCCGTATGGTACAAAGGATAGTCCTGGAAACAGCTTAGATGGTAAGGATCTGTGTGAGTGATGAAAAAAGGGAACGCGAGGCATATAGGCCCTGCGTTCCCTTTGAGGGGATTTTCGCTTCAGTAGCGCGGCATGCCGCGTGGCTACAGTTATTCGTTCTTGAGGATGAGCTCTACGAGTGCCTTCACGTCGTCGGCGTCTACATCGCTGTCGCCGTCGACGTCGGCAACTGCGGGCTTCTCAGCCTCCGGTTGCAGAGCGTTCACCAGAGCGGTGACGTCGGCCACGTCGACCTTCATGTTGCCATTCACGTCACCGGGGATAGACGTGGCATGAACCAGCATGAGGTCGGCAACAGTGAAATGCTTACCTGCATAGATGGTGAGCACGGAGTTGTCGGCGGTAGGCTTCACGTAGAACTTCACGGTGGCAAACGGATTCTCGTCAGGCGTGTTGATGGGCTTCACGGTGATGTCCTTCGACTGGCCTGCGCCATCGAGCGACACTGTGACGTAAGTAGGCATGTCGCCATCGCGCCATCCTGATACCTTGAAGGAGAGTTCGTAGGTTTCGCCCGCATTCAGTGGCAGGGTGTAGCCATTCTGCTCACCATAGGTGACGGTTGTTCCACCCCATGCGAATACGGCAGCCTTGCCATCGGTGTAGGCGAGGCCGGGATCGGTGGCTTCGTCCTTTACGAGCAGGCGGATGCCCTGCACCTTCGTCCAACCCGGAAGACTGATGTCGCCGGAAGTCGTGTTGGCTTCGGTGTTGGCAAACTGACCATCATAGATGGCATTCACCTCCTCGGCATTGGCCTTCCACGTTGCGGCGGTGAGGGCAGCGGTAGCTTCCTCTACGACCTTCTTGCTGTTTTCCACCTCAGGATTGATGGCCTTGGCGGTGGCAAGAGCCTCGATGGCAGCCACGTTCTCATAGGGCGCATATTCGCCGGCATCGAAGCCCAGCGTGTTGCCTTCAGCGGTAGCGATGGCCTCGGCGAGAGCAGCATAGTCGGCGGCATCGGCCATTTCAGTGGTGACAAGACGATAGATGGTGACATTGTCGAACCACATCTTCGGTGTTGTGTTGGAACTGGCAGTTCCACCGACAACACCCACGTTGATGCGTGCGTTCTCAGCGCTCCTGGTGAGTGTGAACGTGAAAGCAGAAGCCTTCCATTCGTTGTAGGCGAAGCTCTTTTCTTCGGAGAAGGCAAAGGTGTTTTGTGTGCCTTCAAGGCTACCAGCTGCAAGTTCGCTGATGCCGAAGTAGTTGCTATTCAGGGTGTTGGTAGTATTGTTGGCATTGAAGCCCTCATAGTAGAACACGTATTTTCCTGCAGGCAGCGTCTCGATGGTCTGATAGTAGCGTGCTTGGTCGCTCCAGCCCGAAGAGAGGTGTAGCGTGCCGCCCTCGCTCTTGCCATACATGTCGGTAGCAGGAGCTGCTGTGCCGTTGGTGCCATTTTGTGCGGCAGAGCCGTAGGCAGCGGCAATGCCCTGCGAGGCTGTGCTCTTGAACGTAAAGTTTGGCGTCCAGCCATCTACGGCATGGATGTAGGGCTTCTCCTCGGTAGCTGGCTCAACGAGCGCACCGTTGAGGCCCGTGTCGAATGTGGCGTTGGCGAGTTCAACGGTGGTCCATGCTGCAAAGTTTGCGTTGAGAGCCTCGGCCTTGCTGTTGGCTTCCTCGACAGTAGCCTCTGCATTGGCTGCATAGTCGGTAGCTTCGGCAATGGCTTCGCTGATGTCTTCGGTAAGGAATGTCTTCAGAGCCTCTGCTTTCTTGGCCACGCCGGCAAGATTCTTACGTGCAGCGATGATGGTCTTGGCTGTCTCGGTAGCAGCAGTAAGTGCTTCGGTAGCAGCATCTACTTCGTCCTGAGTGGTGGCCTGAAGTGCCTCCTGAGCAGTAGCAATGGCATCGATAAGAGCCTTCACGCCATTGGCGATGGTAGCATTCATAGCATTGGCATTGGCGATAGCTGTATTCAGGGCTGCGTAGTCGATGTTGACCTTTTCGTACTTCATGTTCTTGAAGCCTATCCAGTTGGTGTTGTTTCCATCGGCTACGATCAGTTTGATGACGAGGTTGCCATTATCGCCGACGGCACCAAAGGCAGTGGCTTCGCTTACATAGAAGCTGCCGCTCTGGGCTCCTGTGATGGTTACAGCAGGGGCTTCGCCCACCTGCATGCTGATGCCGGCAGGTAGTGAAGTGGTGTGAATGAACATATTGGCACTCACCTTGTAGTTGCCTGCTTCAAGCCCGCTGACCGTTGCGGTCATGGTCTTAGCTGGAAGCGAACCACTGCCCACCCAATATTCTGTGAGCGGAACTTTGAAACCAGTTTCCTCGAAGTCGGCATCAGCTGACCAAGTGTTGACATGTAAGCCGTCCCATTTCTCTGGCTCGGCATCCCAAGCGCTGATGAGCACGTCGTCGATGGTATTGGCAGCATGCCAACCAGCCAGCATCATGATGGCAAGGGCTGCTTCGTCGGTTAGAGTGCCTGCCTCGTAGGCAGCCAGATTGTCGGTGATATGGGTCTTGTAAGCTTCGTCTGTGTAGACATTAGTGCCTTCAAGCTCTGCTACCATCTTGTCGAGCTCTTCCTTGGCATGTGCATAGGCAGCAATGGAGTTGTTGGCTGCGGTGATGGCAGCTGAGAGCGCGTTGTAAGCCTCAGTAGTTTTTTCAGCCTCGAGAGTTGTCTTGGCTGCATCCATGGTAGCCTTTACTTCGGCATTCATCTTACCAGTAGGAATGGTGGCAACGAGAGCCTGTATGACTTCATCGGAGAGCGATGCTGCCTCAATCTGCGTCAGACGGAACTGGCTGACTGAGAACCACTCGTGGATGGTGGAGGAGTTTGCACTGACCTGAATGTTAGAGGCGGTGAGACCATCGGATTCGAAAACGAGATAGGCATCATTCCAACCACGGTCGAACACGTTGCCGCTGTTTCCTACATGAGGCAGGTCGGCAGAAACGTCTCCAACAGACATGGTGAAAGTCGTGTTTACGGCAGCACGCCCCTTGGCGGCAAGGAGATATTTGCCAGGAGGCAAGGTGAGGTCTTGCGACATGGTTGTGGTCCAGGAGTTGGCCCCCCAGCTGCCGCCATCGAAATAGGTGTGGGTGCTGTTGCCGTCAGCATCCGTCCAAGGCTCGTTGCTGGCAGGATTGTTTTTGCTGCCCGTCCACGTCCAGCCATTGTTGCCGTTCTCGGCATTTGGATTCTGGATAGAAGTGGTGAAATCCTTAGCCCCCTCGATGCCCTCGGCAATGCTGTTCGACTCAACGTAGGCACGCAGGGCGGTGGCGAGAGCGGCGGCCTTCTCTACAGCATCGGCAGCACTGGTGGCCGTGATGCCGTCAGAGGCAGGTTTCTTGTCGGTCTTGGCATAAGGGAGATCGCCCGTGGCGGTAGTCATGGCAATGACATCGGCTAATTTCTGATAGCTTGGCTTGGCAGAGGTGAATGTTTCTAAAGATTCTTGAAGAGCCTTGATGGCCTCTTCGTATTGTTCAGAAGAAGCATTCTCGTAAGTATTGACAGCATTCTCTAAGGCAGTGCGCTCCTCGCCGGTGATGATGGCGTTAGCCTTGTCGGTAAGTGCAGCTTTGGCATCCTGAAGAGCTTCTTGAAATGCCGTATCGTCGACGGCTTTCTTGATGGCAACGAGGAAGAAACCGTCGAGCTTGGCATCGCTGGTCCATGAGGAACGGAATACTACCCAGTCGGTAGTTGCGGTGAATACGAAGTTGTTCTCCGTCCAAATATCAGACGTCTGACCGGCATCAGCACCCCATTTGAGCTGATAGAGAGCTGTCGTTTCTGCTAATCCGTCGGCAGAAGCCCAAATCTTGCTGTACTGCAGGTTGTTGCTGCTAGGAGTATTTCCGCTGGTATAGCAACGGAAGAGATACATCTGTCCGTTGGAAACTTGCCACTTGTTACGGATGTTGTTGTCAGAACCCACGCCACCGGCAGAATACTGCAGGTAGGCTCCGCCATCGAAACCACCTTCAGTTTGCAAGGTGTAATTAGAGGCACTGGCTGTATTCCAGGCGCCTGAATACCAGCCGTTGACACCGTCGTCGAACGAGCCGTTCGTAACGATGTTCTCGCCGGTAATCTCATAGCGCGTACCGTCGATGGTGATGATGTCGCCAACGGCTTGTGCGCCCACGTTGCTCCAGCCCATAGTGAGGGCAAGGAGAGTCAGAAAGAGTTTAAGTTGTTTCATTCGGTAAATTGTTTAGATATTATTTGTAATTTGGTTGCAAAGGTACGAATAAGTGAGCGAAATGCCAAATTTTATTTGAGTATTTCCGAACGAAAGTACTTTTTTCTAGTGGACACAGTGATGCTTATGGATGCTGAAAGCAATGCTTCAGATAGGGTGGGGATGTGCTCTTGAATGGTGATTTGCGTTTAGTTGAATTATGATTTAAGTTAAGTTGTTTTGTGATTTAAGTTGAGTTGTTTTGCAATTTAAGTTAAGTTGTTTTGTAATTTAACTTAATTTGCGCTGCAATTTAAGTTAAATTGCACGGTAATTTAAGTTAAATTACAACATGATCTGTATGCTCTTGATTATCAAGGAGATAGCTTTGGGCTGTCAAGAGGGTTGCTTTGGGTGGCGAGGTGCATGACTCTGGGAGGCTAAAGGGTGTGGCTTGGCGGAGTGAATAGGTAGCTTGGGGGGGGCAATAGGCATAAAAAAGGTAATGATATAGCAGATGGCACAAAGACGCTGAAGACGTCCTTGTGCCATCTGCTATATTATCTCTAAAAAAAAAACTACAGCAGCTATACGCTCCACGGGGGCATACAGCTGCTGTAGTTGTTATATATTAAAATAGGTGTCGCCAGATCTTGGCAGTACATTTACTGCGGGTCAGATCTGAATGTGTAGGCTTTACTCTTCCTTGAGGACGAGTTCCACGAGTGCCTTCACGTCGTCGGCATCGACACCCTCGACACCATCGAGATTGCCGGCTGCGGGCTGCTCACCTTTAGCAATAGCATTCACCAATGCCGTGACGTCGGCCACGTCGACATTGCCGTCACCGTTGACGTCGCCCTTCTTGGCCTTAGCCTTGAAGATAGAAACATCTGTGAACACCCAATTGCCCTTAGGATTCAAGCCAAGGACATAGTTGCCAGCCATGCCAGTCTTGAATTCGAGGGTATAGGTCTTCAGGGAGTTCTCATTTGCGATGTTGTTTTCAACGGCTCCCATAGCCTCTGTGGCAAGTGTTGATCCATCAGGTGCATAAATGTATACATCAGCACCATTAGAAAGATTTTGACCACTCCAACCAGTATACTTAATAGTGAACTTATAGGTGGTTTCTGCCTTTAGAGGCATGGTATAACCAGTGGTTCCACCATAGTTATAAGTACCACTCCATGAGAATACTGCTTTTCCTGCAGACGCATCAGCAAGGCCTGGGAAAGAATCAATAGTACCGATAACTTGGCGGATGCCAGTAGGATTGCTCCAACCCTTTGTGATTTCATCGTCTGTAGAAGTCTCCACAACCTGAGCCAAGGCAAAGTTGCCATCATATACGGCGTTCACCTCCTCGGTGTTGGCAGTCCAGGTGAGAGTATTGATGGCCTCGGTGATAGCAACTGTCTCGTAGTTGCCAATCTGGCCTTCGGCATTCAAGACGGTTTCGGCAATGGCTTCAAGGGCTTTCATGGATTCCACATTGTTGTAGGGAGCATATTCGCCCTCTTCGAATCCCAGCTTTTCAGCTATTGCAACGACATCTTCAGCAATTGCGGAAGCATTGGCCAACTCGCTACCGATGAGTGTCAGGTGGAAGTCGTCGGCCTTAAACCATTTATCTGTGGTGATGTCGATGGCTGTGGCTGTGGTGCCGTCGGAAACGAAGGTCACAGAAACGGGCGTTCCGACCTTTCCATCAGTTGTCGTAACGGTTGCAGAACCGGTACCTGCCTTGACAGTGTATTCGTTGCCGGCAGCCGATGAGATATAGGCCGTCATTCTGTAGGCTCCCTTAGGAAGTATGCCAAGATTCTGACGAAGCCAGAACTCGGAACCATACCAAGTGTTGAACAAGCCGTTGCCTACGTATCCGGGCGTGAAGGCACGGCTGGCATTGCTGTTAGAGGCAAATGCTTCACCAGCATTCTTGTTGACTTCCCAACCTGTAACCTCGTTGACGAGGAACGGACCGGTTTCGAAGCCGGGATTGATGATGACGGACGTGTAGTCGGTGACCTTGTCGGTGCCAAGGGTTGCAAGCACGTTGGTGCGGAATTCGGCTACGATAGCCTCGGCAGACTCGATGACACCTTCCTCATACTTGACTTCGATGTCGCGAGCGGCCTCGGCATTGTTGGCTTTGCAGGCTTCTACGTAGTAGGCATAGGTCTTGTAGGCCTCGATGGAGGGAGCAGCAGCTTTGATAGCGGCATCCAGAGCGTTGTAGTTTGCAACATTGGCTTCAGCTTCGAGAGCGGTTTTGGCAGCAGCAATGGCTTCCTTGTCGGCCTTCGACATGGCATCGGTGGGAATTGATGCGATGAGGGCTTGTGCATCCTCAGCACTAACCTCGTTAGAATAGCGCGTCAAAGTGAAATCTTGATATCCGCACCACTGGCCGTTTTTACCAAAGCGGCTGGGCTGGTGGATGCCATAGCTGAGAGTTCCGGTTTCGGCACCTTCGTCGGCATTGACATAGACGAAGAGCTCGTTTTCGTAATTGCCTGCGCTGAATGCAGCCTGTCCGCCAGTGGGATTGTTGGGATAGAACTTTCCGTTAGCGTCCTGGTAGTCGTTGCCACTAACCCATGCTGCATCGGCAGGGAAGTCGAATACGGAATAAAGTTGAGTCTTGGCATTGTTACCATAAAGATAGACATTACCGCGAGCACCTGCAGCAGCATCAACAGCTTCGTTCCATGTAAGGCGATAGAAGGCTTTTGCCGTGAGCTTGTAAAGGCCAGGCTTCAGACCGCTGACGGAATTCTCATAGTACTTAACGCCATTGCCTGCTCCTTCATCACCGGCAGAAACCTGATATTTTTCACCCCAAGGCACGGCATCAATATCAATCTTTTCAGCCATGTACTCATTAGAATTAAGAATCTCATTCAGGGCTGCTTTGGTCTCGGCAGCAATACCTGCGGCCTGAGCAACCTCCTTCGCCTGCTTGTCCTTCAGTGCCTCCATGTGAGTGTTGTGCTCAGCAGCAGGCTCGAAAGTCCAGACGAGTCCGGTTTCGTTGCTTTGCATCCATGTGCCGCCGTCGGTGCCCAGCTTCAAGTCGTAAGACCCGTTGTTGTTTTTGTTGATGATGAGATACCCACCTTCGGTAGGTTCAACTCTCCAATAGGGATAAGTTGTATTGTCGGTGTAGACAGTTTTAGAACCAGCGTCGAAGAGATTCTGATTGCTGTCAATGAAGGTAAAGGTGGTGAATCCGTTTTCATTGGTTGCAACTTTGACGGGCAAACCGAAGTCTTCCATAATGGCTCGGGTGTTATAACTCGATCCGCGGCCTACATAACGGCCCTGAGAATCGCGCAGGAAATAGTAGCCGTCAGCAATAACTGCTTCAGCTTTAACGATGGTAACAGTGGCAGAAGCCGAGACATTGTCGCCAGCAACGGCAGTTGCCGTAATCGTGACAGTGCCTGCACTTACTGGTGAGATGACACCATCGCTGACGGTAGCAATCGTTTCGTCGCTTGAAGCCCAGGTGATTGTCTTGTCAGTTGCGTCTTCAGGAGAAATCGTTGCGGTCAGCGTTGCCTTGTCGACCGTCCGTAAGGTGAGTTCGGTTTCACTCAACGTAATAGATGTGGGAACCTTATTCAGCTCTTCATCTGTAAGTTTTCGAGTATACGTCAACTTGACGTTGTCGAAAAGGAACCAGCGGGCTGCAATCGGAGTAACAGCATTTTTAGCACCGATGGTAATGTTGTCGGTAGTGACCTTAACTTCATCAGTAGTGTAGGGGATAAGGGTGGTTCCGTCAACATCGACCAGAGAAATGGCTTCATTGGTAGCGATACCGTAAATACCACATGTGGGTGAGAACACGGCACCTTCTTCTCCGTTCAGAGAATTGAACATGTCGGCACTAATAGTGTAAGCGCCAACTGGGAGACCGGAAATCGTCTGATGAATATTGAATGACGCGTTACTACGGTCGGAGGCAGTTCCAGCCCAATATTCCATGGCAACACCGTCTTTCAAGCCAATATTACCACCGAGAGGAGCTTCGAGAGTCCAACCTGCAGTAGTACCTTCGAAGTAGGCATTTTCGACCCAAATGTCGGTAAGGTCAAACGACTGACCTTCGTTGAGGGTGATAGCACTGATGAATGTAGCTGCAATCGTGCGAACATTCGGAATCTGCTCGTCGATAGCAGCAACGGTGGTAGCCTGTTCGACAGCGGCATCAGGAGCAGAAACGTCCACAGTAGCATCGCCAGTATACTTGGTAGCGTCGTCGTCGAGAGCGGCAGCAGCATTTCTCACAACCTGATATCGGCTATAGGCATTCTTGATGTCGTTTGTTGCATATTGTGCTACAGCATTGTTGATAGCCGAGATAGCTGCGGAATATTCGTCGGCCGTTTCGTATTCCTTATTGTTTTCAGAAACCACGGTGGCTATCTGCTGATAGACGGCAGCGGGAATGGTGCCTTCAATAGCCTCGGCGGCAGCAACGGCAGCAGCCAGTTGGTTAGCGTATTCTGTGAGGTCGATAGGACCAAGATACAGGAGCTGGAAGTTATCCCAGATGCACCAGGTGTCGGCGCGAGTTCCCTTTACACCAACAGTAAGGCTATTGCTTGCAGCTGTAACTACGTCAGTATAATCAGTAAAGTACTTTCCAGAATTGAAACTGTTCGATAATTGTGTCATGCTAGTTCCTCTGTCAGTATCGTCCATGTTGTTGAAGGGAACTGAAGCATCATTCAGATAGACCACAGGATAGTCTGTTCCATCGTAAGCACCTGAATAATCAGTCAATGCGGCCTGTGCACGAACTTTGTAGTATCCGTTCGGAACAGAAATGGTCTGGCTCAAAGTAAAAGATGCTTTCCATGATTCTGCACAACAATTAATATCGTTACCTCCGTTTGAATTGTAATTAGTAGAGTTCATCGTCCATCCGCTGCCATTGGTGTTTTTGCCGAAATTTGGATTTGTCAGCAAGAAAGTAGCATCGTAAGGATTATCCGATGTAGCATTGGAAAGATTGTTGAGACGTTCCTCTTTGGAAATGAGCATCCAGAGCGAATAATCATTATCAGGGTCTGTTCCAACAGAAGTAGGAGTGGTTCCTAATGTGTATGCCTCTGACTGGGTATCTACAAAAAGGGTACCTGCAGAACAGCTCAGTTTGTACACATTTGTTTGTCCTTCAATAGGTGTGAATGTCCACGCAGATTCACTTTCGGGACGGTCAACGTAACCATTTCCACCTAAAAAAAGATTAGCGTAAGTGGGAGCTGTTGAAATAGAATAAGCTCCATCCTTTAAAGCCAATGTTACAATAATGCCGCCTTGGTCGGCAACCGAAGCTCGAGTTCCCCAATTGTTTGCACCAATGAGGTACCCTTTCGCTCCGACATTGTAGAGGTAGAAGGTGCCATCTGCAACCTCACTTCCCGTCCACGTCTGCGCACTGGCATTTGTCCACCCTATGGTGAGGGTGAGCAACGTCAATAGTAGTCGAAAATGTTTCATTTTGTTTTGTTTAAGTTGTTAATAATTATTTAATTTTTATTGGTTCGTTATTAGGTTGAGTAGGCAGCCAAGCTGTTTCTCCTTTGCACATCCTTGCAAAGGTACGGAAAAAGAATGACTTTACGCGCGCGAACATTTATTATCTACGCGAATTTATAGTTTTTTATGAAAGTTTAAGGGTTTACTCTTCTCCGAGAGTGAAACGGAAGCCTACTTGCAGGTTGGGGCTGAGGGGATGCTGTTTGAAGTATGTGTCTACGCTGCTGTTGTTGTCGATGTACCAACGGGCACCGGCCTCGCCATAGAGGGCGAGGTGGGGGATGATGGGATATTGAAGGCCAACGGCACCAGTGAGCGACCATTGCAGGTTGTCGCGGTTTGCTTCTACAGGAACACCTTCTGTGGTTTGTTGCGCTTTAACGTTGATATCGGTCTGCCCGCCAGCATTGGCATAAAGGCTCAGTGACTGCAGGCGGAGGAACGTGTAGTGTAGTTGAAGCGGGATGCCGATGTAGTGAAGAGCCTGATGGGTGTTGATGGTGCTTGCGGGCATGATGCGTTGGAAGTCGCTGGCTGCACGCGTGTAGACCAATCCCGACGAGAGTGCTAACCTTTCGCCAAGCGGATAGCTTACCGACAGACCAATGGCCAGTGGTAGATGGTGTTGGGTGTGTTCCTTGTAGTTGGAGAGGTATACATTGCTTTGCGGTGCACCCCTTCGATGACTATTGGTGTAGCCAATCTCACTGTTGCTGAATAGTTGGTAGTAGGCATTACTCATGAGCACAGGAGTGTTCTGCTGCTCAGCAACGAGATTGTTTTGGGCGTAAAGACTGATTTCCAAACCATGATTGTGGGAATTGCTGCCAGCAGTGATGATCTTTGTTGGATAGCCTGACTCCAACTCTTTCTTTCGAATGTTGCTCACCCCAGTTGCCTCGCTGAGAGAGTGGGGTGTGACAGTCCTTTCTGCTGTTGTTGCAGACGTTTTTTCTTTCAACTCTTTTGTGTCACTTATCTCATCCTCCTTTGCTGATGTTGTCTCTTTTTCTGCCGAAATATCTATTGCTGCCGATGTAATTTCTGCTTCAGCTTGCATTGTTGTTACAGCTAAATTAGCCTCTATTTCCTGAGGAGCACGCTGCGCCAGAAGGTGTGAGGGCTGAGATGCAATGATGGCTTTGGGCGATGTTGAAGACTGCTCTGTTGTTGATGAGGGTGTAGCAATGGTTGAAGGTGTTGAGGATGGTTTCAATTTGGTCGTTATGGGAGCGGTGACGGTTGGTGCTTGGTCTTTGTGCATGAAGATATATGCACTGCTTCCGATGAGCAAAGCTATTGATGCAGCGGCCATCCATCGACGCAAAGTAGAGCGGTGGGAGACGGGTACAATGGCTGGCTGCTGAGGGATGTCGGCATCGAGTTGTGCCTCGATGCGATCCCACAGTCCTTCGGGTGCAGGTTCCTGATGGTCGGCCAGTCGTTGGCTCAGTTGGCTCGTCCAATCGTTGGATTTCATGTTTTTGTTGTCAGTCATTGTGGTTGATGCTTTCGTTGATCATTTTTGCCAGCATACGCTTAGCGCGCAGAAATTGAGAAGCAGAGGAGTCGGGCTTGATACCGAGAAGGGCGGCAATCTCGTTGTGTGAGTGGCCCTCGAATATGTGTAGGTTCAGTACGGCGCGATAGCCTGGTGGCAGTTTGGCGATGAGTGCCGTGAGTGTTTCGGGTGAAAGGCGTCCCACATCAGGTTCATCGTCGGGTAGATTCTGCAGCTGTTCTGGCGGGAGGTCGGCCTCGGTGGTGAGTAGCTGGTGCGTGCGCGATTCCTTTTTCAGCAGGTCGAGCGCTTGGTTGGCTGTGATTCGTGTGACCCATGCCCTGAGTGATCCTTCGCCGCGGAAGCCGAAGGAGGAGATGCTGGTGAGAATCTTCACGAACGCATCCTGCACCACGTCGGCAGCCTTATCGCGATCGGGGATATACCTCAAGGCCGTGGCCATGGTATATCCCACATAGCGGTCGTAGAGTCTACGCATAGCGTCGCGGTCACCGCCGAGAATGTTGCTGAGTAGCTGCCGTTCAGTCTCCACTCGCTACCTTTCGTTTATTTGATTCGCTCTGAGCAGATATACATGATTCCGAGTTGTGGCTGAAAGCGCGCCACTGTCTTGTCGGCGTTTTGCAAACTGTCGATGTTTAGCGAGATGCTTAAACTGCTATAGTCGTTAGCACAGATTGCGTTAGAATTAGACATGTAGACTGCAATTTTGTGGACAGCTCCGCCGTAGCGTGTATGGAAGATGTAGCGCGGTTTGTCGATCTGCCAATAGAGCATGTTGTCGGAGTATCCCACCTCGCTGAAAGGGAAACTGTAATCGCTGCAGTAGGCATTCTCAGCTGCTTCGTCGGCCCGCTCTTCGGGCACTGCCAGTCGTGCCACAGCCTGTATGGGGAAGTTCAGTGAGAAGGTTTTATCTTGGCAGATATAGGTGATTGAGTTTTCAGCCAGATGGTTCATAGAGCTACTTGAGTTACTTGACAAGAGGTCATTGACAAACACCCATGTTCCTTGGTAAGCAGCCTGTACATGCAAATTGTAAGCAGGTTCAAAATTCATGACGTCTTCGTCTGATGTGGTGCAGGCTGTGAACAAAGTAACGATGAGGAAAAGGAACACCCATCCCAACCTTATCACATGGGAAAGGTAGGGAAGATGCGCGGCGCTATTGTTTTTGTATACTTTCATAACTATAAGTTTAATGAAGTTTCTATCGATGAAACGACCGGGCTGCCCAAACCTTGCATGGCGGGCAGCCCGTTTTTAGTTTCTTTAACTTCTGATGTTAAGATAATCGTTAGCCACAATCACTTGTTGAGATGCTGAACATATTTCACTGGCGGCACGTCGCCCTTCAGTACGTCGGCAATCTGCTGAGGACGCAAGGTGACAGGACCGCGCATGAACTCAGGAATGTTGTAGCTCTTCATGAACTGACGATGGAAGTCGGGGTCGGCACAAGGTAGCTCGAAAGGCTTCGTTCCGTGGCCGTCCTTATCCATGTGAGCAATGAACGGACGCGTGTAGACACCATCGGTGCGACGACTCGAGAAGATGACCCACTTTCCGCTGCTCGACCATGTGTGATAGCTCTCCACGTTGTCGGAGTTCAGCTCGTCGGCAGGACGCAGGATGCCAGCCTCTTGCAGCTGTGCTGGAGTGGGACTGAACGTCTGCGTAGTGTTTTCGGCATTGACACCAACGAGCTGGTCGAAGGCCTGCAGGTCGAGCATCCAAAGGTCGGCATCGCGATGCCAGATGTGGAAGCAACCCCAGTTGCCGAGAGCCACCATCAGCCAGCGTCCATCGGGAGAGATGCGGGGCAGCGTGGCACTCTTGTCAATTCCTGCAGCGTCGAACACCATCTGTCGCGGACCAAATTCGCGTGTTTCTGGATTGAAAGTCTTGCGGTAGATGCTATATTTGATTTCCATACCGCGTCCGATAGCTTCAGCGGAGTTCACGGTATCGGCACTATAGACAAAGTGAGCGCTGCCGTAGTAGAGCCAGCGGCCATCGGGCGACCAGAATGGGAAGATTTCGAATTCGTGCGGGTCGTTCTCGATGTTCATCACTTCGTCGCGGTCTATGTCGTAGACGATTAGGTCGCTCTCGGAGTCAAGCACTTCAATCTTGTTGATGTCGCGTGTGTGGAAACTCTGCATCGTCTTGTTTGTGCTGTAGGCGATGAGTTTCAGCCAAGGATGCCACGAAGGATAGACGCCAGCCGAGAGGATGGAGTCGTTCTTCATGTTTACTTTCTTCACATTTCCATCGTAGACGACAACGGTTCCGCCATTCTTCTGGCGTGCATGGAACTGGAAACGATTGGGGTTCTGCAACTGATAGTTGTGACAGTTGATGCACTGACCGTTAATCTCGTCGCCACAAAGCATGTTGTCATAGATAACGTTCTCGTCGTAGTTCTCCAATGAGCGCTGATTGATGGTGAGCTCCTCATAGGTGACATAGGAAGGTGAGATGAGACGATAGCTGATGTAGGGGTCGATGCTATCCGGCGAGACAAAGATTTCGAAGGGTTTGAAACGTGTCCACTTTCCGTCATTCTCAGCATACACCTCTACGTTGATAGCTTTGCCGCTGGCCTTCTGGGCAAGCTGGTGCCACTGGTCGATGTCGGGACAAGCCTTCAGGTCCTCACCGCCACAGACAATCTCTTCATCGCCGAACGAATAGCGAGCCACCATCTGAGTGGCAGGTTGCTGCAGTTCGAAAGAGAGCGGTGCGATGTTGACGGGAACAGTCACATTCGTATACTCTGGATAGATGACTGGGAGCTTGTCGCTCTTGCTGAACGTCTCAGGCACCTTCACCTGCTGACAGGCGGCAAGCAGGATAACCAGTAAGAAATAAATATATTTTTTCATCTTTCTCAAGTTATTTCGTTGTTTGGGTTTAATAGCTGTGCTGGTCGCGTGTGAAGAAATACTCGAAGTAGAATGTTCCGCCGAAGCGATCATACATGAACGGCTTCATTTCCTGCTCAGACAGGTTCTTGTATTGCTGGGCAGCAGTCATGAAGTTATTGTAGGAGTCGATGACGTCCTTGTCGAAAGGCATCTTGCTGATATCCACTTTGTTCTCCAGATGACCATACAGGTAAGCGGCTTCCTGAATGTGTTTAGGCATGTGCTTGCCTGCTGCCTGCCTGTTCTTCGCATAGCGGAAGAAACGACTCCAGAAAGTACCGATATCCTTCGTCTGCAGGGCAAAAATCATCGCTTGCTCTTGGAAAGCAGGATCGTCGCTGTCGTGGTTGGCGAAGTGGTTGATGAGGAAGATTTCAACGAGAGCCTGGTCGCTGGTGAGCTCGTTGACAGGCGGCATGAGGTGCATGATGGTAGAGAACTCCTTGTCTTTCTTAACCAGTTCCGGATTCTTCACCATAGGCTCATACTGCTGTGCCCATTCGCGATAGTACTTCGTCTTCGACAAGATGTCGATGTACTTCTTTGCTACGACATATTCGCCGTTCATAAGCGAGCTCTTCAGCATGAACTTATAGTAGTCGACGCGCCAGCCATACTCCACGCCGTCCTCCAGACACCAGCGGTAGCAGTAGTTCAGCAGGCCGTAGTTGTAGTAGAGCAGTTTTCCGCCACATTGAGCCATGTGAGCACCGAAAGGTGCTTCGGGAGCAGCATCGCTGTTGCGGTAGTGATACATCTCGTCGCCCTGTCGGTCGAGTCGTGCGAGCGCAAGATTCTTCATCATCCACATCAGTCGGCTGGGATTGCTATCGTGGTCGCGATAGGTGGTGAGAATGTTTTCCCACTGGTGGTTGTCGGCATCAAGATACATGCTCAGCTCGGTATGGAAGTTCTCGTCCTTATACCAAGAATGGTATACGCCAAAGATCAGTGCAGCGGCCAGACACAACTGTGCTAAGCACCATAAGGCTTTCTTCTTCACATCAGTTTGGCGCTGACGCTTATAGAGAGCAGCCATGAGAACGAGGACCGCTACGAGCAGGTAGAATGGTATGTAGTAGACCATGTAGTCCTGGTCGATGCGGAAGAGCGGCAGAGCTGTGTAGTAGATGTTGATGATGAGAGTCTGATAGTAGACCGTTAGATAATAGATGTATGGGATGAGGGCAATTGCCACGATGGCAACACCGCTATCGATGACTCTGCGCAACAAGGAATAGTCGTCGAGTCGCCAGGCGAGGATGCCCATGAGCAGGGCGGCCAGCAGACCGTAGAAGCCCAGTAACGGATAGCCTATGGCCACCGCCACCACGATGAAGATGGTGCGCAAGAAGAACTTCTTTGGCAGTAGGCGATAGGCCCACGCCAAAGCGACGGCTGCCGTCGTTCCCATCGTTGCCACAAAGAAATGTCCGCGCAGCTTCAGGTAGTACAGCCAGTAGCCCAGGTCGACATCGGTGATGAGCAGCAGCGCTACTGGGATGAGCACGACCAGAGCCCACTTGGTTGGAATGTTGAACGTTCGTTTGACAACAAACATCAGCAACAGCCACCACAGGCAGAGCAATGCGACACCCATCCACTGGTGATAGAAGAACTGCGTGAAATACGTACCCAGATAGGTGAGTATGCCTCCGGACACGACCAGTTGTTGTTTGAAGAACAACGGGGTGTAGAGGAATAGGTTCATCTCCTGTACGCGGAAGAGGTAGTTGCTCTCGTAGGTGAGCAGGACCGCAGCTACCGCGATGAGTGCCACCACTGGTAGTAGCCACATCCAGCGTAGCTTCTTGGCTGTCAGCTCAAGCGGTTGCCGGCGTGTCTCTTTTGCATTCGATGATGCCTTCTGCGGCATCTTCTTGCTTTTCTTATTTGCTTTCATTATCTTAGGTTTTTATTTTTCTCTTGTGGAAGTATCCATGGGGATGTCCCATTCGTAGGTGTCGTAGCAGACGGCGCGTGCCCCGAAGCCTTCTTTCTGGAAGATGAGCCGGTCGTTCAGGTCGCAACTGTCGCCGGCTGTTGATTTCCCGAAGTCTATGCATGCGGCATCAGCATAAACATTATGGAGGAGATAGTCGAAGAGTAAGTCGAGCGCGCCTAAACGCTTGCCTTCCTCGCTAGCTGCAATGTATTGAGTGTGAACGACTTGCGATGTTTCGTAAACGACCGTTCCTCCGATAGCCTTTCCGTTGAGTTCTGCTGTGAAAAGGCGTATGTTGTCAGGAAAACGACTCTTCAACAGAAGGATTTCCTCGATGGAGTGAACGGGCCGCGTGTGATGATGCCGGAGCAGGTTGTCGGTGAGGATTTGCCAGAATCCTTCGTAGTCGGAGCTTTCACCGACTATCATCCCTGCAGCAGTAGCCTTGCGAAGGCCCGAGCGGCGCGATTCAGTGAAAGGCAGTCGTGGTTCGCGAATAATCGCTGATGAGATGTCGCGTGCCGTCAGTCGTGCATGACACACCTGAGTCAGGGCGTAGAGGTCTTCCTCAGCTGGAAGACGATGATAGATGTGGGGTGTGGGTCTGTAAACAACATGCCCGATGCCTTCTTGACGCAGATAGTCGTTGAGTAAGATGAGCAGCTCGCAGACGTCGGCGGCAGTAGCACGGTGGTCGGTGATTAATCCGCCATAGGTGAGGCCAGCATGAGAGATGAGGCCGGTTGGCTGGAGTGTGGCAGGCAACAGCGCATAGAGCCGCCCCTTGCGATAGAACACCAGCGAATGGTCGGGGAATCGGTCGGCATGATAGTCCATGTAGCGCCGGTCGAAAAGGAAGGTTCCATTTTTCGACGTTGCCACGAACTGGTTCCATTCGTCAGCCATCGTGGGTTTGTATCGCCTGATTTCCAGCATTTGAGAGGTTGAGAAGTTTAGAAGTTTAGGTGTTGGGTTTTTCTGCGACATAGGCGAGGAATTCGTCGTAGTCGTAGATGTAATCGTCTTCTTCGTAAGGTTCTGAGGCGAGCACAAGGCAAACGGCACCCGACGAGAAATCGTCGAGTGTGCGCCAGGTACCCGTTTCGATGATGAGTCCCTGCCAAGGATGGTTGAGGAGTACGGTCTCGCGCTCACGACCGTTGTCGAGGGTGACGTGGAACGAACCACTCAGCGCAATGACCAGTTGGCGCAACCGCTTGTGGGCATGACCGCCGCGACTCTCGCCGCCAGGAACGTCGTAGACCCAGTAGGCACGCCGTATCTTGAACGGCACGTCCTTCAGCTGTTCTGCAACGGTCAGGTTGCCGCGTGGGTCGGTAATCTTCGGAAGTTCAATGATTTTTCCTATCATCGGTTACTATACATTTGGTCGTAGTATTTCTGGTAGTCGCCCGAGGTGACGTTGTCGAGCCAGTCCTGATGGTCGAGATACCAACGAACCGTCTTCTCGATTCCCTCCTCGAATTGTAACGACGGCTCCCAGCCAAGTTCCCGCTGCAGCTTCGATGAGTCGATAGCGTAGCGCATGTCGTGACCAGCTCGGTCGGTGACGAATGTGATGAGGTTCATATCCTCGCCTTCCTCGCGTCCCAGCAGACGGTCGACCGTCTTGATCAATACCCGGATGAGGTCGATGTTCTTCCATTCGTTGAAGCCGCCGATGTTGTAGGTCTCAGCCGTCTTTCCCTCATGGAAAATCAAGTCGATGGCGCGAGCGTGGTCTTCCACATAGAGCCAGTCGCGAACGTTCTCACCCTTGCCGTAGACGGGCAGCGGCTTGTGGTGGCGAATGTTGTTGATGAACAGCGGGATGAGCTTCTCGGGGAACTGATAGGGGCCGTAGTTGTTCGAGCAGTTGGTGACGACAACAGGCATTCCGTAGGTGTCGTGATAGGCACGAACGAAGTGGTCGCTGGCAGCCTTCGCGGCAGAGTAGGGTGAGTGGGGATTGTATTTTGTTGTCTCCACAAAGAACTCCTCGCCGTAGGCCAAGTGGTTCTCGGTGCTCGAGGCCGTTGTTGAGAACGGAGGCTCGATGCCTTCGGGATGTGTCATCTCGAGTGCGCCGTAAACCTCATCGGTCGAGATGTGGTAGAAGCGCTTGCCCTCGTACTTCTCCGGCAGGCTCTCCCAATAGAGCTTGGCGGCCTGCAGCAGCGAAAGAGTACCCATCACGTTCGTTTTGGCGAAGGTGAAGGGATCTTTGATGCTACGGTCTACGTGGCTCTCGGCAGCGAGGTGGATGATACCATCGACCTTCTTTTCCTGCATGAGCTGGTAGAAAGCCTCGAAGTCGCAGATGTCCATCTTCACGAACTCATAGTTGGGCTTATCCTCGACGTCCTTGAGGTTGGCAAGATTGCCGGCATACGTCAGCTTGTCGAGGTTGATGATGTGATACTCGGGATATTTGTTCACGAACAGGCGAACTACGTGGCTTCCGATAAAGCCTGCACCGCCGGTGATAACGATTGTCTTCATAACGTTTTTTTGGGGGGGTATTGTTAACTATTAGGGTTTGTTTTCTTAATGATAGCTATCAGCACAGTCGATGACAGCACGGAGATGAGGACCAGGAGGAGTATGAACATCTTCATGGAAATCATCTCGGCGACGAAGCCCATGCAAATGGCCAGCAGAAGCAGGGCTTCCAGCAGCGCGTAGAGTAATATGGCTTTCTTTCTTGACATATTCTTGTTTTTATGATTTATTTCCTAATGTAATAACTTCACAATCGGTCATTTTATTGCCTTCGACGGTCAGTCTGACCAAAGTTCTCTCCTGGTGCCAGCCCTGCATGCCTGCTGCACCCGGGTTGATGTGAAGGAGGTTCAGCGTTTTGTCGAACTTCACCTTCAGGATGTGCGAGTGGCCGGCAATGAACAACTGAGGAGGTGAGGCAAAGAGTGTGGAACGGATGCGTGGGTCGTAGTTGCCGGGATAGCCGCCGATGTGCGTCATCAGCACGTCGACGTCCTCACACTTCCAGCGTAGCCGCTCGGGATACATGCGTCGCAGGTCGCCGCCGTCGCAGTTTCCGCAGACGGCACGCAGCGGACGGAAGGCAGCAAGCTTCTGTGCCACCTCCAGCGAACCAATGTCGCCAGCATGCCAAATCTCGTCGCAGGGCTCGAAGTAGTGTAGGTACTTCTCGTCCCAGTAGCTGTGGGTGTCGCTGAGGATGCCGATTTTCTTCATGACTGCTGGGAGGGTGTCGGACGGGTCGGACTAGTCGGACAAGTCTGACTGGTCGGACTTGACTTCCTGATAAACTCGGCAATGAGGGCGGTGGCTCCGTCGATGCCCAGACGTGATGAGTTCACGCAAAGGTCGTAGCTCGCAGCATTTCCCCACTTCTTTCCCGTGTAGTAATTATAGTAGGTGGCACGCTGGCTTTCGCCGTTTTCGATGATGTGGCGGGCTGTTTCTTCATCGCATTGTTTGCGTTCCATCACACGACTGATGCGCTCGCCCATGTCGGCGGTGATGAAGACACTCACCACACCCTCTACATCGCGCAGCACGTAGTCGGCACAGCGACCCACAAACACACACGGTCCCTCGCTGGCAGCCTTACTGATGGCATCGGCCTGTAACTGGAACAGATTCTCTTCGGAGAACTCGTTCTGATAGAAGTTGTTGATGGCGAAGCTGCGCCCGTGTCCGCTGAGCAAAGCGCGGAAGAACCCCTTGTGCTCGTCGTTCTGTTCGAAGATCTTCTCAGAGAAGCCACTCTCCTTGGCGGCGAGGTTCAGAATTTCGCGGTCGTAGAGCTTGCAGCCAAACTCCTCGGCGAGCTTGCGGGCGATGATTTGTCCGCCCGATCCCAGCTGCCTGCCTACGCAGATGATGATATTGTTTGGTTTATCCATGAGCTTGTTGTTTTAATTTCGGCATGAAGTAGGCCATACTGGCAGCTGCCACCACAGCTGCGATAAGGTCGCTGGTGGGCAGCGCAGCCCACACGCCGTCGAGTCCCCAGAGCATCGGGAGAATCCAGATGAGTGGCAAGAGGAACAGTAGCTGGCGCGACAGTGAGAGGAAGATAGCGATGCGCACCTTTCCGATACATTGGAAGAAGTTGGTCACCACAGCCTGGAAGCCGATGATGGGGAACAGCAGCATGTTGAGCCTGATGCCCGTGATTGACTTCGCGATGAGTTCCTGATCGGTGGTGAAGATGCGGGCCATATAGTAGGGGAACAGCATTGCCAACGCCCATCCTACCACCATCACTACTGTGGCAGCGATGATGGCCAGCGTGAGTACACGCATGAGGCGGTCGAACTTCTCTGCACCGTAGTTGTAGCCGGCGATGGGTTGCATACCTTGGTTGATGCCGATGACGAACATGAAGAACACCATACCTATGGAGTTTGCAATGCTATAGGCGCCTACCGCCATATCGCCGCCATAATGCACGAACTGATTGTTCATGAAGATGACGATGACACACGAGCAGAGGTTCATCAGGAAGGGCGAGATGCCGATGGAGATGATGTTACGGACGAGGTCGCTCTTCAGTCGGTAGATGCCCCGCTTCAGGTGAATCAGCTGCGTCTTGTCGCTGAAAATCCACAACTGCCAGCAAAGCGCCATCGACTGCGAGAGAATCGTGGCCAAAGCAGCACCTCGGATGCCCCATCGGAACCACCACACGAAGGTCACCGCCAACAAGATGTTCATGCCTACGGTGAAGAGCACCGCATACATCGCATGTCGCGGCTTACCGCTTGCACGCAGCACAGCGTTCATGCCGAAGTACATGTGCGTGATCATATTACCCAGCAAGATGACCTCCATGAATTGGCGGGCATAGGGTAGGGTGACATCGCTGGCACCGAAAAAGCGCAAAATGGGGTCGAGGAAGATGAGCGACACCGTCATGAAGAGCAGTCCCACGATGAGGTTCAGCGTCACGGTGTTGCCCAGCAAATGCTCGGCCGTCTGATAGTCTTTTTGTCCGAGCTTCACGCTGATGCACGTCGAGGCTCCCACGCCCACAGCTGCGCCAAAGGCGGCGCTGAGGTTCATGAACGGGAAGGTAATGCCCAAGCCGGCAATAGCCTCTGCGCCCACTACTTGTCCGATGATGGCTCGGTCGATGATGTTATACAACGACGAAGCCACCATCGCCACGATGGCGGGCATAGCATATTGCATAAGCAATTTGCCCACGGGCTCGGTACCGAGGGCGAGTGCTGCTTTCTTATTGTCCATTACTCGATGGTTTTATCATGCAAAGATACGTTAAACCCGTCGAATAACAAAATATTTTCCGTTGTTTTTGATTTCTTGACCATAAAAAGCACTCGTCGCCATATACTTCAGCCGTAGGCAGACAGTCTTTCTGAAGTAGGCAGGCAGTCTTTCTGAAATGAAAATATCTTGCGAATTATTTTGCATTTCTCGCAATTTACACTACCTTTGCAGAGAAAATTACTAATCTGATGAAAATGCGAATTAAAATCTTAGCAATCGCTGTCGCCACGATGCTGGCAACAACGGCGTGGGCTGTGGGCGAGCGAAAGGCTTTTCCCGGAGGTCCTTGCCACCTTTACCGACTGCAACTAGCCGATAAAAACGGCACACCGTATTCACTCTCCCGCCCAGAGGAGTTCCTATCGATGAAGTCGCTGGAGCGCCGCCGCCGACAAGGGCTGCAACTCGACTCCACCGACCTGCCGCTGTCGCCCCGCTATCTTGAAGCCTTGCGCGAACGGGGGCTTCGTGTGGTGAACAAGAGCAAGTGGAACAACACGGTGGTGGTGGCGCTGCCGCAGCCCGACGATCTGGGCACGCTTGCCGAGATTCCCTTCGTGAAGGGTGTCACCCATTTGTTCTCGGCTCCCGACACCGTTGAGGTCTCACAGCGCGACGAGCTGATGGAGCAGAACCTCGAGAAGGTGCCTGTCGACAGCCGTGAACAGCTGACGATGCTCAATCTGCACCGTCTTCATGAAGCTGGCTACCGCGGACGCGGCATTACGATTGCCGTGCTCGACGGCGGTTTTATGAATGCCGACCGCATCCCACTCCTTTCTAACGTGCGTATTGTGGCCCATCGCGACTACGTCTTTCCACCGTCGCCTGAGTTCTTTGGCGAACTCGATCACGGCACAGAGGTTCTCTCCACGATTGCGATGAACCGTCCAGACACGATGGTGGGAACGGCTCCTGAAGCACAGTTCATCCTTATTCGTACAGAGGACGGGCGTTCAGAAAGCCTGGCTGAGGAAGACTGGTGGGCTGCTGCTGTTGAATTCGCCGACTCCATCGGTGCCGACGTGCTGAACTCGTCGCTCGGCTATCACCACTTCGACCGCTCGCTGGGCGATCATCCCTATCGCGAGCTCAACGGTCGTACGTCCATCTGTTCGCGGTCGGCATCGCTGCTGGCCGGCAAGGGCATGATTCTCGTGGCGAGCGCGGGCAACGAAGGGTTGGGAACGTGGAAGAAGATTAACGTGCCGGGCGATGCTGACGACATCCTGACTGTTGGTGCCGTCAACGCACAGCGTGTCAATACCGGATTCTCGTCGGTAGGACCTTCTGCCGACGGCCGCGTGAAACCCGACGTGATGGCGATGGGCTACCACTCGGCTGTCGTCAGCGGAAAGGGTACGCTCACCACCGCCAACGGTACCTCGTTCTCGTCGCCCATCACCTGTGGCGCTGTGGCTTGTTTGTGGCAGGCACTTCCGCAGTTCACCGCGATGCAGATCATCAATCTCGTGCGCTCGGCAGGCGATCGCTTCGAATATCCTGACAACGTGTTCGGCTACGGCATTCCCGACTACTGGAAGGCGCTGGAGTGGGGCAGGACCAGAGATTCCGGTAACGCCTCCAGAATGTAGAGTGAGCTGATTATCTGGTATTCACATTCAACGAAAGGCAACATCATCCCATACAAGATATGAGTATTGATTGGCAGGACTCAGGAGAATCTGCATCCCTCTTTGATCAGGAAGGGCAGGGGAGCAGGGCTACGCTCACCCTCTACGAGCTGAACTCCCTCGTGCGCGACGTGCTCGAGACCACCTTCGACCACGACTACTGGGTGGAAGCCGAGTTGTCGGAAGTACACGAGGTGCGTGGTCATTGCTACATGGAGCTGGTGCAGAAAGACCTGTTTGGCAACACCCCTGTGGCGCGTGCATCGGCGAGATGCTGGAAGAACACGTGGATGAGGCTGCGTCCGCGCTTCGAGCGGGCAACGGGGCAGACGTTCCATGCTGGGCTGAAGGTGCTGCTTCGTGTTCATGTGAACTTCCATGAGGCTTATGGTTTCTCGTGGATTGTGAACGACATCGACCCAACTTACACGATGGGCGATATGGCTCGCCGTCGTCAGGAAATCGTACGCCAACTGAAGGAAGAAGGCGTGTTCGACTTGCAACGCGAGCTGCAGCTACCCATGTTCTGTCAGCGCATCGCCGTCATCTCGTCGGCGAATGCGGCAGGCTATGGTGACTTCTGTAACCAATTGGCTGACAACGACTACGGCCTGCAGTTTCAAGTAAAACTTTTCCCCGCCGTCATGCAAGGCGAAGGGGTGGAGCAGAGTATCATAGAGGCGTTGAATAGCATCTACAACGCCCAAGCTACAGCCCTCCCTTCGTCCCCCGAGGGGGACACAATAGCCTCAAAAGGTATAGAAGCCCCCTCGGGGGCAGTAGGGGGGGCTCCCTTTGACTGCGTCGTGATTATTCGTGGTGGTGGAGCAACGGCCGACTTGTCGGGTTTCGATACGTTGGCGCTTGCCGAGAATGTGGCACAATTCCCGCTGCCGATTATTACGGGAATCGGGCATGAGCGCGATGAAAGCGTGCTTGATATGGTGTCGCACATCCGTGTGAAAACGCCGACGGCTGCTGCCGCGTTTCTCATCGACCACCTGGCTGAAGTGCTCATGCGGGTGAACGACTGTCAGGAGAAGATTACGCAGTATGTAGGTCGGCGCATGCAACTGGAGCAAGTGCGGCTGCAACGATTGGCAGAGCGAATCCCGACATTGTTCTCGCTGGTGAAGAGCCGGCAGGCAGCACGTCTCGACCAGCTCTTTATGCGTGTGTCGGCGAGCGTGGCGCAGAAGCTTTCCACGCTGAACTATCGACTTTCAACACTCAGCGCCCAGCTGCCGCCGCTCGTCGAGCGCAAGCTGTTGCGCGAGCGCCACCGCCTCGACTTGCTCAGTCAGCGTGCCACGAGTCTCGACCCCGACCTGCTGTTGCGTCGCGGCTACAGCATCACGCTAAAGAATGGCCACACGGTGCGCTCAGCCTCCGACCTGCAGCCTGGCGACATCATCGAGACCCGCCTCGCTGGTGGCTCCGTCAGCTCAGAGGTGAAAGAATCGCATCCAACCCCATAATTCCCATAAACTCCCATAAATTCCCATAACTCCCATAAAAACCCAACAACCCATGCAACAAATGAAATACGAAGAGGCCGTCAGTCGCCTCGAGGAAATCGTAAAGAAAATGGAGAACGACGAGCTCGACATCGACCAGATGGCGCAGCAGCTAAAGGAAGCCCAACAGCTCATCAAGCTCTGCAAAGATCGCCTCACGAAGGTCGACGCCGACATCAAGGCCGTGATGGATGCGCAACAGTAAAAGATAAAAAAATTTCATTTTTCCTTTGCGCTTCGGAAAATATTGCGTATTTTTGCAAAAGTTTTCAGATAAGGAAGTGTTAAACCTTTCATAAAGCATTATTAATATGGTGAAGAACATTGACTGGGCAAGTTTGTCGTTTGGCTATATGCCAACCGACTACAATGTGCGTTGCTATTATCACAACGGCAAGTGGGGCGAGATAGAAATCTGCTCCGACGAGTATATCAACATGCATATGGCGGCCACCTGTCTGCACTACGGACAAGAGGCTTTCGAGGGTCTGAAGGCCTATCGCTGTCCCGACGGACACGTGCGCCTCTTCCGTCCGGACGAGAATGCTGCACGCCTGCAGTCCACTTGTCACGGTATCGAGATGCCCGAGGTGCCGACCGAGATGTTTGTAGAGATGGTGAAGAAGGTGGTCATCCTGAATCAGGACTACATCCCGCCCTATGAGAGCGGTGCCACGCTCTATGTGCGTCCGCTCCTCATCGGTATCACCGCTCAGGTGGGCGTACATGCTGCCGGCGACTATCTGTTCATGATTTTCGTGACGCCCGTAGGCCCGTACTTCAAGGGAGGCTTCCAGTCGAACCCCTATGTCATCACACGCGACCACGACCGCGCTGCTCCTCTGGGCACCGGCTGCTACAAGGTGGGTGGCAACTATGCTGCCAGCCTGCATGCTCATAGCAAGGCTGCCCGTCAGGGTTATGCCAGCGAGTTCTATCTCGATGCGAAAGAGAAGAAATACATGGATGAGTGCGGAGCTGCCAACTTCTTCGGCATCAAGGACAACACCTACATCACACCGAAGTCGACATCCATCCTGCCGAGCATCACCAACAAGAGCCTGATGCAGATTGCTGAGGACCTCGGCATGAAGGTGGAGCGTCGCCCCATCCCCATCGAGGAACTCGACACCTTCGAGGAGGCTGGTGCCTGCGGTACGGCTGCCGTCATCTCGCCCATCTCCTACATCGACGACCCCGATACCGGTCATCGCTACGACTTCGGTCCCGAGCCTGGTCCGCTTTCGAAGAAGCTCTACGACACGCTGCGCGGCATTCAGTACGGCACCGTCGAGGACAAGCACGGCTGGGTACAGGTCATCATCTGATGCTGGGTGGATTCGGTTCAGACAGTGTAACATCTGAAAAACTACTGATATCATGTCGGCAATGCTCGTTGGTTGGGCATTGCCGATTTTTTGTTATCTACTTTCTGACGCTCACATGTAGGGATAAGGCGTGCCGAGTTTTTTGATTTCGCTCCCCCCCTCCAGTTACGCGACACGTCGCGTCCCTACATTTCAGGGGACAATTTCCAGATAGTTTCCAATCTTTTTTACAGAGAGAATCAAGGTTTTCAGGCCGCTAAATTTGTAGGAATGAAGGAAAACACGTAACTTTGCAGGCAAAACGACGAGAATATGGGAAAAGGAAAGCTACAGAAGTTTGCGGAGATGGAGACGTTCGAGAACGTGTTCCAGTATCCGTTCAGCGTGATTGAAGAGCGGCCGTTCGAGATGACGGGTCGTTGGCACGAGGACTATTTCAAGAACGACAACCCCATCGTGCTGGAGCTGGGCTGCGGCAAAGGTGAATACACGGTGGAGCTGGCGCGATTGTATCCAGAGATGAACTTCATCGGTGTCGACATCAAGGGTGCCCGCATGTGGACGGGAGCGAAAATGGCGCTGCAGGAGGGCCTGAAGAATGTGGCCTTCCTGCGCACGAACATCGAGATCATCGACCGTTTCTTTGGACCCGACGAGGTGAGCGAGATTTGGCTGACGTTCAGCGACCCGCAGATGAAGAATCCCCGCAAGCGACTGACGAGCACGTATTTCCTGGAGCGCTACCGCCGTTTCCTGAAGGATGGCGGCATCGTGCATGTGAAGACCGACTCCAACTTCCTGTTCACCTATACGGATTATATGGTGAAGGAGAACCAGCTGCCGTTGCTCTTCGCCACCACCGATCTCTATCACGACGAGAGCATCGACGACGAGACACGCCGCATTCTCTCCATCCAAACGTATTATGAACAGATGTGGATAGACCGCGGGCTGAATATCAAGTATATGAAGTTCAGGCTGCCGCAGGCAGTAGACCCTTCATCCGCTGTAGGGGCAGACCCCCGTGTCTGCCCGAACAATAGCGCTGAGTCAACGGGCAGACACAGGAGTCTGCCCCTACGCGAGCCGGACATCGAAATCGAATTAGACGACTATCGCAGCTATCATCGGCCGAAGCGTAGCAGCAAGGATAAGGCGAGATAGAGGAGCCTACCCCTAACCCCTCCCCATAGGAGGGGGATTATTTGGCATAATGGTTGTTGTATAAAAAAACGGGACACCAATTGGCTGGTGTCCCGAGATTTTATCCAAATAAATCAGAATGAGTTCCTGTTCCCGTGAATAGGAGTGTCAACTCGGTATCGTTTTGTTCCCAAATTAGAAGCCAGTCACTTTGTAGATGACATTCCCAACAGCCTTCATAGTTTCCTGACAATTTGTGAGGCCGATAGCTTTGGGGAAGTTGGCCGTCAGCTTCAAGCAAACGAATCGCGGTTTTGAGGAGTTCCATGTTTAAACCGCGCTTTTTGCAACGCTCCGTGTTTTTACGGAACGTTTTTGTCATTCTCACTTCGTACATCGCATTCAAATACCTAATGATTCGAACATTTCTTCTGAAGACGAGAATTTTTCTATGCGCCCGGCCTGCTTGTCTTCTTGTGAGCGAAGGTAGCTGCTTTTCTCTTTGGGAGAGACTTTGTGTACCAATACCCCAAGAGCTTTGAGGTAGGCCATCAAAGCTTTGCCACTTGTTGAGCGTTCGTTAACGGTTATAGTATAAGTAGCCATAATTGTTTCCTATTTTAATAGTTTCTTTCGGTGCAAAGATAGCGATATTTTTTTTATTTCTTGCATTTTAATGAAAAAAATAGGTCGTTTTATACTTTTGCCCCCACATGTAGGGACGCGGCGTGCCGCGTTTTTGGAGGGGGAAAGCTAAATCCAGTTACGCGACACGTCGCGTCCCTACATTCTCAAGGCTAAATTCCGTGTAATTCCAAAATTACAGCGGGAACCGGTAGTGTTGGCGCTTGAGGTTGTAGTCGAGGAGCCACTGGTCGACGATGATGTGGTCGTCGAGGGCTTCGATGACGAGGGTGTGGGTGCCCATACCGACATATTGCGTCAGTTCGCGGATGGCCTGACCACGCAGCACCTGCGTCTTCCAGCGTTCCGAACGGAAGGGCTCTGAAAGGCTGAACACCCGTTTCTCACCACCATCGATGCTCACTGCAAAGCGGATGCCGCCGTGATCGGTGGCCTGCGTGGGGATGACGGCCACGCGGAAGCGGGCCTCGCCACGCTTCACGGTGTTGAACTTATAGGTGAGCGAAGCCCCCTTGGGCAGCGCCACCGCCTTCATGCTGTGTCCGAGCATGGGCACAATCTCTACGTCGTCGCTGGCCGAAGTGTAGTCGGCTGCATTACGGGCCACGCAGTTGGCATCCAGTTGCGGCTGCGTCTCATACTCCTCGGGTTGTCCATACTCGCTAATCTCCGCTTCGCTGAGCTTGTCGGGCAGTTCGCACGGGCCGAACACCGGCAGCTGGCGCGGGTCCATCGCCATCAGTCCATCCCATTTTCCGCCGGCCATCTGGCTGTTGTAGTATTCGGTGAGCTCCTCCATCTCGCGCAGGGCCTTGATGCTGCGTGCCGCCGAGCCCAGTGCCTCGCTGTCGTTGTGGAACGACTCCTTGCGGGCGATGTGTCGCGACTCCTGTGCCTCCAGATGCTTCGTGGCCATATCGGCAGCCGCGAGGACGGGATATTTGATGGCTGCGAAGTAGGCGTCTTTCAGCTCCGGACGAATCTGCTTCTCGATGTTCTCCACCAGTTGGCGCAGCTCGTTGTATTCACCCAGATAGCGCTCCAGCTCGTTGCCGAAGGCAAGGGCATTGAACTCCGTGTCGCCTGCCGGTGATAGTCCACGCTGGTATTTCTTCTTGTCGAGCTCCACCTGGCTCCATCCCATGAACTCCGGCTTTCTGACGGCCGTGAGCTCGTAGAACTTGCGCATCACGGGCAACAGCTTGTGGCCGCATTCCTTGCCGAACTGCTCGGCGAGCCACGATTCGAGGTGGTGGTCCAACCCTGTTGCTTTGTTACTTTGTTGCCCTGCTATTTTGTTAAAGTTCCACGCCATATCGAGGAACAGCGACAGCTGATAGGCAGCCACCTTCGGGTCGTGGACGTTGGCAATCCACATGCGGCGTGCTCCCTGCTGATAGGCGGTCGACATCTCGTGGTAGAGCAAGCCCGGCTGCGTGGTGGAGAGCCATAGATAGTCGTGTGGACGTCCCCAGTACGACAGGTGGTAGTAGATGCCGTGACCGCCCTTGCGCCGCTGCTCCAGCGAGTCGGGCAGACGTGTGAGGTAGCCGTAGTTGTCGTCGCACCACATGAGCATCACGTCGTCGGGCACGCGTACGCCGTTCTCATAGATGTCGAGCACCTCCTTGTAGGGAATGAACACCATTGGAGCCCTCTTTGAACCTCCCGCCGTAGGGGAGGCTTTTGACGTTGCTCCTGCAGTCTGTCCTTTCTTTGTTTCCTTCGCTGCAGGCGATGGAGCGGCAACGGGAGTCAGCATCTTGTATTGTTCGCTGATGACGTCGGTGAGGCCTTTCACTTTTTGTTCCATCGTCTGTGCACCTTCCATCGCACCGTCGTGAATGCCACGCATGCCCAGCGTGTAGATGGCCTGCATGTCGCGGGTCTCGTCGACGCGCTCCTGCCAGTAGCCGAGCACGCGCTGGCGGTTGGTGAAGAAGTTGTAGTCGCCCAGTTTCTTCGTGTTCCATTCGGCGACGTTGTTGCGCAGCATCGGCTCACAATGACTCGAGCCCACGTAGATGTCGAACTTGCGTGCCAGCTCGCGGTTTCCCTTCTTCTGGAAAAAGGCCGTCGTGCCCTCGTGCATAGCTGGCCAAATGGTGTTGGCACGCAGGCGCAGCAGCAGCTCGAATAGCTTCTCGTAGGTCTTCGGACCGATGTCGCCGCCCGCCCAGGGACGCAGGCTAAAGTCTTCGTCGTTGATGAAGATGCCGCGGAACTCCACCGATGGCTGCTGCAGCGTGGCGAAGCGGTCGTCCACCTCCAGCCGCTTGCGCTTCTGAGGCACCACGTCGCCCCACCATATCCAAGGCGACACACCCGCCATTCGCGAGAGCTCCAGGATGCCGTAGGCCGTTCCGCGCCCCTCGTCGCCCATCACCACGAGGTGTCCGTTGTGCACCCCGATGTAGAACGCGTCCTTCCGTGCGATGACCTTCTGATAGGGCAGCTTGCGCTTCTGCAGCTTCTTGAACTCCTTGTTTGTGAGCTCGCTCAGCTCGATGATCTCCAACCGTCCTCTGGCATCGGCTTTCGCGCGCTGTCCGGTCACCGCCAGCATGTCCTCGCTGAACATGTCGAGAGCAATTTCCACGACGGGCGAATAGTGCGATTGTGCCACATAGCCCACGTGCGAATGGCCGTCGAACCACACAAGAGAACCTGCATGCAACAGCGTGCTGCACGCCCAGATAGCCAATATGATAGAGAACAGTCGTTTCATTCGAGTTGTTTTGTTTTTAGTTCTTGCTGTGGTCTTTTTTATCGGAAAGAAATTATCATAATTAGAATAATTGTACCATCAATAAATATATTATATGAACGAAATTATGATAATTATTCTAATTTCTTTCCGATAAACCCGACACGATTTGGTTGCTGGAGGTTGGCAGAGCAGATGCTCCTTATTCGTCGATGCTCACCAGGTCGTACTGGCGCGTGCCCAGACCGATTTTCTCGGCCCACTCAATGGTGTGGATGCCGTGTTGCTGGTTGATGCGCTCGATGAGCGGTCGGTTGTCGTTGTCCTCGCTGGCCTGCATGTTGAAGACGATGTCGACGCATGCCTGGTCGAGTGCCACGGGGTCGAGGGAGGCGAGGATGCCGTAGTCCTTCAGCTTCACGGGCTCAGGCGTTGCCACGCAGTCGCAGTCGACGGTCATGTTGTTCATCACGGCGATGTAGACGACGCGCTTGCCCTCACCGAAGTAGTCGTGTACGGCCTGTGCAGCTGCAGCCATCGACTCCAGGAAGCCGTCCTGATTCTCCACGTGGTTCCACAGCCCTTCCACCACCTGCTGATAGCCTGCCGTGTGGATGTTCGCCTTGCCGTTGGCCGATGCCACGCCGATGCTCGCGTTCTTCAGCACACCGCCCAGGCCGCCCATCGGGTGTCCCTTGAAGTGTGCGAGGTTGATCATGAAGTCGTAGTTCTTCAGGTGCGAGCCCACGATGTCGTACTTGATGTGCGTGGAGTCCTTCACGGGGATGTTGAACTCACCCTCCTCGTCCATCAGGTCCACCTTGAAACGGGGTGTGAAGCCGTGCTCCTTGATGGTCTGCCAATGAGCCTCGAAGGTGTTGCGACGGCCTTCGTAGGCGGTGTTGCACTCCACGATGGTGCCGTTCACCTGGTCCACCAGCAGTCCGATGAGCTCAGGCTTCAGGTAGTTCGGGTTGCCCGACTCGCCGGTGGAAATCTTCACGGCTACGCGTCCCTCGGCTTTACGGCCCAGTGCCTCGTAGATCTTCACCAGCGCCTCCGGCGTGATGCTGCGCGTCACGTAGACGGTGGCCTTGCCTGCCTGGGCAGAGTCGGCAGCGTTAGCGCCTTCTGCCGTCTGCTTGTTCTGTGTGCATGCTGCCAGGAGAATGGTTGCCAAAAGCAGCGTCATTGCGAATAGTACTCTTTTCATGATCGTGTTCGTTTTATGATGATTATCTTGCAAAGATAGTGAAAAAAACTGGAATTCGTGTCAGATGCCCGCCGTTTTTACATTTTGTTAGTATATAGAGCTATGCTCCGTAGGATAAGGAGGCATGCTCCGTAGGATAAGGAGGCATGCTCCGTAGGATGTAGAGCTATGCTCCGTATGCACTGGAGCTATGCTCCATACGTGTAGGGGCAGCCCCCTATGTCTGCCCGTTCTGTGTGGTGGGATTCGTTGGTGGTGCGGGCGATGGATTCATTATTGTTTGGTGGGTGTGTGGTTTACGGTTAAAGGTTTCATGATTCATATTGTTTAGTGCAGTTGGGAGCGTGGCGAGGGCGGATTCGGCATCCTGACCGGTCAATTTTGGACACGAAAACGTCGTTGCCTGAACATCTTCTTTGCAAGCGCAAAGTTACGAAAAAATCTTGAAACTTACAATTTATAAGCAGAAAATTTTGGAAAAATTTTGCATCGGCGCGGTATCTTACTATGTATCAAGTAGTTACAGAGCATGTCTGTTAAAACATTGTGTACAAGGTGGTTTCGTAGTATTTTGAAGGAGGTCGAATAGGCCGCATTTGGTACAGATGGCAGATGGCAGTTATTTTGGCGAGGGGGTATGATGGGCTATTCGCGCCGATTTTTGATAAAAACTATAAGTAACAATTTTTACTATTATATATATAATATATTAATTATATTATATATAAATAGTAAGTATTCTATTACCCCTTTTCGGTGCCGTGATGTGGTCCATAATATAACTGCCATCTGTACTAACTGTACCACTGTGTAAGAAAGGGGGTGTTATGAAGAGGGGGATGGTGACCTGCAAATCACCACCCTGTTTAGGGGTGCTGGTTCTTCATAAGGAGGGGTGTCGCATTTCGCGACACCGTTTATTTATGAATTTTCCTTATGCATAAATATACATTTTGGCTAGTTTGCCCAAAATATATAAATATGCAATTTTAGAGGGAATCCACGTTCATAATTGGGTGAGGGCAAGGGCGAACACGCTGACGCGGACGTCGGGGGCTTGCTGCAGCTCCTGGCAGCAGGCACTCATGGTGGCACCGGTGGTCATCACGTCGTCGACGAGGAGGACGTGCTTGTTGCGCAGGGCTTCGCCGTCGGCGAGGCGGAAGGCGCCTGCCACGTTCGTTTGTCGTTGCAGCATGCTCATTTGTGTCTGACTCTTCAGGAAAAATGTGCGCTCGAGCACTTCGTCCAGGATGGGAATGCCCGTGACGTCACGCATGCCCTCGGCGATGAGCAGGCTTTGGTTGTAGCCGCGCTCAAGGCATCGCTCGCGTGTGATGGGAACGGGCACGAAGGCATCGATGTCTTCAAGGAAATCGGAGCGAATGAGCTCCTTGGCCGCAAGCTGTCCGATGTATCGGGCGAGCTCGGGCTTGTGGTTGTACTTCAGTTCCTGAATGGCAAAGCTCAGCGCCGACGAGGGACGATAGTGGAAGGCGGATGCTGCCCGTTGCACATTGGTGCGTGCCCACAGCATGCGTGCCATGAGGTTGTCGGTGGGGTGCCGGGCGAAGTCGGTGCGCTCAGTCTTCTGCAGGCAGTTGGTGCATACGAACTGCTCGCCCTCGGAGAGCCGATAGCGGCAGCCCACGCAGAATCGCGGTGCTACCACGTCCTCCACACGAGTCCAGAAACCAGTCTGATGTTCATCATTTTTCGTCATTCCGAGCAGATTTCTATGCAAAAATACGAAAATATTGCGAAAAAAGCATTACTTTTGCACTGGAAAAACAAAATTATAATAAGAAATGGAAGCAATCTATCCGAAGAAAGTGATGGAAGCACTGGCTACGGTGACGTATGCCGGTACGAAGAAGAACCTCGTGGAGAGCGAGATGGTGGCCGACACGCCCAGCGTGGGCTTCGACCGCGAGCGCGGTGTGTGGAGTACAAAGGTGGTGCTGCTGTTCGAACGCGACACCGACCCGTTCCTGCGCTCTACGGTGAAGGCCGCCGAGGCTGCCATCAAGTACTATTGTGGGAAGGACGTGGAGGTGGAGATCGAGACCGAGTTCAAGAAGGCAGCGCGGCCGTCGGTCGACAAGCTGCTGCCCGAGGTTGAGAACATCATCGCCGTGAGCTCAGGCAAGGGCGGTGTGGGCAAGTCTACGGTGTCGGCAAACCTCGCCATCGCGCTGGCTCGGCTGGGCTACCGCGTGGGACTGTTGGACTGCGACATCTTCGGTCCGTCGATGACAAAGATGTTCGGCGTGGAGGATGCCCGTCCGTATGCCATCAACAAGGATGGTCGCGACCTGATTGTTCCCGTTGAGAAGTATGGCGTGAAGCTGCTGAGCATAGGCTTCTTCGTTGACCCGCAGACGGCAACGCTCTGGCGCGGTGGTATGGCCACGGGTGCACTGAAGCAGCTCATCGGCGACGCCGACTGGGGTGCTCTCGACTACCTGATTCTCGACACACCGCCGGGCACGAGCGACATCCACCTGACGCTTCTGCAGACGCTCGCCATCACGGGTGCCATCATCGTGTCGACACCACAGCAAGTGGCGCTGGCCGATGCCCGTAAGGGTATTGACATGTACCGCAACGACAAGGTGAACGTGCCCATTCTGGGATTGGTGGAGAACATGGCGTGGTTCACGCCTGCCGAGCTGCCCGAGAACCGCTACTACCTCTTTGGCCGCGAGGGCTGCAAGCAGCTGGCCGAGGAGATGCAGGTGCCGTTGCTCGCTCAGATTCCCATCGTGCAGAGCATCTGCGACGATGGCGACCAGGGAACGCCCACTGCCCTCCGACCCGACAATTTGTCGGGTCAGGCCTTCCTCGCGCTGGCGCAGAGTGTGGTCACGGTGGTGCGCCGCCGCAATGCCACGTTGCCGAAGACGAAGATCGTGGGGACAAATTGATAATTAATAATTGATAATTAATAATTAATAATTTATAATTATGATTACCCACGCCTGCGTTTGCATCCATCCGTAGGGGCAGACCCCCGTGTCTGCCCGAACAATTGCGAATCAATCGCCCGTGCAACCAACTAATCCCACCAAATTACGACGGGCAGACACGGGGGTCTGCCCCTACGTGTGGGGTGTGATGCGTGGGGGTTTACACGACGCGCAGCGTTTTTACACATTACACGAGCCGTAGGCTCTTTACACAATTTACACGACGCGTAGCGTCTTTACACATTACACGAGCCGTAGGCTCTTTACACAATTTACACGACGCGTAGCGTCTTTACTCATTACACGAGCCGTAGGCTCTTTACACTTTTTATATGATGACCGAGAAAGAGAAAATGCTAGCTGGTGAATTGTATTCGGCTGTCGACGAAGAATTGCTGCGAGAGCTGAATGCCGTGAAGGACATCATTCACGACTACAACCTGCTGCGCCCAACCGACAGCGAGGCAAAACGGCGTATGCTCAAGGAGTTGCTTGGTCATGTGGCCGACGACCAGATCATCATCAACCAGCCGTTCTATTGCGACTACGGCAAGCAGATCAGCGTGGGGCGCCGCTTCTTCGCTAACTTCAACTTCACCGTGCTCGATGAGGCACCCGTCACCATTGGCGACGACTGCTTCATCGGACCCAACGTGAGCATCTATACCGCCTGTCACAGCACCGACCCCGTGGAGCGCAACTCGCGCCGTGAGTGGGCACTTCCCGTCACCATTGGCAACAATGTGTGGATTGGTGGCAGCGTGACCATTCTGCCAGGCATAAAAATTGGCGACAACGTCACCATTGGTGCTGGATCGGTTGTCGTCAATGATATTCCAGACGGCTGCATCGCCGTAGGCAATCCCTGCCGAGTGGTCAGGAAGCTGTAAGGCTTTACACGATGCGAAGCATCCTTACACGAGCCGCAGGCTCCTTACTCGACGCGCAGCGTCTTTACACGAGCCTTCGGCTCCTTTACCTTGCCATCTTATAGATTTCCTCCATATCCTCAGGCTTCAGCACTTTGAAGCTGCCCTGCGTAGCCGTGTAGTTACGGCTGCACTTCCGCACCATCTCGCGAATCTCGTCGTCGGTGGCTTCACGGCCGATGAGGTCCCTACATTTTCAGTGGACAAATTCTGTATAGTTTCCAATTGTTTTGCTTTTCTCTCGCGAGGATTAAGTTGGACACACCCGTTTGGTTAGAAATTCCACTTGGCACCCAGCGTCGGATTAACGAAGAACGACTTGTCGTTGTAGGTGTTGTAGACGAAGTTGTTGCTAATCTCAATCTCTGTACCGAGGCTGAAATGCGGCGTCACGTTGTACCACAGCTGCGGCTCGGTGAGCACCACGAGCTGTCCGTGACCGTTGGCTTTCTCTCCACGCCAGAAGTCGATGAAGCCGGAGAACGTAACGGCTCTGTTGGCGAAATTCAGTCCCCAGACGCCCGTGAGCTGGAAGCTGTTGTAGCCGCGGGTGTACTCATAGCTCTTGAAGAAGCGCTTATACATGAGCTGCACCGACCAGGTCTTCGAGAAGTCGGCATTGTGGCCGTTATAGGCGGCACCCAGAAGGGCGGCCTGCTGGAAGCTGCCGAAGCGGTTCAAGCCGCCGTTGTACTCCACGTGTGCGGCAATGGGCAGCTTCTTGCTCAGATTGAATTCGCGCGAAATCTCCGTGTAGGCGCCCTCAGTGAACTTACGGCTGAAGTCTATATCGACGAAGTAGAACCACGAGCCCCACTTGTCGGCCTTGAACTGCTCCAGCGTCATTGTAACTTTCTGTCGTCCCGCCTCTTCATCGGGATAGATGAAGCGTCCGAAGTCGTAGTGCAGCTGCACATTTTGTGCCTGCGTAGCTATGCTCATGAGTAGCAGCACGGCTGTCATGAGTACCTTGTGTCGGTCTTCGTTGAAGCCGAGGTAGTTAAGAAAACATTTCATAACTGAAATTGAATGATGATATGATTTAAATGATTTTTATTGGCTTGGGGAGTCTTCCTTAGAACTGCAATTCTACCACGTAGTCGATGTCCGAAGGCTTCTGGCCAAACTGCAGGACGATGCCGCCGTCGACGCGTGTGAACTTCACAGCCTTGCGACCGACGAACTCGCAGGCTCGCTTCACCTTCTTATTCTTCAGGGGAAGGAACAGCCCGTTGTCTTGCAGGTCGAGGATGTGTACGAACAGACGGTTGTCCTTGCGAGTGGTCACTCCCCAGGGATGGGGCTCCACTTCGCCTCCACGGGTACCGTAGATGGTCTCGCCGTATTGGCCCATCCACTCGCCGACGGCCTTCAGTCGGCTGACGGCTTTTGCGGGCAGTTCGCCATTGGGCTCGGGACCGATGTTCAGCAGCAGGTTGGCATTACGCCCGGCTGCTCCCACGAGCAGGTGAATGATTTCTTTGGGTGTTTTGTAGAGGGAGTCGGTGATGTTGTAACCCCACGTGCGGTTCATGGTTTCGCACGACTCCAGCGGCAGCGTCTTGCTCACGCCGTTCTCGCCCGAATAGCCGGCTTTGTTCTCGCCAGGCAGGTCGCGTTCGAAGATTTGTACATCCTCGCCGTCGAAGGGCACGAGGTGGTGGTTGTTGGCCACCAGGCACGAGGGCTGCAGTCGGTGGATGAGGTCGTATTGCGGGCGCAGCTGCCAGTCGAAGGGGGTGGCGTCGCTGTCGTGGTCCCACACGCCGTCGAACCAAATGGCACCGATGGGACCATACTGCATGAGCAGCTCCGTCAGCTGGTCGTTCATGAACTTCTGGTAGTGCTTCCAGTCCTGCTGGTCTTTCGGGCGGCTCGTGCCGAGTCCTGTGCGCCCCAGCGGATAGTCGAGGCGTCCCCAGTCGAGGTGCGAGTAGTAGAAGTGCAGGGCGATGCCGTGTCGCTGGCAGGCTTCGCTGAGCTCTTTCAGCACATCGCGCTTGAAGGGTGTGGCCTTCACGATGTTGTAGTCGCTCGCTGCCGAGTTCCACATCGAGAACCCATCGTGGTGGCGCGAGGTGATGGTGATGTACTTCGCCCCAGAGGCCTTGATGGCCTGCACCCATTCGTCGGCATTGAACTTGGAAGGATAGAAACCTGCGGAAATCTTCGGATATTCCTGGTAGTTGATGTTTCGATTCTGCATCACCCATTCGCCTTGTCCGAGCATTGAGTAGATGCCCCAATGCAGGAAGATGCCGAACTTTTTGTCTTGAAACTCGCGTTGTGCCTGCTGTATTTCTGGCGACGGCTGATAGGTCTGCGCCTGCATGCTGAGTGTGCATGCAAGGATGATGGTGAATAGTATGCTTTTCTTCATATTTAGAAATGAATAAATAATAGTAACAACACAGAACGCAAGGAACCTCTCAACTTCTCCGCTCGACCCGAAGGGGCGCTTTCAGAGCGAAGCGGGGAAAGAACGCCTCAACGTCTCAACATCTCAACATCACAACCTCTTTACAGGTCTACCACCGTGATGCCGGCGCCGCCAAACTGCACGTGTTCGTCGGCATAGTGGGTGACGTTGGGAACGGTGGCGAGATACTGGCGGATGAGCTGGCGTAGGATGCCGTTGCCCTTACCGTGAAGGATGCGCACGCGGCTCATACCCATGAGGATGGCGTCGTCAATGAAATAGGTGACGGCATTCAGGGCTTCGTCGCCACGCATGCCGCGCACATCGAGGTCCTGCCGGAAGTTCTGGCGGTGGGAGTCGATGGTCTCGCGTGTCTCGCGGCTGATGCTATAGGCGTTGAGGCTCTCCTTGCGGTCCTCGGTTTTCGATTTCGTCTCGACGGCAGGCTCCAGTCGTTCCAGGCGCATCTTCGTACGCATATCTCCGAAAATCACCGTTGCCATCTTGCCGTTGATGCTCTCGATGTGACCGACAGACTGCAGACCCTTGATGCGTACGGTGGCTCCGACGACCAATGATTCTTCGACAGCAGGCTTCGGCTTGTCGGCGGATGTTGTCGCACCTTCGTTGCTTTCTCCTTGCTGAAGGGATTGGTTCTGACTCTTCTCCTTTTTCCTTTTCTCCTTGCGCTCCTTGCGGGCCTGCAGCTGAGCGATTTTCTTGGCAATCTTCTCGTCCTCGGCCCGTGTGTCCAAGTCCTGAATGTCGGCACGGAAGGCTTCCAATTCCTCACGGATGCGGCGCGTCTCCTCCTTTTGTGCCTGGCTTTCACGAATCTCACGGATAGCGTTCTCTATGCGCTTGTTGCTCTCGCGCAGTAGTTCCTCAGCTTGCTCCCGGGCTCGCTGCAGGATGTCCTTACGGCTCTTTTCAATATCGGTGAGGTCGCTCTCGTATCGCTCGATGGTGCGCTCCATATCCTTCTCGCGTTGATGAATGGTCTGGCGCTTGCCCTCCCAGTAGCGCTTGTCGCGAACGATGTCCTGCAGATATTTGTCGCTTTGTATGTAGTCGCGGCCCACGATGTCTGAGGCATCGTTGATGACTTCCTCGGGAATGCCCGTCTTGCGGGCAATCTCTATCGCAAACGATGAGCCAGGCTGTCCGATGCTCAACTGGAAAAGGGCCTGCATCTGGTTGCGGTCGTAGAGCATCGCACCATTCACAACGCCTGGATGACCTTCGGCAAAATGCTTTAAGTTCTGGTAGTGGGTGGTGATGATGCCAAAGGTTCTCTTCTGCCAGAATTGCTTCAGAACAGCTTCGGCGATGGCGCCGCCGATCTGCGGCTCAGTGCCTCCGCCAAACTCGTCGATGAGCAGGAGCGTGTGTTCGTCGGCTTGCCGCATCATGTGCTTCATGTTCAGCAAGTGACTCGAATAGGTGGAAAGGTCGTTCTCGATGCTTTGCTCGTCGCCGATGTCAATCATAATGTTCTGAAACACACCTAGTTGCGAGCGTTCGCTCATGGGAACCGACAGACCGCATTGCACCATATACTGCAAGAGTCCGGCTGTCTTAAGACACACCGATTTACCGCCGGCGTTGGGGCCGGAGATGATGAGCAGACGTCCTTGTGTCTTGCTGTCCTTCTCTTCTTTCGGGTCGTGCAGACGAATGTCGAGCGGCACCACTTGCTTGCCTTGTTTCTCCAAGGAGTTCTGCAACAAGGGGTGTATGGCTCGAATCCAATCCATGTAGGGCTGCTTGTCCACAACGGGCTCGATGGCTTGCATCTGACGGGCAAGCTCTGCCTTCGCACGTATCAGGTCGATAGCGGCGAGGAATTGGTAGGATGCCAGGATGTCGCTCACGTGTGGGCGAACCTCCTTGCTGAACTCCGTCAGGATGCGGATGACCTCGCGGCGCTCCTCAGCTTCCAACTCGCGAATCTTGTTGTTGGCCTCTACCACCTCGGTGGGCTCGATGAATACCGTACGACCCGATGCCGACTCGTCGTGCACAATACCCTTGATTTTTCGCTTCAAGCCTGGTGCAACAGGAATCACAAGACGCCCGTCGCGCATCGTAGGTGTGACGTCTTTGTCGACGACGCCCTCGCTCTGCGCGGCTCTGAGGATTGCATAGAGTGTGCGTGAAATGGTGCCCTCCGTTCGTGCAAGCGATTGTCTGATGTGCAACAGCTCGGGTGAGGCATTGTCGCGAAGATGACCGAATTTGTCGAGCAGCTGGTCGATGCGACGAATGAGGTCGGGAAATGTGACCACGTCTTCCGTCAGCCGATAGAGGGCAGGGTAGGTGGGTGCTGCTGGACGGCTCTCGGCCTGCCAGTCTTCACGCTGGTCTTTTCTCGTCCGAAGGAATTTCACGATGTCGAAGATGGTTTCCAAGGAGCGGCGCAGGTCGAAAAGCTCACTTTCCTCCAAGTGAGTGTTTTCCAGACGAATGCGGGCAATAGATGCTCGCACGTCAAAGAAATAATTCAGCGGGAAATCGTCTTCTTCCTCCTGAATACGTCGGAACTCACGAACCTGCAACAGCCATTCGTTCACCTCGTCGGCGTCGGCGGAAAAAGCAATCTGGTCGACACGTTCACTACCTAGTGTCGACAAACATTCTCCCCGAAGCAAGCGGCGTATCTCGGTAAAGCCGATCTTGTTTTCGAAATTCTTCGGATAAATCATGGTGCAAAGGTACAACTTTTCAGTGAGAGTTGAGAGCGTGAGCGTTGAGAGTTTTTCATCTCTTCCGTTAAAATTGCTTAAATCCACGAAAACTTTGCATCACCTACTTTGCATTTTAAACGAAAAACACTACCTTTGCAACCGCTTTCGGCTCATACTGTATGCCAGATAAAAAGGAGAGATGGTAGAGTGGTCGATTACAACGGTCTTGAAAACCGTCGTACCGAGAGGTACCGGGGGTTCGAATCCCTCTCTCTCCGCCATTTGATGAAAAGGGAACCTTACTGGAGGGCACTGAAAAAGTCCCTATAGACTCTTTTTAACAATTAAAGCCTGCACATAGTCATGTAAAAAATTGGCTATGTGCAGATTTTTTTGTACCTTTACAGCATAAACCTTAAAGGTTATGTT
>Ga0256404_1000803_pt1 | contig 80616 bp, 72 predicted proteins | sample RumenRJG_01DNA_FD_185990 | JGI IMG/M metagenome (GOLD analysis project Ga0256404, IMG submission 185990) | Bovine rumen microbial communities from Lethbridge, Alberta, Canada - RJG_01 | ecosystem: Host-associated > Mammals > Digestive system > Stomach > Rumen | place: Canada: Alberta | collected...
TAGGAGATAATGAGTACACGCGGAATCAGCCACCATCCCATCAAGAATGACATAACGAAAGATGCTAACAGAAACCAATATGCGATACTCATAAAAAATTAATTTTTAATAACGGCCCAATAATATTGGGCACAAAGTTAGGGTTTTTTCTTCAATTCACAAAAAAATAAATATTTTTTATTTGATACTGTATCTATATCGTCATCATCATTGACGGGTAGTTTTGATGCTTTTCAATTTTTGCAAATATAATTATTATAGTTGTAATAAAATTCGTCTCATCTAATTATTTCAGTTTAATTAACCATCTCATCCCCAATCGTTCTATTCGTTTCTTTTTATTATCTCCCACAGAATACACAGAACTCACAGAAACTCTTTTATCCACTAATATGCACTAATATCCACGAATAGATTGAAGATGTGGCGAGATGCAGCCCGCTGCATCTATTTGTCATTTACAGAATCTTGTCACTTGAAAGTGAACTTTCAGATGACAAAACTCTGCAAATGACGGAAACGTTGTGCAACAACATTTCCCGCCCCGTCTTCAATCAACGAGCCACCGGCTCGTACAATTTCTGTGTTCATCTGTGTTTTTCTGTGAGAGACCAATTCCTCCACTTTTGATATAATAAATATAATATAGTTGGTGGTATTTTTAATTAAAGAACGAAATGGAATCGTTTTATTATCCGTATTACCAAATTTTCGCTGCTAATTTTTTCTTTTATATGAAGCAAGCCCTGAGGGCTGTTCCTTTTATGTCTATCAGCAGTGAGAGCTTGCTCTTAGCTGTGATGGACATGGAAGGAACACAGAAGTGCCAAAGGCACAGATGTTTCATATAAAAGATTTCTGTGTCTTCTGTGTCTTCCGTGGGAGTAATATATTAGTGTTTCATTAGTGTACATTCGTGGACAGAAAGTCATCGTCATCGTTATCGTCATCGTTAAAACTTCGTGTCTTTGTGTTCAGTTAAATATCCCTGCTTTAGAGCCGCCCCTTATCAAGGGGCTCAAAACGTCATGGTTCTTTAAACAGCGAAGCGCTTAAACAGCCCGCAGGGCGCTTAAACAGTCGCAACGCGACGCTTAAACAGCAGCGAAGCTACGCTTAACCCCTTATTTCTCCATCACTCTTTCCATTCCCCCCTTTATCAACACCGGCAAAGCACGGAGACTCTCCTCAGGAAACATCCACACATTCCGGAGAATCATCCGAACCTGTCCCCAGAAAGAGTACAACTTCCCTAAATAGAAGTTCTTTGGCCGGTTCTGTAGCCGGTCATCAAAATAACCAAAGTTTCCAGAGCGCAAGATATACTGTAAGATGACACGACCCTCTTTCGAGTAATGCGCATCATAGAGAGGCATGGAATCGGCAGGACATCCTAAATGGTCCACCGCCATAGCTCCGAACACCTTCCAAATCTTCATAACCCCCAGTCGTTTCAAGTCTTTAGCCAACTGTTGCTGGTCGATACGGTCTTTGTTCACATGCAGATACCGCATCCAGTCGCTCACCTGTCGCAGTCCGATACCCCCGTCAAAATAATGGCGCATCGTATGGATAAAGATATAGATAGTGTTGAAGGCGACAGGTGGAAGCACCACTCCTTCTATCACGTTTCGTTCTCCTTCTTGAGTCTTCATTTCCTGTAGCCATCCCCCGAAGTTCTTTTCCAGTTTTCGGTTTGTACGAGCCAGAATATCGGGATGCAGTTCTACTAAGATCTCATCGATAGTCAGTTCATCCCTGACTCTTGCTTTCGGGTCGTAGGGACTTAACAGTTCCACTGCTTTTTCGTAATCAGCCAGGGAAAGGAATAACAGGTCGATATCACCGCTCTGTCGGTGATTAGGTTTTGGATAGCATTGTGCTACACCTTGTCCTTTGAGCAGCCAAGGTTCCAGTCCGTGTTTTCTTAAGACTTTGTAAAGTTGAATAAGGAGGGCATTCATTTTCTCATTCCCCTCTTCAATCCGCATCACCTGTTGCAACGTCTTCAGCTTCACCTCTTTGGGCACCTGCAGTTCTTTCATGCCTACCGTTGCCATACCGTCAGCCACAACGCCCACCATGGTCTGTGCCACCGCATGCTGATACACTCCCTCCCAATCAATGTCTGCAAGGTTAAACGCTCCCCCTTCTAAGGGGAGAATGGGGAGGGTCTTCCCCCACAGTCCCACTTTAATCAGTTCCAAAAATATCTCTTCTGTCTTCTTCATATCTTTTTTATTATCTCCCACAGAAATCTCGTGCAAATGAGAGCAGAACCAAGCTTGCTTGAATTATGCCGAGTGCAGCCGAGATTCATGAACGTAAGTCATAATGCACAAAATTCACAGAATAATTTAAAGAAAGTCATGTAAGCCCTTTCAGGCCTTATGATGTAATTGTAAGGACTAACACTTGAGAACAAGTTCTCAGATGCCAGTTCTTTCATTTACAGAAGCGTAAACGCTTCCATGTCTTTCTTTAAATAAAAATCCATTCATATCATTTGTAACCGAAGATTCTTCTTTCTCTTTTATGTGAAGAAGGCCTATAGGGTTGTTCCTTTTAAGGATATCGGCAGCGAGAACTTGTTCTCAGCTGTGATGGACATGGAAGGAACACAGAGGTGCCAATGGTACAGATGTTTCATATAAAAGATTTCTGTGTCTTCTGTGTCTTCCGTGGACAGTAAGTCATCGTCATCGTTATCGTCATCGTTTAATTTTCGTGTCTTTTGTGTATTTCGTGGGGGCTAAATTTAGAGTATAACTCTTTTCGTTGTTAGAGGTATTTCTCCAAAGTTAATAATAAGGCCCAACCGATATTTAGTAATATTCAAATAGTTAAGTACCTGTGAATAATGTTCATCTATGATATGATCAACAGTCTTGAGTTCAAGAATAATCTTTCCAAAGCAGACAAAATCCGCATAGTATTTTTTATTGAGCTCAATACCTTTGTAGTTTATCGTCAGTTCTTTCTCACGTTCAAAGGGAATATTCCTGGCATTAAACTCAAGAGCTAATGCCTCTTGATAAATAGGCTCTTGAAATCCTGTACCTAAAACTTTCTGTACCTCAATGGCAGCTCCTATTATATCATACGTCTCTTGAGTATACAATCCATCGTTTCTCATCTTTCCATTCATATCGTTTGTAATCGTAATTATATTTTTCTTTTATGTGAAGCAAGCCTATAAGGCTGTTCCTTTTACGGCTATCAGCAGTGAGAACTTGTTCTCAGCTGGGATAGACTTGGAAGGAACACAGAGGTGCTGACGGCACGTCTGTTTCACATAAAAGAATTTCGTGTCTTTTGTGTTTTCTGTGGGAGAAATAATTAGTGTATGATTAGTGTCCATTAGTGGATGGTAAAAAGTTTGTGGGTAATATTATATAAGATTTTTCCGATGCATGGATGCACAAATCGGCACATATCCACGACGATAAGATCTTTGCCCACCTGGAACGTATGAGGCCCTATCGGCCATTCAGACAACGGTGAAAACAATCGCCTTACCTCCTTTCCGTCCATCGTCTGAATAGAGATTCCCTCTCCATAATAATGACGACAGAACTGCGCGGGTCTGTATTTCTTTCCCTGATAAGTAAAGAAATCACCACCCATCCGGGCGATATTCTCTTCAAACACCCGTTCCTCTACGAAGGTCGCCTGCTTGAAATCCTCCGACAACGCATAGACATGCAGTTTCTGGCCGTTAATTTGAGGCGGTTCCATACAATAGAGTAGCCAGCCATGCAGTCCTTTCTCAATGACCGCATCCGACCATTCCACACCCTCTATTCTGGCAATCTCCCGACACTGTTCCCCTTCAGCATCCAGTTCATAGAAATACTGGCGGTCATGTGTCGAACACTCAGGAACCATTACGAACCCCTTTTCTGTTTTGAGAATAAAGGGAAAACTGATATGCTTACCCAAGTCCAGCACCACTTTTCGTTCCTGTAATACCAGGGTTTGCGCATCTATGCACAGACGGGAGATACATCCATATCCCTTTTTGATGTCGAAATCCTCCACCAGCAGCACCAGACGCTTCTCGTCTTGAAGCAGAATAAACGGATCCGCAAACCAGTGGCCTTCCACCTCCAACCGTAAGGGTCGCATCCGGAAGTCTTCGCCCTCCATAATCCCCTTTAGTGAATTCAGTGCAATTCCCAAGGTCCACCTCCGCTCCGTCCAGTATCTATACCACTTCCTCAACATCTTTTTTCTCTCCCACGAAATACACAGAATTCACGAAAATCTTTCTTTTTTGGATCCACGAATGCACACGAAATCTCGTGCAAACGAGAACAGAATCAAGCTTGCTTGAATTATGCCGAGTGCAGCCGAGATTCATGAACGTAAGTCATAATTTCCACGAATAGATTAAATATTTGGAGGGGTGCAGGACTGCACCCTGGATGTTAGTATCAGAATACTGCCATCTGAAAGTAAACTTTCAAGTGTCAGTAAGCTGCCACTAACGGATTCTTTATTCAATGAATCCCTCCAAATATTTAATGAATAATTCCCGAAATTCATGACCATAATAAAAAGATATATCCGAAATTTCATTTATAGATTGAAGATGTGGCGAGATGCAGCCCGCTGCATCTAGATGTCATTTGCAGAGTAGTGACATCTGAAAGTTTACTTTCAAGTGGAATTCATCTGCAAACGACGGAAACGTTGTGCAACAACATTTCCCGCCACGTCTTCAATCAACGAGCCATAGGCTCGTACAATTTCCGTGTTCATCTGCGTTTTCTGTGAGAGACCAATTCCTCCACTTTGGGTATAATAAAAAATAAAATTGATGTTATTTGTAATTAAAGAACGAAATGGAATCGTTTTATTTTCCGTATTGCCAAATTTTCGCTGCTAATTTTTCTTTTATATGAAGCAAGCCCTGAGGGCTATTCCTTATATGGCTATCAGCAGTGAGAGCTTGCTCTCAGCTGTGATGGACATGGAAGGAACACAGAAGTGCCAAAGGCACAGATGTTTCATATAAAAGATTTCTGTGTGTTCTGTGCTTTCTGTGGGAGTAATATATTAGTGTTTCATTCGTGGACATTCGTGGACAGAAAAAAACTTTGTGTCTTTGCGTCTTTGTGTTCAGTTAAATATCCCTGCTTTAGAGCCGCCCCTTATCAAGGGGCTCAAAACGTCATGGTCATCGTCATCGTTAAAATTAAAACAGAACTCTTGCAGTAACTCCCGCCGAATGATCTCCAAAAGTAGACGGCACAATCACAATCTCCTTCTCCTTTGCAAACGACCGCGTATAAATCAGCGCACATCCAGCACCCAACGCCGCCCCTCCTAATACATCCCACCAGTCATGGCGGTCCGCATGTACACGTCCCCACGCCACATACGCCGAGAGCGCATAGGCCGGCACCCCCCACTGCCATCCGTAACGCTTCATCAGGAACGTAGCGCCGTCAAAAGCCACCGCTGCGTGAGTACTTGGAAACGCATGATGCCCAGAGCCATCCGGCCTGTCCTTTTTAATGATTGCCTCCAGTCCATAGTTCAGTGCCAGTGTCGTTGCCGTACTCAGTCCCAGTTGTATCATTCCCTTTTTATCCTTCTCCACCACCGCTTTGATAAGTCCCGTAGCCGTCGGCACCACACACAGCACGTCCGTCGATCTCTCCACGAACTTGTCCTGTCCCCATGCCCCGTTTGAAACAAGTAGAAAAGAAATAAAGAAGAATATCCACATCGTTTTTCGTCCTTCGTTCTTCGTCTTTAGTTTTGTCTTCGTCATCATTTTACTTTCCCACAGAAATCTCGTGCAAACGAGAGCAGAATCAAGCTTGCTTGAATTATGCCGAGTGCCGCCGAGATTCATGAACGTAAGTCATAATTTCCACGAATGGATTAAATATTTGGAGGGGTGCAGAACTGCCCTGCTGTTAGTATCAGCTTACTGCCATCTGAAAGTAAACTTTCAATTGTCAGTAATCTGCCACTAACGGATTCTTTATTCAATGAATCCCTCCAAATATTTAATGAGTAATGCCCGAAATTCATGATCAATATAAAAATGATATTATTTGTAATTAAAGAACGAAATGGAATCGTAGAAACGATTCTGTAAGTGGAAGGGTAGGCATCTGAGAACTTGTTCTCAAGTGACAGCCCTTACAGTTACATCAACAAGTCATGGATATGACTTACATTTCGCTCTTTAATTCTTTTCGTGTCTTTTGTGTCTTCCGTGGGAGAAAATACATTCGTGTATCATTCGTGTATATTCGTGGACAGTAAATCATTATCGTTGATACACCTTCAAATATCTTTCACACATTCTCTCTGCCGAGAATTCCTTTTTTGCTTTGGCACAAGCCATTTCCGCTTTTTCTTTATCTTGCTCAGCCAAAAGGATTGCCTTGACCAAGGCTTCTTCGGAATAGACATCGAAATACGTCACCTCGTCATCAGAATATTTTTCGCGCATGCCAGGAATGTCTGCACATACGATTTTCTTACCATACATAGCTGCTTCTGTGAGTGCCAAACAAAACCCTTCACTTTTCGAGGTCATAGCAAAGACGTCAACCAGCGGCAAGAACCGATGAGCCTCAGGCCGTTCACCAAGGAAGAGCACACGTTCCCCAACACCTATATTGTTAGCCAACGCCAGTAAAGCCTTCTTTTCATCTCCAGAACCAATCAATAACAATCTGAACTTCTCCGGCAAAAACCTCATGGCCCGAACCACCAAATCCACATTCTTGATTTTAGCCAGTTCACAGATGCATCCAATCAATACACCTTCTCCTTTAAACTCCTTTATCCTCTCCCAGTCTCTGTTATTGCTAAATCTTTGTGTCTTCGTGTCTTCGTGTTCCGTTAAACAAATCCCTGCTTTAGAGCCGCCCCTTATCAAGGGGCTCAAAACGTCATAGTCATGGTCATAGTCATCGTTATTATTCTCTCCTCTTTCTATAGCCACTCCATTATAGCACACTTCCAATTTCTCCTTCGGTATCCATCTGCTATAATACTCTTTTGCATCCATGCTGAGTACGGCTACTTTGTTGTAATGTCTGGCCACCCACATGGTAAATCGCCCCAACAGCGGACCAACAAACTTGCCAAGAGCATATTCATATTCTGTAAACAGATAAGAATGAAGAGTCGTTATCTTCTTCACGTTCCGGAGCGTCAGTCCATACACCATCGGACGGAAACAATGCGTATGTACCCAGTCAAATCCCTTCGTATCTATTCTTTTCCAGAACGAAATCCGTCGTGTCTCACAAGCAAACGTCATTCCATCTGTTGTTTCATCAAAATAGAACACCACACACTCATGCCCGTGAGCCTTCATCTGTTCCACCAGATTCCGTACCACGATTACAGGCCCCAATGGCCTTAACGACGGAACTATATACGCAATCCTCATAATATCCACTTCGTCTTCACTCTCTCACAGAAATCTCGTGCAAACGAGAGCAGAATCAAGCTTGCTTGAATTATGCCGAATGCAGCCGAGATTCATGAATGTAAGTCATAATATTCACGAATAGATTGAAGGCGTGGCGAGATGCAGCCCGCTGCATCTAGTTGTCATTTGTAGAGTAATGCCATCTGAAAGTTTACTTTCAAGTGGCATTCATCTGCAAACGACGGAAACGTTGTGCAACAACATTTCCCGCCCCGTCTTCAATCAATGAGCGTCATATTTTTAATGATGAATAATACTCTTGGCATCCTATAATATTGTAATTAAAGAACGAAATGGAATCGTTTTATTTTCGTATTGTCTAATTTTCGCTGCTAATTTATCTTTTATATGAATCAAGCCCTGAGGGCTGTTTCTTATATGGCTATCAGCAGTGAGAGCTTGCTCTCAGCTATGATGGACATGGAAGGAACACAGAAGTGCCAATGGCACAGATGTTTCATATAAAAGATTTCTGCGTTTTTTGTGTATTTCGTGGGAGAATAATCATTAGTGTTTAATTGGTGTACATTCGTGGACAGTAAAGTCCCCCTTCTAAGGGGATTAGAGGGTCTTCTTTTATTTCCTAAGGAAATGTTGATACACCCACGTTCTCAACCAGTTCGGCATCAACAGCTGAACAGTACCTCGGATGGCACAGATCTTCAGGAAATACCAGAAGGAGATAAGGCCGTTCTTATACATAAACCAGAAGACGCGCACCACACTCTTAAAGAACTTCCATCCACCACGCCGTGCCAGTTGGTCACGTCCCGAACGAACATTCACCACGATGTCAGGAATATTCTTGAACTTACAGCCAGCTAACATCATCCGTGCCCACAGATATTGATCCTCCTGTTTCCAAAAGGGTTGGTAGTTACCTGCCTTCATCAAGTCAGCTTTCTTGAAGATGACCGTCACATGGTTGACTGCACAACGTCCCCGCATCATCTTCTTGATTTCCGCATCTTCTAATGGCAGAATACGTTTCGCAAACACATTCTCTGGTTCGCCTTCAAACTCCGTGATCATACCACCCACGATACTCAGTTCGGAATCCTCCTCAAAACAGCGCATCTGTTTCTCGAAACGGTTAGGCATACAGATATCATCAGAGTCCATTCGGGCCAGGTAGTCATATTTCGCTTCTAGGGAGGCGATACGCATCGCTTCACCCAGTCCCCCGTTCTTCTCCAAATAGAGTGGGTGCATAATCTCTGGGTATTTCGTATGGAATTCCTCCACCACCGCTTTTAATTCATCTGGTATCGGTCCGTCCGCCACACACACCACCTCATCCGGTACCAATGTTTGGTTGAACGTACTCTGCAGTGCCGTCCTTACATACTCCGGCACATCACTCTTATAAACCGATGTTATCACTGAAAACTTTAGTTTATTCTCCATATATACTATTACTCATAATTAGTGAAAGCCATTCTTCCACTATCATATCCATACTAAATGCTTCAGTCTATTTATAATTATCCCAAGAAAACAATGGTAGTATTATTCAAAATGATATTAAATCTATCATTTATTATCAACTAAGAATAAATTTGCATCTTTAAAAAACGACCATATCATCATGATAATGATAATTCCTATCGGGAATGCAGCAATAATCGACACTGATTGCAAACCATACATAGAATTCTCTGCAAATATTAGTCCGATGGGGAACAAGATGAACATCACTGCCCAAAGGGTACGGATAGCCTTATGAGGTTCCTCGTCGGGGGCAATGCGTTTGTAGGAATAGGAAGAGGCAATCAATGTCAGCGTGTCAAACGATGTTGCGTAGAACATAATCATGGTAATAACCAAGAGAATCATTGCTACTTCAGGTAGAGGTAATGTACCGAGTATTTTTAAGATGGCATCATAATAGGTGCCGCCACCATCGACGAAGCCAACTACATCAAGTCCGTGCTTCATCTGCTGAGCTAAGCCATAGTTGCCAAGGATGATGAATGATGTGAAAGTACCAGCCAGCGCCCAACCATAACCGCCAAGTATGGTGTTCCTGATGGTGCGTCCTTTACTAATCATACCAATGAAGAAAGGTGTACCAATGGTCCATGCCATCCAATACGCCCAATAATATAATGTCCAATTCTGTGGGAAGGAGGTCTCACGTAAGGGGTCAAGCGTGGTGGACAATCCTATGAAATTCTGAATGAGATTGCCGATGGACTGGAAACCTGTCTCAAGGATGTAGCGGGTCTCGCCGCCTAGGAAGAGTACATAGGCCAGAAAGGCAAAGAAAAAGTACATGCACCATTTGGCCATCTTCGAGATGCCTTTCATACCGAACCATACTGCAAGCGTATAAATGACGGCGATGACTACAAGCAGCAGAATGGTAAGCAAGATGCTATCTGAAACACCCAGAACCTTGCAGAGTGCAGCAGATAGAAGTGGTGTTGCAAGCGAGAAAGTGGTGGCTATTCCAGCCAGCATAGCCAGAATGGCAATAATGTCTATCAGACGTCCCCACGTACCGTCCACCTTGTTGCCGAAGAGAGGACGACAAGCCTCAGAGAAACGTTGACGCTCACGCTTGCGAACGTGCATCATAAACCCAAAACAAACGGCGAGAATGATATGGAAGCACCATGCGATAGGTCCCCAATGGAATAGGGGAAATGTTGGAGCCCACAACTGCATACTTCCCATTGACTTCACATGTGGGTCACTGGCATACATGGCCCATTCGCTTAACGAGTAGAAAAGGATGTCTGCAGCAAGGGCTGAAGTGAAGATCATGGCTCCCCACATGAAGTTGCCATATTGAGGTTTGTCCAGTTTTCCAAGTTTTACCTTTCCATATTTGGAGAATGCTGTCCATATACTGAGCCAGAATACTCCGACGCCAAGAATGGCGTAGTATATGCCACAGTCGTCGCCAATGAATTTGCGCACTGCCTCCAAAACGGTTTTCGAACCTTCTGGAATCAGCATGAACAGTGCCCCCAGGCCTGCAACGCCAAAGAAAGGAACTAACGTCATGACCCAGTCGATTCTTCCACTAAGTTTTTCTCTTTCCATAAAGTATTATAAATTGTTTAACTTCTCGATGTTTTTTCTTGCACGGTTATAACGGTCCATACCATAGGAACCGAAATCATCGCCTTTGGCCTCCTTGATGACTGTCCATAGTGCCCATAGGTAATCCCATAATATCTGGTAACAGAGTATCTTTATTTTAGTCTTTTCCGGTATTTCGCCATGGAAGTATCTTGAAAGCACATAGTCTTCGTTTTCCTCAGTAAAGTCGGATTCAAGGAAGAGGGCAGCAAGGTCGGCCATAGGGTCATTCATACCGGAATATTCCCAGTCTATCAGATAAATACGACCGCCGAAGGCCTTAATGAAGTTTTCTGGAACAGCATCGTTATGGCAGGGTTTCAGATCGATGCCTAACTGATTCAAGAGCGATTCCAATCCCATGACTGCAGGACGGGTTTGTTCCCATCCGGCATACATTATGGCATGGGCATCCTCTAAAAGCATTTCGTATTTACTTATCTCCTTAAAGATATTGAACTCGTTGCGAAGACGAATATGGGCGCTATGTATCGTTCGATAGATGTCAGCAACCTGGGCCATGTTGTCAGGGCGTTGGATGGTTGCACCATTAAGAGTCTCTGCACCAATAACATATTCTGTCAACTTGACGCCAGTATCGGCATTGAAATAATAGGTAGCAGGATTCACGCCAAGGCGACTCCCTTCATTAGCATTGAATTCTTCGTTGGCTCTTACAACCATCCCTTCAGAACCATTTCCAGGTACGCGAAGTACGTAACTCTTTCCTGCATAATCCACACGGAAATTCTTGTTACTCATGCCCCCTATCTTTGTAATTTCTGCTCCGGAAAGGTCTTCTCCAGGGAAAATATGAGAGAGATGGCTCATGAGGTTGGCATGATCAAAGGGGTCTTCCCGTCTGCGAAGCCGTGGATAGACTTCATTCTTCAGTTTCTTGAAATCTGCCATGTGGTCAACCTCACCCCAGATAAGATTGGGGAACTGTAAAACAGGGCGCTCAATGGCATCTGTCACATCCATGAAGAGGTATTCATAGTTCAAATATGGATTGGCAGACTGCCTCCACAGTTCCATAATCTTATGGAAGGTGGAAAGTGATATACGCATGAGGCCAAGTAATTCACCTTCAATACGATGGACGCGGTGCCGGTCCTTTGTGATGCTTGTGACAAAGCCTGAACGTGTCTCTACGTAACACTCATCTCCACTCCCACTCTCTTCGGTCATAACGAGGCAGTTGCCTTCATTTATACTAGTGAGTTGGTGTATCACTTTTTTCTCATAGAAAGTATCTCCTTCTATAAGGAGAAAGTCTTCGTCAATAGCACCATCCACTAAGGCCAGTGAACCCATTGAGGAGGTAAACTCATAGTCTTGGTTGACAATGATTCTGACATCTTCGGATTCATACTTCTGAAACATCTCCGAACGATAGCCTGCTACGACGAGGATATTCTGAAATCCAGACTCACGAAGTGTCAATAGCGTTCTGTCAAGTAAGCAGATGTCGTTTGAGAACGGAAGGAGCGGATAGGGTACAGTGCTGTCTCTCTCCTTACGTGCTGCCAAGATTACGGCTGTCTTCATATTTTTCTCAACTTTTTGTCCGAAAGGTTATCGTACAGATAGTGAGTATTTCCTATTGTAAATTTAAACTGTAACGTCTCGCCTTCAAACTTCACTTTTCTGAACTCCTTGAGGTTGTTTTCAGCCCATCCTTGCTCTGAACAAATGGCCTTGATGATAGCGGAACGGGTGTCGGAGATATAACTGCCATCAAACTTGCGGAGTTCATCAAGAGTGTCAAATTCAAAGATGTCACCATTAGCATATCGGTTTATCTTCATCGGGAGTTCAGAAATGTGGCGGATATAGACATCCTCCCAATAGCCTTGTCGGGTTTCTATATTTTCATACTCCTTTTCAAGTATCCGAACGAAACGGTCAGAAAAAGCCTTGTTGAAGTATGCATGCCCTATCATATACCAGGAGTCGTGCCCCCCGACGGTGACGCCAAGAATATTACCATTATCATCTGTGGATATGCAATACTCATCAGTTGGTCCATCTGCATAGAGAGCGGAATAATAGCTCTCACTAGGTTCGCCGAGGAACACATTATGTGGAAAGTAATTGTCCGAACTGCACAGATAGGTGTCAGCAAGTTTGTCTAAAACCTGTATTACTGAGGAGGTGTTATTGTATCTCTCGTAGTCTTCATTCATTACGATATCTACATCGTATTTGCCTTGAAGATATTGGTACATACCGGCCTTGTAACCTACTACGACAGTAATATCTGTTATGCCTGCCTCATGCAGTTGGCGGATCTGCCGCTCTAACAGGACCTCACCTTTTACTTCGAGGAGTCCTTTTGGTCGTTCCACGCACAAGGGCACAAACCGTGAGGAAGTTCCCGCTGCCATGATGACGGCATTCCGCTTGGTCATTTTATCAGAACGCTAATGATGCTTTGAAGTTCACGTGGGACTTCTCATAGACCGGATTGATAATATACATCACACTCAGTGGTAATGTAAAGCCGTTCTTGAATGCAAGGTTATACGTATATTTCAGTTCTATGTTGCAGATACCGAATCCATGCTCATAGCCGTTATAGCAACTTTTATTGAAGGCAGCGCCAACAGCAAGAGCAATCTGGTGGTCATCCAAGAAATCATAGTGGCCGCCTAATTCTGCATAAGTGGAATAGGCCTGTTTACCTTCAGCATTCTTGTCTGCTCCAGCAAAGAAGTTGGAAAGGGTCAGGTAGGCAGGAATTGATTCAGGAGAAATGGTTACCATCCCTTCAAGCCAATGGCCGGTCTCTCGTCCCTTCAAGTTAAAGTATTCGTCATGAGGGGTCGTTGTGGAGGGATAATAGTAGTCGTTTATACCCACTGTCAGCCATTTATACGTGTAACTCAGACCGAAGTCCACTTCACTATATTTGCCGTTAACAGCATATCCACCCATCACGTAAGCATAAATGCCACTTTTTTGGTAATTTAACTGAGGGAAGAGAACCGGAGCGGCATCTTCCGTTTGCATCTCCATACCACGCCAGACATATTTAGTCTGAAGGTCGAGACCAAGGTGAAAGTTTGTTTTACGTTTCTGCCCACCGACGGCATTGTTTATACCCAAAATGAGTACCAAAAGTAAAAGTAATAATCTATTCATAATAATTAAATTAAAATTGCTTTTATATGATGAGATACACGCTGCTCTTCAGGAGGCAACAGCATATAATCACCATAATAGTGTTTCAAGACATGGTCATATCCTACAGGTGCATTATACTCTTTCCCTTCAAATTCCACTTTAATAGCATGATTGAAGAAGGTTCTATCATAGTAATCCTTTTTGTCAGAAATCAAACCTACAAATTTGGATGTATCATAAGGAATTAACTTGCAAAAACGTTCATACAATTTTAAGAAAAACCGATAACCAATTAAACGACATAATTTCCATGTAAGATAATTTGCCCCTTTTCCTTGAGGAAAATCTTTATATACGGCAGCACCCCGGAATTTATTCAAGTAATAACAGAATTTATTATTCCATGAGTTTTCACTAGTCATACCGTCATAGGGGAAGATATCAACCCAAATACCTAATCCTGGTATCTTCTCTATGGTATCGTCTATAATTTCTGTCTGTTTATCAACAAACTTGGAAAACCCATATAGGTAGCCTTTATCCCTGGAACTTAATAACTGATATTTTGGATGGGAGGAAGAAGCCGAAATGTCTAACAGTTTCTCATAATCGGGTCGTGGCATTATGATATCGATATCATCATCCCAAGGAATAAACCCATGGTGACGTACTGCCCCAATTAAAGTTCCATATGCTAAAAAATATCTCAAATGGTGTGTTTCGCATATTTCTACCACATAATCTAAGATGTTTTGTTCTATCTTTTTTATTTCATCAAGCGTTAATTCTTTCATAGCATTTAATTATATTTATTGCTGTCCTAAGGAAGTGATTAGAGATTTTAAATACAAACTATCAATAGTAGAACCTTAAAATATTATGAACTTATCTGTGTTAAATATTTCTCCCAACGCTCAATAGTGTTCTCAATCGAATAAAATTTTGAGCGTTCTATTGCATTTAAGCGGATGCTCTCACGGTATTTATTATCCATGATCATCTTTTTGATGGCTTCAGACAATGCCTCCACATCCTCCGGCTCACAACAAAGTCCTTGCGAATCATTTTGAATGATTTCGCGTTGGCGGCCTTTATAATCACAGGCGACGCAGGCACATCCCTGACTCATGGCTTCTATCAGTACTAAGCCAAATCCTTCATAACGGCTACTCAACACAAAGATGGATGCCTCTTGATATAGTTTCTCTATATTCTTCTGGAACCCAAGGAAGTCCACAGAGTCTTCTACAACATTCTCCTTACATAATTTTTTCAAATAGTTTAAACTTTCCTCGCTCCCTGTTCCTGCAATCTGCAACTTCCAAGGTTCAATAATTGAGGATGATTTTCCATTATCAATTTTCAATTCTTCATTTACTTGTCCCCAAGCGCGTATTAGGTTGTCAAATCCTTTATAATGCCAAGCGTCCAGACGACCTGCAGCAAGTATTACTTGACTTTTTGAGGGAATAGATAAGAGAGGTTTTAAAGCCAGAGGATTAGGCATTATTTGAACATGAGACAATCCTGTGGCTATCACGTCTTTATCCGCTTTAGTCAAAACCGTTACGTTTCTATAAATCCTATTCAGCCCAAACTTTAGTACCTTATCCATAAAACTGAAAGGAGCCGATTTTGGCCGTTCGAAAGAATCATGTTCTGTAGCAACAACAGGAATATGCAGGCCTAAAGATGCAATCCTTGCCACAAAAGAACATGTTGGCAATACCCCTATTACTACTTTTGGTCTGAACTCTTTCAAGTGCCTCCTTACTTTTCCAAAAGCCCCCAACCATTTCCTAAACTTATTCTGATTTGTTGGCACCAAATGCCTAATTGCAATTTTCTCGTCTAACTGGTAGGTAATAGGATCATATAGATTTGAAATAACCATTACCTCATGACCTTTCTGAGAAAAACCATTAGCCCAAGCTACAGCAACCCGCTCTGCTCCCCCAAAACTTAACCTAGAACATATAATACAAATCTTCATATATTTGTAGACTTTTAATTAATAGTCCTCTATACTGTTTTATAACAATTGTTTTACAGGTTAATACTATTAATCTCTTTAGTCTTTCAAAGAATACTCTTCAATATGGCGCTCATAGAAACGTTTGGGAGAATAATCCTTATTAAAGCGGTGTTGAATATTAATGGCAATAGATGAATTATGTTCTGCTTTTAATATAGCGTCTGCCAATGCTGAATCAGATGGCATGTTAAACATCACAACTTCCTCATCAGAGAAACATTCTTTAAAGATATTAATATCCGAGCAAACCACCTTACAGCCATAATCTGCAGCTTCTAATAGTGATAGAGGAAACCCTTCACTACGACTAGGGATTGCATAAATATCATAATATGGAAGAAATTTGTATGCTTGTTGTATTCTACCGCAAAAACGAACCCTCGGGTCAATTTTTAAAGAATGGCATAACTCCTGTAACTCTGTCATACCAGGACCGTCACCTATTATATATAACTTAAATTTTTCTGGTAACCGTTGTAAAGATTTTAGCAAGACATCCAAGCCTTTCCTTTTATGGATAGAACAATTAACACCTATTAGAATTCCATCTCCTCTAAAAAGCCTTAGTTCTTCCAATTCTTTTTCAGATGGAACAATAGATTTATCAGTTATTCGAGTGTTGTAAATATATGTGAGTTTACGTTCTGGAAACCACTTTTTATAATACTCCTTAGCATCTTTACTTAACGTTATCAGCCTGTCTTGTCGAGTTGCAAACAAAAGAAACAATATACTATATATAAAACCCTTAATACGACCAAACACATATTTTAAATCGTCAAAAACATAATTATGTATCGTTGCTATAAAACGAGTATTGCTCCTTAAAGGTTTATGCAAGAAAACATACATCACAGGACGGAATGTATGAGAATGGATAACGTCATAAAGACTAAAATCAATTTTTTCACTCATACCAATACGAATCGTCTCACAAGGCAAATTTATCTGTCCTTCATTATCAAAATAATAGACTGTACACTGATGATGGTTTTCTGTCATTAGTTTTACTAAATCAAAAACCACATTAACAGGCCCTGTCGGCAGCAAAGAAGGTATGATATATGCTATTTTCATATTTTATTATTATCGATATTCATTCATATAGAATATGGCCGAGAGTACAACACCCAACCCCACATAAGCCAGCCATTGATTCTTCTTATAAAAAGTATTAATAATGGTTGGAATTATTGCCATTTCCAAGGTTGCATACATCGAAGACGTTCTTCCTGACAATGCAGTATACATACTACAAGAAATGAGAATAAACGTTGAATAAAAATATGCTGTTCGCATTGTATAATAGTCCTCTGATGTGTTTTTTAGTACTGACTCATTCAACGTATATATAAGCAAAATCGCCAACTGAAAATAAATAACAGGGTTTCCTAATCCCCATTCACGCTGGAAATTCTTTCCAAGATAAGTTGTTGCCACATTCATATCAGTTACATATCCTGATACAAGTTCACGCATCGGTTCCGTGAAAATTCCTCCAATTATGAATGCGACAAAAATACCTAAAAGAATATGCCAACGCTTCACTTTTACCAAACATAGGAAATACAAAGGGACAGCCAATATCGCGCTATGATGAATCTGATAGGCGATTAAAATCCATAAAAAGTATCTCTTCCAATCACGCTTTGTAATATACTGTACAGCCCATAGAACTATTGCATAACTCAATCCAGCCCTAATCTGGACAAAATTTCGTGCGGTATAAAAGCGAGCAATATAGGCACAAACACCAAACAATGGATAATAGCAATACTTTCTAAAACATTTATACATGAAAATAAAAGACAATGCTGCAATAAAAGTCAGATAGCCCGTTACATTTGTACTAAATGTTTTATAAATAACGCCTAAAAAATAAAAACCATATTCAGAATATACCATTGGCGAGTCGCTCCTGGACCATTCTGTTAATGGATTTGTAAATACGTTAAAAGAATAAATGTATGCATCTGTATCAGCCCAATGTAACGGATTTCGAAATCCAGCCATTAAAGTAAGGACAATACAAACGAAAATTAGGACATTTCGCTTAGCAGGTTCTTTTAACCGCTCCGCTTGCAAAGCAAAAAGATAGAAAAAAATATATAGAAATAACATAAGTAAAAAATGATTTACAAATAGGCGTCAAATGCTGGGATTTGTTTGTATTTTTCAGAATGAATATACTTGATCCCATCTCTGATTCCTTTAAAATAATCAATTAAAACAAAATTACCTTTTAGTAATTCTTTACAAAACGTAAAAAATAGTTGTTCAACATTTTTTATAAATGTTGAACATATACATAATATTTTTTCAAAAATAGAATTGTTCCTTAGACTAAATTTTATTCGGTATTGAATTACAAAATCTAAGGCAATTCCTTTTATAAACCTATCTACAACAAAAGAATGACTTCCCCCGCCGGCATCGAGATGTTTTATTCCCGCATGAAAATGAATGAAAGTTCTAAATCCCATGATAAACAATTTATTGAAAAAAAGTAAATCATCACCTAATGGATAGCCAAAATCTTCCATCCATCGTTCATCTTCAAAATGTATAGCCTGATAAACATTTTTTTTGATCAGTAAACATGCAAAAGCAGCACTTTCTGTAGGTAAAACTGCCTTTTGGGGCTTTTTATTATAAGTATAACCTGCATTTCGCATAATTCTAAAAGCCCATCCATCGTCCTTCCGAGGAAAAGCATATCCTGCTATAGCTTTTTTTATCATTCCCATTGTTGACATCTCCTGTACTCGGAATACATCGGGGGCTATACAATCTCCGTCGTTTTCTTGAAGCCCTTTATAAAGATCTTCTACAAAATTATCTGCCAACCATAGGTCGTCATCACAAAAAAGAATAAAATCAGTATCTATTTCTTCAAAAGGTAAAGAACGTTGAGTTATCATCCCTTTAGGACAACGAATATATTCTTCACAACCAACTGTTTCTTTTGGTAGTTCATATTCAAACGGAATATAAACTAATATTTTTTTAGGTTTTATGGTTTGTCGATGGAGTGAATCCAATAATGTTTGATACTTCTCACCCGCCGTTCCTAATGTACGAATTGAAACACAATACTCCATTTATGCTCATTTAATATCTTTAAAGAGAACACTAACACGATAATACAACTGCTTAAAATACAAGAAAGAAGTAGCAAGACCGATGATAAATTGGTAACCACCTCGGCATGCTGTAACCATCATTTTTTTTTTGATAGAAGAACTTACCATTTTTTTAACAACATCCTCATAGGAAGCGAACTCCTTTTTAAATGCTTTTGAAGAATAATAATCTTTTCCTCCCCAAAATGCACTTGCAAAAATGATATATGTTTTTTGTTCATAAACTTTATTTGCTATACTTACATTTTTCAGTAACTCATAAAAAAGATCTCTTGATAAGATATCCTGAGAATGAGTTTCCGCTGAAAAAAAGCGGGAAAGTGAATGATTGTTATTCCTATAATAATGATAAAAAGCAGCAGGTAAATAGGATACTCTTATATCCCTCAATAATAATGAAGCAATAACATATTGATCTTCACAACGCGACAATTTTAAAGGGAATTTTATATCCCATTTTTTATAACATGATAGTTTGATCAATTTATTGCAGCAACTGCCATGTATGTGTTCAAATAATTCATTTAGAACAATGTCATGATGCAAAGAGGAAGGTTTTTGGCTTAAATATTGTTGACCTTTATATGTGTTAACATAAAAATCGCAAATTACCATATCTGCATCGTCCTCTTTTGCTTTCTTATACAATTCTTCCAGCATTGTTGGTTCAACCCAATCGTCAGGGTCGGCATGGATGGTGTATTCTCCGCTAGCATGATCAATGCCAAATTGACGAGTTGAAGACACTCCTCCATTCTCCTTGTGAAATGCTTTAAAACGATGATCCTTAGACGCATACTCATCTATCATCTTTCCACATCGGTCTGGAGAGCCATCATCAACCATCAATACTTCGAAATCCGTAAAGGTTTGCATCTTTATGGAATCCAAACATCTATATAGGGTTTCTTCAGCCTTATAAATAGGAACTATAATAGAAATCATACGTATCTTGGTTTTCTAATTCTAAATGGACTACTATTCATAATATCATTAGTATTAATCTTTGGTTGTGTCCATTTACCGCATTCTCTTTCACCTAAATAGATATCTTCTATGTTATTAATATGTATAGGATGTGTCAATGTTCGCAAAACAGAGCTTCCGTAATCCAGATATTTAAAATGTCCACCTAATACTGTTCCACTTAACTCAATCCAGCAATTCGGTACGCCATAAGCATCAGAAACTATTAACCCATGAAGCGAGCTGGAAAGAATGCTTTTACATGAGCAAATCTGGTCTATCACATCAGTCCATTTCTTATATTGAGAAAGGTCAATAATTAGTATCTCAGGATGCTCCCTTCGGATTCTGTCCACAAAAGGATGATTTAATTCAGAGATATGAGGAATTATACCTAGAGAATAGTGTTGAAGTCCATTGAATGTTGGTTGATAATAAAGTGGCAACAATAGTGCCGGATCGCCATATATTTTTGGACAGTCTATTCCCTTTTCGATAAGGATATCTCGAGTTAATTTCCCTCTAACAGAACAAATATGATTGGGAGAAACTCCTTTCAACTCACCAAATGAACCAGCGCCCCATACTATTGTGTTTTTGTTAGCATAACCTGGCATTCCCAATAAGGAACCTATGCACAAGTAATTTTTAAACCTATACCTTCGGGCTAATCTGAAATTATACAATGATATAACAGGACGATGGGTTAGTTCCTTGATGAAATAATAGTTAATATCATCACCCCAGTTCCTATGGTTAATTCCTTTCCAAGTATGGTCATCTATCCAAGCATTCACAATAATAGCATGCCGGAAGAGGTATAAATACAAATCCTGTATTTGTACCCATATAGAAATAATTTTGAACAATAGCCTTTGCATTATAATTATTTTAGCTGAGAATCAATATACCCCATAACTTTAGATTCATATTTCCATGTGATATATGTCAATATTCCTGTAATAACGAAAATGAGAACCGTTGTAAATATCTTTACCATTACTGTCATAGGCAACAATTGATTCACTAAGCCATACACATTATAAATCACAGGAAAATGCAACATATATATATACATGGCACAACCACCCAATGCTATTAATGACTTCTTTTGTAAAATCCGAGATATAGCACCTTTCTCGAAAGAGAAAACATAAACGATTCCAAGAGAAATCAAATTATTAATAATAGCAACCACAGGGTACCTAACAGGGAAATTATCCTGAGGATCATAATATACACGCATATTATAAATCCACAACAAAGCAACAGTCACAGCAACAATTTCCCAAAATGTGTTATTACTTAATCTATTCCTTCCTTTATAGTATAAATCACAAATCAGGATGCCAGATAACATTGAAAAAAACCTTGTATAGGGGCTTCCATAGGCGATATAATCAAATGGGGAATTGCCCTTTAAATAAGATAAAGGCATCAACAACAGGAAGGATAATACTTCTGTAATTAGGAGTATAATAAATATCCTGCGCACCGACAATTTCACAATTTTCCTGTTTAATTTTTCTAACAAAGGATAAAAGCAATACAATATAAACAATACGGAAATAAACCAACATGGACCGTTTAGTTCATTGGCAATCTTTGATACTCCATATAAAGATTGAGTTAAAGTAAGGTCTGCAAAAAAATGAATCGTTGTTTGAATGCCTGACATAATCCAGTCATTCAGATCCCAATTCGTCCAAAGAGCCGTTAAAGGTATCATCGACGCCATTGTTAAAACGTACAGCCAATAAAGCTTTTTCATTCTTTGAATGCCAAATTTCAATCCTTTTATGAGTGTGAAACTACCTTCTATTGCATTTTTACCTTTTGTCAACGATCGATACGTCAGACCAAAGCCCGACATCACAAAAAAGAATTCTACGGGAAGACTGGGATTCTGAATATGTGTATGTAAAAACTTTCCAAGTCCATCTTCTCCACCTAAAAAATATACGTGAGAAAATGCTATGATTAGTATCATAAAAAAACGAAAACTAGTTAGTGTATCAATTCTTGACTTTTCCATAATATATAATAACAAAATCTTATTAATAAGTTAATTTCCATTAACTATCCAGCAATCTGTACTTGCTATAGATAAAAACTATTTACCAAATTTTCTGCGAATATACCCGAGCACTAATATTCTTTCATTAGTCTTCATACCCAAAAACACAACACTTAAAATGGTGATAATAACACTCACTGTTACTATTTCAAAAAATCTCAAAATGGAATCTTCATGTGTCATGTAGATAACTAGAGGTAGGGATAAAGATATGACTCCTACGACAAGTACAGGAACAAACACTTCACGTATATACATCCTTGCGGACATGTGTATCAAGTCCTTCACCATATACAAGCGAACGAAGATCATAACAAAATAAATACAGAAATAAATAATATATGCCACGACAGGGGAAGAACCTATCACAAAAGCAATCCATGTTAGAGGAAAATTAGACAAAGCCATCAACCCCATCACCAATTCATAGTTTTTTAATTTTCCTGTTGCAAATACAGATGTAATGAGAGTATTACCTAAAGTTACACACATAGATGATAACAACGTCCATCTGACAAAAGCAGGTGCATAATTTGGAATAATATCTCCCAACCACAAGTGTAAAATCGTTTCTGTTTCCAAGGAAATTGGAATAATGAACAACAGCATCATAAAAGCTGAATATTTGGCTCCGGCAAACACCAGCTTATGCATATAAGCAAAATCACCTGCAGCATAACTTTTCGTAATCTGCGGATTAACAGCAGTCATAAAATTGCGCACAAAGCCCTGCACCAAATTATCAACTGTTGTTGCAATACCCCGAGCAGCGTTCAACGTAACCCCAAAGAAAATATTGATTAGGATATTGATCCCTTGGTTATTCAAAATCCAAGAACCATTCCCTAGAAAATTCCACCCGGCAAAACTGGTCATTTCTTTTAACAGGTATTTATCTTTCACAAAGTGATATGTACACTCTTCATAATGTCTTTTACAATAGATAGCATATATACTACGCATTAGCAAAGAGACACAAAAGAGCAATACCGCATAAGAAATGAGTTTGTCAAACGGAGAGATATAAAGTGAATAGACTACTAATAATTTCAAAACAGCATCTAAAAGGGTCATATACGCAAATACGCCCATATCTTCATGAGCGACAATAGATGCACTATATGGTACCATCAATAAACCTAAGACAAAAGAAACAATCGACAACTGGAAAACCCAGTTCGCAGCTCCCATTCTACCTTCTGGAATACTCATCTGCGTATTTAGAAACCACACACCTATTAACTCCATCAAAACGATGATGAACAACCCTATGAAGAGTTGAACATTGATGGCTGTAGAAAAAATCTTATTCAACCGTACTTTATCATTTTTCCCAAGTTCAAAAGTGATAAAACGGCTAATGGCTGTAGAAAGAGAACTACTAACTATCGAAAACATCCCCACAACACCACCAACGACATTATATATTCCATAATCCTTTACGCCCAATGTCTGCAGGACAATACGACTCGTAAAAAGCCCTATTGCCATCATTACAAACATCCGGAAATAAAGGATGATTGAATTCTTTGCTATCCGTTTTGTATTGCGAGTTTCATGCATCTTTGTTATTCCAGCTATTTAATACGTCGCTTGATAAAATCTAAAAGACGAATACAATGAATACATAATAGACGCACTATTTTATTTTTCTGATTTAAGAATATTCTATTTCTAATCGATAGATTAAAACAACTCTTTGCAATATCACTTTTAAGATTATCTATAAATTTACTGTTCATCCAGGACGTATCTAATGGATTTTGAAAAGACCACCATTTGACAGGATGTAATCTATCAGCAATTGTAGAAAGCATATATTTGGCCTGTTCATGTTGAGGTATAGAGAGCATTCGCATCTCATGGTAGTACTGTTCATATTCAGGATCACGTTTATTCGTTTGAGTAATACTCTCATCATTCGTAAAGTAATCATAGACATATGTCTTAACGATAATAGGGGGCTTTTCTGTTGCAAAAGCACAACGGATATTAAAAATCATATCATCGCCTAAACGCACTTTGCGTGGAATGTCAAATAAAAAAGGAGTAATAATGGAACGTCTTATTAATCGCCCCCATGGTGCAGCCTGAACACGTGTTCCAGAAATAATGTCAGAACGATATTGCTCTATATCATAATTATTCGGAATATCTGGAAACTTCATTCTTAAGGGAAATCCTAGAACAATGTCCGTATCCTTGCCCACGGAAGCATTATATAAATCCTCCAAAGCATTTGGAGTGATAGAATCATCCGAATCAACTAATGTTATCCACTCACCTTGGGCAACTTTCACTCCGGTTTCACGAGCCTTGACGACACCACCATTTTGTTTGTGGATAACCCGAATTCGATAATCTTGTTCTGCCAGCTTGTCTGCAATATCACCAGATTTATCAGGACTACCATCATCAACAAGAATTACTTCAAAATCTTTAAATGAAGAATTCAAGATGCTGTTCACACACTTCTCAAGAAATTGTTCAACCTTATAACAAGGGACAATTACAGAAATTTTTACTTTATTATTATTCATAATAATCTATCGTCTAACAATAAACCCAATTAATAATCTTATCCTCTGTTTAAATGAAAGATCTTTCCAGATATACCTATAAAAAGACTTAATCTCTTTATTACCATACCATTTTGATGGTTCGTGCTTCCATTCTGCACTAGAGATCATTTTAAAATATCCCAAATATGAATAAAAACCATACCGTCTTATATGAAAACGATTTTCTACTTTTTTATATACTGACAAAAGGTTATTTAGTGAAAAAATAACTTTATTCAATGGCGTCGCATATTTACAAGCTGCGCTTTGTAATGGCATACGAAAGACGTATGACCCACTTCGTATTTGTGCAATTTTATGCACATGGCTAAGATAATCAAGAACAAAGAAAGCATCTTCTGCCACTTTCATGTCTTCGCAAAACCTTAAACTTCCTATTAATTCCTTTTTAAAAAGTTTCGCCCATGGGGCACGGAATATGATAGTATCGATATATTTATCAATAAAACTTTTAAGTGCACTTCCTTCTATTTGTATACTCTGAGAGTAATTAACAGATTGTCTTACTGAGTTGTTGGCAACATCTAGATCTTTAATACAAAACAAGATCAAATCAACATCGTCATTGAAATCACATTGATAGAAATTTGGTTCAATGTAATCATCAGAGTCTACGAATGAAATCCAATGTCCCTTTGCTATATCAAGTCCCGCGTTTCTTGCAGCACTTACCCCTTTGTTTTCTTGATGGATAACTAGAATTCTATCATCTTTTTGCGCATAAGAATCACATATGCTTTTTGAATTATCTGTTGATCCATCGTCAACTAATATTAATTCATAATCCTTATATTTCTGATTGATGATGGAATCGATGCATTTTTGAAGAGTCGTTTCTGCATTGTAGACTGGAACAATAATTGATATGCCTGGACTGCTATTCATATATATCATTAAGATTGTTTGCTAATTAACTTATATAAAGGATAAACACCTGGAATTAATTTGACAATACATTTTAGTCTAATGATTGTTCTTTTCTTAAATGGATAATTCATTAAGAATTTTGATGTCAAAACTTTTCTGTTATTTGCTGTGTTACGATAATAAATATACGCTTCTCTATCCTTCATATATTCAACATCATCATGATATTTATGATTTGTCAGTTCGTCAAATTTATTAAAAAAAACAGTCATGCCGTCATATATTCTTTTTGCAAATTCAGAATTCCTTTTAACTCTCTGAGTATAACATCCAATCGCCCCATAACGATAAGTTATCAATGGCTCTTGATGATAGAAAATTTTACCATTAATTGCACACCACATTCTTATTGGACGATCCCCTACAGGTGCTTTTTTAAAGAAATCAGGCATGGAATCTGCTATTTCTTTCCTATAGCACATAGAACAAGTTGGTATTAGTGCGTTTTCTTCAAGAAACACTTCATGGGCTGATAGGAAGCGAGACTTTTCTACTGGGATTGGATTAATTAAAAAAGAAGTATGATCTGTTTCTGAATAGGAGAAACCGTTAGAGCAACACATTGTACACTCTGGATGCTTTTTCATAACATTAACTTGCTTCTGTAATTTCATGGGGTCCGTCCAATAATCATCACCTTCACATATGGCAATGTATTTTGCGGAATCCTCCCAGCCTTTAAAGTATGGATATTTTGCCTTTCTAATAGAATAATGATTGTATTTTAAAAAATAAACGGCAAAGTAACAGTTAATATTGGTTTTATGCCTCGTATATATCAGGACATAATCATCAGTTTCCTTTATCATCTGGATGGTATTACCATTCATGATGAAATTCTCATCAAGATAATTACGAATGACTTCCTGCTCTCCATCGGTACTTTTATCATCAAAAATAGTACAAATAAAAGGGAATTCAGTCTGCTGCATGCAGAATCCATTCATTGTATCCGTAATATATGCAGCATGGTTATATGTTAGGCATCTAACTTGAGCTAAGTAATTTGGATAATTCATAAGCCATATATTTTTGTGTCTATTAGATTTTGTACGCTATTAAAAGTAAATCTCAAAAGTTTGATGGTTGAACACGTTACATATTAAAAACACGTGCTCTTCTTTTAAATAAAGTAATATTTTTAAAATCTATTGGTTAATTGTAATAAAGTCTTTTTCTGTGTTTCACTTCTACAATGATTGAGAGAAAAGTATTTCCTTTCATCGTAAAGGACTTCCATCCTCGGTTCTGAATGTAGATTTTGCAAGTTTGGAATTTTTGATGCTATGGATTAATGTCGTATGAATGATCAAAATGTGTGAAGGTTAGAAAAACACCTATTGCCTTACACCTTTAGGAATTTCTTCTGTTAACTTTTATCAGTCAGCGGAGTCATATTCTTCGTCGAACACATAACTAGTGTTCGACGAAGAATATGACTGTTACTATCTGCTTGACTTACAGCATCACCCCATGAAGTCAAGGATGTCTTGGACTGTCTTAAACTCGCGAATTTGTTCGCCTGTGAGTTTCTTATTAAACTCATCGTCCATCAAAACGATAAGCGACAGTTTTGCCATTGAGTCGTATTCATCAACAGATACTAATTCTGTTTCAGCACTCAATGTACCATTATCCAGCTCAAGCATATCCTCGAGCATTGCAATTTTTTCTTCGTTTGTCATTTTCTATTCTTATTATTGTTAATAAATACTATTTAAACACAAGCTCCACCATCTATTCGAACGGATGTGCCCGATATAGTTTTTGTTGCATCGCTAAGTAAGAATGCTATTAGGTTTGCCACCTCATAAGGATGGGTCGCTCCAAGTGGTTGCACATATTCATCAGCATTTGCAGCTGCAGCCAACTCCTTGGCCCGTATAGCCATTGGTGTTAACACTTCACCAGGCATTATTGAATTTACACGTATTCGGCGTGATGCCAGTTCTAATGACATGCAACGTACAAAAGCATCCACGGCCGCCTTGGAAACGTTATACTCTGACTTGGCTTTGTAACCTCTAATGCTAGATATAGAAGACATAACTACGACACTTCCCCCATCGTTCGAATATTTCTTTTTGGCAAAAGCTTTAACCAAATCAACGAATGCGTAGAAGTTGACATTAAGAATCTTTTCAAATCCTTCTTTGCTCAATACATTAAGTGGTTTACGGCTACTAATGCCTGCACAATGCACAAGTCCATCCAGTTTCCCATAATCATTCACTATTTTGGATATGGTTTCTGCTACAGTCGTTGCTTCCGTTAAATCAATTGGATATGAGTGACATTGTTCACCTCCCATTGAAGCAGTCTCAGTCAACCCTTCTGCAGAAATATCCATCATTATTACAGTCGCTCCTTCACGAGCAAGAACAATGGAAGTTTCCCTGCCTATGCCAGAACCAGCTCCTGTAACTATGATATTTTTACCTTGGAGGTCTATAATGCTTCCCATTACAGTTTTCCCTTCAGTTCTTGAATCAGATTCCAGATAGCCTCGGCTGAATTAAAGTTTTCCGGATCCAATTCTGTTATGCGTATCTGCACGCCAAACTGATCGTCAATCTCAGAGATAATACTTACTACATCAAATGAGTCGAGAATACCATCGTCAATCAGTTCAGTCTCATTCTCAAAATCCACGTCTGGACGTACTCCTTTTAATAATTCTAATAATTGTTCCATTGCCTTATAAATTAATTACTTACTGGATTAAATTGTTCCATTATCTACATGTATACTTTGTGCTGTCACCGAACGGGCTTTCTCTGAAAGAAGGAATGAAACCATTTCTGCAACAGACTCTATGCTTGTAGCATCCTTTAATGATGTGCGGGCATATATCTTACTACGCTGTTCATCTGTAAGACTAGCACTCATAGCCGTGGCCATAAAACCTGGTACAACACAGTTGGAACGGATACCCATTACGCCCCATTCCCTCGCTGTATCTTTTGAAAATGCTTCCAAAGCCCCCTTGCTCGAGGCATACATGGCTAAACCTTTGTAACCGGTATGTACACTTATTGAAGATATATGCACGATACTTCCTTTAGTTTTATGTAGCAGCATATTGCGGATAGAATATTTCGTAATCATCATTGGGGTGAATACATTCACATTATACATCGCTTTCAACCTGTCAAGATTCAGGTTGGTCACGATGTCGTCATAAGCTATCGCCGCATTGTTCACGTAGCCGTCGAGTACAATGTTATTAGAGATGTATTCCTTAAAAACACTCTTGCGTACACCTTCCGAATCAGACAAGTCAATGCTCTTGAAGAAGAGATGACCTGCATACTCTTGCTCCAGTGTCTTAAACTCATCTGTATGCGAACGGGCAATACCATAGACGTTATGTCCTTCCTTTAAAAGTACGCGACATATTTCCAAACCAACGCCTCGAGAGCAACCTGTAACTAATATATTCATAAATTATACTCTTTTCATTTTTCCTGTTCGTGTTAGAGAAATTTCATCCACGAACTTAATTCTGCGGGGAACTTTAAAGTCCTGAAGCTGTGCACCCAACACTTTCTTAATGTCCAATTCTGTCAGTTTAAAGTTGGGTTCCAATACTACATCTGCGCAAAGAACATTCCCGAGAATTGAGTTGGCCTTTCCATATACCATTGCTTGGCGCACACCGTCTATGTCTTGGATAGCAACTTCCACCTCCCCTGGGTTCACTTTGTAACCACCTACATTGATGAGCTCATTCTTTCGACTCTTGAACCGGAACACCCCCTGAGCTTCATCTACCCATTCAATCAAGTCTCCACTGTGATAGTAATCATTTGTAAACTTGAAACTTTCAGAGCTGCCCAGAAGTGATTTGTGAATCAGCAGTTCGCCATCCATCACCTTGAATTTATCATTATTTGCCTCAGGTATCTGAAAGCAATCACCTTTCGCTGCAAATAATGATCCTGCTTCTGTCGAGGCATACACATTGTTGATCTTTGCATTCGGGAATATCTTTATGATGGAATCATAAAGGTGCTGGTCTGATTTCTCTCCACCCAGTGTTACCCGGATGACACTCTCGTATGCTTGTTCAAAAGGAAGGAGTAAGCGATAGAAAGTGGGAGTGGCAGAAATATGGGTTATCCCCTTATCTTGAATCTGCTGATAAACATATTCCCTAGGCTGATTGAAAACATTCACCAATGTATTTTGGTTTTCAAACGCCTGAAAGAACACCTGTAAACCTGCCATATGTGTGGGATTATATGCATACGCCCATATTTGACCCTTATATCTGCCACCAAGACGTACGGAACGTGTTAGAGTGGTAATGTTATGCACCACCTTTTTAGGCTGTCCTGTTGTGCCTGAGGTAAAGATTGTAATGTCAGATTTGGAGTTCTGTGCAGCATTCACCAAGTCATCTATATTCTGGAATAGTGCTGGTACGATGCTCTCTGCAACGTTTATCTTGCTTATATCTAATTTTTCTATCTCTGAAGGATTGATGTCTGAATCTAGGAGTACCAAAGGCTGGTTGGTAACAAGTGCCTTAATAAGGTTGACAAAATAGGAGAACAAATCCGATGTCTTGTAGTATGGGTAATAGGTTCTTCCCTCATTGAGAGCCCTCAACAACTCATCATAACTATATTGCTTCCCGCTATCGTAAAGGAAAGTCATTACTTCTCTAACTTCTCAAAAATTTCACCAACTGTATTTACAAGACCATCCTCAAAGATGTCGATGTCAAACTCATCCTCAATCTTGACAGTTAACTCTGCCAAGTCAAAGGAAGTGAGGTTCAAATCCTCACGTAGTTTCATTTCACCAGTAATTCTATCTACAGAAACGAGCCCTTTGGCCGCTCTGATTTCATTAATAATCTCAAAAACTTTAGAGTTCATATTCTATTGTTTATTAAAAATATAATCCACTAATCCATCTTCTTGGGCACCAAGCATTTTGTGAATTGCTATGGTACTTGTGTTAACGTCATTAACCCAAAAAACTATTTGTCTGACATTAGACTGATGACAAAGGAAGAAAACATTAAAAAGGAGTGCCAGACCATCGCCTGTTTTATCAAACCAAAAAGGAAGTTCTGCTTTTTTCCCTTTGATTTGGTAGCATAGAGCACCGTTAACAAATCCATCTGCATCCCTATTGACGACTATCTGTTTTGATTCTATCATAACCTTCAATTCATCAATATTCGGTAGGTGACCTGTTAAAGGAGAGAAAAAATGGTGTAATTCTTCATTTATCAATCTCAAATCTCGCAATTCAGCAAAATTCAGATTTCTTGTATTTCCTTTTCGGTAACCCACATAATAATATCTTTGATAAGTAGCAATCCTTTTATACCCCCCTTCTTGCAGCAAAGGAAGCCACAAATCGATACCCTTTTTGCTGGGTATATTAATACAGCAGTTAGTTGGTAATGATTGTAGCACCTGTTTTATTACTAGCTCATCGTTTGCCATCAAATAAAGGCGACTGAAACCATCGTAAGGCTTCACAAGAAACAAATTATTTTCATCACCATAGAAACTGACGTTATTTAGGTCTATACCAAAATAATTACTAAAGGCGTGTTTTGTAACGAAAGCATCACCAAGAACACTGCTCAACCCATCTCGAACAAACTCTATCTTACTTGTTTCCATCATATAGTCTCTTTAATTCAATCCTATCAATCTTCCCATTTAGGTTATAAGGCATCTGTAACAGATGATTTACTATCTCAGGAAACATATAAACAGGGATGCGCTCTTTTACCATGTTTATAATATCAAGCGGTTGACCATCAGCAGTAGTGTAATACAGAATCAATTTGTCGTTTTCGTGGTCAAAAATGCAAGCAACATTAGTCACACCATCAATAGCATTTACAGCTACTTCTATTTCGCCTAACTCTATTCGATTTCCCTTGTGCTTCACTTGGAAATCTTTGCGGGAAACAAATACCAGATTCCCATCCTCATCCGGCTTGACCAAATCACCTGTGCGATAGATAATGTCATTATACAGCGAATTTAGTGGGTTCTGGACGAACACCTCATCTGTTTTTGTGCGATTACCATAGTAACCCAATGCCACGCCTGAACCGCGAACACATAGTTCTCCAACTTCGCCAACCAAAGCTTCAGTATCATCGTCTTTCAGCACTAGAACTTGCATGTTCTGGCAAGCCTTGCCTATGGGGATATACTCGTTATCGGCATATTGCCGTTTTACATCAAAGTAGGTACAGTCAACTGTGATTTCCGTAGGTCCATATAAGTTCACAAAACGCACATCAGGTAGCTTTTCCTGCCAGATGCGAAGTTGTTTGGCTGGCATTGCTTCCCCTGCAAAGGTTACAAGGCGAAGGTGTTTTGGCAATGCCACATTCAGTATATCACTATTGCCTACCAACAAGATTGCCGAGGTCGCCCACAAGATAGCCGTGATATGGCGGTCGTTAAGTAGTGGCATCAGCAACTTTGTGAATGTGAAATACTTCTTTCCTATAACATTTAACGTAGCACCACTTTTTAGACATATGACTATATCCTTAACGGAGCCATCGAAATAAAAGGGAGTCTGATTGCCCAAGGCATCATTCTCTGAAAACTCAAAGGTCTCAACAAGCCAGTCTGCCAAGTCAATCATGCCTCGATGGCTGATAACCACACCCTTTGGCACTCCAGTTGACCCACTCGTAAAGATGCTGTAAACAGGATCGAGATCAATCATCTGTTTGCGAATTGAAGACAGTACCTGTTTGTCTGCCTCATGGTCCTTTACGTTATTATACAGGAATCTTGACTCCGTAAAATCAATTTGGTCAAGTGTCTTTAAATCTGCCTCAGTAGTAGCTATCGCAGCGATAGGCTTACATACTTTTACAATCAAACGAACACGTTCAAAAGGCATCTTACAGTCAATTGGTACGTAGAAGTTTCCACTTTCTACGATACCCATTGCGCCAACAAGGCCTTCAATACGCCGGTCAACAAATACTAGTACTGCACGGCGAATGGCGTTGTTTGTGTCTTGTGCTATGGCTGTGCCAATACTTTCTGCTTGCTGCAGCCACTGCCCAAATGAAAGACTTTGCTTGTCATCTGCAAGTGCAGTCTTTTCTGGCAGGCGCAAAGCTGTTTGCTCTAAGTATTCAAGTATATTTGTTACCATTATAGACCTCTCATATCTTTAAACAAATCATTCGGGTCATTGATAATGCCTTCTTCAAAAACATTATCGTCGAAGATAATCGGATAGATGTCTGCTATGTTGATGCGAAATGAAGTCACACCTAATGATAAGCCTATGCCGAAACCGCACATCATCACATTGATTTCTTTGTCCTCTGAACAATCGCCATAGCGGTCACAAAGTGAGACCACCTGTGATGCTCCACTAGTATTACCATATTTGGGCAGGGTGATAGGCATCTTTTCCTCTGGGATCTTTGCTTTTTTAGCTATCTGTTTAAGGATATATAAATTGGCTTGATGCAAGGCAAAGCAGTCATAGTCATCCATCGTCGTTTCTGTTTGTGCCAGAAAGTCCTTAATCATGCGGGGGACATCGAATACGGTAAACGTGAAAACAGAGGTTCCACGCATAAAGGAGTCGTAGAGGGAACGTTTGATGCCATCCTCGCACATCACTTCTTCGTGTGAAGGATGCATATTTCGGCAACCGCCTCCTGGCACAATAAGATATCGATAGCCATTACCATCGCTGCGAACCAAGGAGTGTATCTCATCTTTTTCCTCGTTTGTTTTCTCAATTAAAAGACAAATACCCACATCGCCACCAAGCATAACCTTCGACTTGTCGCCAGGGTTTACGCTTTTGCTGCCAGTATCGCCAGAAATGAGCAAAGCCTTTGTTATGTTAGATTGCATCATCATGGAAGCAACAGACTGAATACCCACAACGACGGCGGAGCAGCCCAATGAGATGTCAAAGCATACACACTCTTTGCTGAGGCCCAAGCGTTTCTGAATAATAAAAGCTGTAGCTGGACGTGGATAATCGGGGCTATGGGTAGACACCACTAATGCTCCAATTTCATTCTTGTCAATTTTTTTCTCCTTAATAAGAAGTTCTGCTGCAGCATAACCGAGGTCGCCTGTCGTCTGGTGGTAGGATGCTTTGCGTGAAGAAATGACACCGGTCATCTTCTTGAACTTCTCTACCTCTTCTTCTCCAAACTGTTCTTTAAAATCGTCAGGGCGAACTTCTTTGCTAGGCATAGCAGTCGCCATAGCCACTATTCGGATGCCATTAAAATTGAATATTGCCATAAAACTATATTGTTTTGTTTTTCTTTGCAGCAGTCAAGCGCCTTATTACTTTTGAAATCTCATAATCACCATTGTTTTTATGTTCAAAATACTCTCGAGCCAATAGTGATGACATGTGGATATCTACATATTTTCCATTATCGAAAATGGCCTCTCTTTGGATTCCTTCTTCGTGACGGAACATTGCAACACCCATTTGCATGGACAACTTATGATCAACGCGACAAGAACCATAGATACGATTCAATCCCATTTTCTCAAATACTTGCTCCTGAATAAACAAGATGGACTCAATCCATGCTAATCCGTTACGATATGCAGGATCAGCAATAACTATACCATGAGAACAGGCACTTCTGTTCACTTTATCTATTTTGGAAAGGCTTACCCAGCCTACAATACGTTTTTCTTCATCGTTAGTACAAACAGCCCAGAACTTGTAAGTGTCATGCTCACCCATACACCCATGCACCCATTTCTCAGCTTCTTCGAGAGTGAATGGATGCCAGTTGCCGACAATTAGACTGTTTAGTTTCTTGTCGTTCTTACAACGATAAACGAAATCTATATCCCGCTCCTCAAAATCTCTGAATGATACCGTTGATTCCATATCTTTAATTATTCGTTAATTACTTCAAGAATTCTCTTCATATCCTCTACTTCATACCGCTGGTCGACAGGCAGATACTGGGTATGTAATGCCAACATATATTCTATATCGTCTTTAGTAGTCCACTCCAGCACATTGGGCCAATAGCGGGCGACATAAATTCTATTTTTAATTAAATATTCACGAAGATTTTTTCTTTCCGTCAAATATGGATAAATCATAGGAACAGCCTCTGAAGGAAGGTGTACATGATACTTATTGCTTCCTTCAAGTGATTGATGTAGCAACTCAAAGTTTTCACGTCGCCGTTTAGCAACCCATTGATAATCGATGGATTGCATCAACCGTTCAGTGAGTTTAGACATACGTTTGATAGACTGTCCAACGAGCAAATGACTTTGTTCGCGGAAATCAGCATATCCTGCTTCAGCACCCAAGTCTATTCGCTTAAGTAGGAATGTCATTCTTTCATACGATTCATCCTGTTCAAACTCATCGTCTAACAGCTGGTCCGTATAAAGATAGGCTCCATCAGGAACACCGAAAAACTTACGACAGGTGTAAAAGGTATCAATTCCATTTATAGGCTTATCATAGAAAGCCTGAGTATTGTCAACTATCAATTGCTGACCGTATTGTTCAGCAAGGTGTTCTACATATCGCTGCTTCAACCCGTAATAGTTAGTATATAAGAGTGCTTCACCTTTATTCAATCTAATGCCCTGACTGATTTCTAGGTGGATATTGATATGATAGAATTCATACGTGATGTCAAGTTTCTGAAATGGTTCGAGCACCACGTCACAGGTATAATAAGGAATATATACCTTGCTGTATTTCCTACAGCGAAGGATATACTCCAGACAGTTACGGCCTGTGTTCAGTCGAATTGCATTCTTATGATACTCCTCATGCTTAGGGAGTTCCAGAGAGAAATATCCTCCTATAGGTTCCATCATTCTACTATTACTTGTACGTAACTACGGTAACTTTCCATGATGCTCCTCATCTCTTCGTATGAAGAGAACCTCAAGAAAAGCGTACCTATGGCAGTATTGGCTCCTGTAAAAGCTTCAACGTACTCACCGGGTTTGACCCTGATTTCTTCTTCAATGACATGGGCCTGTTTGAAGTGCTTGTCTATCTGGACTTCTTGGAATCTTCCTGCCTTTTCGTTATGTAACACAAGAATGGCATGATGACCATTGTAATTCGGCTCATGTATCTCTTCTATTATTGGCTCTCCCACAGCCTTTTGCACTTCCGCATCAATGATATCTACATCTGCCGCTATTTTTAGCATTTCTGCCAAGCGGTTTCCACCCGCTCTCGGTGATACTTCCATCAAATAACACTTTCCATCTGTACAAACACGCCATTCTACATTGAAAAGGCCAGTACGTACATTTAGCAATGTAAAAAGACGCTGTAACTCAGACCGTATCTCGTTTAAATACTTCTCGTCTTTATTGGAAGGCCAACATTCGGCAGATGGGGTATAAGGGTTAACCGCCTCATTATCGAAGTATTGATCATAAAAACCATTATAGCAGAGTTGCCCATCAACAACAAAACTTTCGGAACCAGAAGACAATCCGTCTTTCTCTAAAAAGTCTTCTATTATAAAATGACCATTGTGAGATTCATTCAATGCATGAGTTATGGCTTGTTCCAAGTCTTTCGGATTATCCACCCTTGTCACACCTTTACTACCAGCACTATCAACAGGTTTGACAATGACTGGCCAGTGGAATAGCGCAACATCATTTAATGCATCTTCGGTATTAGAATACCCTTTTGCTGTTGGGACGTTAAAACCATTTTCCGTAAGAAACTGACGGAAACGTGCTTTGTCTTGTAAAATACAGGCAGCCTCGTATGAGCAAGTAAAAGGTAGCCCCATCTTTTGCGCAACATAAGCAGCAGTTACTACCCCTGGATCCACAGCAAAAGAAAGAATCCCGTCGATTTGCAACTTTTGGGCTAATTGCAGAACCGCTTCTTTATCGAGGATACTCACATTGTGGTATTCGTCAGAAAACTTGTGTGCAATGTTATTAGGTAGGTAATCTACCGTGATGACATCATATCCATGATAATGAGCAGCCTCTATTGCCGGGAGTAAATAGCGGATGCCACCAAGAAGCATCAGTTTCTTTCTATTCATACTGATAGTTGAAGAAGAAATCCTCATCATAATATAATGACTTCGGCTCCTTAATATCCATGTAATCTATAACCCCACTATTTCGCATGGATTCTGTGAAATTGAAATACCTAACTAGATAGAACGGGAAATCTGTACTAATTCTCGCATACACATCTCCATTATTATTAGGGGAGGTAAAACCTGTAATCCACCCCTTGCGGCTTGTTGGTATCTTTTTGAAATCATAGTTTCCTCTCGCATAATAAACAAAGGTTGTGCCCGTGCCATCTGTTATCAACACTTTATTTCCATTCATATCAAATTCGCAAGTAGTCAAAGGCCAATTCTCTTCGTTTTGATACAAATATTTAAATTTAGAACTATCTTGAAGACTGTCTTTCCTACATCGTATAATGCCTGTTTGGAATTCTTTGGTAGTATAATCTGTTACCATATAAGCATAATACTTATTAAAATAAATCCTCGAGAACTTATAATTATTACCGCTACCTAAACGATGAAATTCCCATTTGTCAATTTTAGGATTGTACTTTCCTTTAATTAACTGACACTGTTTACCTGCATCACCAGTTGGAATATAAAATGCGTTGTCGAATCTATCAAATCTAACCCCATGTGTATGTCTACAGTTCTGAACCTTACCATCAATTTTTGTTTCGTCAAATTTAATTGCACATCTAATAGAGTGTCCATAATCCGTAGAATACCATACACGAGCAACATATTTAGGATCAGAAGCATCTCCTAATGAATAATCTCCCCAAACAAGAATCTCATTGCTATCAATTTTCCATAAATAATTCTTATTATCACCTATTTGGAAAAAATGCTCTTTTGCCACAGGCTCAAAGACACTGCCATTGTAGTCATATATTTGGGAAGGATAAATTGCGGTTAACTCTTTATCAATATAATAACACCAATTCATTGTGGCAAACAACATATCACCTGTTGAAAAAATATGGAAATAGACCAAATCACCATAAGTATTTTCAAATTCCTTCCATGTCTTTCCTAAATCTTGGCTGATTCGTAAGAATCTCTTATCTTCTACTTTTTTATTTTCTATCAAATAATTCCTAGCAGAATAAATAACATCACTTTTTTCACTTATGAGCAATTCATTAATGCTAATAGGCTCTATTTGCGTAGTGTTAAAATCGAAATAATCATATATATTAGGAATATAGAGGGTATCAGAATCTGAAACTATAATACTATCAGTTTTAACATCGATATAATTATCTATTAAATCTTCCAAGTCATTACTTTCACCACATGAAATGAAAGAACAACCTAAAATAAAAAGGAATGGAATTATTATAATTAATCGTAAATTGTTAAACATCTAATCTTCTTTTATTTTTGACAACATAATTATTTAACAACCATATCTATGACTCTTTGTAAATCTGTTTCACTCAAGACATGATGCATCGGAAGGCAGATTACATTATTAGCCATCTTATGAGCAACAGGCAAATTCTCTGGTCTGGCACTATCTAACCCGCGATAGGTGGAGAATTCGCTTATCAGTGGATAAAAATAACGACGGCCAAGAACACCTTGCTCTTTCATTTTAAAGTAGAGTTCGTCGCGCGTCATTCCATATTCCTTTTCATTCACAAAAATGGGGAAGTAACTGTAGTTATGCTTGACGCCAGGTAGGTCATCCCAATATTCAATACCTGGGACATTTTTTAATGCTTCTCTATATTTGATTGCAACCTGATGGCGGGCTTCAATAGCAGCATCTACTTGTTTGAGATTGAGCAAACCGTAGGCACTTCGCATCTCGTCCATCTTTGAGTTGATACCAGGGCCGACTACTTCTGTCTCGCCAGCAAAACCAAAGTTCTTCAGGTAGTCAATGCGCTGCTTGGTTTTGGCATCATGCATCACCATCGCGCCACCCTCAATGGTATTGTAAACTTTTGTGGCATGGAAAGAAAGAGTACTCATGTCTCCAGCTGTAAGAATGCTGGCTGTTTCATGTTTCAAGTTTCTGGTTTCAGATTCTAAGCCATACTCTCGAGGTGGTACTTCAACTCCAAATGCATGGGCTGCATCATAGATAACTTTTAGTCCATATTTATCTGCAATATCCTGAATTGCTTTGGTATCACAGGGCTTGCCATAGACATGAACGGGCATGATAGCAGTGGTCTTAGGGGTAATAGCGGCCTCTATCTTATTGGGGTCCATGCAGCCAGTCTTCCAGTCGATATCGACGAAGACGGGTTTGATACCATTCCACCAGAGAGCATGGGTAGTGGCCACAAAACTATATGGCGTGGTAATGACTTCTCCTGTAATGCGGAGGGCCTGCAAGGCGGTGATCAAGGGGAGTGTACCATTCGTGAAAAGACTGACATAGGGTACCTTCAGATACTCAGCCAGAGCTGCTTCCAACCGTTTATGGAAGGAGCCGTTATTGGTTATCCACTTGCTATCCCAGATTTCCTTCAGCATTTCGTGGAAATCATCGAGATTTGGAAGGAGAGGTGATGTTACGGTGATTATGTTTTTATCCATATTAAATTCACAGTATATCTATTATCAACAATTATTCTACTATGGGTGCGATATATATTAACTCTAACGATAAAGTCTCTCCCTAACCCACCCTAGTAGGGAGGGATTTTTCTTACCAGAGATTGAGCACCTTCTCAATTATTGGAGCCATGTCGTAGTATTTGTATTCGGCGAGACGGCCACCGAAGATGATATTGGGTTCTTGGGAGGCAAGCATGCGGTACTGGTCGGCGAGGGCGTTATTGCGGTCGTTGTTGACAGGGTAATAGGGTTCCATTCCTTCTTTGAATTCGATGCTGTACTCCTCGCTGACTACGGTCTTGGGACAGTCATAGATTTCTTGGCCAAACATTTCGAAATGCTTGTGCTCGATGATGCGGGTGTAGGGTTCGTCGTGACTCGTATAATTTACGACAGCGTTGCCTTGGTAGTTGGGGTTGTCTTCTACACGGGTCTTGAAAGTGACGGTGCGCCAGTCCAATTTGCCCAAACGGTAGTTGAAATATTGATCAAGTTGGCCGGTAAATACGAGCTTGTTGGCAATTTCTTGCCATATTACTTGGATCGTCTTCGACGAGAAATCTGAAAAATCTATACCAAATTGAGCAAAATCTTTTATGGTTTTATCCGTGATGGGGGCGAAGAAATCCGTTTCAATTAGCGTGTCTGCTCCGGCTAACAGTCCGTCAATAAGTTTGTTGTAACCACCGATGGGGATGCCTTGGTATTTGTCGTTGAAGTAATTGTTATCGAAGACCAGGCGAACGGGTAAACGACGGATGATGAAGGCGGGAAGTTCGGTACATTTACGCCCCCACTGTTTCTCGGTGTATTCCTTGATAAGTTTCTCGAATATATCTTTTCCGACAAGTGTTAGGGCTTGTTCTTCAAGGTTGGAGGGTTCTTTGCCGTTGAGGGCTGCTACCGCATCGGCTTTCTGCTCTTCAATCTTTGCTGTGGCCTCTGCCGGTGTTTTGACTCCCCACAGTTTGTTGAAGGTATTCATGTTGAAGGGGAGGTTGTAGAGTTCGCCCTTGTAGTTGGCTACAGGGGAGTTGGTGTAGCGGTTGAATTCCACGATGGAGTTCACGAAGTCCCAGACTTCCTTATTGGAAGTATGGAAAATATGGGCGCCATATTTGTGGACATTGATTCCCTCTACTTTTTCGCAATAGACATTGCCGCCGAGGTGTGGGCGTTTATCAATAACCAGACAAGACTTGCCAGCCTTTCGTGCTTTATAAGCAAAAGTGTCTCCAAAGAGGCCGGAACCAACAATGAGATAGTCGTATTTCATAATATATATAACGATGACGAAAACAAAGACGAAAGCCTTTGGCTATTTCTGGTTTTAAAGTTTTAAGTTTCAGGTTTCAAAGACATCTGATCCGTTTGGGGTAGAAACTTTGTACGATAACGAGTATTTTAATAGACCTTAAGTTTTTTTGCGACCAATGCTGCTGCAGGACTTATAATGAAGGCGATGGTTTTGAGCAAGGGACCTTCCAAATGAGCTAGTAGCTCTTGGTTTTTTATCTTCAGTGCTTTTCCGCAAGTCATATATTCTGCCACGTATTTCAAGAGGTCGCGGGGATTCTCCTGCAGGCGTCCGCGGAGCTCGTTGAGCATGACGTAGTTAGAAAAGGTGTAGTTGAGGCATTTCTGTTCGTCAAAGTGGCGTCTCGTCAGACTATCCTGGTCGTTGTGGTGATAGATCCTCAGTGTGTCTTTGATATACCTTGCTTTATACTTGTGGGCTACTCTATTCCAGAGGACGGATTCCAATACGAGGGAAACTTTGTCGTAAAGCCATTTGCCGTCATCACAAAAGACATGGGCCTCGGAAAAGGCTTCGGCTCTTCGGGAGATGATGTTCTCACTAGGGTGCCGTTGGCTCCATTCCATCGTGATGTAGTCTGTATCTAGATATTCTCCCTTCCAACCATGATAACAAATGTTTTTTCCTGTTTCATCCACCGTTTGGCCACAGACCATCCCGATATCTTTACGATTCTCTTGTTCTATTTTGTTCCATGTATCGGAGAATACTTCGATGGCATTGTCTGTCAGTTCGTCGTCATCATCGATATCAACCACATAGGGTGTCTTGATCCATTGGTCTCCTGTTCTGACAGCCCAGTGTTTACCACGGTGCTGGAGTTTGTGATATTCTATTTGTATCTGATTCTCTGCAATGAGTTCTTCTACAACAACCTTTACCTCTTCTGTCGTACTGTCATCAATAATCAGCCATATAAAGTCTTTCCGTGTTTGCCGCCTCAACGATTCATACAGCCGCTTGAGTTCCATCGGCCTGTTACAAGCACATGTGAAGACGGTGATGGGCATAAAAGTTTAAGCGCAGCTTCGCTGCTGTTTAAGCGTCGCGTTGCGACTGTTTAAGCGCCCTTCGGGCTGTTTAAAGGAAGAAACACGAAATACGAAATACGAAGGACGAATAACGAAGAACCTTGACTATGAGGGGTGACAAAGACAGGTTCTGGTCGCGTGACACATCACATCCTACAAACACCGGATTACCTCTTGTCAGAATCCCCAACAATCTTTTTCTTTAGTTCTTCTAAGTCAACATTATATTTATTCGCTGCAAGAAAAGTTAGAACATCTTGGAGTTTGGCCACTTCTGGTGACCGACGCAATGTCTTGCACAGCTTAAGTATCCTTGGGTCTTTCTGAGTGGATATATTGTCTTTTGTTAGCTCTATCAACTTATCAAGATCTGTTGGTAATTCAAAGTCCTCCATCTTCATACCTATAGATTCTACATTGTCCTTGATGAAGGTCTCCATGGCTTTGTGCTCCTTTCCTACTTTAATGACATATTGATGCTTGTCTTTATGCTTTAAAAATGTCAGGTTTTCTGTCTTGCCTATCTCTTCAAAACTCTCTATATAAGAAATCTTCCTTTTGTCATTGTCTATAATACCAACAGCGAATGCATCTTTGTATTTCCCCTTCTCCATTTCCTTAGCCACCTCATTGCAGCTATATTTGTGATTTACCTTGGCGTCCAGCAAAGAACTAACGAGTGTCGTATCAATGAAACACTCTGGCATAATCTCATTGAACTTCATCTCCCAATCTTTCTATATTAAAGAATGCGTCAACACCATCCTCAAACATATCCTGTACATCTACCTCAGTAGCAGTTTCTACAATCGACCCATTCTCAGAGGCTTGAATATAGAACAATCCAAAATCATACTGATCTCTTTCCAACAGAATGTCCAGAATATACGGACTGTGTGTTGAGATAAAGAGAGTGTTGCCTCGTTGCTGCTTAATCTGGTTAAGAAGCATCTTCATCAATATCTGCTGTGTCGGGGGAAACAGGTTCTCTTCCGGTTCTTCTAAGAAAACTTCGCTATGATGGATTCTCGATAGATTAAGGAATCTTCTCGTCAACCATTGAGTCATTTCCGGATTAGGTATGAATTCCTTCTCCAGACCTGTTTCCTGATTGATAGTCCCATATTTTGGATTCTTTATGATAGCTTTTCCTATGTTCTTATCATAGTATTCTACTAGTGAGTTGACCAGTTTTTCTATTTCTGACTTGTGCTTCACCGAGTTGTCTTCCCGTTCCCGATACTTCTTGCTGTTGATATTGAATAAATGCACATATAATGGAATTAGTGATTGCAGGCCACTTGACACATTCGCAAAAGGAAGGAATCGACCATCTTTCATCTTGACAAAGTCTGTATCGCTGCCTTCATCGTAATGGTATGCCACGTTAAGATTAAGAACTGCCAGATCATTACCGATAGATTTTCTTGCATCCGACCAGTCAGCCATGAAGTCTTGGATATTATCAGCAACTGACTTTACCTCAAACCAGTTAGGAATGACAGCAACTAAATTTCTTTCCGCAGGTATATAACTTACCTTTGGGCGTTGGTAGTCCCATCTTTTCTCTTTCCACTCATGCGAAAAACCATGTTTGTTGTCATAAGAGAATTTCATGAAATCCGATTCATAACCGATATAAATACCCTCATGTATATATCCATTCAGGCGGTGGAAATCCATCAACTCTTTTATAAACGCCCCCTTTTTTTCAAAGCGACGTGCGTTCTGATCTATGGCTATACGTTTCTCAACCCATGTACAAAAGCAAGACACTTTCAGTACACAACTTTTACCAATGCTTTGCTCACCAATGATGACGTTAACATTCCTTAGAGAAATATCAGCCTTTGCTATGGGGCCAAGGTCACGTATTATTATTCTTTTCATTATAATATGTTTTTTATAACTATAGGCGTGCTAGGGGGCAGGGGATAGGGAAGGGAGGGATGAAAACGAAAAACGAAGGACGAAGGACGAAAAACGTTGGTAAGGGTTTAAGCGCTGCTTTCCATCAGCCGCACACATCTTCAAAGCGTTACAATTTGTAACGGTTTCGTTCCCCTCTTTTTTTAAACGGTTCTTAAGGACACGCCAATATGTTTGGGTTTTCTTCAGTCCAGACAGTTCTTACTTCTTGTCCGTTAAAGTTTTTTATTTCATTACCGATCCTATTTGCTTTTTGCATAATACGTCTCGCAACTATGGCATGTCACCTGACCAGCCATGCCCCAAATCCCAATGCTCATCGTACACGAATTCGAAATAGGGGAGGGAGAACTCTTGTTCTATCAGGGCTGCCAGCTTTTCTTGGATGGGTTCGGCCCACTGTCCAACAAGGACAATGAATTTATTGATGTTCCATGCCACACGACCACGGGGGACTTGCGTGTAGTCGCCTGTGAACTTCGTCTTTTCCCGTTTCGCTTGTGCGCGGAAGTATTCCTTGGCCCATATCTGGCGGTGAAGATGGGGATAGTTGATAAAGGGCAGTCCTTTCTCTGCCGCTTCTTCTACTTTCTTTGGTGTCAGTTCTTCTTTACAGACGCCGAATAAAGTGTTGTCTGCCATATCATACCAGAAAATACCTACACATGGCATTTGTTCATCAAATGCTTTCATGTCTTCCATCTGTGCTTTGTGCTCTTTATCAGAAAGTTCTGTCATGATTCTGCCGGCTTTTGTTTGGGAAGTGCTATTTTGGTGTGGGACATTCCTTAATTTCCCCTCAAGTGGCGTAAGTGCCTGACCCAATGGTTATTATAAATTTCGTAAGTGCTGAAATTGCCAAAATATGACATTTTCGTGGGCAAAGGTACGAATAAGCGAGCAAAATCGCAAATAAAACTTGTTTTAATTTGCTTTTTCGAGCGGAAGTACCTTATTTAAAGGTACGAATTTTTAACGATAACGATGACGATGACGATGACTTTTTTCTTCGAAAACTCGAAAACACAATGATTTTTAGACAGAAGAACATAAGAAATAGAAGAATTCTAACGTTTTGAGCCCCTTGATAAGGGGCGGCTCTAAAGCAGGGATTTGTTTAATGGAACACAAAGACACGGAGATTTTAACGATGACCATGACGATAACGATGACTTTCTGTCCACGAATGTACACTAATGATACACTAATATATTACTCTCACAGAAAGCACAGATGAACACAGAAATCTTTTATATGAAACATCTGTGCCGTTGGCACTTCTGTGTTCCTTCCATTCCTATCACAGCTGAGAGCAAGCTCTCACTGCTGATAGCCATATAAGGAACAGCCCTTAGGGCTTGCTTCATATAAAAGATAAATTAGCAGCGAGAATTTGGCAAGACGGAAAATAAAACGATTCCATTTCGTTCTTTAATTCAAAAAGTAAGGTCTCCTTATTAGTGGGCCAGGATTTTATCGTAAACCGAAGGGAGGTAAAGACATGAAATTTTGACGATGACCATGACGATAACGATGACTTTCTGTCCACGAATATACACACATAACCACGAATTTGAGAAGACAACAAGAAATACCTCTTTTCTGTAAAGCATCCGTGCTTTACATGGCTGTGTCAAAAACAATTCATCGGCATCCTGCAAGCAAGCTTGCGTCTGCTGATGAACTCCTTTCGACAGCCCCTTGGGCTATTCTTTACAGAAAAGCGGAAACAAGGGAAAACCTTTGTGTCAACGATAACGATATCGTTAACGATAGCCTTAGACTTAATGTGTTCTTCGCATTCAGTGGATAGGATACAAAAATCCCTGTAGTGCTTCAATGTGTAGTGGTTGATGCATTACAGGGGAAAATCTAGAGAATTTGTCCTGCCCATAGTTCTTTTAGGAAGTAATGGGCGGGTATAATTTCTACTCCGTTCAGTTTTCTTTTGTATTTGTCCAATGATACACAAATTAAGCGGGCCTTGGGATAATCTTCACTAAAGGCTTTGAGTCCGCGTGTGTGGCGTGACTTTACTTCTACGGATGATTTTATTTCGATGGCAATACGGCCTTGGCCGATGACGGCATCAACCTCATAGCCACTTGCTGTACGCCAATAGGTAAGATGTTCTTCGGCGTGATGATAACCCAGATATGCTATCAGTTCCTGAATAATGAAATGTTCAAAAGCGTGACCGAAATCTTCGGTTCCTGGTTCCATCTCTCTGCGGTGCATGAGATAGTTGGCCACACCCACATCGAAGAGGTAGAACTTCGGAGCAGCAATAGCCCTTCTTTTTTGTGTGGCAGTGAATCCCGGAATAAGATACCCTACGAGCGTATCCTCAAGAATGCTGAAGTAGTCTTTTACCGTACGGTAGTCAATTCCACAGTCTTGCGCGATGTTCTTATAAACAATTTGTTCGCCGCTGCACTGTGCAGCCACTTCCAGAAAGTGTGAAAAAGATTTCAGGTTGCGAGCTAGCGCCTCTTCTTTGATTTCCTCGTTGAGATAAACACCGATATATCCTCGTAAACGCTCCCATGGGTTTTTCACCATATAATGGCGCGGAATCATACCATTATTGACAGCGCGGTTCAGGTCGAAGTCGGGGATTTCCGCACTGACCAGGGGAAACATCTGCTCTCTCGTAGCACGGCCTCCCAACAGATTTGTCCCCAGCCTTTTCAGTTTTCTGGCACTTGACCCACTTAGAATGAACCGGATATTCTTCCGTTGAATGAGTGAGTGTACTTCGTCAAGCAGTTCGGGAAGTTTCTGTATTTCATCAATGATCACCGTGTCATGCTCCCCGAATTCTTCAAGTTCTTCTGAAAGCAGTTCAGGGTGGCGTAGCAGTCTTGCAAACTCTGACGGATGCAGCAGGTCGTAGATTCTGCAATTAGGGAATGTGGCTTGCAACCAAGTACTTTTACCAACCTGACGAGCGCCCCATAAAAAGGCACTATCGTTATATTCACTGCTTATTTCTATAATTCTCTTGTACATAATAATGTTGTTTAATCATGATAAAACTACATTACGATGTTGCAAAAGTACATTTTTATTCTAAATCATCCAAATGTTTTTCTATTTTTTTGAAAAGAAATCTATTTGATAGTGACCTGAAGGACTAGAAATCAGACAAAGGATTTATAACGATGACGATGACGATAACGATGACGATAACGATAACGATGACGATAACGATGACGATGACTTTTAACGGAACACGAAGATTTTGACGATGACGATAACGATAACGATGACTTACTGTCCACGGAAGACACAGAAGACACGGAGATTTTGACGATGACGAAAACGATGACGATGACTTTTTATATGAAACATCTGTGCCATGGGCACTTCTGTGTTCCTTACAAGTTCATCACAGCTGAGAGCAAGCTCTCACTGCTGATAGCCATATAAGGAACAGCCCTCAGGGCTTGCTTCATATAAAAGAAAAAATAGCAGCGAGAATTTAGGAAGACGGAAGAAGTTGGTAAAGGTTTAAGCGCTTCGCTGTTTAAGTGCCTCGGCTGTTTAAGCGCTGCTTCGCAGCTGGTTAATGGTAAGGGTTTAAGCGTCGCGATGCGACTGTTTAAGCACCCTTCGGGCTGTTTAAGCGCTTCGCTGGTTAAATGACAAATCCTGTAATTTCCTCTGTAAAGAAATGGTCGAACATTCATGTTGAGGCTAAATCGGTAGTTTTTAATCGTCAGCAAGAAGAACAAAAAGGCGATGGAATGGGCAATTTTAGATGAAACCTACCGATTTTCAACTCACTCCATAATTCGCCTTGTTGGGGATTTTTTTAAGAAAACTTGTCGAACTTGAATTAATGGAATTACTTTTTTTGCCAATTTTCGCGAGTGATTAGGGCCTAATTACTGAGGAAAAATGAAAGATTTGGGGAGTGATTAGGGCCTAATTACCTATTTATATAATAAGGGTTTAAGCGTCGCGTTGCGACTGTTTAAGCGCCCTGCGGGCTGTTTAATCGCTGCTTCGCAGCTGGTTAAAGGAGCCTCACCCTAGCCCTCCCCTGAAGGGAAGGGGATTTAACGGAACACGAAGACACAAAGACACAAAGTTTTTACTGTCCACGAATGATACACTAATGATACACGAAGTTTATTCTCCCACGAAAAGCACAGAAGACACGGAAATCTTTTATATGAAACATCTGTGCCATTGGCACCTCTGTGTTCCTTCCATGTCCATCACAGCTGAGAGCAAGCTCTCACTGCTGATAGCCATATAAGGAACAGCCCTTAGGGCTTGCTTCATATAAAAGAAAAATTAGCAGCGAAAATTTGGCAATATGGAAAAGAAAACGTTTCCATTTCGTTCTTTAATTCAAAATCCCACCAACTATATTATATTTATTATACCAAAAGTGGAGGAACTTGTCTTCCACAGAAAACGCAGATGAACACAGATATTGTACGAGCCTTTGGCTCGTTGATTGAAGACGTGGCGGGAAATGTTGTTGCACAACGTTTCCGTCGTTTGCAGATGAATGCCACTTGAAAGTAAACTTTCAGATGTCACTACTCTACAAATGACATACAGATGCAGTCCGCTGCATCTCACCACATCTTTAATCTATGAATGAAATTTCGGATATATCTTTTTTATTATGGTCATGAATTTCGGGCATTGCTCATTAAATATTTGGAGGGATTCTTTAAATAAAGAATACGTTAGTGGCAGCTTACTGACACTTGAAAGTTTACTTTCAGATGGCAGTATTCTGATACTAACATCCAGGGTGCAGTCCTGCACCCTTCCAGATATTTAATCCATTCGTGATTATTATGACTTACGTTCATGAATCTCGGCTGCATTCGGCATAATTCAAGCAAGCTTGATTCTGCTCTCGTTTGCACGAGATTTCGTGCATATTAGTGGATAAAAGAGTTTCCGTGAGTTTTGTGAGTTTTGTGGGAGAGTAAAAATGAGGTGGAGGATATTCTGTCGCAGCTTCCAAGCTCCCTCCCTATGCAGGGGGGCTTAATTTGTAGTAGGCGTAGCCAATGACTTCGTGGAGGAGGGACTGCCAGGAACGCATGATGGTGAGATTGGGGAACCAACGGTTCTTCTGATGGGGGTCACGGACGATGCAGTCGGTGGCGTAGGGATCACAGATGATGCCTTCTTCCTGGAATGTCATGAGGGCACGAGGGAGGTGGATAGCGGAGGTGATCAGTAACCCCTCCCTAGCCCTTCCCGAAGGAGAGGAGGATTTTTTTAGGAGAGCTTTGATAGTTGAGGCATTTTCTCTTGTTGTCTTGGCGGTGTTTTCCAGGATGAGGGCGGAATCGGGGATGCCTAGGCGGGTGATGTAGGCTCGCATGGCGGCAGGGTTGCCTTGGGTTTCATCAGGATTGTCGGTCTGACGGTTGCTGGAATCGGAGGCGATGATGAGTTTGCGGATCTTACCCTTGTGGTAAAGTTGGATGCCTTCTAACAGGCGATCTATAGTATAACTGAACTCTGGACGGTTTCTGTCTGGGTCCCATTCACCATAACCGCCGAGAACTATACCGTAATCGTAAGTCTTGCCGGCAGGAATCAGATTGGAATATTCGCCACACCATACTTTCTCCGCCTGTTCGTAGATAGGACGGATGGAGAAAAAGAGGGTGAACACGACGGCTGCCGTGATCAGTGCTATCCTGGTCTTGCGCCTGCGGCGGCAGATATAGGCGACCGCCAGCAGGACCAAGATGTAGCAGATGGGGGATGTTATGAGTGTGGACATTGGTAAAGGGTTAAGCGCTTCGCTGGTTAAGCGTCGCGATGCGACTGTTTAAGCGCTGCTTCGCAGCTGGTTAAAGGGGCCTCACCCCAAGCCCTCCCCTGAAGGGAAGGGAGTGACTATGAAGTTGACGATGACCATGACTATGACTATGACCTTATAAAGGGTTAAGCGTCGCGTTGCGACTGTTTAAGCGTCCTTCGGACTGTTTAAAGGAGCCTCTCCCCTGACCCCTCCCCTGAAGGGAAGGGGGTGACTATGACAATGACTATGACGATGACAATGACAGGGGGCTTTATTTATAAAAGTCGGCGTACCATTCGGCGAAACGGCGGAGGCCTTCACGGAGTGGGGTGGAGGGACGGAAACCGAAATCGCGTTCGAGGGGTGTGGTGTCGGCATAGGTGACGGGAACATCACCAGGCTGCATGGGTACCAGTTCTTTGTGGGCTTCGAAGTCGTAATCGGCGGGGAGAACTCCAGCACGGACCAACTCTTCCTGAAGGATCGTGACGAAGTCGAGCAGGTTCTCCGGGGAACTATTACCTATATTATATACCTTATAGGGAGGAATGGGCAGACCGTCCTCACCCGTCTGTTTCTCAGGAGCATGCTGCATGACCCGCTGGATGCCCTCCACAATGTCATCGACATAAGTGAAGTCGCGCTTACAGTTGCCATAGTTGAAAATCTGAATGGTCTTGCCCTCACGGAGTTTGTTGGTGAATCCGAAATAAGCCATGTCGGGGCGTCCGGCAGGACCATAGACCGTGAAGAAGCGGAGTCCCGTAGAGGGGATGTTGTAGAGTTTGGAGTAGGCATGCGCCAGCAGTTCGTTACTCTTCTTCGTGGCCGCATATAGGCTCACTGGGTTATCCACCTTATCGTCCGTAGAATACGGTACTTTCTTATTGGAGCCATAAACGGAACTGGAAGAAGCGTAAACAAGGTGCTCTACGCCAACGCCAACGTTAACGTTAACCTTAACTTTGGCTGATCCTTCTTTATCGTTATCGTTAGGGTTAGCGTTATCATTGGCATGGCGGCAGGCTTCGAGGATATTATAGAAACCGATGAGGTTGGACTCGATGTAAGCGTCGGGATTGGTGATACTATAGCGCACGCCAGCCTGGGCAGCCAGATTCACGACAATATGCGGTTGATATTCAGCGAAGACTCGGTCGATGAGGGCGCGGTCGGCTATGTTGCCGCGGATGAAAGTGAAAGAAGAGGGACCCTCTAATTGCTTTACCCTTCGGCCAGCGACCGTTGGTTCCCCCTTAAGAGGGGGACTTACAACTGTACTCTGAACATCCCCCCTTCTAAGGGGGGCTTGGAGGGTCTCCTCAATTTCCTTTAGACGGAATTTTTTGAGGTTTACGTCGTAGTAGTCGTTCATGTTGTCGATACCTACGATGGTGCAGTTCGTCGTGTTCTGAAGGAGTCTCTTTACCAGATAAGAACCGATAAAGCCGGCGGCTCCTGTCACTAATATACGCTTTCCGTTTAATTCTATATTATCCATATTTATCCAAATTTCTCAATTGCTTCATGATAAGTATCCAAACTTCCGATGTCGAATCTGCCTCCATTCATTTTCCAGGCATACATCTCGGTATGATCTACCAGATAATGGGCCAGGTTTCCGGGCGCATCCTTTCCGCAGCCGTTTTCGATGGCATGCAGGATGAGGTCGAGATCTTTTTCGTGGTAGAAGTAGAAAGGCGGCACGGCCCAATGACTCTTGGGTTGTTGCGGTTTCTCTTCCATGTTGAGGACACGCTGCTGTTCATCAAGTACCACTACACCCGTGCGCTGCAACTTCTCGATGGAAGGTTGTTCGTGACACATGATACAACTGGCGTTTTTCTCCTTTGCAAAGTTGATGAAGTCGCGGAAAGAGAAAAAGAGGAGGTTGTCGGCGGCTAAGACAAGGAGAGACCCACCCAAACCCTCCCTGCATAGGGAGGGCTTATGAAGACCCTCTAAACATTCCTCGCTACGCTTGTCCCCCTTAGAAGGGAGTGACGATGACGATGACAATGACGATGACAATGACGATGACAATGACTTTGACGATGACGATGACGATGACAGGGGGGAGTTGGAGGGGGTCTCTTTGATTGCCAACAATAAATCGCAGACGGCGCCTAGGCGCGTCTCGTTGGTTTCCGTACCGTCATCGATGATGCGGAGGGGTTTGGTGTAGTGTTGTTTGGCGGCCCATTTCTCGAATATGGGTGCGAACTTATGGTTGGTGACAATGATATGTTCGGTGATTTCCGGAATGGTATCGATGTCATCGAGGATACGGCCCAGAATGGTGTTCTGACCAATCTGGAGCAGAGGCTTTGGGAAGTTCTTCGTAAGTTCGCCTAAGCGTGTGGCGTAGCCTGCGGCAAGAATAACACTTTTCATGATTATTAGGAGACCCTCTCAATCCCCCTTAGAAGGGGGACTTTATGCTTATGGGTCATGGTTGTTTTTTAAGAAACTATTTCTATTACTATTTTTGGTAAACTGTAAGTCCCCCTTCTAAGGGGGATTTAGAGGGTCTCCACGAACCGTGCTCCATTATCGGGCTGTACCCAGTGGATCTCGAAGGTTTGGTCGTATTCTGGGAACTGCGCAAGATAGCGGCTGGTGAGTTCGCGGGCGATGTTCTCTTTCTCGGCAGGATCGACAAGAGCGATGCAGGCTCCTTTGAATCCGGCCCCGCTGAAACGTCCGCCATAGACTCCGGGGAGGGTGCGCATGATTTCATAGATAGCGATGAGTTCAGGACTGCCACACTCATAGTTGTGGATACTGGACTCACAACTGTCGAAACAGAGTTTACCGAAGAGTTTGAGATTGCCTGTTTCCCAAGCCGTGACGCCCTGACGAACGCGTCGGTATTCAGAATAGAAATGTTCAGCACGACGGGCAAAACGCTGCGGCATGGCAATGCGCGTCTTCTCGTAGGTGGCTTTGGGAATGTCGCGGAGGAAAGTCTTGTCGAAAGGTTTCAGCGGCTGGTCGGTATAGGCCAGCATATTCCAAGCAGCTGTCTTACACTCATAGACGCGGAGGTTATAGTCGCTGTTGACCAACGAGCGGGTGAGCCCGCTGAAGAAGATGCCAATCTCGAAGGACGGCATCTTGGGATTGCGGCGAATGATGCGATAGTCGTTGGAGTCGCAATCGAGAAACAGCAGTCCGTCTTTCTGTCCGAGGGCGATGCAAGCCTGGTCCAGGATACCGTTGTTGAGGCCGATGTACTCACGTTCTGCCTCCGAGGCAATCTTGATGACCTCCATGGGGCGGAGAGAAATCTTGTTGGCCTTGGCGAAAGCCATGACATAGGCAATGAGGACTGCTGCCGAACTGGATAGTCCGCCGACAGGAAGGGAGCCTTGTATGACGCCTTCAATACCGTGGGACAGTTCGAAACGTTTGCGCAGCGCATATTTTGCACCGCGGGCATAGTCGCCCCAGTTATGTTCACGTACCTGCGTAGGACGAGAGATGTCAAACTCGATGTTGCCCTCGAAAGAGAGGGATTTCAATTTGACAACCCCGTCTTCACGGACGTTGAACCAAAGGTCCACGCCCTTGTTGATGGCGAAGCCAGTCACCAAACCGTGCTGGTGGTCAACATGGGCACCGAGAGGACAGACACGGTAGGGGGAGTAAATATGATGGGTGAAAGACCCATCAACCGGAGACCCACCCCAGCCCTCCCTGTTTAGGGAGGGAGTTATTACTTCATTATTGTTTTTGCTCATATTTTCGTGATTGTTTTTAGGATTTTTCTTTGCCGTGAAATGGCGAAATAAATGACGGCGCTATTTATACTCCCTCCCTTCGGGAGGGGCAGGGGTGGGTTAATCTCTACGAAACAGATCGCGGGTGTAGACCTTTTCCTCTACATCGTCGAGGACGGGGTCGTAACGGTTGGCGATAATGGCATGAGACTGGGCCTTGAACTGTGTGAGGTCGTTGACGACACGGCTGCCAAAGAATGTGGTGCCATCGGGGAGTGTGGGCTCGTAGATGATGACCGTAGCTCCCTTTGCCTTGATGCGTTTCATGACTCCCTGAATGCTGCTCTGACGGAAATTGTCGGAGTTGGCCTTCATCGTCAGACGGTAGATGCCGATGATAGGAGACCCACCCCCGCCCTCCCGAAGGGAGGGAGTTACGTTTGGTTCCATAACAGGTGCATACTGGTTGTTGGCACTGTAAGCGTAGTAGCCGGCTTTCTTGAGTACCTGGTCGGCGATGAAGTCCTTTCGGGTGCGGTTGGACTCCACGATGGCGGTCATCATATTCTGCGGTACATTCTGGTAGTTGGCCAAGAGCTGTTTGGTGTCCTTAGGCAGACAGTAGCCGCCGTAGCCGAAAGAGGGATTATTATAATGGGTACCGATACGCGGGTCGAGTCCGATACCCTGAATGATGGCCTTGGAATCAAGACCCTTTACTTCGGCATAGGTGTCGAGTTCGTTGAAATAACTGACGCGCAGCGCGAGGTAGGTATTAGCAAAGAGTTTCACGGCCTCCGCTTCCTTCATGCCCATGAAAAGGCAGGGGATACCTTTTGGAGACCCACCAACAGGAGACCCACCCCAACCCTCCCTGTTTAGGGAGGGAGTTTTGTTATCGTTAGGGGTTTCATTTCCTATGGCTCCTTCTACCAGGAGGGAGGCGAAGGTGTGCGCGTATTCTTCGGCCTTGGGATTGCCAAAAGCTTGGATAGCGGCGTTCTCCTCAGAAAATTCCTGGTTGTCGATGATCTTGGGATAGCCCACGATGATGCGGCTGGGATAGAGATTGTCGTAAAGTGCCTTACTTTCACGGAGGAACTCAGGAGAGAAGAGCAGGTTGAATTTCTTGTCACGGAGTTCGGGCGTGCTGGCAAACTTCAGCGCATAACGCACGTAGAGTGTGCGGCAGTAGCCCACGGGGATGGTACTCTTGATGACCATGACGGCATCGGGATTGACAGAAAGGACCAGGTTGATGACATCCTCAATGAGATGCGTGTCGAAGAAATTCTTTACCGGGTCATAGTTCGTGGGTACGGCGATGACAACGAAATCGGCATCACGGTAAGCCGCAGCTCCGTCGAGAGTGGCAAAGAGAGACCCACCCCAACTCGGAGACCCACCCCGACCCTCCCTTAAGAGGGAGGGAGATTTATCAGGAGCCTCCCCTACTAAGGGGAGGATGGAGGGGTCTCCCAAATATTTCTCTATATAGTCGTCTTGAATGGGCGACTTACGATGATTGATCATCTCCACTTTCTGTGGGATGACATCCACGGCGGTAACGTCGTTGTGCTGAGCCAGTAATGTGGCGATAGACAGGCCTACGTAGCCTGTTCCTGCAACTGCGATTTTCATAAAAAATAAAAAAGAGACCCACCCCTCCCTCCCTGCATAGGGAGGGCTCACTGAAATACAAGGGTTAGCGGGTCATATTAATTAGTTCTATGATTTTATTTACTGTTTTTTCTGTGTCAAAGAGTGCCTCTTTGTTTGTGATACGGAAGACACGATACCCCATTTTTGTTAACCAATCTTGCCGGATCTTGTCATCCTCTTGCTGATGTGGTTCGGAATGATAACCACCATCAACCTCTATCACTAGCTTATTCTTTCTACAATAGAAATCTACGATGTAATCACCGATAATATATTGTCTGATGAATCTCACACCCAAAGCATTATCGGAAAGTGCATTCCAAAGAGCTGTTTCACCTTCAGTCATATTTTTCCTGTTTTCACGGGCATATTCTTTTAATATCCCATATCGGTCAGGAGAAGCAACTTTCCAAGAGGGAGACACACCTGTTTGCTTTTTTGCCATATCAGCGTAATAGAGAACCCTCCCTATGCAGGGAGGGACGGGGTGGGTCTCCTATTTCACCACACTCGTAATGGGACTGCGAGTACCTTTGAGGTTGGTGAGGAAGGCCTTGGCGGAGCCGAATCTCAGGAACATGTCAAGACGGATGGGGATGTGATTGGCATCGTCAGTGACATAGAAACGGACAATCTCGCGGTATTTGGCATCATCGTTGTCGTACTCCATATAAGAAAGTTCGAGGCAGCGATATTTAACGCCGTTGTCGGCCTTGATAGTACTCTTGCCACGATAGCGGAGCTGGGCCTTTTCGACGCTGTTGCCATCAGCAATGGGGAACTTCACCACATGACCCTTTTTCCATCCTACAGGATCGAAGCTGCGGGCACGGAGGAAGATGTTCATCATGTCGTAAACACACTCGTTCATATTGCGGGTGTACCATTCATGCTTTCCCTCGTGGTTCTGACGGTGCTGGCGGAGTTGTGTCTGTCCGTTGGGATAGGTGTACCACACCTCATCAACCGTATATCGACTTCCCTCGCGGGCACCCTTACGGAAATAGAGGGGTTCCAGTTTGTCAGAGGAGTAGCAGAGGAGTGTATCGCGGAGCACAAACATCTGGTCCACGTTCTTATTGCCACGAGTGGTCAGGGAAGCGCGGAAGGCATCCTCGCCCTTGTATTTACTTTTCACGGTGTACATAGAGGCCGTGCCAGCCTTTACCCACACGAATTTCCAGTTATAATAAAGGTTGTAGCTGAGGAACTCCCCACCGTTGAAGGCCGTGTTGCGGAAAGTGCACTGGGCCTGTGCCTTTACAGGTAAGAGGATGAAAAGGCATAGAGGCAAGAAGGTCTTCAGAACTTCTTTTAAAGGTGTTTTCTTATGATACATGATGATATTCATTGATACGGTATTTATTACTATGTTTATGACGTGAACGTACTGTTAAAGTTTAACTCCCGTGACGCCCTGAATATATTCAATGCCTTTTTCACGAGCCCGTTCGGCATTACGGTTTTTGATAGTAGCCTTCTTCTTCTGGTCCTTCTGTTTTATCAGTGCACGTGGTTTCTGATTGAGCAGAAGTGTACTCTTGGGGTTCCAGGAGAGCGTGACGTCCCATTTCTCCTTACACTCTATCTCACGCGGATAATAATAAACCTCCTCAGGCTGCAGGTCTTCATCATAATTGCCTGTATCCCACTGGCCGTTGTTGTTATCATCCACAAACATTCTGAGATAGTAAGTGCCGGGTTTGATATAGAAGAACTGTGCCGTTCCATCATCGGTAGTGACTGTCTTCACGGGTTTGTCGCTCTTGTCGAGCAAATAAGCCACGACATGACGGCCTGCCATGCCTTCGAAGGTGAAGAGCAACGAACTGAAGGCATCGAGCGACTTCACCTTGAATCCGTGTTTGTATTTGCCAGATACCAGTCCGTAGATGTCGCAGAAAGCGGCAGAATCTACCTCCAGACTGTATTCCACCTCAGGTCGCCATTCGCCCAGCAGTTCGTAGGAACGCGCTATGTTCGGCCGTTCCCTAAACTCATAAGGTGCTTCGTACCACAGGGTGTCAATCTTTGAGAACAGATGGATTTTGGAGGTATCGACTACGGACAGAGGCGTTGTAAAATCTACGTAGATGTTCTGGTCGGGTGCCATTTCAGAAGGCGCGTTCCACTTCACTTCCAGTGGTTTGGCAGGCATGACAGAATCGACGGGTTCTCCTCTTTTGGCCGCCTTTTCCTGTTTTTTCTTCCATTCCTTCAGCTCGCTCTCCAGTCTTTTCATGCGTTTGGCATAAGGATCTTTGGAAAGGACCTCAAGTGTATCGGTCTGGTACTGGAGTACACCGAGAGAATCTGTAGCATAATAGCTCATCTCCATGGACAGTGTGTCCTGATCGACCAAAGCCGTATCGCGAAGCCAATAGAAGATGGTGTCTTTCTTTTGGGTGGGCTCGATGACAAAAGCATCCTTTTCATCGAAGTTCAGACCTTTGATGACGGGCAATGAGTCATGTCCATAACTGAAATAGACATCAAAGCGATTGGCCTGTTTCCGTTCCGCTTTCAGGAAGAAGCGGTCGGTCATCACCTCCGAGAAAGCCCGCAGCATGATATCGTCGGGTAGGAAGTGCGTATAGTTAACCTGTGTGATGCTTCGGATATGCAGGGAGTCTGCCCAAATAGTATCCTGGCGGACATCCGGTTTAAAGGAAGGCACGATGATGTCGTGATTAAAGGCAATCTTCTCACTCTTTTGCGAGAACGCATAGTTGTTGTCCATATCCTGCAAGGCAAAAGCGTGATAAGAGCCTGGAGCAACACCCTTGATGACGAAATGGCCGCGACTGTCCGTGCGGGAGACACGAAGGAAAGGAGAGTTGCGGAATAGAGAGCCGCTCAGGGAGGGAATAGAATCTTTTTCATTTTGTAAGTCCTCCCCGGGTAGACTAGATTCTTCTGCAGGATGCAAGCCTACCAAAATGCCTTTGACGGGTTCCAGGTTCTCGGCTTCGAGAACGGTACCGGAGACTTCAAGGGTATCAATATGATTGCCTGTGGAGAAAGAATAGGTGAAGTTGCCCAAAGGATTACCCTCATTATTATCGGTGATAGCATCAGAGAAGTCGATGGTATAGGTGGTGTTGGGCTTCAGCGAGTCCTTCAGCTCTATCAAAATGCGTTTGCCTGCTCCCCTGATTTCCGCCTGTTCTATCTGAGGTGGTGAGACCACGACATTCTCGGTGGCATTTTCAATCTTGATGAATTCATTGAACCGAATAGTAATCTTACGGGAATCCACATTGATTTCTTTGTCCTCAGGTATGGCTCCAATGACTTGGGGGGGCGTCTCATCAAACCAACCGCCGTCGGGGTTACCCATTCTGGCACAAGAAGAGACAACGTTAACGATGACGATAACGAAGACTAAAACGAGCCATAGACAAGAGGTGCGGATCTTCATGGTTTAATTCATTTTCAATAACTGTTCAATATATTCACGGGAATTGCTGAGACGCGGCACCTTATGCTGTCCGCCCAGTTTGCCCTTGATCTTGAACCAATCGTTGAAAAGGTCGTGACGGGCTTTGATAATCTCCAGTTGTTGGAGCGTAATATCCTTAAAGCGCTTGGCCTCATAATCAGAATTAATCTCCTGAAGCTTCTGGTCGAGGAGGGTGGTAAACAGCTGGAGGTCAGCGGGTTCACGTGAGAACTCAATAACCCACTGATGGCGGCATTTGGCATTTCCGTCCATAAAGACGGGTGCTGCCGTATATTCTAGAACTTCAGCATCCGTTTGCTGGCAGGCATACTGTAATCCTTTCTCCGCATTGTCAACAATGAGTTCCTCACCAAAAGCATTGATGAAATGCTTCGTTCGGCCCGAGATGATAAACTTATAAGGATTCTTCGACGTGAACTTCACCGTGTCGCCAATCATATAACGCCACAGACCACAAGACGTGGAGATAAGCATGGCGTAGTTCTTGCCTATTTCGACACCTTCGAGCGGTACGATATTCGTATTCGGTGAATCAGGTTTGGAAGTGGATTCGTTAAAAGAGTCCATGGGAATGAACTCATAGAAAATATCGTAGTCGAGCATGAGCAGCAGGGAAGGGTCGTTGGGGTCGTCCTGCAGACCGAAGAAACCTTCAGAGGCATTGTAAGTCTCCATGTAGTGCATGTTAGGAGAGGTGATAAGTTCCTCGTATTGTTTGCGGTAAGGCGTGAAGGCCACACCCCCGTGGAAGAACACCTCCAGATTCGGCCACACTTCTTCGAGATGCGTTTTACCTGAAAGTTCCATAACTCTCGTAAGTACACTGAGCATCCACGACGGTACGCCAGAGATGTTGGTCACGTTTTTGTGGAGGCATTCTTGCGCAATGCGTTCACGTTTTATCTCAAAATCAGAAAGCAGAGCCGTCTGTTTCTTGGGAACCCGCAAGTAATTGACCAGCGGGTTGATATTCTCAATGAGGATGGCACTGAGGTCACCCACCAGAGAGTTACGAAGCGTATAGTTGGGAGAATGGCTGCCGCCAAGAATCAGGGCACGGCCGTCGAAGAGACGACTCTTGGGATTGTTGCGCAGATAAATCGCTACAGAATCAGACCCGCCTGCATAATGGATGTTTTTCAGACCCTCGTGAGAAACAGGGATAAACTTTGACTTGTCGTTGGTGGTTCCGCTTGACTTTGCATACCATTTTATCTGTCCAGGCCAGAGCACATCGTGCTCACCATGGCGCATACGGTCGATATATCCCTTGAGTTCCTCATAGCTGTTTACAGGTACATTACGTGCAAAGTCCTCATATCCCTTGATATGAGAAAACATACATTTCCGACCATATTCAGTATCTTGGGCTTCGCTGATCAGTGTCTCCAGCACTTCACGCTGGAGAGTTGGTCCCTCGTTGATATGTCGCTCCAGTTCTTTCTGACGAGGTTGGAAAAAATGGCGTGCAAATCCTGTTAAGCTCATTTGTTTACAGCGTATAATAGCGTACAAAGGTAAGGAGAAAGAAAGAGAAAAGATAAGAAAACACTTATTTTTTATGTTTTCTTATCACTCCTCTTCGGCAAAAGCAGCCGCTTCTGCCGCTGCAATGATGTCCTCGCGGCTTTGCTCCTTGGGTGTGACAGTGATGTCGTCGAGAGAAAGATCGATAGAGGCCTCCTCCTGCTCCCCCTGCTTAGGCGACCCATCTAAAGCCTCCCTGCTTAGAGAAGACTTACCTACTTTGGATTCTCCCCCTAAGCTGGGGGAGTTAGAGGGGGTCTCAGATGTTGAGGGCTCTTCTTCTTCAGGCACGCTGACGGGTTCTTCTTCCATCTTAGTGCGTTCCGTCTTGGCAGCAAAGATAGCATCGATGAACTGCGGTTCTTTGCGCAGGCGTTGGAGTGTCAGTTTGGAAGCCATTTGCTGTGCTTCCTTTTTGGAGTAACCTTCACCCTTCTCACCTTTGATCCCTTCGAGTACAACCTCATAGGCAAACTTTGGCGAACCATTGTCGTCTTTCTCCTGTGAAATCAGACCAAATTCCAGTTTTACTCGGTTTTTCTGTCCCCATTCGATGAGTTTCGACTTGAAATTCACTTCCTTGTAGGCCACCTTGTCGATATTGATCACCTCCTTGAGGATTTTCTTTTCCATAAAGCGCATGCAGGCATCAAAGCCACGGTCGAGATAGATGGCTCCCACGAGCGCCTCGAACGCATTTCCTCCCATGTAAGAATTGTGAGAAGAATTGCGACCATTGCTCAGCACGAGGTCGAGTACACCCATCTCCTTGGCCAAACGTCCCAGCGTTTCACGGCTTACCAGTTTGGAACGCGTATTGGTGAGGAATCCCTCGCGCTTTCCCGGGAAATGACTATAAACAATATGTCCTACGACAGCATCCAATACGGCATCACCGAGGAATTCCAAACGCTCGTTGTTGACGGGCCGTCCTTTCTCCTTCCGTCCGATGCTTTTATGCATCAGCGCCTGCTTATAATATTGGATATTGCGCGGATAGAATCCGATGATCTGGGCTAAAGAAGAATAAAGCTCCTTCTCCTTGCGGAAAGGGAGACGGAGCCATGCTATGATATCTTTTATATTCATTCTCTTGCTTATTAGTAATGAGCAGTTTGAAATGAGTAATTATGATTGCATTTTCTGTTGGCTGTTCTACATAGTTTACATCAGCACAACAGTCATATCATAATTACTCATTTCTCATTACTTATCAAAAAGTTTTTACTTGGAAAACTTTTTGAAGACAACGCAGGCATTATGGCCACCGAAACCAAACGTGTTGCTCAGGGCTGCACGTACCTCGCGCTTCTGGGCCTTGTTGAAGGTGAAGTTGAGGTTGTAGTCGATTTCCTCGTCCTTGTCATCTTCTTCGTGGTTGATGGTAGGCGGCACGATATCGTTCTGTACAGAGAGAACGGTTATCATGGCCTCCACAGCACCTGCAGCACCCAGCAGATGACCCGTCATGCTCTTCGTAGAAGAGATGTTGAGCTTATAGGCAGACTCACCAAACACTTCTTTGATGGCCTTGGCCTCAGAGATATCGCCCACATGCGTGGAAGTGCCATGCACATTGATGTAATCGATATCCTCAGGCTGCAGTCCTGCATCCTCCAAGGCATTCTGCATCACGAGTTTAGCACCCAGACCTTCTGGATGAGAAGCCGTGATGTGATAAGCGTCAGCACTCATACCGGCTCCTACCATCTCTGCATAGATCTTTGCACCGCGAGCCTTGGCGTGCTCCAGTTCTTCGAGAATCAGACAACCGGCACCCTCGGCCATGATGAAACCGTCGCGGCTTGCGCTGAAGGGGCGGCTTGCCTTTTCGGGTTCGTCATTGCGAGTGGAGAGCGCCTTCATGGCATTGAATCCGCCTACACCTACGGCGCAAACAGCAGCCTCGGCACCGCCAGCCACGATAGCGTTGGCCTTACCCAAACGAATCAAGTTGAAGGCATCAGCCAGGGCATTGCTGGAAGAAGCACAGGCAGAAGCCGTGATGTAGTTAGGACCGTGGAAGCCGTACATGATGGAAATCTGTCCGGCAGCGATGTCGGCAATCATCTTCGGGATGAAGAAAGGATTGAACTTTGGCCCGTCTTCCTCGTGAGCCCCGTAGTATTTCACTTCGTCCTCAAACGTCTTGATACCGCCGATACCCACACCATAGACAACACCGATACGGTTTTTGTCTTCGGTTTCCAGATCCATTCCGCAGTCTTCTACGGCCTGTTTGGCAGCAACGATGGCCAGCTGTGTATAGCGGTCCATCTTTCGTGCTTCCTTGCGGTCAATATATTGATTGATATCGAGCCCCTTCACTTCACAGGCGAACTGCGTCTTGAACTTAGAGGCATCGAAAAGGGTAATCGGAGCAGCACCACTCTTACCGGCCAGCAGGTTTTCCCAACTCTCCTTAACGTTGAGACCTACAGGCGTAACGGCACCTAAACCAGTTACCACTACTCTTTTTAATTCCATATTTTTGAAATTTAGAAAATGAGAAAACGAGAAAATGAGAAAATGAGAAATTATGGCTACGTTTTGTGGCCCCTTCTCATTTTCTCATTTTCTTAAATTCTCATTATCCGATAAGAAATTTATTTAGCGTTCTCCTCAATGTAAGAGATAGCGTCGCCAACAGTTGCAATAGTCTCAGCCTTATCGTCGGGGATTGAGATATTGAACTCCTTCTCAAACTCCATGATGAGCTCTACCGTGTCAAGTGAATCTGCACCCAGATCGTTTGTGAAACTTGCTTCGGGTTTTACCTCAGCCTCGTCAACACCCAGTTTGTCTACGATAATAGCCTTTACTTTGCTTTCAATTTCTGACATAATTGTAAAATTTAAAATGTTAATAATGTTTCCTAAATTCAAAATTCGGGTGCAAAGGAACAAACTTTTATTTAATTGTGCAAATATTTTTAAGAAAAAAGCATTAAAAACTGCACAGGTACCCCCCAACTGTGCAAAAAACAGGATGTTTTTCAACATTTATTTCCTCAAAATGGAGAAAAAAGATGTTTTATAAAATAAAAAGTTGTGTAGAAATCGGAATGGACACCTTAGCATCATTTGCCTTATCTTTATGGCAAGAAGCTATGAAGAAAAGCTGCATCTAGGAAAAATTCCAAATAAATTTGGATTTTCCACTCATTTGCATTATCTTTGTCACAAAAATATAAAAGTAATGACATTTACAGAAGAATGTAATCGGATTTTTAATCAGGCGATAGCCGATTATCATGTAAAGGATGATATTGATACCCCTATCAATAACCCTTACAACCGTGATTCTATTGAAAACCGTTTGTATCTGAAATGTTGGATTGACACGGTGCAATGGCATTTTGAGGATATTATACGGGATCCACATATCAATCCGGTAGAAGCCTTACAACTGAAACGCCGTATAGACCGCTCCAATCAGGACCGAACAGACTTGGTGGAACAGATCGACAGCTATTTCCGTCAGAAATATTCTGACGTGAAAGTGTTGCCTGATGCCCGTATCAATACCGAGAGTCCGGCTTGGGCAGTGGACCGTTTGAGTATCCTGGCTCTGAAAATCTACCACATGAAAGAGCAGGCCGAGCGCACGGATGCCACGCCGGAGCACCGCGAGAAATGTAATGGAAAGCTTCATGTGCTATTAGAGCAGCAGGTGGATTTGGGCACGGCCATTGATCAGTTGCTGGAGGATATCGAAGCAGGACGCAAATACATGAAGGTGTATCGCCAGATGAAGATGTATAACGATCCAGCTACTAATCCTGTGCTGTACAAGAAATAAGAGCCCCCTCTATCCCTTGTATTGTTAACTTAAAGATAAGACATTGAAGACAGAGCACATACTTGTTATGCGATTCTCAGCCTTGGGCGATATAGCGATGACCGTACCGGTGATTGCGGCCTTGGCACAACAATATCCTGACATCCGTATTACGATGCTCAGCAAGGCTTTTGTGAGACCTCTCTTTGAAGGACTGGCTCCCAACGTAAGTTTCATGGAGGCAGACCTGAAGAAAGAGTATCATGGTGTGAAGGGTCTGAATACCCTTTACCGTCGGTTGACGGCCAAGCGGTTTACTGCTATTGCTGATCTCCACGATGTGTTGCGCTCGAAATTCCTCCGTGCCCGTTTTGATTTGGCTCGTTACAAGGTAGCCCATATCAACAAGCGCCGTCAGGGTAAGCGCCAATTGGTATCGACCCGCAATAAGGTTCTTAAGCAGTTGCCTACTGGTTTTGAGAACTATGCTGAGGTGTTTGCCAAACTGGGCTATCCCATTCAACTGGATCCGTGGTTCAGGATGAAGGAGTTTAAGTTCCATTTCCAGGACGGTACTCCGAATCTTTTCAATTTCAGTGAGCAGACAGGTGGTGAGCCGCTGATAGGCATAGCTCCTTTTGCAGCCCATCCCGAGAAGATTTATCCCCTGAACCAGATGGAAAAGGTCGTTGCACAACTCTGTGAGCGTCACCCGTCAGCCCGACTGTTTTTCTTCGGAGGTGGTCAGCAGGAGATGGATGTCTTTCATCAGTGGGCAAGTAAATATCCGCAATGTCTGGTGGTCGGTGATCATCTGAAAGGGTTGGATCAGGAGCTGGCGCTGATGCAAAAGCTGGATGTGATGGTTTCGATGGATTCGGCCAATATGCATCTCGCCTCATTGGTAGGACTGCCTGTGGTCAGTGTGTGGGGAGCCACCCATCCTTATGCTGGTTTTGCCGGATATGGTCAGCGTCCGGAGAATGCCGTACAATTAGATCTGCCCTGTCGTCCGTGCAGTATCTTTGGTAACAAGAAATGTTTGCGTGGCGACTTGGCCTGTCTGCATAACATCTCTCCCGAGCTTATTATAAATAAGGTGGAAGCGATTCTTGTAAAACGATGACAATGACTATGACGATGACGATGACGATGACGATGACTATGACTATGACCATGACCTTATAAAGGGTTAAGCGTCCTTCGGACTGTTTAAGCGCCACTACGTGGCTGTTTAATTTAATATATATAGTTAACTGATAAAATAAAAACTAAAACATTATGAAAAAGTACGTATGTGACATGTGTGGCTGGGAGTATGATCCCGAAGTAGGTGACCCTGAGAATGGCATTGAGCCCGGAACAGCTTTTGAGGATCTGCCCGATGATTTTGTTTGCCCGCTCTGCGGCGTTGGCAAGGATGAATTCTCTCCGGTAGAATAAACACTTAAAAGGACGAAGCTGAGGCTCCGTCCTTTTTTATATATATGTAAAGGTGAATTTTTTCAGTTAAACGATGTCCAGGAGTTCGGCAAAGTCGTCGATAATCCATTCTGTCTTTTCGGCTTCCATCTCCTCACGGGAACCGTTACCATAGGTCACACCTACCGCTCTGACTCCTGCGTTGTGGGCCATCTGGATATCGTATTTCGTATCGCCAACCACAATACATTCTTCGGGTTGCAATCCGAAATCCCTTAATGTCTTGAGTACCGGACCAGGTCCAGGTTTCGCCTCTTTGACATCTACATCTTCCACACCTAATATATATTGTATGCAGTCGCTTAAGTTCAAGTCGCGCACATAGGCATCCAATGTCATGTGACTACGGCTTGAGGCGATGGTGAGTTGGATACCCCGTTGATGGAGAGTCTGAAGTGTTTCGTGAACATGAGGGAAGAGTGGAACAGCTCCTTTTTCATTAAACTCGTCGAACAGACGGCGGTAAGTGGCGGCACACACAGCTCCCTTCTCCGCATCTACTACTGTTTCGGCAAAATCGGGGTAGAGGTCTGTGAAACATTGGGTAAGGGGCAGTCCAATCATGGCCGCACACTGTTCATCGGTACGCTCAGGTAGCTGCAGTTCCTTGATGGTTGCCTGCATGGACCGGAGGATGATCATCTGTGTGTTTCCTAAAGTTCCGTCAAAGTCGAGTATAATGGTCTTAATCATAATATCTTAATTTTTCATTCTCTCAATTTCCAAAAGCTTCCTGCGTCATCCATACGGCAATGGTCTTCAGTCGGAGATAATTCTCGCTGAGATACATCAGGCCTTTATAGGCGTTTCCCGTTCCCCATGAGTTTTTGGCCACGTAGAACTTCCTACCTCTCGGCGTGCGGGCGATGCCGATAAGTTCCATACAATGGTCATCGGTAGTCTCGCCATTTTCAAACGCCAGTTGTCGGGCAGTCGTCAATGGGTCACCGCTAAGTGATACCCTGTCAATCTTCCTGTCCAAACGGGCGATGCCATGGGGCCAGTTGAAACCAGGTTCGGAAATGTCTCCCTCCCAGCAAACAGGATGTCCGCTAAACAAAGCCTGGTCGATTTTAGACATCAGCGTATCGGGGTGGAGATTCAAAAACTGGTCTTGATCACAGTTGTCGGGTAGCTCCAACGCGAATTTTTCGCCGAAAGGATGGTGTGAAAAACTCGTCAAAGCCACATATTCATCGGGCCGGCACACAGAACGGGCAAACTCCTGGGGTGTGTATTCTGCTCCCAACATGAACACGTATTGCGGAAGTGGACGCATCGTCTCGTCCATCATATCTTTCATGTTTTTAAAGAGCTTTATATGACTTGAGTTGCGGTTGCTGTCCACCGTTTTCTCCACTTTCCTCGCCAACACCTTCATATTGATATCTGGATGATAGGCATCCCAATGCGTGACCCCATGACGTTGCAACAAAGTAATAGCCCTGCTGGCCATGCCTCGAGTATTGATGTCGGGTAAGTTGCTCGTGGATAAAGAAGCAGGACTCTGCACCCGTAGCAAATGACGTCGCTGGGCCTGCTGCATCAAATGATAACGCCCCAAGTAAACAGGGGAAAGGTTTACCGAGTCGCCCATCATCAGATGTTCACTTTCGATAGTGGCCAGCATGGCATAGACCCAGCAAAGATCACTGGCGCCCTGGTCTTTGACGGGTGTCGTCTTGATGAGAAACTCAGCCTTCGGTGGAGCGATCTCTTTTATCGTTTCGTCTTTACAAGCTGTCAGGAGCAACAGCACGAGAAGAAAAGGGAGAAACTTTTTCATGTTGCAAAAATACGGATTTATTTTCTTTTTGGAACAAAATTACCAGATATTCGTATGAAGATTTGCATTCTTTTGCCGAAGATTCATTATTTTTGCAACAAATTAAAGAACAATGAACAGATTATTCGCCTTTTGGCTGATGTCAGCTGTGGCCATCCTCTCACCAGCTGCTGAATTCGAATGGTATCGTATAGGCAAGGTCGTTTCCTATGAGAAAATGACGGGAACCGATCCCGTTGTGGATGTGGCTGTAGATATGTTTTGCAGCGATATGCAGGCTGTGACGGGACAGCAACCTCAAAAGGCGTCTCATGCCACCATACAGTTGGTGCAGTTGGATGCTGCCAAGACTTCTCTGAAGAAAAAACTGCGGAAGATGGGGATTCCCGTGGATTCCCTTTCACAGATGGATGCTTTTTGGTTAGGCGTGAAAAAAGGAAGGATCTGGGCTATCGGACAGAATGGACGAGGAACAGCCTATGCCCTTTTGGAACTATCCCGAAAGGCCGGTGTTTCTCCTTGGATATGGTGGGGAGACCAAGTCCCCATGCATCGCGACAGGCTGGTCCTCGATGAGGACTTTTCCACTTTGCAGATTCCTTCTGTGGAACGCCGTGGTATTTTCATCAACGATGAAGACTGGAGTACATCGGTATGGAGTTCCCAGACTTTTGAACCGGGAAAAGTCTCTGAGGAAGCCTTTTCCGAAAAGCGGCGGATCGGTCCGCAGACTTACAAGAAAATCTTCCAGTTGCTGCTTCGTCTGCGGGGTAATATGATATGGCCGGCCATGCATGAGGTGAGTGTTCCCTTCTATCATGTGCCGGGAGCCAAGGAGATGGCTGATTCCTGCGGTATCATTGTGGGCACCAGCCATTGCGAACCGATGATGCGGAATTCTGCCACAGAATGGAAACCGCTGAATATCGGGGAATATAACTATTTGACTAACGGAGAGGCTGTGCGCAACTATTGGCTGGAACGCGTAAAGCAGGTGGGACAAAGTGAGACGGTATATACCATCGGCATGCGCGGTCTGCATGACGGGAATATGATTGGTCCGAAGACGCTCGATGAACATACCCAGTGGCTGCAGCGGGTAATTGATGACCAGCGCGAGATGCTCCGCCGGTATGTCAATCCCGATCTGACGAAAATCCCGCAGGCTTTCGTGCCCTATAAAGAGGTGCTCAGTATTTATGAAAATGGTTTGAAGGTGCCCGATGATGTGATGCTCATCTGGTGTGATGACAACTATGGTTATATGACGCGTCTTTCGGATGAGGCTCAGCAGCAGCGAAGTGGGGGGGCAGGTGTATATTATCATCTCAGCTATTGGGGACGTCCGCATGATCACCTTTGGCTGACGACCACACAACCAGGCCTGATCTATGAAGAGATGAGTGAGGCTTACCGTCATCATGCGCGTAAGCAGTGGATTGTGAATGTGCACGATCCAAAGGTCGCTTCTTATCAACTGGAGTTCTTTCTCGACATGGCATGGAACTACAACGCCTTCCGTCCTGACGGTCTGAATGACCATCTGCTCCATTGGCTGCAGCGGGAATTTGGAAGTCAAGCAGGACAAGAACTGTTGCCCGTCATGCAGGAGTTCTATCGGTTGACGGCCATCCGCAAACCCGAGTTTATGGGATGGAACCAGACTGAATTGGACAAAAAGAAATACGCGCGTGGCATCTCACCCGTACAAGATACCGAATTCTCGTTTACGGAGATGGGCAATGAAGCCGACCGCTATTTGCAGCAGTATCAGCAACTGATGAAACGCGTGGAGGAGATTGGCCGTTCGTTGCGTCCAGAACAGCAGAATGCTTATATGAGTCATATCCGCTATCGTGTTTTCGGAGCAGGACTGATGGCCGTGAAATGGTTGGAAGCGCAGAGAGCCCGACAGGGAGTAAAGACCCTCCCCCTTACCCATTCCTGTAGGGAGGGGAGTGAATGCCAAAAACAGGTAGGCAACGCGGTAAACCGCAGTATGGCGGCTTATCAGCAAATCCAGGAACTCACTGCCGAATACAATGCCATGAAGGATGGAAAGTGGAACCGTCTGATGAGCAGTAATCCCCGCGACCTTCCTGTTTTCCAAGCCCCCACGCTACCCGATACCCTTGTATGTGATACGACTCCCCGCCCCATAGGGAGGGGTAAGGAGGAGGGTCTTCCTTTTGCCCTCAACGCTCATCAATACAATACTTCATCATTTGCGGTTCACCCCGTGCAGTTGTTAGGTCATTCGCTGAATGCGGTGCCATTACCCAAAGGGGAGTGGCTGAGTTACCAGATGGCAGTTCAGGAAACGGGTGATCATATGCTTTATGTGGCCCTTATCCCAACGCAGCCCAACGACAAAGGCGATTTGCGTTTCGGCGTAAGTATTGATGGTGGCGAAGAACAGGTCTTCTCACTGAAAGAACCTTATCGTTCAGAACGATGGAAACTCAATGTGTTGCGTGGACAGGCCGTACGAAAGATACCTCTGCAGTTAACAAAAGGTGAGCATCAGGTAAAAGTCCGTGCCCTTGATAATCATATCATTATGGATCAACTGATGCTCGATTCGAAGCCGGACAGGAAGTTCTATGTCTTTCCGGTGAAGTGAATTCAAGTCATTTAGTCACTTTTTTACCTTTCTAGTACCTTTACAACTCTGTGAGTTGTGAAATTAGGCTACATTCGGGAAAAATCCAAAACAAGTTTTGGTTTTTCCACTCATTTGCACTGTTTTTACGGATTATCAATCCGTGAAGGTACTCACGTTCGACAAAAAAAATAATATTTATTTTGTTTTGTTCTCACTTAATCGTACCTTTGTCCCCATGAATACAATCAAGGACTTTGAAATCATGGCACCTGTGGGGTCCCGTGAATCTTTGGCCGCGGCTTTGCAGGCGGGTGCCGACTCCGTGTATTTCGGTATCGGACAACTGAATATGCGATCACATTCTGCCAATCATTTCACGATTGACGATCTGCGGGAAATAGCAGCCACCTGTAATGAGCACGGAGTGAAGACCTATCTCACGGTGAATACCATCATCTATGGTGAGGATATCCCGACGATGCATGAGATTTGCGATGCCGCCCACGAAGCGGGCATTTCTGCCGTTATCGCCTCCGATGTGGCTGTGATGACCTATTGCCGGCAGATAGGACTGGAAGTGCATCTCTCCACCCAATTGAACATCTCAAACATTGAGGCGTTGAAGTTCTATGCACAGTTTGCTGATGTGGTGGTATTGGCCCGTGAACTGAATATGGACCAAGTGGCGGAAATCTATCGTCAGTTGGTGGAACAGCAGGTGAAAGGTCCCAGCGGGAATCTGATACGTATTGAGATGTTTTGTCATGGTGCTTTGTGCATGGCCATTTCGGGCAAGTGCTATATGAGTCTGGATAATACGGGACGTTCTGCCAACCGCGGCGCTTGTATGCAGATTTGCCGCCGTTCCTATATCGTCACCGATGCGGAGACGGGTACCCAATTGGAAATCGATAATAAATACATCATGAGTCCGAAGGACTTGAAGACCGTGCGTTTCATCGATCGCATGATGAAGAGCGGTGTGCGTGTCTTTAAGATTGAAGGTCGTGCCCGTGGTCCTGAATATGTCTATACCGTGGTGAAAACCTATAAGGAAGCCATCCAGAGTGTGCTCGACGGAACTTTCACGGAAGAGAAGAAGGACCATTGGGATACCGAACTGGCACGCGTCTTCAACCGTGGTTTCTGGGACGGATATTATCAGGGGCAGACGCTCGGCGAATGGAACAGCAACTATGGTTCCAATGCCACCGAACGGAAAGTCTATGTGGGCAAGGGACGCAAATATTTCTCCAAGATTGGTGTGGCAGAGTTCCAGATAGAAGCTTCTACTTTCAAGCCTGGCGACAAACTGCTCATCACGGGTCCCACCACGGGTGTCATTTATGTGACTCCCACGGAAATCCATGGCAACAACGGTCCGATTCCCGAGGCCAAGCAGGGCATGCGTGTCTCCATCGCCGTGCCTGAGAAAGTGCGCGAGAGTGACAAACTGTTTAAGCTGGAGATCCAGCCTTCACCCGTTCCCGAACTACGTTAGCCTACCCGTAGCCTTTCCCCTATAGGGAGGGAGTTATTACTTATGTAATATTAATTACCAGAAATATGACAGATTTTTCAAATAATGACCAAAAAGTATCTACGCCCCGCCCTATAGGGAGGGGTAAGGGGATAGGCCTTCTCATCCATTTATGGTGGGCACAGAAGCGACGGACGTTCCGGTGGATGGATGTTTTCGTCGGCTGTTATTTCGGATTCCTGTTCCTGCTCATCGGCTTTATCGTCTATATGGAAATGGGTGATCAGCTGGATGAGGTGAAAGGACAGATGCCCATGGGCGGGGTGATGATTATATTGGCAGCCACCCTGCTGATCAGCGACTTGATTTTCAAGTACATGTTTATGAACGACTCCGTGCTGATGGATGATTTTCTGAAAACCAAACCCATCCGTCAGCGTGACTGGAACCGTTTCATTGTCATCTCCTGTTTTATCAACGGATGGAATCTGATGCTGCCCTTCATCATGGGCATCTTTGCTTTCGTGCTGATGGGAGTGGGCGAAGCGCTGATGGCCATCGTTATGTTTTTCGTGATGTCGGCCATGAACTCCATGCTCTTGGCGAATATCCGTAAGAGCGACGGATGGGAACTGAAACTGCCGATGCTGTTTGCCCTTTTCTTCTACATCATCTTTGCTATTATCTATGTAGTCGTAGCTTCGTCGCTGTCGTCCGTGATGATGATGCTGGTGTTCACTCTGATTACCCTGGTGGGAATCTACACCTTATATTTATATTTCAGTCATCTGGTGCGTTATGATGAGCATAAGGCGCGCGTCTCAAGGGCTCACAGTCTGGGTGGTGTTTCACTCTTCTCCATGGAATATATCAGCCTGTTGCGCTCCAAGCGGTTGCGTGTCAGCGTTATCATCTTGCCGCTCTGTATGCTCCCCAGCGCCTATAATCCCGCGATTGTTGACGAAATTTCCGTCATGTCCTATGTCGTATGCCTCTTTGTCATCTGGGCGCCCTCCCTCATGTTAAGTCAGTGGATTTTCGGCACCGAGGCCAATTTCTTCCAGGGACTCATCACCAAACCCGTCAGTATCCGCCAGTTGCTGATCAACAAATACTATTTCTACGCGCTGCTTTCCATGGCAGGTGCCTTGTTGCTCGTACCTGGCATTTGGCTGGTCAACCTCAATCCTTGGTTTATTCTCTCGGGATTTGTCTTTGTGGCAGGTATATGCAGCCTTATGATGTTCCCCACCTGTCTGTTCTCCACCCGCATAGATCTCTTCTCGTCCGCCTTCTTCAATTATCAGGGGGCCAATAAGGGAATCAACATCTATTCGCTGATCATCTTCTTACCGATGGTATTGACAGGTGTCTTAATCGCATTCACATCTCTTCAGGTCACGGCTCTCGTGATGTTTGCTCTGGGCCTTCTGGGCGTAGCACTTCACCGTTGGGTCATCACCCGTTTGGCCAACATCTTTATGCAGCGTCGTTATCGGCGTTTGGAAGCTTATATGAACAATTAAAATCGCGGCAAAGCCGCTCCTCAATATGGAACTCAAAATAGAACAACTGCAAAAGAAATACGGTGAGAACACCGTACTGGATATTCCCGAACTGACCATCCATTCTGGTGAGTTGGTGGGACTTGTTGGTAACAATGGAGCTGGTAAGACTACTCTCTTGCGACTGATGCTCGATGTCATTCAGGCTACGCGCGGACGGGTGCTCAGCAATGATCAGGATGTGGCTGGGAGCGAGACGTGGAAAACCTTCACGGGTTCGTTTATCGACAAACATTTCCTGATCGACTTCTACACCCCCGAAGAGTATTTCACCTTTATCGCCAAGATCTACGACATTCCCGAAGAGACGCTCCGCCAACGACTGGAGGAATATGCCCCGCTGATGAATGGTGAGATTCTCGGAACACGCAAGTTCCTGAAGGATTTCTCGGAGGGCAACCGCCAGAAGATAGGCATCATCGGCGCCATGATGATCAATCCCAAGGTGCTGCTCCTTGACGAGCCTTTCAATTACCTCGATCCCTCTTCACAGATCATTATCTCCAAACTGATTCAGAAAATGAATCAGGAGTTGGGAACCACCGTCCTTATCTCCAGTCATAACCTGAACTTCATAGCCGATATCTCCACGCGTATTCTCCTTCTGGAGAAAGGTTTGCTCGTGAAAGACCTGCCCAACCACGACGGTTCTGCAACTTCCGAGCTCAATGCCTATTTCAATCGTGGAGAAGAGTGATGAGTGGTCAATGAATTTTTTAATCCCTAATTGAAAAAACATGTTGTCAATCAACGAACTGCAAGACGAGGTCATTGAGGAATTCTCTGATTTCGAAGACTGGATGGACAAATACCAGATGCTCATCGATTTGGGTAATGAACTGGAACCCCTTGACGAGAAGTACAAGACCGAGAGTAATCTGATAGACGGATGTCAGAGCCGGGTGTGGCTGCAGGCCGATTTTGTGGATGGCAAACTCGAGTTTTCTGCGGAGAGCGATGCGCTCATCGTAAAAGGCATCATCGCGTTGCTCATCAGGGTGCTCAGCGGCCATACACCTCAGGAGATTCTGGATTCAGAGCTCTATTTCATCGATGAAATCGGACTAAAAGACCATCTTTCACCCACACGTTCCAACGGACTGCTGGCGATGGTGAAGCAAATACGGATGTATGCGCTGGCGTTTAAAGTGAAGAGTGAAGAATGAAGAGTGAAGAATTGGCTGCGTCAGGCTCGCATCGTAAATTACGCACCATCGAAATGAACCGCATCTCGGTGGAAGAATTCCGGGAAGCGGAGAAGCTACCACTCATTGTGGTGCTCGATGATGTGCGCTCCATGTACAACATCGGGTCGGTATTCCGCACCTGTGATGCCTTCCGTGTGGAAGCCATCTATCTCTGTGGAATCACAGCCTGTCCGCCTCATCAGGAGATTCATAAGACCGCCCTTGGGGCTGAGGACAGTGTCCGTTGGTGTTATTTCGAAACCGCTGAACAGGCCGTGGAACAGCTTCATCAGGACGGTTATTTCGTATGGAGCGTGGAACAGTGTGAAGGAAGCACAAAACTCCAGGACCTTAGTACCCACCCTCAATCCCTCCCGAAGGGAGGGAAGTCTGATATGCTTTCAGCCCTTAATAGTAATGAAAATCCCTCCCTTCGGGAGGGACATAGGGTGGGTGTTTCCCTTCGGGAGGGACATAGGGTGGGTTTGAAGGCTAGGGTGGGTGTTATCTTTGGCAACGAAGTGAAGGGCGTCCATCAGGAAGTCATCGATATGAGCGATGGCTGTCTGGAGATTCCTCAGTTTGGCACGAAGCATTCCATGAACGTCTCGGTCACCGCCGGCATCGTCATCTGGGAGTTCGCCCGCCGTTTCTTGCTTTCAGCGGAATAGTGTAAGATGTGAGATGTTATATTTGAGGACTTAAAGAGGGGTGCCAAAATCTCTAGAGATTTTATAGCAATTCTTTCATTTTTGAACGGCAAAAGTGCCATTTTTTCAGCAAAATCTCTAGAGATTTTCACACCCCATCGTAATCTCTTCCTTAATAATAAAACGCTGTGACTCTGTATCTCTGTGTACAAATAAACGTCATTGTCATCGTCATTGTCATAGTCATAAAGTGTGTCAGTGTTGTGTCAGTGGTGTCAGTCCGACTGTCACGCCTCAGCCCTTTGTTTATCGGGGATGTGCGGTGGTGTCAGTGTTTAAAGCAAAAATTCTAGTTTAGGAGATTTAAAATGATAGAGGGGAGGAACCTACATAAAAAAACAAACAGGGTTAACAATGTATAAAACTCGAGTGGTTCTTCGTCTTTTTTTTCTATGCTATAGTGAAACACATTTGTAATGTGTTTTGATAAAAATAGTGTATTACCTGAACATCGCCTTATACTCCTGCACGGTGGTACCTGTCAGTTCGGCGAACTTACGGTAGAAATAGCTGCGGTTATTGAATCCGCACTGTATGGCAATGTCCTGGACCGCCATTCCCGGCTGCTCCCGCAGTAGTTGTCTCGCCATCTCCACACGTAGTTGGTTTCTCCACACAGGAAAATTCGTCTTCATCACCTCACGGAAATACCAATGCAGCTCATGGATGCTGCATCCCATCTCTCCCACAACATCCTCCACCGACTTGTCGTATGCTGTGTAGCGTTTGTTTTCCACCCACTCATGAATAGCAAGTTCCATACGTGCTTTCAACAGTTGTTTTTCCCTTGCTCCTGCATCCGGCATATTTCTGTCAGCCCCGCAAGAATCATTGTCAATGGATATGGCAGATTCTCCTTTGGCGATAGCCGGCTGTACGATCCGCAGTTGTCGGTGGTAGTTGATAAACTGGATGGTGAAGTATATATAATATAAGGTATAGATAATGATGAAAAGCGCGTCGAGCTGGTGAATACCTGTTAGTGAGAGGAAAGAAAGCAGCCCTATGGCGAAGGCTGACCAGAAGAGTCGGCGTATCCATCGCAGACTGTAGTCGATCTCATCCTCCTCATAATAGGAGAAGATCTCTTGGCGGAACAGACGATAGTTCCTAATGAACACATGAGCATAGTAAACCAACAATGTCAGATAGGCGATAATGCCAAGGCAGAAGAGGGCTTGAGCAGCACCTGGCCAGACTTTACTGACTGTCATAAGTCCCATTCCGCCTAAAACGATGAATAGCGTCTGACATGCGATATAGCGGCATGTCACCTTTCTAACAGCTATGATACTGAGGATCGTCATGGTGAACAACATAGCCTGTAAGGCTGCGATGCATAAAGCAACCACACGCAGCCACATCACGTAATCGGTATCGGACGGCACCAACTGGTTGACAGCGGTGAGTACACCGAGCGTGACACACGCCACGCTGAGCCATTTCTTGGCCGTATTGTATTTTATATAGTCGTGCCCGCTTTTCGTCTTGAAGAGAGCAAGCACTATTCCCAACTCGATGATCATCAAGGCAGATACCCAGTTGATAATGGTATATATGGTGTCAGACATGTTGTTTCTTTACTTTTCATCAACAAAAATAAGGCTTTTATTTGAAACGGCAAAGCAATTGAGACGAAAAATACCCTTTGGTTATGAATCGCCACTGTTGTGTGTACTTTTAATTATTATCTGAAAAGTACACACGCCTGTGACAAAATATGCTCTCTTTATTTTGTATTTTTGCAATTAGTATTAACCAACAATCCATATAGATGAAAAGAATTTTTACACAATTAACAGCAAGTTTATTGCTGATGATGGCAGGAGTCTTGATATTTCCGATATCAGCACCTGCGGCAACTGATGATGAAACTAAATCGTATCAAATCAAGATGAACGTTAATGAAGGAGGTAAGGTGGTTACCAGTGCTACACAGGCACCAGAGGGATCTTCTGTCTCCCTATGGACCTATGTCAAGAAAGGCTACCAGAGAGAAACCTTCACCGTGACGACAAGCGACGGCCAGGATGTAGAACTGATTCCGATCGTAGGAACCTCCACCACCGAACTGCTGACCAACGGCAAGTGCGATGGCACCTTTGGTGGTTGGGAAAAGACAGATGCCGGTAGTGGCTGGAAAGTCAACACCGAAAAAAATCAGATTTGTTGGGCATCGTCATACCAAACCTGCACGCTATGGCAGACTTTCAACCTCGAAGACTATGGTATCAGTGACAGTGAGATAGACAAAGGGAATGTCACATGCAGTGCCTCTGCCGATATGATGTCGATATGGGAGAAGAACGGCCAGGGTGCCAGGGTGGCTGAAGTAAAAGTGGAAATGCAAGATGCCAGTGGTAACGTGATTAAAACCGTCACTGTACTCGATGATTTGAGTTACATTGAGGATTGGAAATCATACAACACCACTTTTAATCTCGTCAATGGCACTCGGAAACTGAAATATGTAGTCAGGGGACAGGATGCTATTATCTGGAATGGGAACTTTGGCCCAGCCTACCGTAATCTTTCGCTCACGATTACATCCACGGGTTCTGAATCAGGCTTTACCATGCCTGCTGCCGATGTAACGGTCAATGCCGTATTCAGCAAAGTGGGCGGCGGCACGGTAGTGACACCAGAGCCCACCATCACTTACGAAACCACCGACGATTATTGTCTTATCACCGCGACGGGTGAGGGTGAGGTCAAACTATATGTCGACGGCACAGAGATTGAGAATCCTTGCATGTGGGACCGTACCGACCAAGACCAGACTGTCACAGTCACAGCCACCGCCCAGGAAGATGGCAAGGAGATGAGTACGGTCACCCTCCAGATTAAGATTCCTAAGAAAGAAGGCGGGACAACAGCCCCCACTATCAGTTACGAAATCACCGATGATTATTGTCTTATCACCGCGACGGGCGAGGGTATGATTATACTTTATGTAAATGACACAGAAGTAGAGAATCCCTGCATGTGGGACCGTACTGACCAAGACCAGGAGATTACCGTCACAGCAGTAGACGAGATTAATGGCAATGTTGTCACCGAAGCGATTTGGATTCCCAAGAAAGAAGGCGGAAGTGCTTTCACAGGAAAGGTTTGTATCGATAACATCTATTACAATCTGAATGGAGATGACAAGACCGCAGAGGTCACTTATAATGTAAAGTATGAAGGCTATATTGAGGGAGATCTCGTCATTCCTGAAAAAGTAACCTATGAAGGAGTGGAGTACACAGTCACAAGCATTGGAGAAAGCGCATTCTATAGTACCAACTACGTCGATCCGACCTCTGTCAAGATACCCGGCACAGTGACGACCATCAGAGAATATGCTTTTCGAAGCTGTGACTTTAGGATTATTGAGATCCCAGAGGGTGTGACCACCATCGGTAAGCAGGCATTCTATAGTTGCACATACTGTCACGAACTTTATCTTCCCAGTACGTTGACGAGTATCGGATCCCAGGCTTTCGGATGGGGAAACCTAACAAAAGTCTTTTCTTCCACGGAGAATCCGTGTGAATTGCCCGAGGATGCCTTTGATGAGGATCGATATCAGGCAGCCACGCTCGGAGTTCCTGTCGGAGCAATATCAAACTATCAAAACACGAATTACTGGAATAAATTCCAGAAAATCGTGGAAACTGAGACAATAGCGGGAGCTGATGGGAAACCCCTTCGTTACTACTTGTATTCGGACAGTAAAACGGCGGAAGTGGCCCATATGGATTATTCCGGGAAGATTGTCATTCCTGAGAAGGTGACCATCAAAGGTGTGGAATATACTGTGACAACCATCGGAGAAGAAGCGTTTTACGAATGCGAAGACCTTACTTCCGTGAGCATTCCTGGCAGCGTGACCACCATAGCTGATTTTGCCTTTTATGCTTGTTCAGGACTGTCTTCCATTACTATTCCTGGCAGCGTGACCACCATTGGTTATTCTGCCTTTGATAGCTGTTCAGGACTGACCTCCATTACTATCCCTGGCAGCGTGACTACTATAGATAATTATGCCTTTTATGATTGTTCAGGACTGACCTCCATTACTATCCCTGAAGGCGTGACCACCATCGGTAAAGGTGTCTTTGGAAATTGCTCAGGACTGACCTCCATCACCATCCCCAACAGTGTGACCACCATCGGTTATCATGCCTTTGGTGGATGTATTTAGAGACCTCTAAACAACTACAAACAATGAAAAACATATAGAGATAAATCTCTGTATATCAACTACTTTTAGATTTTAACACTTCGGACTTGCTTTTTGGTGGTTCTCAAAAATCCGCTTACCTTTGCAACGCATTTCTACCGCGGAGAATTTTGAGGGCTTTTATTTTGCCATCTCGTGGACAGGGTTGACAAAGGTTTACAAGAGTGTACAACGGTTGACTGATTAACGAAAGGGAAAAGAGCAAGGAAGTGACCTCATTTGAAGAACGTGACATCGTGGAATGAGTTGACAAGGATTGTCAATGGTTGACGAAAGTTCACTCCGTGGCGGTTTGCATGAATTGATTGTAAAACCACATAAAAAGGAGTCAAATGAGAAAGACAAGAAAATGCGCCTTCTGCGGCAAGGAGTTCACTTGTAACAGCGGCTCGCAGAGGTATTGTTCAGAGCAATGTGCCGAGGCGGCAAAGGTTCAGCGCAAGAAGAGACAACAGGACTTTTTGAAGGCTGTCCAGCCTGTTATAGACATCGCCAGCCAGGAGTATCTTACATTCTCCAAGGCTGCCATCCTCATGGGGTGCTCCCGTCAGTACGTTTACAAATTGGTAAACGAGGGTAGACTACCTGCATCACGAATCAGCAGCCGGATGGCATTCATCCGCAAGGCAGACATTGAAAAGATGCTTGCAGGAAATCCTTATCATCGTGTCTTGCCAACATCCAAACCTAAGAATCCTTCTTCCCTTTCGTTGAAGAAGGAACATGATTCAAGTAAGTCAACGAGGAAAGAGAACTCTTTTCAAGACATTGAACCACTTGAATACATCTCTGGCGAGGACGTTATGGCTATCTACAAGGTAAAGAAGTCATGGCTCTATGTATCTGCCAAGAGGAACAACATACCTATGTGCAAGATTGCAGGCAAGAACTATTATAGCCGAAAACACATGGATGCGCTCTTCGGAGTTCCTGCTGAGATAGAAGCCATAACAGAATGGCTGACTACGGATGAGGCAGAGGCACTCTATTCCACGACCAAGGAATCCTTGCGCACCCAAGCCTACCGCCGCCATATTCCCACCAAGCGAGAATATGGCAAGACCTATTATTCAAAGAAACATCTGGATGAAATCTTCCGTCCCGACCTGAAGGCGAGCGATGACTATTATACCACTGCCGAAGCTGCCGAGAAGTACGGCATGACCAAGAGTAACATCTGTGTTATCGTCAAGACGAACAACCTCACGAAGGTGAAAGTCGGAGTACAGAACCTCATCGTCAAGGAGGAATTAGACCAAATAATGGCAAGCAGACTGGCGCAATTCGGGGCATACAGGCTCCAATAACGCCCAATAATAGGCATCAACTGCGTGAAAGTACAATTATCCATGAGTTATGAAAGGGTAAGTTGGTCACTCTTCCATCACGCAGTTACTTTGCACTCGCTATGATACGCATAGCCTTCGATTATTAACAAAACAAATTTCATACAAGTATGAGTAACATCTGCAAGACAGTAACCCTGCGTACACGTAAGATAAAGAAAGGTACGCAACTGAGCTTCTACCTTGACTACTACCCCGGCTACAGGGATGAGTCAACCATGAAGGTACAGAGACATGAGTCACTTGGCATCTACATCTTTGCCAAGCCCAAGAACCAGCGCGAGCGTGACTACAACGAGCGCATGACGGAGAAAGCCGAGGCACTGCGCTGCCGACGCTATGAGAGCATCGTGAACGAACGCTACGACTTCTTTGACCGAGAGAAGGAGAAAGGCAACTTCCTCGCATGGTTCAAGAAGAAGGCCGATGCCAGGAACACCAAGTGGCAGAACGTCTATAAGCATTTCGAAGCCTTCTGCGAAGGGAAATGCACCTTTGGCGAAATAGACGTTGACCTGTGCAACAAGTTCAAGGAGTACCTTTATAGTGCTCCACAGACCATCCACAAGAAACAGAAACTGCACACCAACACCATTGCAGGCTACTGGTCAACCTTCCGTGCCGTGCTCCACGCAGCCTACCGTGACCACAAGATCAAGGAGAATCCCAATGGCTTCCTTGACAGGATAGACACCATCCCAACGGAGAAGGAACACCTCTCACAGTCTGAACTCGTAAAGCTTGCTAACACCGACTGCAAGGAACCAGTATTGAAGAAGGCCTTTCTTTTCTCCTGCCTCACAGGACTCAGAAAGAGCGACGTCAAGGCATTGACATGGAAGAAGATTCAGCCATACGGTGACGGAGGCATGTATATCACTGTGCGTATGCAGAAGACTCAGCAGCTCGTGAATAACCCAGTCAGCGAAGAGGCTCTTGAACTCATTGGGTTCTATGACAGAGAACACG
>Ga0256404_1000804_pt1 | contig 80586 bp, 72 predicted proteins | sample RumenRJG_01DNA_FD_185990 | JGI IMG/M metagenome (GOLD analysis project Ga0256404, IMG submission 185990) | Bovine rumen microbial communities from Lethbridge, Alberta, Canada - RJG_01 | ecosystem: Host-associated > Mammals > Digestive system > Stomach > Rumen | place: Canada: Alberta | collected...
TATTTGTGTTTCAGTTCATCCAGGGATATGTCAGCATGTCAATAAGCGACGCTTTTGATTCCATGCAGGAAGTACCTGCTGTAATCAAGTATTTCATTATGGCGTTAAGCGGAACGGGAGTTCTGTGGTACATACAGCTGCTTTGGCTATTTTCAATGGTGCTTCTTCTCATCAGAAAAATAGATAAGGACAGACTGTGGAAATTGAGTGGAAAGGCTAACATCATAGCGATACTTTTGATGGCTCTTGTAATATGGGGAGCAGCGCAGATACTTAACACGCCGGTTGTTGTGGTTTATCGGTTTGGATATTACGGAGCTGCTTTCTTGCTTGGCTACTTTGTGTTTTCACATGATGAGGTAATTGCGATACTGAAAAAATATTTTGTATTGCTGCTTGTTTTTGGTGTGGGTGTTGGAACAGCCTTCTGCATCATGTACTTTGGTGACAACTATGCGGATGCTCCTATCAACAGATCGATCCTGTTTACAGTCTTCGGATGGTTGGCAAGCATGGCGATTCTTAGCGGTGCAGCAAAGTATGCTGATAAGCAAAACGCTTTTACGGTATGGATGAGTAAAAACAATTTTGGGTTATATGTATTTCATTACCTCGGGATATCAACAGTAGCCCTGCTTCTTGGAAAACCAGGTAATCTTCCGGCAACTATAATTTATATTATCAGCTTGATTGCAGGCTTTGTGGTGGCATATGCCTTGAACGCCGTAATCTCAAGAATACCATTCTTCAGATGGGCGGTGCTCGGAATAAAAAAAGAGAGAAAAAACGATGTTTCATGACAATCTGATAACACTTAGAAAAATGAAAAACATGACGCAGGAAGATATAGCTGATATAGTTGGTGTTTCCCGGCAGTCTGTAGCAAAGTGGGAAAGCGGAGAAACTGTTCCCGATTTGGATAAGTGTAAAATACTTGCGGAAATATTTGAAGTGTCGCTTGATGATCTGGCTAATTATGAATCAGAGGATAGCATGGGTATGCCGCTTCCACCAAAAGGAAAACATCTCTTCGGAATGGTAACTGTAGGTGATAAAGGGCAGATTGTGATTCCTGCTAAAGCAAGAAAGATATTTGAGATTTCACCTGGAGATCAGTTGGTGGTACTTGGCGATGAAAAACAAGGACTTGCTATCATGAAATCAGAAAGCATCTTAGCCTTTGCCGATGCAGTCAGGAACGGAACTGTCGAACAGTAATCAATAACGAGGCAATATCAACCTAAGAGGAATCGGGAGACCGGTTCCTTTTTTTGATAACGGAGGGAGGTGGTCATTTGTATCCGGTCAGCAATGCCTTCCTTGAAGCTGTGAAGGAAAATACAAGATTATTGTTCCGAATATTTATTATTTTGGATGCTATAATAAGTAGGGAGCGTGAGAGATTATGAAGATAGGCAGGCTGATCGGAATATTGTCGGTCTGCGTGCTTTCAGATGTAGTTCTTTTTTCGTCCGAATGTCTGCCGATTTGGACGAAAAAATAAAAAGGTGGATGTAAAAACGGATTTAACAGTATTCACGGAACCGGAAGAGGGACCAAATATTCTGCAGAATGATACTGTTTTTGTTGCTCACACAGAATAATGTCGAGACGGTGGTACTTCTAGAACGAGAAAACAGTCGCTAAGCAACTTCTTTCCAACCAAGACTATGGCGATTAATGGATTTGTATGGTACAATGGAATCCGTCCGTGGTCTGCAGATTGAATTGAGAATAGTAGAAGCATTCAACGGACGCATCACATCGAAGTAATTAGAAAGGCAAAACAATGAAGTACATAGAAGACCTAAAAATCGGAGATTCAATATCGGAAGTATACTTATGCAAGGAGAAAAGGAGTGGCACAACCAAGAATGGTGCAGATTATTTTCTTGTCACTCTTCAGGATAAGACAGGTGTGCTTGAAGGCAATATCTGGGATGTGAACAGTCCTGGAATTAATGAGTTCGACAAGAAGGATTATGTCGAGGTCTCAGGCGTGATTAAGGAGTACAAGGGTAAGAATCAGATTAATATTACCAGCCTTCGTGTAGTTGATGTGAATTCTGTAAATGTGGAGAATTATATTCCAACTACTGATAAGGATGTTGACGAAATGTATGGCGAACTTCTGGATATAATTGGAACCATTAAGGCCCCTTATATGAAGAAGCTGCTTGAAATGCATTTTGTTAATGATGAAATATTTATAAAAAAATTCCGTTATCATTCAGCGGCTAAGTCCGTTCATCATGGATTTGCAGGAGGCTTGCTAGAGCATACATTATCTGTTACTAAGACATGTGATTTCATTGCTAAGCAGTACGATTATTTGGACAGGGACCTTCTCCTTACAGCGGCAATATTCCATGATGTCGGTAAGCTTGCAGAATTATCGCCATATCCTGAGAATGACTATACTGACGCTGGTCAGATGTTAGGTCATATTGTAATAGGCTATAATATGTTATCTAACAGCATAAGGAAGATAGATGATTTTCCAAGGGTAAAGAGGAACGAACTATTACATTGTATCCTGGCCCACCATGGCGAGTATGAATATGGCTCTCCTAAGAAGCCATCAATTGCAGAGGCAATAGCCCTTAACTTTGCTGATGATATGGATGCGAAGCTTGAGACCATGAAGGAAGTAATGTCCAAGGTTAAAGGCAATGACATAAGCTGGCAGGGCTTCAATTACCTATTTGATTCTAACATAAGAAAGACCAGCGAGGCCTATGATGCCAAAAAGGTATAATAAGTTTGTGTACGATTATCAAGTTATGTTAAAATATGTCATAAGGAGGGACCCACTTGTGGGAGGATGCCTTATGACTGGAAATATGTCATAGAACTATTTTTGAATTATAAAGGATATTAAATATGTGTGGAATAGTAGGATTTGTTGGAAATGAACAGGCGGCGCCAGTTCTATTAGATGGGCTGTCTAAATTAGAATATAGAGGATATGATTCTGCCGGACTTGCAGTTAAGGGAAGTGACGGGAAGGTTAATGTTATCAAGGCTCAGGGACGTTTGAAAGAGTTGTCTAAGATGACTGATGATGGCAAGGCCGTTAAGGGCTGTATCGGTATCGGCCATACAAGATGGGCGACTCATGGTGAGCCAAGTGTAATTAATGCTCACCCTCATGTCTCAGGAAATGTGTTTGAAGGGGCAGCAGCCATCGATGAGTCTAATGTTGTAGGCGTTCACAACGGAATCATTGAGAATTATCAGGAGCTTAAGGATAAGCTTATAAGGAAGGGTTATAAGCTTTACTCTGACACTGATACTGAGATAGTAGTTAAGCTTGTTGATTATTATTATAACAAATACAAATTAGGACCAGTTGATGCCATTGCCAAGACCATGGTTCGTGTTCGTGGCTCTTATGCTCTTGCACTTATGTTCAAGGAATATCCTGATGATATATGGGTGGCTCGTAAGGATTCCCCTATGATTATTGGAGTAAATGAGGGACAGTCATTTATCGCATCAGATGTGCCTGCAGTCCTTAAGTATACAAGAGATGTGTACTATATTGGCAACCAGGAGATGGCTAAGATTACTGCTGGAAATGCAGTATTCTACAACCTTGATGGTGACGAGATTAAGAAGGAGCTTGTGTCCATTGAATGGGATGCTGAGTCTGCTGAGAAGGGTGGATTTGAGCACTTCATGATGAAGGAGATTCACGAGCAGCCTAAGGCAGTAGAAGATACTATTAATTCTGTTGTTAAGGGCGATAAGATTGATTTATCCGAGATAGGTCTTAGTGATGATGAGATTAAGGATATTAGTCAGATATACATTGTAGCCTGTGGCTCCGCATGGCATGTTGGTGTTGCGGCTCAGTATGTATTCGAAGACCTTGCAAATGTTCCTGTGAGAGTGGAGCTTGCATCAGAATTTAGATATCGTAAGATGCCACTTGTTAAGAATAGTCTTGTAGTTGCAATATCACAGTCAGGCGAGACAGCAGATACACTCGCAGCAATCAGAGAAGCTAAGGATAAGGGAATTAAGACACTTGGAATTGTTAACGTAGTGGGCTCATCAATTGCAAGAGAAGCCGATGCAGTATTCTATACTCTTGCAGGTCCAGAGATATCTGTTGCAACAACTAAGGCTTATAGTGCGCAGCTTATTGCTGCATACTCCCTTGCAATTCAATTTGGATTGGTTAGAGGCTGTATTGACAAAGATAGGTATAACAGTCTGATTCAGGAGATGAAGACAATCCCTGACAAGATTGCCAAAATCTTAGAAGAGAAGGATAGAATCCAATGGTTCGCCAGCAAATATTCTAATGCCAAGGATGTATTCTTCGTTGGCCGTGGAATTGATTATGCAATCTCTCTTGAGGGAAGTCTCAAGATGAAGGAAATTTCTTATATTCATTCAGAGGCCTATGCTGCTGGAGAGCTTAAGCATGGTACCATAAGTCTTATAGAAGATAATATTCTTGTTATTGGAGTTCTGACTCAGGCAGGCCTGTATGAGAAGACACTAAGTAATATGTTAGAATGTAAGTCGCGAGGCGCATACCTAATGGGACTTACCACCTATGGTCATTATGAGATAGAAGATTCAGTTGATTTTGCTGTATATGTTCCTAAGGTTGAGGATCATTTCGCAGCGTCAATAGCAATAATCCCACTACAGTTAATGGGTTATTATCTAAGTGTTGCAAGAGGCCTCGATGTGGATAAACCTAGGAATCTTGCCAAGAGTGTTACTGTTGAGTAAGCTGCATATTGGCGAAGCCAATGTGCTGCACGGCGAACCCCTTCGAGCGAAGCGAGAACTACAATGGGGTGAGCCTCCTTGTGAAAGGAGTTAATAATTGAGTAGTATAAAAACAATGCTTGGTGTCCTTGCATGCAAGGGTGCTCGGGCATCACTTAGAGTCGCAAAGAGCGGAGGAACAACGCTTCCGGGACGTGCGGCTATGTTTTTTGACAAGAACATATTAGCAGATGTGTCCCAAAATATGGACATAATTGTTGTAACTGGAACTAATGGCAAGACTACAACCTGTAATATGTTAGAGCAGGCACTTTCTTCAACGGGAGTCGATGTTCTAGCTAACAAGTCAGGAGCTAATCTTCTTAAGGGTGTTACTGCCGAGTTCTGCGCCAATGCCAATTGGAAGGGCGTGCCTAAGAAGAAATATGCAATCATCGAATGTGATGAAGGTGCACTTAAGCAGGTTGTGCCACTAATCAAGCCTAAGGTTATTCTTGTTACCAATCTCTTTAGAGACCAGCTAGACAGATATGGAGAAGTAACCCATACCCTAGAGCAGATTAGAATGGGTGTTGAGAAGGCGCCAGAAAGCATTCTGTGCCTGAATGCAGATTGTTCCTTAACTGCTAGTCTTGCTAAGGATGTTCCTAACAAGGTTGTATACTACGGAATTGACTGTCCTTACGGCGAGCAGAAGGAGCCGGAGGTATCTGATGCCAAGTACTGCATCAACTGTGGCGAGGAGTACAAGTATGAATATCATACCTATGCTCACCTTGGTGGATTCTACTGTCCAAAATGTGGCTATAAGAGAAGCCAGACTAACACTGCCGTCACAGCAATCAACAAGCTTAGTGCCAAGGGTACTGATGTTACAATGGAATTTCGAAGTGGCGATAAGGTGGATAAGGAAAATGTTCTTATTAGCCTTCCGGCAATATACAATGTATATAACGCTGTTGGAGCTGTGTGTGCTTACTCTGCCGCAGGCTTTAAGAGAGAGGATATATTGAAGTCTTTATCTGTGACCAGCTCAAGCTTTGGTCGTATGGAGACATTTGACTTAGATGGCGTTGATGTTCAGATGATTCTTGTTAAGAATCCAGCTGGCTGTAACCAGGCGCTAACTTATGTTACAAGTATGGATGAATACGAGGCTGTTATTTGCCTTAATGACAAGACGGCTGATGGTCATGACATTTCCTGGATATGGGATGCGGAGTATGAGAGATTAGCATTAGATGATTCCCTCAAGAAGCTAATCGTATCAGGTGACAGAGCAGAAGACATAGCGCTTCGCCTTAAGTACGCAGGCTTAGATGAATCTAAGATAGAGTTAATTAAGGGCTGGGATAATCTGGTAAATGTTATGAAGAAGTCCGAGTATCCAGTATTTGTTCTGCCTAATTATACATCCATGTTGGCATTAAGGAAGACACTTGCTGAAGTTACTGGCGCAGAAGAGTTTTGGAAAGGATAGGTGATTAATATGAGTAAAGTACTAAAGATTTGTCACCTATATCCTGAGGTTTTGAATCTCTACGGTGACAGAGGCAATATATTATGTATGAAGAAGCGCTTAGAGTGGCGTGGGATAGATGTTGATGTTCATGAATGTAAGCTTGGGGACAAGCAGGACTTAAGCGACTATGATTTATTCTTTATTGGAGGAGGTCAGGATTTTGAGCAGGAGGTGCTGCTCGAGGATCTTCGCTCTGGTAAAGGTGATGAGATTAAGAAGGCTGTTAATGATGGGAAGACCTTCTTATGTATATGCGGTGGTTATCAGATGATGGGTCACTACTACGAGACACATGAAGGTGTAAAATGTGAATTCTTAGGAGCTGTTGATTTCCACACCATCGGTGGCAAAGAACGTATGATTGATAATTATGCATTTGAACTGGGAAAAGAATCGGGAGGTTCAATTGTAGTTGGATATGAGAATCATAGTGGAAGGACTTATCTTGCTGACGGTATTAAGCCTCTTGGTAGAATTATTAAGGGCTGCGGCAACAATGGTGAGGATATGACAGAAGGTGTTCGCTACAATAATGTGTTCGGAACATATTCCCATGGACCTGTGCTTCCTAAGAATCCGAAGCTATGCGACTTCATCCTCTCTACAGCATTAGAGCGTCGATATGGTGAGAAGATAGAATTAGAGCCACTTCCTGACGCACTAGAGATGCAAGCCCATGACTCTGTCTATGATAAGATTATTTCTGGAACTATTAAGTAGTATGTAATAATATAGTCACAATAAAAGCAAGATGCTCTTATAAGAGCATCTTACTTTTATGTGATTACATATTACATACAAGTATATCCACCATCAACTGGAACCATGATTCCTGTTACATAAGTTGAAGCAGGAGATGCTAAGAAGATTGCAGCTGTGTCAAGCTCGCCTTCCTCACCGTATCTCTCTTCTGGAATCATTGTCTTAGCATTTGCCTGGAAGAAATCAGAATCAAGTGTCTCTTTAGTAAGTGGTGTATAGAAATAACCTGGGCAGATTGCGTTAACAGTAATTCCATATTTACCCCACTCAGCAGCAAGAGCTCTTGTTAAGTTAACAACACCACCCTTAGCAGCATGGTATGGAGCAGAACCTGCAACCTTGTTACCAACAAGACCATACATAGAAGCGATGTTAATAATTCTACCATATTTTGCAGGAATCATTGCTTTCTTGGCAACAGCTCTTGCAACCTTGAATGTACCGAATAAGTCAATCTGGCACTCATGGTCGAATTGCTCATCTGTGATGTCCTCAGCAGGAGCAACAGCACCTGTACCAGCGTTGTTGATTACGATATCGATACGACCGAACTTCTCAAGAACTTCGTCAACTACTGCTTCAACTCTGGCAGTATCTGTGATGTCGCATTGGATTGGATATGCTTCAACACTGTAATTAGACTCTAAATCTTTAGCAACCTCCTGAAGCTTCTCAAGACGACGAGCGATAGGAACGATTGTACATCCCTGGTTAGCTAAAGCCTTAGCCATCTGTACGCCAAGTCCGCCTGAGCATCCTGTAACGATTGCAACTTGTCCTTTAAGATCAAAATAATTTTTCATAATTAGTTCTCCCTCCTAAAAAAATCTCTTTTTTTATTTTAATTCTATTCATTTTATATTTCAACAATTGTCAAAAAATAAACATATTTGATAAATAATTAGCAAGTAAATATCTGTATAAACAATCACTTATACAAGCTCATCAAACCATCTTGTCTGAAAGCTATATGTCCCCTTGCCTTCCTTAATTACATATTCGGCGGCCCTGCACGCAGCGTCTCCCATTTCGAGACATACATTTTCAACAATGACAATATTTTTATTGGAAATGCTCGTATAATTAACATTTCCCATGGCAAGAGCGGCGCATATACTAGCGCTAAGCATACAGCCTGAGCCTGTCAGATTCTTCTGGAGCATGTGGCCAGAGGCAACTTCAGTTATAATATTTCCGTCACTAATAATATCCGTAACACCAGATGCAACAACAATGGTTCCAAGACTTCTTGCAAGCTTCAAGGTAACATCAGCTATATCATAACCAGCAACGCTTCCATCTAATCCCGATGAGGTATTTTGCCCCTTGTATATTGCGAGAATTTCTGAAGCATTTCCACGGATACAGGTAGGAGAGCCTATCCTTAGAAGTTCCTTCAGGTAATTGCGTCTATAAGTGATGCCTGATACACCAACAGGGTCAATAACGCTAATATGATCACTTCGAATTGCAACCTCGTAGGCCTTCTTCATGGCCATGTAGTCATCTGTGGCTCCAAGATTAAGAAGAAGAGCATTGGCGCCAGCTTGAACCTCTGCAACTTCGTTAATGTTGTGGGCCATTATAGGGGACGCGCCAAATGCTAATACTATGTTGGCAACCTCATTAGTTGTGACATGATTTGTAATGCATTCCACAACTGGACGACCATATAGGTTGCTAAGTATATCGCGACTTGCCTTCGACTTATTATTCCTTGCAAATATTCCCGACACCACAGACACACCAGCGATAGATGTGCCACGAAGTGAAGCCACATTATAGGCATTGATTCCACCGATGGCTACAACAGGAATGGACACACTTTTACAGATTTCATCAAGCGATTCAATGCTAAGATTAGTCGCATCAGACTTAGTGTCTGTTCCAAATACAGCGCCGCTTCCGATATAGTCTGCTCCTTCACTTTCGGCAGCCTTAGCTTGTTCTACAGTCTTGGCAGTAGCACCAATTATCTTTCCTTCACCTAGAATAGACCTGGCCGATTTAATGGACATATCATTTTGACCTAGGTGAACGCCGTCGGCATTTATTTCATTTGCAAGCTCTACATTATCATTTACGATAAATGGGACATTGTAGGCCTTACATACTTTCTGAACTGACAGAGCAAGCTCTTTAAGCTTATCATATTCTAATGATTTCTCTCTTAGCTGCACAATAGTTGCGCCACCTAAGATTGCATGTCTTACAGCATCAGCAAGAGATTCATCCTCTCTTAGCCATGTTCTGTCTGTAATTGCGTATAATTTATAAGATATCAATATATTCACCTTCTAAAGCTTTGTTCATACTTCTTACTGCGCAGAATTTGCCACACATAGAGCAGGTGTCAGAGTGGTCATCCTCTGGAGCTCTGTCGTCCCTAATCTTCTTCGCGGTTTCAGGATCCAGAGCACACTGGAATTGTGCATCCCAATCAAGAGCACGCCTTGCATCGGCCATCTTATCGTCAATGTCTCTGGCATTAGGAATTCCCTTGGCGATATCAGCAGCATGTGCTGCAATCTTAGATGCGATAATACCCTGTTTAACATCATCGAGATTAGGAAGTGCAAGATGTTCTGCTGGCGTTACATAGCATAGGAATGCTGCACCGCTCATGGCAGCAACAGCGCCACCGATTGCAGATGTAATGTGGTCATATCCTGGAGCAATATCTGTAACAAGAGGTCCTAATACATAGAAAGGAGCCCCCATACAGATAGTCTGCTGAACCTTCATATTAGCAGCAATCTGGTCAAGAGGTACATGACCTGGACCTTCCACCATAACCTGTACATTGTGATTCCATGCTCGTTTAGTTAGTTCCCCAAGTCTTACTAGCTCATTAATCTGACATACATCTGTTGCATCAGCAAGACATCCTGGTCTGCAGGCGTCTCCAAGGGAAATGGTAACGTCATATTCTTCACATATTTCCAAGATTTCGTCATAATATTCGTAGAAAGGATTCTCCTCACCAGTCATTGACATCCATGCGAATACAAGTGAGCCACCTCGGCTGACAATGTTCATTTTGCGCTTGTGATTCTTAATCTGGTCAATTGTTTTTCTTGTAATTCCACAATGCAGGGTGACGAAGTCAACACCATTTTCTGCGTGGAGTCTTACTACTTCGATAAAGTCCTTGGCAGTAAGAGTTGCCAGATCCCTCTTATAATGGATGACACTGTCATATACTGGCACAGTACCAATCATGGCAGGACATTCTGAAGTCAATTTCTTACGAAATGGCTCAGTATCTCCATGGCTTGATAAATCCATAATGGCTTCTGCACCCATATCAACTGCACTAAGAACCTTCTTCATCTCTAGGTCGTAATCCTTGCAATCTCTTGAAACACCAAGATTGACATTAATCTTAGTTCTAAGCATACTGCCCACACCCTCTGGGTCAATGCAGGTATGCTTCTTATTAGCAGGGATTGCAACCTTGCCTTCAGCTACAAGCGATACCAGCTTGTCTACATCCATATTTTCCTTCTTAGCAACAGTTTCAATTTCTTTAGTTACAATGCCTTTTCTTGCGGCATCCATCTGTGTAGTGTAATTCATGATTTTACCCTTCATACAGGCATGGTGCACATTGATGACGTGCCTGTAGCGACATCAATGTATCCTAGCTTGCATAAAGGGAAAACTTCTAATTAAGCATGTCCTGTAATCTCTTAAGTACACCGGCACCGTTTAGGATTTCAATTATGATAATAGCAATAATTGTTCCGCCAGCAGTACTAATTAGAAATGGTATCACATAAGTAAATAAAGTCGCCTCAGCATTTCCCATAATTAGCGAGGCAAATGGGTAAGCAAGAAGTCCACCGATAATGGCAGTGCCGAATACTTCGCCACCGTATGCAGCCCAGCGCTTCTTAATGAACTTGTATAACAGTCCAGACAGAAGAGCGCCACACATACTTCCTGGGAAGGCCAGTAGCGTTCCTAACCCTACCATGTTACGAATTAGACTTGCAACAAATGCGCATCCCACGCCATACCATGGTCCTAAGAATATGGCACACATTACATTGATGATGTGTTGTACTGGTGCACATTTTGAACCAAATACTGGTATTGATACCATTGAACCTACAACAGATATTCCTGCAAATATTGCAGCTAGGATAAGTTTCTTTAGATTTTTATTCATTTGTTTCTCCTTTGTTTAGAAGGAGAGTTACTTGATTCGGAATAAATGGTCAATGGGGCCATTTCCTTTGCCAAGGTTAAGATTGGCTTCAAGAGCACCCTGAATATATTCCTTGGCGTGCAATACAGCCGTCTCAATATCCTCACCTTTGGCAAGTCCAGAAGCAATGGCTGAACTCAGAGTGCAGCCAGTTCCATGAGTGTTGTCTGTATCAACTCGTTTGCTTTCATACCATCTTGATACGCCTTCGCCGTACAGATAATCTCTCGCGGTGGCTTCAATATCGTGACCGCCTTTGACTAGTACAATGCAACCGAATCGTTCATGTATAACCTTAGCAGCATTAACCATATCGTCTGAAGTGAGAATCTTCATGCTACTTAAGAACTCCGCCTCTGGAATATTAGGTGTTGTAACTGTTCCTTCCTTCAATAATTCATTTTGTAATGTTGTAATTGCTTCGTCTGCCATAAGCTTATGACCGCTTGTGGAGACCATGACAGGATCAACTACCACATTCTTGGCATTATAGTAAGCGAGTCTGTCACTGACCGCTTTAATAATCTTAGAATTAGATAGCATGCCTATCTTAACCGCATCAGGAAAGATATCAGTAAATACCGAGTCCAGCTGCTTTATAACAAAGTCCTCCTCAACCTCTAATATTGCCTGTACGCCGGTAGTATTCTGCGCTGTAAGTGCGCATATGCAGCAGGAAGCATATACTCCCATTGCTGTCATTGTCTTGATATCAGCCTGAATGCCGGCGCCTCCACAGGAATCAGAACCTGCGATTGTTAATGCTGTGTTCATAATTACCTCCATTTGATATGAGCATTAATTTTATTAATCGACAAAAAGTGGTGCCCCCGATTTGCCGAGTCTCTTTATAAAATAAAAACAGACAGCCAACGCGACCATCTGTTAATTACATAATCATCCCTACGTTAGCATTACCTAAATCAGGTTATGGGTCTAGATTCACAATCTACTCTCAGCCGGTCCACCAGCTCCCCTGTCCATTTTTACTTCATTTGCTAGTATAGAATTCTTTACCATTTCAGTCAAGAATTAAATTGCAATTATTTCATTATAATGGTAAAGTATTCTATTGTGAATAATATTCTAGGAGGATTAAAATGACAGTATCAACAGTGTGTATATTAATAGTTATAATTCTTTATATGGCTATTATTGTTGGCGTTGGAATTACATTTGCTAAAAAGAATAAGAATACAGACGATTTCTATCTGGGTGGCCGACAGCTTGGCCCAGTTGTAACAGCCATGAGTGCCGAAGCCTCAGATATGAGTAGCTGGCTTCTAATGGGACTTCCTGGTGTTGCATATATCAGCGGTCTTGCAGACGCAGGCTGGACAGCAATCGGTCTTGCAATTGGTACATATGTTAACTGGCTTGTAGTTGCCAAGAGACTTAGAAAATACTCTCAGAAGGCGGACAATGCCATTACAATTCCAGTATTTTTCAAGAATAGATTTAATGACAAGGGTAACGCCGTTATAGGTATAGCAGCCCTTGCGATTTTCATTTTCTTCGTACCATATACAGGAAGTGGATTTGCTGCATGTGGTAAGCTCTTTTCTACATTATTCGGTGTAGATTATCTTCCAGCCATGATTGTAAGTGCTGTTGTTATTGTTCTATATACTATGCTTGGTGGATTCCTTGCGGCAAGCTTTACCGACCTTATTCAGAGTATTATTATGACAATTGCTCTTATCGTAGTTGTTATATTCGGTATAAGTGTTGCTGGTGGAATTGATAATGTTATTAATAACGCGGAGGCAATTCCTGGATATTTAAGTATGGTTCAGTCGGGAGATGTTGTGACTAAGGAAGCCTCTCCATACGGAATCCTTACAATTATTTCGACTGCAGCCTGGGGACTTGGTTACTTCGGTATGCCACATATTCTTCTTAGATTCATGGCAATTAAGGATGAGAACAAGATTAAGCTTTCAAGACGTATTGCTTCAATCTGGGTTGTGATCTCAATGGCAGTTGCAATTATAATTGGTATCATTGGTTACTCAATGTCATTAGAGGGAGCAATTCCTTCATTTACAACATCATCTGAAGCAGAGACAACAATTATTAATATAGCAACATTGCTTTCTCAGAAGGGCGTGCTACTTGCACTTCTTGCAGGACTTATCCTAGCAGGAATACTTGCATGTACAATGTCAACTTCAGATTCACAGCTACTTGCAGCAAGCTCAAGTGTATCTCAGAATATATTTGTTGATGTATTCCATGTTAAGCTAAGTGAGAAGCAGAAGCTTGGTGTTGCAAGAATTACTGTTGTTGTAATAGCAATCATTGGTGTAATAATTGCATGGAATCCTGAGAACTCAGTATTTAAAATTGTAAGCTTCGCCTGGGCTGGATTCGGTGCAACATTTGGTCCTGCAATGCTCTTCTCACTATTCTGGAGAAGAACTAATAAGTGGGGTGTGCTTGCTGGTATGCTTTCAGGAATTATTTCAATATTCCTATGGAAATTCTTAGTAAGACCAATTGGTGGAGTGTTTGACATATATGAGCTTCTTCCAGCATTTATTATAAGTAGTTTGTTTATCCTTGTAATATCTCTTGTAACTGCACCACCATCAAAAGAAGTTACAGATGTATTCGATGAGGTTGCGGGCAAGAAGGTTGAAGAAGCAAAGGGTGTCCAATAAAACGTACACATTTACGGAGGCTATATGAAGGTAGCAGTAATAGGTGCAGGTAGCTGGGGAACAGCTCTTGCCACAGTACTATGTGACAATAATCATAATGTGACCCTGTGGTCCTACAGACAGTCTCAGATTGACGAGCTTAACAATACAAGAATTAATTCATCTAAGTTGCCGGGGGTAAAGCTTCCTGATAGTATGAAGTTCTCGGCTGATTTAGAAGAGGCTGTTACAGGTAATGAGATTCTAATTCTTGCAGTTCCTTCCAAGGCAACAAGAGCAACTCTCGAGAAGATGAAGCCCTTCGTTAAGGAAGGACAGGGAGTTGTTACTGTTTCGAAAGGTATTGAAGAAGAGACTCTTTATACTCAGTCACAGATAATTGAAGATGTTCTAAGTGGCGTTAAGATAGGTGTCCTTAGTGGTCCTTCTCATGCAGAGGAGGTTGTTAAGAGAATGCCAACCGTTGTAGTTTGTGGCTCTCACGATAGAGCATTTGCCATTAAGCTGCAGGAAATGTTCATGAATGAGAATTTCAGAGTATACACATCTCCTGATGTTCTTGGCATTGAAATCGGTGGCGCTAGCAAGAACGTCATTGCCCTTGCAGCAGGAATGTCTGACGGAATTGGCTTTGGAGATAATGCCAAGGCGGCCCTTATTACAAGGGGAGTTAAGGAGATAACAGATTTGGCACTTGCCATGGGCGCTGACATCAAGACTCTCAACGGACTTACTGGTATAGGAGACTTGATTGTTACCTGTCAGAGTCTTCACAGTCGTAACCGTATGGCTGGTTTCTATATGGGCCAGGGCATGACGAGAGAGGAAGCCATGGACAAGGTTAAGATGGTAGTCGAAGGTGTCTATTCAGCCAAGGCTGTCTACGCTTTAGGTAAGAAATATGATGTTGAGCTTCCTATTATAGAGCAGGTCAATCAGGCGCTTTTTGAAGGAGCAACTGTTGAATCAATAGTGCGCGCCCTCATGACTCGCGACAAGAAGGCAGAGACAGATTACACTGAGTGGGATTAATGAATTGGTGATAATATGGATAAGAAAAAGTATATTACAATCAAAGGCGCGAAGGAGCATAACTTAAAGGACATTTCCCTTGAGATTCCAAGAGACGAATTCGTAGTATTAACAGGCTTGTCAGGTTCTGGCAAGTCTTCTTTGGCTTTTGATACAATATTTGCAGAGGGCCAGAGAAGATATATGGAGTCGCTGTCTAGCTATGCAAGGCAGTTTTTAGGTCAGATGGAAAAGCCCAACGTTGAGAAGATAGAAGGTCTTCCACCAGCAATTTCCATTGACCAGAAATCGACTAACCACAACCCTCGTTCCACTGTTGGAACAGTAACGGAGGTGTATGATTATCTTCGTCTTCTCTATGCAAGGATAGGTATCCCTCATTGTCCAAAATGTGGCAAGGAGATTAAGAGACAGACAGTTGACCAGATGGTTGATCAGATTATGGCTCTTCCAGAGAGAACGAAGATTCAGCTTTTGGCTCCTGTTGTAAGAGGTCGTAAGGGCGAGCATGAGAAGCTTTTTACCAAGGCGAGAAAGAGCGGCTATGTTCGCGTGATTGTTGATGGCAATCAGTATGAGCTTGAAGAAGAATTCAAGTTAGATAAGAACATCAAGCACAATATTGAGATTGTGGTGGACCGTCTCGTGGTGAAGGAAGGCATTGAGAAGCGCCTTACTGACTCTATTGAAAATGTGCTTAAGCTGGCCAACGGCTTACTCATAGTAGATGTTATTGATGGAGAGCCTCTAAGGTTTTCTGAGAGCTTTTCATGCCCTGACTGTGGCATTAGTATTGATGAAATTGAACCTAGAAGCTTCTCTTTTAACAATCCATTTGGCGCATGTCCAGAGTGCTTTGGACTTGGCTTCAAGATGGAATTTAGCGAGGAGTTAATGATTCCTGACAAGAGTCTTAGTATTAACGAAGGCTGTATCAAGGTTATGGGCTGGCAGTCTTCAAATAAGGAGGACAGCTTTACTCATCAGGTCTTAGTTGCTCTTGCCAAGGAGTATGATTTTAGTCTGGATACGCCTTACGAGGATTTGAGTGAAGAGGTAAGAAGAATTATTGTATTTGGAACTGACAAAAGCGTACCTGTCCATTATACGGGACAGCGTGGGACGGGCGTATACGATATAACATTTGAAGGACTTGTGGAAAATGTTAATCGAAGATACAGAGAGACTCACTCCGAGTACACTAAGAAGGAATATGAAGAATATATGACAGTTACTGACTGCCCTGTGTGTAAGGGGCAGCGTCTTAAGAAGGAATCGCTGGCTGTTACTGTTGATGACAAGAATATATATGAGCTTACAACAATTCCAATCAGGGATCTTGTTGAGTATTTTAACGGCATGAAGCTAACGAAGCATCAGGAGAAGATTGGTCATCAGATTATTAAGGAGATTAAGGGAAGAGTAGGTTTCCTTAATGATGTTGGTCTTGATTATCTTAATCTTGCTCGTGCCACAGGCTCTCTGTCTGGTGGTGAGGCTCAGCGAATCAGGCTTGCAACTCAGATTGGTTCAGGTCTTGTTGGAGTTGCATATATACTTGATGAGCCAAGCATTGGTCTTCATCAGAGAGACAATGAGAAGCTGCTTGCATCCCTGAAGGGACTAAGAGACTTAGGCAATACTCTTCTTGTGGTAGAGCATGATGAGGATACCATGCGTGCAGCAGATTGTATTGTTGATATTGGACCACGTGCAGGTAGTCATGGCGGCGAGGTTGTTGCCATTGGAAATGCTGATGAGATTATGAAATGTCCTGAGTCAATAACGGGACAGTACTTAAGCGGCAAGAGAGTTATTGCAATTCCAGAGGAAAGAAGAAAACCTACAGGTTCTCTTAAGATTATTGGTGCTAAGGAGAATAATCTCAAGAACATCGATGTAGAGATTCCTCTTGGGATTATGACATGCGTAACTGGTGTGTCAGGCTCTGGCAAAAGCTCACTAATTAATGAAATATTATATAAGAGTCTTGCCAGATCACTTAATCGTGCTCACAAGGTTCCAGGCAAGCATAAGAAGATTGAGGGCGTAGATAAGCTTGATAAGATAATTGCTATTGACCAGTCTCCAATTGGTAGAACGCCAAGAAGTAATCCTGCAACCTACACAGGTGTATTTGACATGATTAGAGATCTCTTCGCATCCACAAGTGATGCCAAGGAGAGAGGATATAAGAAGGGAAGATTCAGCTTCAATGTTAAGGGCGGAAGATGTGAAGCCTGCTCAGGTGATGGAATAGTCAAAATCGAGATGCATTTCTTACCAGACGTATATATTCCTTGTGAGGTATGCGAGGGCAAGAGATATAACAGAGAGACTCTTGAAGTAAAATACAAGGGTAAGACAATATTTGATGTCCTTGATATGACGGTGGAAGAGGCTCTTGGATTTTTTGAAAATGTTCCAACAATCCACAGGAAGATTCAGACCTTATATGATGTTGGACTATCCTACATTAAGCTTGGCCAGCCATCAACAACATTATCTGGCGGTGAGGCGCAGCGTATTAAGCTTGCAACAGAGTTAAGTAAGCGTGGTACTGGTAAGACAATCTATATCTTAGACGAGCCTACAACCGGGCTTCATTTTGAAGATGTTAATAAGCTAGTAGACATCCTTCGCCAGCTATCAGACAACGGCAACACAGTTGTTGTCATAGAGCACAACTTAGATGTAATCAAGACTGCAGACTACATAATAGACCTTGGCCCAGAGGGTGGAGACGGCGGTGGAACAATCGTCGCAACCGGCACCCCAGAGGAAGTTGCAAAGAACAAATCCTCCTACACAGGCCAATTCCTATCCAGAATGTTATAGTAGGTGCAAAAAGTAAGAGCCACCAGAAATTCTGATGACTCTTACTAAAAATGTGTTATGTTCAGTAGATTTTTTATTCTTACTCTACTGTGAAAGAGGAGAAAAATGTTATATATAATAATCTAGTAACCTTTGGTTAGTAGATAATTATCGGGGAGTGCTCTAGAGCCAAGCCCTAGAGCTTAGTTATGAAATAATAGCCTTGTTGGCTAGTACATTAATATAATACAGTTAAAATGTGGACAAATTGTGACTTAATGGTGAAATAATAGTGAAATAAAAAAAGTAAAATAATCAACATAGGTACTTTGACAGATAAATATGTCTGAAGATAAGTACTTTTTTGTTGTATTTTTATGAGGAATAGAATATAATTTCATTTATGGTATGACATAATATGCTAATTGATATAATGTGTAGAGTAAATGGCAAAAAGGGGGAAATTATGAAGAAGAAAATATTAACACTTGTTATGATAACTATTCTAGCATTAGGTCTTCTAACAGGATGTGGCAATTCTGACAAAGTCAAGAATGGTCAAGCGACTAACATGGTATGTATAGCGCTTCAACCGTCTGCCGCATTTATTCCAATGATGATTACACGACAGACAGGCGATTTGGAAAAAGCTCTTAAGGAACAGGGCGTAAGCGTTGTGTGGTATGATTTTGAATCTGGACCTCCAATGAATGATTCAATTGGAAAGGGTGAGACTGATCTTTGTCTATATGGTGATGTTCCAACTGTATCAGCTATAGAGCAGGGATGTGTCAGGGAAGTAGTGGGCATTACAGCTCAAGCAGCGGATTCCTACGCCATAGTTGTTCTCAAGGATTCTCCTATTAAATCTGCCGCTGACCTTAAGGGTAAGAAGGTTGCAACTAACCTGGGTAGTACAGGCCATAATATGGTTGATAAGTATCTGTCTACAGCGGGTCTTGCCTTTAATGATATTGAACTTGTAAGTGCTACACCAGCGGATATGCCTTATATGCTTCGTAATGGACAGGTTGATGCTATTTCTCTATGGGAACCAAGCATTACTAAGCTTGTTGATGCAGGTGATTGTCGTATCTTAGCGCAAGGCTCTGATTGTGGGCTGGAAGGAACTAACACAATAATTGGTCGTAAGGATTATTGTGAGACAAATCCTAAGGTTGTTGAGACTGTTCTTAAGGAATACAAGAAGGCCGCTGATAATATTAATAATACATCAGATGAGACTTGGAAATACGTGGCTAAGTATCTTGGCCTTGATGTATCCCAAGTTAAGTCTATGCTACCTAAATACAATTTCACTGTAAAAATTAGTCAGAAGGATATAGATTCGCTCAACGATACTATAGATTTCCTCTCGAAGATTGGAAAGCTTGATAAAAAATATGATATAACAAACTATTGTAATTCTAAGTATTACGATGGCACATATTAGGAGGAGAAGGTTATGAGAAACGCGAGTATTTTAGTTAAGCTTTTGACCGCCGCATTTTCTATAATATTTGCCGGCGTAATTGGACTAGTTCTACTATCATATGGGATGTTGTCTACCATGAATGATATGGAGAATATGTTCTATGATGAATTATATACAGTAAGTGATGATTCGCTTGTGGCTGAGAAGGATTTATATATTGCATCAATTGCTAATAAAGAATATGTAGAAGAGGCCGAGAAGGGAAAGCCAGCTAAGGAATTCACTGAGCAGAAAACAAAAACGTATTCTAATGCTGTAGGCGAAGCTTATAGTGCTATAAAGAATATAGAGAAAGTAATGGTTAATTATCCTGATCTTGCAGAATTTAATTATGAGGGTTCAGATATTAACCAGTGTATTGATGAATTCGAGACAAATTTCCATGAATGGAAGTCGCTTTCTGACCCATCTAAGGCAAGTACAGTAAGTAATTTTGACAAGGCAAGGGAGGCATTTCCTAATGTAATTAGTCCTATTAATAAAATGGGAGTAATTGTTAAAGAATATGTTAACCAGGAAAAGGCAGAAATCTCTTCTGGCACTATGAGAAGTCTTATAATAATGCTTGTTGTTATAGCAATAATTATGATTGTGACAGTAATCTATACAGTATTTGTTGTTAGATATATTAGAAACAATCTAAGCTATGTTGCTGAGAAGTTCGATGCTATAGCGCATAATGATTTAACAGATGAGATTAAACCACTTAATTCAAAGGATGAAATAGGAGCTCTTAATAAGGCGGCAAGAGATATGCAGAAACATTTACGAGAAGTTATTTCATCACTGAAGGGCTCATCCGAGCTTCTTGCTGATAGCAGTCGAGAAATGGATGAATCTACAAAGGATACAGCTGGATCAATTGAGTCAATTAATAATGCAGCATCAGAACTTGCACAGTCGGCTACAGGTCAAGCAGCTGATATCGAGGATATTTCAAGCGTTATGTCTAGAGTTGACGAGATGATGGAGAGCAGTAATAAGAGTACGACTGCTCTTGCGTCTGCTAATGAAGAGATTAGACAGGTGACTAATGATGGAATGAAGAATGTTAATGGGCTTAAGGACATTACAGAACAAAGTGTTGAGGCGTTTGAGAAGATATTCGAAGTAATAAATGGTATTGAGCAATCTACAAATAAGATTTCAGAGGCATCTGATCTTATTTCTTCAATTGCGGAACAGACTAACCTTCTATCCCTTAACGCTTCTATTGAGGCGGCTCGTGCTGGTGAGGCAGGCAAAGGATTTGCGGTAGTTGCTGACGAGATTAGAAATCTATCAGAACAATCAGCTGATTCTGTTAATATTATTAATGAGATGCTTGCTGATTTACAAAGTAATACTGATAATGCCTCTCGTCAAAGTGATAACGTGCGCGAGTATGTTAATCGCCAGAAAAAAGCTGTTGATGAGACTAGCCAAAGCTTCACTAACATTGCTGATAGAATTCAGATTATTAATGAATCTGTTGATGATTTACATACTAATAACGAAGGTCTTGGAGAAGGCGTTGCTAATATTTCCAACCTTATTCAGAAGTTATCAGAGATATCTGAACAAAATGCGGCGACAGCACAAGAGCTTAATGCTACAACAGACAGGGTTAACGATAATGTTGAGCTTTTGTCAGAAAATGGCGGAAGTGTAAGCCGTTCTGCAGAAGATTTAGAGTCAATTATTGCAAGGTTCAAGGTTGATAATAATCCGTTTATTTCGGAAGGAACAAATAATACATCATTAGAAGAAACCACGGAATAATTTGTATACATTACAACTTTACAGAATAATAAAGCCCTCTTTCATATATGTCGACTTTAGCTACATTTGGTAACTAAGTCAGACATATTGAAAGGGGGATTTTTAGTACTTCTTCGAAAGAGGGAAAAATAAAGTTAAATAATTAATAAAAAAGCCTAAAATTCTTGAAAAAACAAAGAAAATGATTATAATAGTTATAGTAATATGCAAGTTTATGCGATTTTATGTATTATACATAGTTGCTTGTCTATATATGAAAGGAGTATCAAATGGTTTCGTCTGATATTGGAATCGATTTAGGAACTGCAAGTATTCTCGTTTATGTTAAGGGTAAAGGCGTTGTATTAAAGGAGCCTTCAGTTGTAGCATTTGACAGAGATTCAAATAAAATTAAGGCTATTGGTGAAGAAGCCCGTCTTATGATTGGTAGAACACCAGGCAACATCGTGGCAGTTAGACCACTTAGACAGGGTGTTATCTCTGACTATACAGTTACAGAGAAGATGATGAAGTATTTCTTACAGAAGGCACTTGGTAAGAAGAGCTATCGTAAGCCTCTCGTTAGTGTGTGTGTTCCTTCCGGAGTAACTGAGGTTGAGAGACGTGCCGTTGAGGATGCTGGATTTGCAGCAGGTGCAAGGGACGTTAAGATTATTGAAGAGCCAATAGCTGCAGCTATCGGCGCTGGAATTGATATTACAAGACCATGTGGTAACATGGTAGTTGATATAGGTGGTGGTACAGCAGATATTGCTGTTATCTCACTTGGCGGTTCTGTTGTTAGCACATCAATTAAGATTGCTGGTGATGACTTTGACGAGGCAATCGTAAGATATATGCGTAAGAAGCATAATCTTCTAATTGGTGAGAGAACAGCAGAAGATATTAAGATTAATATAGGAACATGCTTCCCGCTTCCAACACCAGAGACAATGGATGTAAGAGGACGTAACCTTGTTACAGGTCTTCCTAAGACAATTACCATTTCGTCGGAGGAGACAGAGGAAGCTCTTAAGGAAGCAACACTTCAGATTGTTGAAGCAATTCACAGCGTATTAGAGAAGACTCCACCAGAGCTTGCGGCTGACGTTGCCGACAGAGGAATTGTTCTTACAGGTGGCGGCGCACTTCTTCGCGGCTTAGAAGAGCTTATTGAAGATAGAACAGGAATTAACACAATGACAGCGGAAGACCCTATGACTTGCGTTGCAATTGGAACAGGTAGATATGTTGAATTGCTTGCCGGAGATGGAACAAGCGAGTAGTTAAGTGACCCAAAATTTACTTTTTGGGTCTTTTTTATATTAATTTATAGGATAAACTATCCGATAGATTATATGTACAACTATATTCATGTGAATGGGAGGATGCTATGGTAAAAGGCTTATATACTGCTTACACCGGCATGGTTAACGAAGAGAAGAGACTTGAGACACTTGCTAACAACTTGGCTAACGCATCTACAGTTGGCTACAAGAAGGAAGGCGCAACCTCACAATCATTCTCTGACAGGTTAGCATACAGAATTAAGGATATTACAGTGCCTACTACTGTTAACAGATTAGGCGATGTGACCTTAGGTGTTAAGATAGGTGAGACCTATACCGATTACGGGCAGGGAAGCTTCCAGGTAACTGATAAGAAATCTGATGTTGCTATATCTGGCAACGGATTCTTCGCTATATCATATACCAACAAACAAGGGCAGACCTCTATTAAATATACCAGGGACGGTTCGTTTACTGTGGATAACGAAGGGTATTTTAGAACAGTTGACGGCGACTATGTTCTTAACATGAACGGAGCCTTGAATTCTCAAGATGGAGCCGCTAATTATGTTCGAATTGACCCTAACCAGGATTATGCAATTAATTCACAGGGTGTCATTACACAGAATGGTGTTAACGTAGCTCAGATAGGTGTAATCGATTTTGCTGATTATGATTTCTTGGCAAAATACGGTGAGAATTTGTATGACCTCGTAGATGGAGGACAGATTATTCCTAGCGACGCATACATTGAGCAGGGCGCATTAGAGATGAGTAATGTCAACGTTGTGGATGAGATGGTCAATATGATTGCTATTCAGAGAGCTTATGAGACTGGTCAGAAGATGATTCAGACAGAAGACTCTACTCTTGATAAGGCAGTTAATCAGGTTGGCAAGATTTAACTGGTAGATTTAAGTTAAATGGAGGGCACGTATTATGATGAGATCACTTTGGACTGGTGCTTCAGGAATGAAGGCCCAGCAGACTAGCGTTGATACAATAGCTAACAACTTAGCTAATGTTAATACAACAGGATTCAAATCCCAGAGTACACAATTCAAATCACTTCTGTATCAAGAACTTCAAGAAAGAACAACAACTGCAAATGGTAATCCAAAGCCAACTAACGCACAGGTAGGACTTGGTGCGAGAGTGGCTTCAATTAACACCAGCTACACACAGGGTGCGCAACTTGCAAGTGCTAATAATATGGCATGCTGCATCAATGGTTCAGGCTTCTTTGCTGTAAGTGGCGAGGATGGTGGAACATACTATACAAGAAATGGTGACTTCAACTGGAGCCTTAATAATGCAGGTGGACTTATTCTGACAAATGCGCAGGGTAACCCGGTTCTTGACAGGAATGGTCAGTGGATTGAGCTTCCAGCTGGAGCAGGCTCAGCAGGTGTTAGTGTAGGAACAACTGGTGAGGTTGCATACAGATTAGAGGATGGAACAACTGTTAGTACAGGACAGTTTATAGGTTTATTCCAATTCAGAAATCCTGTAGGACTTGAGAAGCAGGCTAACAATTTACTTGCAGTTACACCAGCATCTGGAGATGCAATGTTAGAGGCTGCTAACGGTGGTCTAATTCCAAGTACAATTGCACAGGGCTTCTTAGAGGGTTCTAATGTAAATGTTGCTGATGAGATGGTTAACCTAATTGTTGCACAGCGTGCATACGAGATGAATTCTAAGGTTATCACCACATCAGATTCAATGATGGATACAGCTAATAACTTGAAGAGATAAGGAGAATATAGATGGATGCAATTAGTAATTATCTTAACAGTCAGGCAGTGAATAATAGAAGCGCCGAGGCAGCAAGCAAGGTATCTAATTCCATATCTAATGTAGGCGCTAATTCTTCAGATGAAGAATTAACAGAGGCTGTGGAATCATTTGAAAGCTATATGCTAGAGCAGGTAATTAAGCAGGTTAAGAAATCTGTTAAGCCAGAGGATGAGAATAGCTCAACTTCTCAGATGACAGAATTCTATATGGATTCAACTATTCAGAGCCTTGCATCAACAATGGTTAAGGAGTACGGTGGAACACTTACACAAGACCTTGTTAACCAGATGAAGAGAAATTATGGAATTTCTAATGAAGCTGCATTAATGAATAATAATGAGAATGACGCTACAGTAACAGCTGAAGAGGCAGCTGCAGCAGCAGAGAATATTAAGGAAGAAGAATAATAAATGGATGAAATACAAGGGTTTATAGACCATTTTATATTTCAATCAGATAAAGACGGATACAAGATAATGTCCTTCTCTACGTCAGAGGAGGACATTATTGTTGTGGGAATATTTCCAGGAATAGACGAAGGGGAAAATCTCGTAATCCAGGGAGAGTACATAGAGCATGCCACCTATGGAAGGCAGTTCAAGGCTCATTCTTATAAGGTGTCGGAGCCTACGGATATTGCAAGTATTGAGAGGTATCTTGCGTCAGGTGCAATTAAGGGAATTGGCAAGGTTACTGCTAAGAGAATTATTGCCAAGTTCAAGGATGATACCTTAAGAATTATGGAAGAGGAACCGGATAAGCTAGCCAAGGTCAAGGGAATATCACTTAAGAAGGCAATAGCAATCTCTGATCAGATAATAGAGAAAAAGGAGCTGCGTGACGTTATTATATTCCTGGATGGCTATGGAATTAAGAGTAATATGGCTCTTAGAATATATGGGGAATACGGCAATTCTGTCTATAGTATCATCAGGGAAAATCCATACAGACTGGCAGATGATATTGATGGAATAGGATTCAAGACTGCTGATAAGATTGCCCTTAAGATGGACATTGCTCTTGATAGTGATTTTCGAATTAGGAGCGCAATAATCTATGGGATTACAGAGGGTGCGGCCCGAGGTCACACATTTATCAGGAAGGAGAATTTGTCCCGTGTGGTTGAACAGCTTCTTGAAATTGAGATAGATTCCCTAGATGCTCATCTTATGAATCTGGTGATTGATAAGAGAATTGTTGTGAAGGAAGACAGGGTTTATCTTACCTATTATTATCAGATGGAAATGCGATGTGCTGACATGCTCCTTAAGCTTGACAACACATTTTATATAGAAGATGAGAAATTCGAGGAAGCGATTGCAAGGGTTGAAGAGAGACAGAACATAGAATTAGATAGCCTGCAGAAGGATGCGGTTAAGGTTGCAATCAAAAGCGGAGTATGCGTCTTAACAGGTGGCCCGGGAACAGGTAAGACCACCACTATTAAGACTATGATTGAGTTCTTCGAATTAGAGGGGCTTGATATATTTCTTGCGGCTCCGACTGGAAGAGCTGCGAAGCGAATGACGGAAGCTACAGGAAGGGGTGCCCGTACCATACACAGGATGCTTGAGGTTAAGGGAGCCTCTGATAGTGATAATGGTGCTGCTTTCTTCGACAGGAATGAGGACAATCCTCTTGAATGTGACGTAATAATTATAGACGAAATGTCAATGGTGGATATTGGTCTTTACTATAATTTGCTACGAGCAATTGAGCCAGGAGTCAGATTGATTATGGTAGGAGATACTAATCAATTGCCTTCCGTAGGTGCAGGAAATGTGCTTAAGGATATTATTGCATCAGATGCATTCCCAGTGGTGACTCTCGACAAAGTATTCAGACAATCTAATGAGAGTGACATCGTAACTAATGCATACAAGATTAATGGTGGTGAACATGTGGTATTAGACAATAAGAGCAAGGATTTCTTCTTCATGGAAAGAGGGAATGTATCGGCTGTTATTAATACTACCGTTGACCTTGTTAAGAATAAACTGCCTAAGTATGTAGATGCTCCAAGTGAAGAGATACAGGTACTGACTCCATCTAAGAAGAATGGTTTGCTATGCTCTAACGAGCTTAACAAGGTGCTGCAGGAGCGACTCAACCCGCCTTCGTCTTCGAAAAAGGTGTACGAATATGGGGACAGGGTTTTTCGCGAGGGCGATAAGGTAATGCAGATTAAGAACAATTATCAGATAGAGTGGAAGGAGTACTCTGACTACAATGTGGTAGTGGAAAGTGGAACGGGAGTATTCAATGGTGATATGGGAGTTGTGACTATGGTTGATGTAGTTACTAAGACTCTCAGGGTAATGTTCGACGATAATAGAAGTGTTGACTATCAGTTCTCCCAGCTTGATGAATTAGAGCATGCCTATGCTGTAACAGTGCATAAGTCCCAGGGTAGTGAATACCCTGCAGTTGTTATTACGCTCCTTAGGACACCGGTGCCTCTAATGATTCGTAATATATTATATACAGCAGTAACAAGAGCGAAGAAATGCGTTGTTATAGTGGGCGATAAAGACGTCTTCTATCGAATGGTAGATAATGAAGAGATAGATAAGAGGAACTCATCTCTTGATACATGTATAATTGAGCTTGGTAGTAACTAGAAGATATTATTATTAAATCTGACTATCCAGTCAATAATTCCAATCAGATTCTGTACATGCTGATATGGGTTATACTCTTCGACAGAATAAATCTCATCATCCGATGAGCATCCAATAATATCTAGGCCAAAGAGCATATTGTTATTCAACATTTCATATACAAGCTGTAGAAATTGTCTGTTGCAGTAACGATTATCAGTAATGGCAAGGACATTGGAAGTTTCATCGAGATTAGTATTGTCCATATAGAATTTCATCGTATCCGCAGTGTCTGCACGTCTAATGTCAGGCTGGCTTGAAGGTGCAGCAAGAATGCGATATGTGATGTTATTTGTAGAACTCTTGAAGGTTCTTATATTAGAAATATTGTTAAGATTTCTGTTACCACTAAAATTATCCTCAATATCATTCTCGGATAGATTGAAATAATTTAGAAAGGCGTCATTCATTGCACCGAATTCTGTCTCGGATACAGGATATGAAGGGTTCTTTCGCTCTGTCGGACTAATAGGTCGATAACAGGCTAAGCCATCCACATATTCTGTAGATGAATCTGTCCAATTATTCGTACACATGGTTCTGGAGTGGCATGAACCCTGTGTACCCCCTAGTACGATGATATGACTATGATTTGAAGAAAGAGGCTTGTTGATGTTAAAGCATCCAAGCTCCTTTAGAAAAGGGTATAATTCATATTTGTATTGTTCTAATACGTGTTCTTCATTGAATTCGAAGGTTTCTCTAATGGAGCCATTTGAAAGCTTTCTTCCATTATATTTCTCAGATAAATTGTTAATATCAGTATTAAGAATAGACATTATTGAAGACATGGCTTCGCAACTTAGAAATTCATCAAACTGTTCCTTTAATAATAGCTTTATCTCCGATAAGGGAAGGGAAGTATCAGGCATTGTAAATCTTAACATATAGTAATCCTCCAAGGGTCTAATTTAGAGCATAATATATATACAATAGTATAACATAAGTAAGGATTGATTTGTTGACTTTTAGATGTTGGTATGTTACTATCCACGCGATTATTACTTGATACGTTGTTATATTGAAAGGGAAATATGAAGTTATCTATAATTGTACCGGTTTATAATTGTAAAGAATACTTAGACGAATGTCTTATGTCTATCTATGAGCAGATGGATAGTGAGTGTGAGCTCATAGCTGTGGATGATGGCTCAACAGATGGAACAACTGACATGCTTGATTCATATAAGAATAGAGATAATCTAAGGGTTATATACTGTGAGCATAAGGGAGCATCACACGCAAGAAATGCTGGCCTTGACAATGCTAAGGGCGAGTATGTTACTTTCCTTGATTGCGACGACACCTACTATGAGGGTTTTCTGTCTAAGAGCCTTCCTCTTATTGATGAAAAATATGACCTTTATTTATTTGGTTTTATTCGCAGATTCTATAATGGTGAAAGCGTAATAAATGCTTTAGATAATCACAAGTATGAAGATGTATCTTCTTTTGCAGATGCCTATATTAGAAGAGGAAGGATGCTTTTTTATTCCGCATGTAACAAGTTCTACAGAAGAGATGTCATTAAGCGCTTTGATATTAGATTTGAGGAATCCTATGGATTTGGTGAAGACAGACTGTTTAACTTTAGTTATATAAGACATATAGATAATATATATACCACAGACCTTATTATGTTTAATTATAACCAGCGCTCTCTAGAATCCATGTCCACAAAAACTATTCCGAATTACTTTAACCTTGCGAAAATGCTACATGAGGAAATTGTAAAATGTTTTCTTGAGCTTTCTAAGGGGACAACAATTAACGAGCGAAAAGATTTTGTAAATAAAGATTTGGTCAAAGAGATTAATATGACAATTGACAGGTTTAAGGATCATCCTAACGAGATGGAGGATAACCTCCCAATGATTTATGAATTAATATACGGGAACGATAATGACAGGTCATATAACGAAGAAGAATTGCGTGAGATTATAATTAGGCCTGATATGTGGAGACACAAGCCATACGACAATCCTAATATCAAAAAATACCTTGATGTTTCGCATTAGGAATGTTGGTATTGTTGACTTTTGCAGGAAGGTAGGATACCATAATTTTAAGGTATTAAGATACGATGAAAGGAGACGAGCTTATGGATGTGCTAGTTGCTTTATCAGAATATATATTAATCGCCGCTATTATTTCACTTGTTCTATGGGTGTTACAGGTCATAGCATTGTGGAAAATATTTACTAAGGCTGGGCAAAGTGGTTGGAAATCAATTATTCCAGTATATAACGTATTTATTATGTTCAAAATCTCCTGGTCTACAATGTGGTTTTGGATAAGCCTTATAGCATTTGTGCTAGCATCCGCATTGTTATCCTTTGCTACAGTAACTATCTGTGTAGTGTTAGGCGGACTGTTAATGCTTTTCTATACTATAGTGATGTTGATTATGTTATTTAAGTTCGTAAGGTCATTTAACTGGGGTGTTGGAATGTTTATTTTAACAATTATTGTCCCAGTAATAATGCTATTTGTCTTAGCATTTGGCAAGGCAGAATACATTGGACCAGATCCAATAAGCTAAATGATAAATAATAGGTAAGTTGAGCAAAATTCAAGGAGGTTGATATCAACCTCCTTTTTACGTTCTATTGTTCTTTTTCAACTCTTTTTGTCTTAGAACCTATCTTATAGGTCGCTAGGAATTCATCCCTTTCCTTGAAGGATTTTGGAAAATGTCTGTCAAGCTTCTCGCTGATTTCTCTGTCGAACAATTTCTGTTCTGCTTCAGTATTGCATTTCTTAACAGCTATGTTATCAGGCTTTTTGTCGTTAATTAAGATTTCATAAGCAGTTTTTGCTGCTTCATAGCCCTGGTCAAATGGATCGTTGTACATAGATACCAAGGTTCTGTTACCGATATATTCGTCACCGCCAACAGTTGGAATGCTGTAATCTAAAGCAACCTTCTTAATTGTATCCTGATATTCATTGACGCTGGATTCTGCAGGAATAAATAATACTGATGATTCTCTGCAGGCTAAGTCAGCAATCTCTCTAGCCTCGCTGCTACTAATGTCAGGAGCGTGGAATTCATATTCCCTATATTGGATTCCTGCCTGATTAAGATACTTCTCTAATATGTGATTCTGGAAAATGCTATCTGGGTCATTAGGGTTAAATAGTATGCCCACAGATGTAATGTCTGGTGTGGCTTCAATCATTAGTGAGAGCACATCAGCCATATTAGGAACGGAGGATACACCGGTAATATTCATTTTAGTTATACCGTCCCATTCTTTGTTATCTTCTTTGTTATTATCTTTGCTATCTTTTTTGTCCTCTGTTTGTTCCTTTTGAATATTAAGAACTCTTTCATAATCCATAACACCAGTAGATACGATTGGGATGGTGGTTGTCTGATTATGGGCAGACATTAGAGAATTCTCTCCAAGTGTAAATATTAATGGAACATTACCACTAATAAATCCAGAACAGATTGCATCAGTTGTATTTGCCTCGTCTGCTGTCTGAACATTAAGGACAACATTATTCTCTGTAAAATAATCTGTTATACCTGCATTGAAGCCCTGAAGGATTTGGTTGTAATATTCACCAGCATCACCTACACAGACGCCTATATTAATGGCAGGCTTATTATTTGTGTTTGTAGTGTTAGTCGAGTTTCCTGCAGGCTCGCTTTTTGAACAACCACAGAGTGTGAATACAAGACTCAACACGCAGATACTTATAATACTTATTCTTCTTAATTTCATTAGAAGACTCCTTTTTATATTTGATACCCATAAATTTTAATTTCAAATTGCATTAAAGTCAACAATAATATAATATAAATTCAACGACAATTTGATTTTGCAGATGTCTTCTCTTAGAAAGAGAGGCATATGAATAAGAAAATTCAATATCTATTATTCCCTAAAAGGTGTGTGGCCTGTGACAAGGTTCTTGACTTTGGGCGCTATAAGTATGGCTTTTGTAAGAAATGTAAGAATAAGATTACATACGCATACGAGCCGGTCTGTAAGGTTTGTGGCAAGGTTATAATCGATAGTAATGGAGAACTGTGCAATGACTGCATGGGTAAGAAACATTATTTTCTTCAGGCCAAGGGAGTCTATGTCTATGAAGGACCAATCAAGGGGTCAATGTATCGCTTCAAATACAGTAACAGGCGCTGCTACAAGTACACATTTGCAAGGGATATCGTAAGAATGCACGGTAAATGGCTGCGTGGCATCAGAATCGATGCTATCATACCTGTTCCCATGTATAAGAAGAAGCAAAGAAAGCGTGGATACAATCAGGCAGCCCTTATAGCAGAAGCCTTGGCGAAGGAAATTGGCGTTGTCTGCTATTCGAAAATCGTATTCAGAAACAGAGATACGACACCTATGAAGGGATTATCTGACACTCAGAGGCAAAAAAATCTTAAAAATGCTTTTAATTTTTCACAAAAAGGTTTACAATTAGAGAGAGTGCTGTTGATTGACGACATCTATACAACAGGAGCAACCATGGATTCAGTTGCCAAGGTCCTGCGTGATGCAGGAGTTAAAGAAGTCTATGGATTGTGTATGTGTGTGGGTAAAGGATATTCGCATTAGCAGAAGGGGGAATAGAAATGGATGTACGTAATTGTAGAGTATGTGGAAGAATATTTAATTATCTGAGTGGACCTCCAGTATGTCAGGTATGTAAAGAGAATGCTGACATGAAGTTCCAGGAAGTTAAAGAATATGTTAGAGAGAATCGTGGCGCAACAATTAACGAGGTTGCAGAAGCCAACGATGTAACACCTAAGCAGATTAAGCAATGGGTTAAGGAAGAGAGACTACAGTTTGCAGACGATTCGCCTGTAGTATTTCAGTGTGAGACATGCGGTACCAGCATCAAGACTGGTAGATATTGTGATGCATGTAAGAAGAATCAGGGTAATGTATTTGCGAAAGCAGCAGCAAGACCTGAGATACCTAAGCCTGAGCCTAAGAAGCATGAGTCTAAAGAAAACAAAATGAGACATTTCTCCTAATTGTTTTTACCGCAATAATATGTTATTATTATCAAGGTAGTATTTTAGGGATAAGGAAGGTTGATTTATGACTGAGACAGGTTTAATAATATTCTTAGTATCTGTTATTGGGATATCAGTTATCGCTGCCATTGTTGCAGTTATTGCAGCTATAGGAGGCGCAGCATCATCCAAGAGAGAAGATATTGAAGAATAGTAGTATAATTCAATTAGAGTAGATGAGGCATCGAATTATATTCGGTGCCTCTATTAAGTTATGAACAAGTTAGTATTAATGAACAAGCTAGAGTTGTAGAGGGTATTATTAGCAGGTAAGGAATGGTAAATGTATTATGGATATTAAGATTATTGTAGCAGCTCACAAAGAATACAGGATGCCATGGCAGAATATTTATCTTCCAGTTCAGGTAGGCGCTGCAGGAAAAGAGTCTATTGGATATCAGCGCGACGACGAGGGGGATAATATATCCAATAAGAATGATATGTACTGCGAACTGACAGGAATGTATTATGCATGGAAGAATCTTGATGCAGATTATATTGGTCTTGTTCACTACAGGAGATATTTTGCGGGTTTACGATACACCTTCAGCAAGGACCCATTTGATAAGATTATGGATTATGTTGATGCTGTACAAGCCCTTAAGAATGCAGATATTGTTGTTCCGAACAAAAGGGAATATTACATAGAATCCCTATATTCTCACTACGACCATACCCTTGATGGCAATCATCTTAAGGTGGCGTATCGTATAATTGCCAAGGAATATCCTGACTATATCCCATCAGCAAACAAGGTGTATCACAGGACATGGGGATACATGTTCAATATGTTAATTGCTAGAAAAGACCTATTCGACAGCTACTGTGAGTGGCTCTTCGATATCTTAGGCAAGATGGAAGAATACATAGATGTATCTGGCAAAAGCGCATTTGAAAAAAGGATATATGGAAGGGTAAGTGAGATTCTCTTCAATGTATGGCTTGATTATCATATTAGTCAGGGCTTGAAGATTAAAGAAGTTAAATGCATTCACATGGAGAAGGTCAACTGGATTAAGAAGGGAAGCTCCTTTCTTAAGGCTAAGTTCATAGGTAAGAAATACGAAGAAAGCTTCTAGCCTGTTATTAATAGCTTTATTTATCTGGGAGGGAATATGAGAGTATCGATTATTACTGCCTATTATTATGGCAGAAAATATATGCGGGATTATATCAAAATGATTATTAAAAATGCTGCTGGGATTAGCAAGGAGGACAGCATAGAGGTTATTATTGTTAACGACAGTCCAAGAGATAACTTCAATCTTGAAGAGCTGTCTGATATAGCAACGGACCTTCTTGTGTCTAAGTTCAAGGTTAGCCTTAATGCTAAGAATAATCTAATGAAGATAAAGTACGAGGGAGGAACCTCGGAATTTCGTATAATAACCAATGAAGAAAACGTAGGCATTCATATGTCGAGAATCAGAGGGCTTGATGCATCAACTGGTGATTACATTATATTCTTAGACCAGGATGATTTGCTTGGTAAGAGTGCCATAAGTACATATATTGATAATGCCGGCTTCACAGATGAAGTTCTTGTAAGCAATGCAGCCTTAGGACAGAGGGTTGGCCATCTAAAATGGTACAGAAGCACCTATCATACTAAGAGGATAGGTGATATTGACTGCTATTGTAATGTGGGGATTCAGATTATTTCTCCAGGTCACACATGTATATACAAGAAGGCAATTCCTAAGGAGTGGACAGAATATATATGTACATATAATGGGGCAGATGATTATTTCTTGTGGCTGCTTATGTTGTCTAAGGGAGTTGAGTTTAAGTATATTGACAAGGTTCTGTATCTTCACAGATATACAGGAAGCAATCTCTCTGCAGATACAACTGTTACAGATGCATCCACAATGGAATTTTGTAACTATCTTAAGGAGATTGATTATTTCCCAGACGAGTATGTTGATAAGCTAAAGAAGATGATAGAATACAAGGCTACATTCCGAGTCGCAGCTAAGGGTGACAAGGTCTATTACAGTCTGAAGAATTGGAAGATATTTAGTGACAATATTGGATACAAGATAATGACTAGAACTCCTTTAGGGTTCAATAGATAGAGGTATAAGTGATGGATAAATACGCAGTACTACTTGCAACATATAATGGAGAGAAATATGTTAAGGAGATGCTTGATTCATTAGAGAGACAAACGAGGAATGACTTCGTGTGCTATATACATGATGATGGCTCTACAGATGGCACCCTCGACATTGTGAAGAAATGGATTAAGGGTAAGAAGAATTATAAATTATTGGATTTTGAATCAGAAAAAGGTGCCAAGAACAATTTTTTCTCTATGCTTAAAGAGGTTGATGCGTCTTATTACATGTTTGCGGACCAGGATGATGTGTGGGTCGAGAATAAGGTGGAGAAGCTGATAGACAGAATGGATACTGTTGAAAAGGACAGACAGTGTACGCCTGTGGTGGTATACTCTGACATGTATGTGGTTGATGATGAATTAAATGTTATTGCTGATTCATTTATCAAATTCATCGGCCGCAACATATACAGGAATAAGTTAAGTCAGCTGCTTATAGATAACCCTGCAGCAGGCTGTACCATGATTATCAACAGGGCACTAAGAGACAGAGCATTAGAATATAATGACTCTGATGAGATACCTATGCATGATCAGTGGATTATGTGTGTTGCAGCGGCAACAGGTGTTGTTAATCCTATTGATGAACCCCTTATCTATTACAGACAGCACACTGACAATGTAATGGGTGCAGAGGCTGAGAGCAAGAAGGACAAGATTGTTCGTAATGGTAAGGATATTATTACAGGAGAGTTTGCCCGCAATAAGAGGAAGTTCCATCTTAAGGAAGTAAGACTTGCCAAGCAGCTTATGTATGTGTCGGATGTAGATGATAGCACAAGGCAGTTTTTGATGGATTTGGTGCTTGTGAATAACAAGGGAAAATTCGAGCGAATGGCATTCTACAGAAAGAGTGGAATGGACAGAGAAAAACACTCCCTCTGGATGAGGCTCTGGGTGTAGATATAATATAGATAATATGGTATAATTATGGGTCGAAGTCGTATGTATTTCGACTAAGAAATGATACAGAAATGGAAGGTAGAAACAATGGCTAAGGAACTAGCTACAAAATACGATCCAAAAGGGATTGAAGACAGATTATATAAGAAGTGGGAGGAGAATGGATATTTTCACGCTGAAGTAGATAGAAGTAAAGAGCCCTTCACAATTGTAATGCCACCTCCTAACATTACAGGACAGCTTCATATGGGCCACGCCCTAGATAATACAATGCAGGATATTCTTATTCGTTATAAGAAGCTTCAGGGCTTTAATGCTCTGTGGCAGCCAGGTGTAGACCATGCAGCTATAGCAACTGAGGTTAAGGTTATAGAGCATCTTAAGGAACAGGGAATTAAGAAGTCTGACTTAGGACGAGAAGGCTTCCTAGAGAAATGCTGGGACTGGAAGGAAGAGTACGGTGGACGAATCGTTAATCAGCTTAAGAAGATAGGTTCTGCAGCTGATTGGGAAAGAGAACGCTTCACTATGGATGAAGGCTGCTCTAAGGCAGTTGAAGATGTATTCATTAAGTTCTATAAGGAAGGCAAGATATACAAGGGCAACAAGATTATCAATTTCTGCCCTGTATGTAAGACTACAATAAGTGATGCGGAGGTTGAGCACGAAGAGCAGGCTGGTCACTTCTGGCATATGAGATACGAGATTGTTGGAGAGAGTGGCAAATACGTTGAGTTTGCAACAACAAGACCAGAGACAATGCTTGGTGATACTGCTGTTGCAGTTCATCCTGATGATGAGAGATACCAGGACATCATTGGCAAGAAGGTTATGCTACCATTTATGAATCGTGAGATTCCTGTTGTTGCTGATGAATATGTTGATAGAGAATTTGGAACGGGTGTTGTTAAGATTACACCAGGCCATGACCCTAACGACTTCGAGGTAGGTAAGAGACATAACCTTGAGGTTATTAACGTGCTTAATGATGACGCAACCATTAATGAAAATGGTGGTGAGTTCCAGGGAATGGACAGATACGAGGCTCGTAAGGTTATCGTTAAGAAGATGGACGAGATGGGACTTCTTGTTGGAATAGAAGACCATACACATAATGTTGGTACACATGACAGATGTGGAACTACTGTTGAGCCTATGGTTAAGCCACAGTGGTTTGTTGCTATGCAGGAATTAGCTAAGCCAGCTATTGAAGCTATAAAGAAGGAAGAATTGAAGTTCGTTCCTAAGAATTATGATAAGACATATCTTCACTGGCTTAACAATATTAAGGATTGGTGTATTTCCCGTCAGCTATGGTGGGGCCACAGAATCCCTGCATATTATTGTGAGAAATGTGGTGAGATGGTTGTTGCACCTAGCAGCGAAGCACCTACAACTTGTCCAAAATGTGGACATGACCATATGGTGCAGGATGAGGATACACTTGATACATGGTTCTCTTCTGCATTATGGCCTTTCTCAACTCTTGGATGGCCAGATAAGACCGAAGAGATGGAATATTTCTATCCGACTAATGTACTTGTAACAGGATATGACATCATCTTCTTCTGGGTTGTTAGAATGGTATTCTCAGGATATGCACATACTGGCAAATCCCCATTTGACACTGTCCTAATTCATGGTCTAGTTCGTGACGCTAAGGGACGCAAGATGAGTAAGTCTCTTGGTAATGGAATTGACCCATTAGAGGTTATTGATGAGTATGGTGCTGACGCACTTCGTCTTACACTTATGACAGGTAACGCACCTGGTAATGATATGCGTTTCTATGACGAGAGAGTTCAGAATTCTCGTAACTTTGCTAACAAGATATGGAACGCATCAAGATTTATAATGATGAATCTTGAAGGTGAGACAATAACTAAGCCGGATGATAGTGAGCTTGTTAATGCGGATAAATGGATTCTCTCAGAGTTCAACAATCTTGCAGAGGAAGTTACTTACAACATGGACAAGTTCGAGCTTGGAATTGCTGTATCTAAGATATATGACTTTATCTGGGATCAGTTCTGTGATTATTATATTGAGTTCGTTAAGCCTCGTATATATAACAAGGACAATCCTAAGCTACATGCTAATGCAGCTTTATGGACACTTAAGACAGTGCTTTCACAGAGTCTTATTTTGCTACATCCGTTTATGCCATTTATTACAGAAGAGATATATTGCAATCTCCTTCCTGAGGAAGAATCAATAATGCTTGCTTCATGGCCAAAATACAAGGATGAGTGGAACTTCGCTGACGCTGAAGAGAAGATTAATCGTGCCAAGGACCTTATTAAGGGTATTAGAAATATTAAAGCAGAGATGGATGTTCCACACAATAAGAAGCCACATGTAATTATTACAAGTGATAGTGACCATGTTCGTAACATTTTCACGGAATTAGAGAATACATACAAGTCACTAGGTGGTATCAAGTCAGTATCTGTTCAGAAGGGAACTGAAGGAATTCCAGAGGATGCAGTATCAGCGGTAATTCCTGATGCAGTTATCTATATTCCATTTGAAGATATTGTTGATCTTGACAAGGAAAGAGAACGTCTAGCAGATGAGAAGAAGCGTCTTGAGGGCGAGCTTAAGAGAGTTAAGGGAATGCTTGCTAACAAGAATTTCATAAGTAAGGCTCCTGAGAAGAAGGTTCAGGAAGAGAAGGACAAGCTAGACAAGTATTCACAGATGATGGATGATGTGTTGAAACGAATTAAGGATTTGGGCTAGCATTTTAGTAAGGGATTTTCTATGAGAAGTAACGAAGAGATATTAAGTAAAGTAGACCACACCCTTCTTGGTGTAGATGCTACCTGGGATGATATTAAGGTAATCATCGATGATGGCATCAGATATAAGGCCGCATCTGTGTGCATACCAGCTTCTTTTGTTAAGAAGGCATCTGATTATGCCAAGGGCGAGGTTAAGATATGCACAGTAATCGGCTTTCCTAACGGCTATTCTACTACTAAGGTAAAATGCTTTGAGGCAAGTGACGCTGTAGAAAATGGCGCCGATGAGATTGACATGGTTATTAACGTAGGCTGGGCCAAGGAAGGGCGATTTAATGATATCTTAGCTGAGGTTAATGAGGTTAAGAAAGCTTGCCAGGGTAAGCTTCTTAAAGTAATTATTGAGACATGTCTTCTTACAGATGAAGAGATTATAAGAATGTGTCAGGTTATAAATGAATCTGATGCTGATTATATTAAGACTTCTACTGGGTTCTCCAAGGAGGGAGCCACATTTGAAGTGGTAGAACTAATGAAGGAGAATATTAGTCCTACGAAATGTATTAAGGCAGCAGGGGGAATATCCAGTCTTGAAGATGCTGACAGGTATCTTGATATTGGTGCTGACAGACTGGGTACTTCTAGAATTGTTAAGTTGATTAAGGATTAGGATGGAGGAAGATTATGGATGATATGTTATTTGATGGGGTTGAAATTACAGATGATATATTAATGGAACTGGCCAAGGAATTACTGCCTAGGTCTTATGCACCATATTCTCATGTTAATGTCGGAGCAGCACTTCTCACAAAAGGAAAGAAGGTATATTTTGGCTGCAACGTTGAGAATGCTTCGTATGGTGCCACCATGTGTGCAGAAAGAGCTGCCATATATACAGCCATTGCACAGGGAGACAGAGATTTCGAAGCAATTGCAATAACAGGAATTAAGAATGGTGATTTGGGTGAGCCTTTCTATCCATGTGGAATGTGCCTTCAGGTAATGAAGGAATTCTGCGATGATGACTTTAAGATTATTGTTGAAGAAGGAATGAATAACGTAACTTATACATTGAAGGATTTGTTACCTAAGGGATTTAGCTTGTAATTAAGGAGGAATATCATGATTGACTTTGAAGAAGAATTAAAGCAATTTGAACCAATTAAGGAAGTTGAAGAAGCAGAGGATGCCATTCATAATACAGATATTACAGACCTTACTGATATCTTAAGAGAAATGGTAGAGAAAAGTGAGAGAAAGTAAAGAATATGAATTGTTATAAATGCGGAACGTTAGTAGACGGAATTGATAAATGTCCTGTATGTGGAGCTGACATGCATGTCTATAGAAGGATTCTTGCTCTGTCAGATTCGTATTATAATGCAGGTCTGATGAAGGCTCAGGTTCGTGATCTTTCAGGAGCCATAAGAGACCTTAAGATGAGTCTTAAGTGCAATAAATATCATATTGACGCAAGGAATCTCCTTGGACTTATATATTATGAAGTAGGTGAAGCAGTTAAAGCTTTAGCTGAATGGGTTATAAGTAAGAACCTTAAGCCTGAGGACAACAGGGTTGATATATATCTTGATGAATTGCAGAATACACCAGGACTACTTGATGGTGTTAGTACTAATATTAAGAAATATAATCAGGCCCTTGATTATTGTCGTCAGGGTAACAGAGATCTTGCCAGAATTCAGCTTCGCCGTGTCCTAGGACAGAATCCTAAGATGGTTGCGGCGCATCAGCTTCTTGCCCTTCTTTGTATACAGGATGGTGAATATGCAGAGGCTCGTAAGGCACTTAGTGCTGCCAACAAAGTTGATGCAAGAAATACCACAACCCTTCGATATATGATGGAGGTCAAGGAAGGTCTCAAGAGCAGAGAGAACGAGCGTAAGAAGAAAAAGAAAAGAGATGACATTATCTCGTTTACTGATGGTAATGACACAATAATGATGCCTAATAATGGCAACAAATTCACTGACTGGTTTGATAATTCCAGAAACAGCATTATCAATATTGCAATTGGACTTGTAATTGGTCTTCTTATATGCTTTGTACTTGTAGTACCTACAGTAAGACAGAATGCTCAGACTGATGCAGCTAATGCGTTAGTTGATGCTAACGAAGAGGTTGCTGGAACATCTTCAAGCATTTCTTCTCTGAAGAATCAGGTTAAGACCTTGCAGGAGGAATTGGCAAAATATAATGGCAAGGGTGATGTGGCAACCAGCTATGATAATCTGATTGAAGCTAATAATATATACAGGTCTAATATAGACAAGGCAACACAGCTTATGTCAGTTGTTAATCCAGATGTCTTAATGCCTAACGGTAAGGCAATATATGATGAGGTTATTAAGGTTGTAAATGATAAGATTATGCGCGACAGCTATAACAAGGGTAATAACGCATACAGAAATAAGAAGTATGAAGAGGCTATCACAGAATTTACAACTGTTGTTAATATCGACCCGGCATATCAGTACGGTAATGCGCTGTACTATTTAGCGGACAGCTATGCTAACCTTAATGATATAGCTAATGCTACTAAGTACCATCAGATGCTTGTATCAATGGTTCCTAACAGTAAGTGGGTTAAACAATCGAAGGATTACCTTACATCTGTTAATGCATCGATACCTGATCCGCTACCTAATGCGACGACAACTAACAATTATAGTAGCAACACTTATACTAATACTAACGCTAATGCTAACAATGAGAACAATGCAGACGCTAATGCCGAGGCAAATGCTGAGGGTAATGAAGCCGCTACGCAATAGGTGGTAACATCTTGGGGGATGAAGATGGAGAAGGACTTAAGTTTATTGGGCCACAACATTATAGAAGGTGATCAGGAATTAATGGAATTCCTGGATTTGTTGAACGAGAGATACTATGCCGTATTCCGAATAGATTTGGAAACAGAAGCTGCTACACCTATGAGGTATAATCACTTTCTTGGTAATGAGCCTGATAATATAGGCGCAGAATATGTTGATAATCTAAATGACTTAAAAGAATATCTAAGCTACGGTATGAAACCTGATGAAGCCTTGAAGCTGGAAGAAGTATTGATAGTTGATAATCTCAAGCTGGAGCTATGGGATGGAGGACAATTTATCCGGACATATAAATGGTATGATATGTCTGGAGAAAGGTACTTCGACATGAAGGTTGCCGGTATAGGCGAGGCTCCTTATGACCAGGCTGTAATCGGCATAGTTGATGTGACTGATAGTAAGTCCATTGAAGTTGAGAACAGGAAGAACAGTAGAATAGTTGAAGCTTTATCTGATGATTATAGTGCAGTATTTTACATTGACGCTAAGACAGAAACGGTGCGCTTATATCGAGCTGATGAAGGTGTGTTACAGCGCTTTGGAGATGTTCTTAACAAGAACATAAAGTATAGTGATATGGTTCAGATATATATCACTAATAATGCACTCATTAAGGAAGAAGATGATGCATACAGATATGTAGAATGTAATACCTTGATAGATGATGTGAAGAATAAGGGTATAATTACATTTAACTATACAAGATTATTTAAAGGTGAACGAAGACAATATAGACTGAAAGCAGTTAAGGTTGAAGAAGACGGTGAGTTCAAAGGAATTGTACTCGGATTTCGTGATGTGGAAGAAGAGTATCGGAAAGATATTGAGACTCAGGAGCTTCTTCGTGCTGCTTTAGAGGAGGCAAAGCACGCTAGTTCTTCTAAGTCTAATTTCTTATTCAATATGTCTCATGATATTAGAACGCCAATGAATGCTATTCTTGGTTTCGTTGCACTTGCCCAAAATGAGACAGACAATCCAGACAAATTATTAGATTATCTTGATAAAATCGAGAAGTCAGGTCAACATCTTCTCGGTCTTATTAATGATGTCTTAGATATGGCAAGAATTGAAAGTGGTAGGATTGATCTTCATGAAGCACCATTTAATCTTGAAGAGCAATTCAATGAGACCGTTGATATGTTCGGGATTGATATGGATAAGAAAGGTCTGAAGTTCAAAAGCAATCTTAATATTACAGATAAGATTGTAGATGCAGACAGCTTACGTACTAAGCAGATTATGCTTAACCTTCTTGGTAACGCCCTAAAGTATACAAAAGAAGGTGGAACAGTTACCTTTAAGATTAAGCAGAAGACATCTAATAAGAATGGCTTCGCTATATATCAGATATCTGTAAAGGATACTGGTATTGGTATGAGCAAAGATTTTCAAAAGCATCTGTTCGATTTATTCGAAAGGGAGAATCGTTCTGCTGTTACAGGAGTACAGGGAACGGGTCTAGGTCTTGCAATCACTAAGCGATTAGTTGAGCTTATGAATGGTGAGATTACATGTAATTCTTCTCTTGGCAAGGGGACGGAATTCAAATGTACAATAAGACTTAAGGTTGTTGACGCAGATTATGTTGAAGAAGAAGAGGAGAAGATTGACCTGTCTCTTCTTGAGGGCAAGAAGGTACTTCTTGTGGAGGATAATGACCTTAACAGAGAGATTGCAAGAACAATTCTTGAAGAGGTAGGAATGGTAGTGGAAGAGGCTACGGATGGAACAGTTGCTGTTGATATGTTGGGCAAGAAGGAGAGAAGCGATTATGATGTAGTGCTTATGGACATTCAGATGCCATATATGGATGGTTATAAGGCCACTAGAATCATAAGAAATGCAGAAGTAAGGACAAAGGGTCATGTTCCTATTATTGCTATGACGGCCAATGCCTTCGAAGAGGATAAGGCAAAGGCTTTTGAGGCTGGTATGGATGCCCATATTGCCAAGCCGGTTGACACAAAAGAACTATACAGGGAACTGGTTCGTCTGTCCTAGAAATCTAAGAAAAGAAGGATAGAAATGGGATTATTTGGAAATAAGACAATTTATTTTGTCGATAGTGAGAATGTTAATGAGAAATGGATTGAAGCGCTAACAGATATTAAGAAATCAGACGAGATAATAGTATTTTATACAGAGAAAAGTACACATGCATCATACGAGAATATTAGTAAGATTGCAGACGGTGATGTTAATCTTAATTGGGTAAAATGTTTTACAGGAACTAACGCCTTGGATTTTCAGCTTTCTACAGAGCTTGGCTATCGCATCGCCAAGGGAGAGCGTAACACATTTGTCATAATAAGTAATGACAAGGGATATGATGCAATCGTTAATTACTGGGTTGTTAAAGGAATCAAGGTGAGCAGACTCGGGGTTGAGATGGACCCGCCTAAGAAGAACAGACGCACTCGTACTACTAAGACCACAGGGTTAAGAAGTGGCAGAACAAGTAGTGTCACAAGAATAAGTAGTACAAAAGCAGCCGGCTCTAAGGCCAAGGCTGTTAAGAAGGTAGATATCAATAAGGTAGCCAAGGCACAAAAAGATACTAAGACAACTGCCAAGGCAGCTGCGAAGACAACATCGAAGACTACAAAAGAAACTGCGAAGAAGAAGGATAATAAGGATGCTAATAATCAGCTTCCTAAGTCCTTATGGAAGAGAAAGCCATCTACTGAGATGGGTTATGTGGAAGGAATAGGAAAAAGCGTCAGTGTTAAGGAGCTTAGCAATTATCACATGGTGCTTACTAATCTCTTAGGTCAGGAGACGGGTACCAAGTATTACCATCAGATAAAGGATGACAAGGCACTTAGGGATAAGATTGCCAAGACATATATTGCCAACGAAGAGCAAAGACTTGATTATCTTGTTAGAATATTTTTATCATATAACAACAAGGGATTTACAGACTTGCAGAAGATACTTAATGTTATCAAGGACAGAAAATGTGACTCACTGAATAATTTCTACAAGTTATTAACGGAGAATTTTAGAGAAGAGAAAGGTAGAACCTACTATAACATTTTCAAGGGAATATATAGTGTTCTAAAGAGCATATAATAGGATGAAGATTGATAAGAAGAAAGTTATAGGGGCGTTCAACGATTACGTGGCAGAATTTGATGAGACAGATGAGATGATTCGTCTTAAGAAACTTCATACGGTAAATGTTGCAAGTATTTGTGAAGAGATAGGTAAGTCTTTAAAGCTGGATGATTTCGAGGTTGACTTGTGCTGGTTTATTGGGATGATGCATGATATGGCAAGATTCATACAATATTCGGCTTTTGGAACATTTGTGGATGCCAAGTCAGTTGACCATGCAGAGCTTGGATGTCAGCTGCTATTCGAAGAGAAGCTTCTAGATACATTTCTTGATTATAGTGACGAGGATAAGATTATTCTGGATTTTATTGAAAATGCTATTAGGTACCATAGCTTATATAAATTGCCTGAAGGCTTAGACGAGACGCAGCGCATGTATTGTAATATCATTCGGGATGCCGACAAGATTGATATATTCAGAGTGGCATGTGAAGAGCCTGTTGAAAGCGTATATTGCTATACAGAAGATGAGCTTCTTGATTCCACAATTTCACCTGAGGTTACGAAGGCTTTCTATGAGCATCATGCCATAAGAAGGGATTTGAGACATACACCTTTAGATTTCAAGGTGGGTTTCTTAGCGCTCTCCTTCGAGCTTGTATATGAGAAGTCGAGACAGATAGCATTAGAGCAGGGTTATCTTCTAAGAATTATTCATGAGAATTACAGAGATAAGACAACAGCTCTTCAGCTAGAAGAAATGAAAAAAGAGGTTAAGAATAACCTCTTATAAAATATTAGTGTTTTTATCGCGGTTAATTAGTAGTCTTTTGCTGCTTGTTGCCGCGATTTGCTTTGTCCTGCTTCATCTGACCTTGTGGCATCTGTCCGTCAGGAGGGGCTTGCATCTGGCCGCGTCCGCCGCCTTTCATGCCGCCACCCATGGTAGCTGTTACATTACTTGTAACTGTACTGCTTAGAGTGATATCTTCTGATGTGCTGCCACAATATACTTTATATGTCTCCCCAACCTTTAGGTTAGGTGATGTAATTGTTGCGCAGGCATATGATTTTGTTGGTGTGTATTCCGCAACTACTGCGCCTGTAGAGTCAGTAACTTTGATTGTTCCGCTGTTAGAGGTTGCATTAACTGTCATAACTGCCTGAGTTGACTTATCTGATATAGCTTCTATCATTCCGCTTGAGCCAGCAGCTATAAGTGTTCCACCAGTTATTACGGCTTCAGAGTTGAAGTCCATTGCAGTATTGCCATCGTTAGTTGGTCCAGATACGTATGTCTCTCCACCTGAAATGTATAATCCGCCGTTAGAATCAAGGCCATCGCCATCAGCAATTACTGTAAGCTTACCACCTGAGATGTTAAGTGCTGCATTAGAGTCAGTTGCCATTGGATCGTTACCTGTATTAGAGTCAGGAGATGTAGCATTAAGTCCATCATCCTTAGCATTTACAGTTGTCTCTCCACCTGCGATATTAATAATTGTGGCTTCCATACCTTCATTGGAATTAGCTATATTAACATTTCCACCAACAATATTGATATTGCCATCGGAATGTAGTCCGTCCTTAGTAGCATTTGCAGTGATAACGGCATCCTTAACGCTTATGGTATCATTGCCCTTAATGGCATGCTTACCACCTGTTGCATTGATTGTTCCGCTCACTAGCTTAACATCATCATTTCCAACGATTGCACTTGTTTTATCGCTTGTAACATTAAGTGTGCCATTACCGTTGATTGTAATATCATCCCTAGAATAGATAGCGCCGTTAACCTCGTCATCGTCGATTGTCTGAGCATCAGCACTAACTGAAATTGAGTTAGTTGTGCCATCTGCAAGTGTTATGAATACCTTGTCAGCCTGCTTAACGAATAGGGCAGTTGCCTGTGAGCTTGTAAGAGTTACATTATCTAATACAAGCTGTACCTTGTCGGTGTCACCTACTTCGACTACGATCTGTGCGTCCTTGCTAGAACCAGTTAATATATATGTTCCAGCAGCAGTGATTGTAACTGTGTTACCATTTACGGTTGCGCTGTTAGAGTCAGAAGTAATGGAAGAATCTGACAGTGTAATCTTTGGTGAGGAAGCATCATAGCTTGCATCTAAGTCCCTGTTAGAGAACAGGTTGTTTAAGTCAGATGTTTCAACTGTAGTTGAAGTTGTGTTAGTTGTATTTGAACTATTGTTATTTGATAGGGAACATCCTGCTATGGAAAATGTCAGCATAGTTCCAACTGCCAATACAGCAATCCCTTTTTTTAATCTATTATAATTCATTGTTGTTTACCTCCTGTCTTGTTATTGCGATTTCTAAGTTGCCATTCTGGCAGCGAAGAGCATCTACGAATTCCTTTTCCTTAGAAGGGTCCTTCAAGGAAATGTTGTAAATGAGCTTGAACATTGAGCCCATATTAGTTGTCTTAGAGCTTACAAGTGAATGCTCTGTTGTATATTGATCAAATGTGTCATCAAATACACTGTAGTAATCTAAATCCTCTGGTATAGTAATCTTAAGTGTCTTATCAATTGCATTTCTTTTCTTACCCATTTCAAATGGAACATTAGTGAATACCATAAGTGCAATTCCCATTATAAGTGTAAATAGAATTGCAAATCCTAAGTAACCCATTCCTGCAATTAGACCTGCGGCCATTGCCATAAATATTGAGCCTATGTCTCTTGCGCTTCCAGGTACTGATCTGAATCTTACTAGACTGAAGGTACCTGCTACTGCAACTCCGGCTCCAATATTGCCATTTACCATCATAATTACGGTACATACAACTGCTGGAAGCATTGCTAAGGTAATAACGAAGCTCTTAGTATATTTTGTTCTGAAAGCATACATAAATGCTAAGAAAATTCCTATTAATATTGATACGCCTATGCAGATAATGAATCCGCTAACATCAAGTGTTTCGCTACTCGAATCGAGTACTGATTGAAAAATACTATTAAACATAATTAAATACCCCTTTCATTCCTAAATTATAGTTATAAGCAAATTGTTTTACTTTGCCATCTCGTGCAAGGATGGTCTTATAAGCTGTTCCATATTTTGAAAAAGATGTCTTATATATCTTCTCTTCTGAGAGGATCTTAGTCATCCATAGTGGAAGGCCGCCTGCTGTCTTAAGTTCCATCAACACATACCCCTTAGGGAGTATAGGGTTGCCATATATTCCAGTATGAAGATTGACATCTGTATCTCTCCATAATACGTTAGAGTCAAATGTTATTCTGAAGTTAGGATCGTCTGTTGAGTAGTAAGCATCTCTCTCGTATGAGAGGAGAACTCTTGGTGCAAGGTCTTTGTAATAATCTCTTGCGTACTCAATCTCGCGCTTAACCTGTGAATCTTTGATTTCATTATCTACGCTTTGTTTGAAGATGTTAATGGCCTGTGACTCTGTTGAACTAATTCTTCTCTTATATACAACCTTGTCGTATTTCTTCTTGAGTTCTAAGAAGACCTTGGTATCTTCATTTGCCACACCGTAGCTTCTAAGCCTTAGCTTTTCTTTATATGCTGGCTTGTCGATTGACCTTCTAATTAGAAGAAAGTCTGGTGTGTCGAAGTAAAGGCTCTGGATTGTGCTATGACCATGTGGGTCTTCCTTCATGTGATTGGCCATTGCCTTTAATATTTTTTGCTGCTGCTCTATTGTGAGCATATATTTTAATTCATATCTTTTGAATGTCATTTGATCCTTCATAATATCAACTCCTTTTTTAAGGTGTTTACTAACTTGTTTTCCTTTGATGGTTGTAGTATATAATCCGAAACTTAAACGAAACTAAAAAAACCTTAAGTTTTGAAAAAAATTTAAAATTTCTGGTTTATTATGGTATTATCATCACTAGGAGGTAGAGTATGAGGTTATTATTAGCAGAAGATGAAGAAGAAATGTCTAATGCGCTTGTTAAGATTCTTAAATCTAACAACTATTCAGTAGATGCTGTAAATAATGGTAATGATGCATTAGATTATATAGAATCAGATATATATGACGGAGCAATTCTTGACATAATGATGCCGGGAATGAGTGGTGTTGAGGTTCTTAAGGAGGCCAGGGCTGCGGGGATTAAGACGCCAGTGCTTTTACTTACGGCCAAGTCAGAGATTGATGACAGGGTAGAGGGGCTTGATGCAGGAGCTGACGATTACCTGACTAAACCATTTGCCATGAAGGAACTTTTAGCAAGGGTTCGAGCTCTTACCAGAAGAAGAGAGGAAGTTGTGGATTCTTCTCTGGAATTCGGAAATGTGTCATTAGACAGACTTACATTTCAGGTGACTACACCTAAGGGTAGCGCCAAGCTTGGCAATAAGGATTTTCAGATGCTTGAGATGCTCATAACTAATCCTGGACAAATTATTTCTGTGGATCAGTTTATGGATAAGATATGGGGATATGATTCTGAAGCAGAGCTTAATGTTGTGTGGGTATATATATCTAATCTGCGTAAGAAGTTAAAGTCCCTAGGGGCAGATATAACAATTAAGGCCCATAGAGGAATTGGATATTCCCTAATTAAGAACGAAGAAAAGTAGTTAGTATTAATAGGAAGAAACTATGGTTAAGAGTTTAAGACGAAGATTCATAGCTATAATAATGATATCTGTTACTGCAGTATTTCTTATAATAATGGGTGTCATCAATATTGTTAATTATTCTAATGTGTATAGTAATGCCAATGCTAAGATGGATATCTTAGCAGAGAATAATGGAGAGTTCCCTAAGGTGGATGAGGTGCAGCCGCCTATGAAGCCAGATGGCAATAATACCCAAATGAATAAGAATGCTAATCCACAGAATAATCTGGTGGGGCAGAAGAGAGATAAGAAGGCTGGATTCTTCGGAATGGGAGTTGGCGGTAGTGGCAACATTAATGAAGAGACGCCCTTTGAATCAAGATATTTCAACATAACACTATCTGAAAGTGGCGATTATATATCAGCTAACCTTGACAATGTGGCAGCCATATCAAGTGACAGTGCAATTGATTACGCCAAGGAGCTATACAGCAAAGGCAGCACAAGTGGTGTGTATAATGATTATATGTATCGCAGTATTGATGTGGATGGCGGGAAGATGTATATATTCTTAGATTGTAAGAGGGACTTGTCTTCCTTTAGGTCATTCCTTCTTATAAGTATACTTGTTACTGTTGCAGGTGAGATTCTTGTATTCATTCTCTCTGCAATATTATCGAAGATATTTCTTAAGCCAGTATTCGAAAGCTATGAGAAGCAGAAGCGATTCATTACGGATGCTAGTCACGAGCTTAAGACCCCTGTGGCTATTATCAAGGCAAATGTTGAGATAGTAGAGATGGAGGATGGAGAATCCGAGTGGACAAGAAGCATTGATAAGCAGGCTGACAGGCTGACTTCTCTTACAGAGAAGATGGTGTTTCTATCTAGAATGGATGAAGGAACTATAGAAAGGGAAATGATTGATTTCAATGCTTCTGAACTATTTGAAGAGATAAGCGAATCCTACGAGCCAATCGCTTCTAAGATGGGCAAGAAATATAACATCGATATCGAGCCTGACATTACAATTAAGGGTGACGAGGAGAACTTGTCTCGCATGCTGTCTCTTCTTATAGATAATGCATTTAAGTATTCTAATGATGGTGGAAATGTTGATGTAACATTTCGAAGGACTAAGAAGGGCAAGGAGCTAATTGTAAGTAATTCCGTTGATGAGATTGAAGTTGGCAGCCATAACGAGCTCTTCGAAAGGTTCTATCGAATGGATGAGTCGCGCAATTCTAAGACTGGTGGCTTCGGTATAGGCCTATCAGTAGTCCAGGCTATTGCACAGAGCCATAAGGCTAAGATTAGCGCCAGGTCATTAGATACACATAGCATAGAGTTTAGAGTGCTATTCTAGTGTCTGGCATAAAGACCTACAGCGCGATTTTCTGTATGAGCGCGTAGGTACTTTATGCTAGACACTTCATAGAAGTATAGTAGGAGGTAAATATGATATATATAGGTAATCACCTGTCGGCATCGAAGGGGTATATGGCTATGGGCAAGATGGCTACAAAGCTGGGTGGCTCCACCTTTGCTTTTTTTACAAGAAACCCTCGCGGCGGCAAGGCAAAAGACATAGATGAAAACGACGCTAACGCTTTACTAGAATATATGGCTGATAATAATTTCGGTACATTGGTGGCACACGCGCCATATACAATGAATCTGTGCTCTGATAAGGAGAATATTAGGAAGTTCGCCTTAGATATGTTCGTTGATGATTTGAAGAGGATGGAATATACCCCTAATCAGTATTATAATTTTCATCCAGGCTCTCACGTTGGACAGGGAGTTGAAGAAGGAAGTGCATTTATCATAGAAGCACTTAATACGGCGCTGCCTGAGGCTAAGACTACTACGGTTCTTCTTGAAACTATGGCAGGAAAAGGAAGCGAAATAGGTAGAACATTTGAAGAGCTTCGATATATAATAGACAGAGTAGAGCTCTCAGACAGACTGGGAGTGTGCTTCGATACATGTCACACCTGGGATGCAGGGTACGACCTTACCAATAATCTTGACGGAGTGCTTGATGAATTTGATAAGGTAATTGGAATTGACAGACTTAAAGCAATTCACCTTAATGATAGTATGAATGAGCTTGGTGCGCATAAAGACCGCCACGCCAAGTTAGGTGAAGGACATATTGGAATTGATACATTATCTAATGTTATTAGGCATCCACTATTGCAGGACAAACCATTTATCTTAGAGACGCCTAATGATGACGCAGGTTATGCTAAGGAAATTGCTATGGTGAAAGAGATTGCCAGCTAGATATAAGGAGGAATAGTATGCAAGACACAAAAGCAAAGGGAACTAACAAAGCTCCTTCTGACAAGAAGGCATTAGACAGGTTACAGAGCCCAGATGATTTGGATAAATATCTTCGTATGACCACACCTGGAATCTGGGTATCAATCATAGCTTGTGTTGCAATTCTTTTGGGAATCATAGCATGGGCTGTGTACGGTTCTGTGTCAGACCATATAACTAAGAAAGGAGCCGCAGGTGTAGATGGAATCGTCTGCTTTGTGGACACTGATACGGCTCTTCGAATTAAGCCAGGAGATTTTGCCTATGTAGATGGGAATCCTGAAACTGTATTATATGTTGAAGAATGGGCAACTGACGTGGACAATTATAAGAGTGAAGGTTTGACAGATCTTGAGATACGACAGCTGGCAGGGGATGTGAAGATGGTACATCCAGTTATCATATCTGATTCACAGTATCATGACCTTAAGAAAAGTGTAGAGGTGACTATTACAGTTGATCAGAAAACACCGCTATCAATGATTTTTGGTAAAAAATAGGGGGAGCATTATGTTATTTAGCAGAAAAAAAGTACCGCAGATAATGCAAATGGATGCGGTGGAATGTGGTGCAGCATCCCTTGCAATGATATTAGCTTATTATGAAAGATGGGAGCCCCTTGACAAGCTACGTGAGGCTTGTGGTGTAGGTCGTGACGGAACAAGCGCGGAAGCTGTACTAGAGGCGGCTGAAGAATATGGTTTGAAGGCTGAGAAACATAATTTTAGTATTGATGAGCTTAAGGAGAAAAAGCCATACCCATGTATTATACAATGGAATGCCAATCACTTTGTTGTGCTTACGGGTATAAGGGGAAAGCATGCTTATGTAAATGACCCAAGCAAAGGTAGTATCAGTTATCCTATACAAGTGCTTGAGAAGTGCTTTAGAGGTATTACTCTTACTTTTTCACCTACTGAGAAATTCGAAAAGGGCGGAAGCAAACCTAGTCCCCTTCGCTTTGTTATAAAGAGACTGCAGGGACTGCAATCTGCACTGGCTATTGTTTTGGCAACAGCAGCGTTAGCATCTATCGCCACAGTTCTTTTTACAACTGCAGGCAAAGCAGTTGTTGATTATTATATTACCGGGAATGAGACATCGTCTCCAACGGGATTTGTTATAGCCTTATCAGGTTTGTGTGTAATCTATGGAGTAATGCAGATTATAAGGTCGATTTACATGGTGCGTGTACAGGGTCGTTCAGCAGTTGTTGATTCCTCCAGGTTTGTTCAGCATCTACTACACCTTCCAATGACTTACTATTCTGGAAGGTCTGTGGGAGACTTGCAGATGAGAACGACGGAGAATCAGATGGTAGTAACAACCTTGATGACCCAGGTGGCACCAGCAGCAATCAATGTTGTTATGCTGGTTCTGTATGTAATTGTTATGTCTTATTATAGTTTATTCCTCACTTTACTTGGCGTGTCTACAGTTGCCCTTAATATAATTGTGGCAAGGCTGGTTTCCAAAAAAAGAGTGGATATCACAAGAACAATTACTATTGGATATGGAAAGCTTAACTCCACCTCTCTAGCAGGAATTGATATGATTGAGACTTTAAAGTCAGCAGGCGCGGAAAATGCTTATTACAGGAAATGGGCAAATATCCATGCCAAAGTTACAGCAGGTGATGTGACGCTATGCTGGCTCAATGAAACTATGGCGTTTATACCTTCATTACTGACGGAGATTACTAACATAACAGTTTTCGGTTTTGGAGTAAAGTTGATTATAGACGGTCAGTTTACACCAGGTACATTACTTGCCTTTACAGGTCTTCTCACAGCATTTACAAAACCAGTAAATGAAATGATTACTATGGGACAGACCATTCAGGAAATGCAGGTTCAGATGGAACGTGTAGAGGATGTAATGAGTAATCCTGTAGATGTTGAGGAAAATACTAAGGATTTAACTGATGAAGAGTGGGAGAATCTAGATAAGCTAAAGGGAGATATTGAGTTTAAGGATATTACATTTGGCTATTCAACCAAGGGAAAACCATTGATTAAGAATATGAGTATTCATATAGAGCCGGGAAGCAAGGTTGCCTTAGTTGGAGCCAGTGGTAGTGGTAAATCGACTCTTGGAAAGCTACTTTCTGGCTTGTATAAGCCTTGGTCAGGAGAGGTTTTGCTGGATGGGAAAAAACTATCGGATATTCCAAAACAACAGTTAAAGAGCTCCTTAGCTATCGTTGACCAGGATATTATGGTTTTTGATGACCCTATTTCTGACAATATTCGTTTCTGGGATACCACTATTGAGGAGGCAGAGGTAGTTAGAGCGTGTCAGGATGCAAGAATTCATGATGAGATAGCTTCCAGAAAGGGTGGATATGCAGCCGTCCTGCAGCCAGGAGGTAAGAACTATTCTGGTGGACAGCTTCAGCGTATGGAGATAGCCAGAGCGCTTGCTATTGAACCGTCTATATTAGTTCTTGATGAGGCAACTAGTGCACTGGATGCTGAAACTGAAGATGAGGTTATGAATAATGTGAGAAAACGAGGCATTACTACTGTTGTTGTGGCTCATCGACTAAGTACGATACGAGACGCTGATAAGATCTACGTTCTTAAGGCAGGAGATATCGTAGAAGAAGGTACACATGAAGAGCTTATGGAATTAGATGGTATGTATTCTCGATTAGTAAAGAGTGAGTAAAAGAGTATGAAAGATATTAGCTTACAGATGAAAAATAGAGATCAACTGAATCGTGAGAGTCTTAGAAGTGGCTACGAAAAGCTGGCTGCAAGTGTTGGTGATGATAGAATACTTAGTCTCTTCGGAGCAGATGATTTAGAGATGGCAGATGGTGCCGTAAGAGCCTGTCTGCGCTATAGTCAGGCCACCCCTGGTGTTGTTCCTGATGGTGTTACGGATTTAGAAGAGCGTATTGAATATATGTGCCGCCCTTCAGGTGTTATGCATCGAACGGTAAGGCTTGAAAAAGGATGGTACAAGGATGCATTTGGGGCTTATTTAGGAAAGCTTAAAAATGGCGAGGTTGTGGCCTTGCTGCCAAGGTATTCTGGCGGATATCATTATAAAGATCCTTTAACTGGTGAGAATGTTAAAATTAACAAAAAAACGGAAGGGTATTTAGAGGAGAAGGCAGAATTATTCTATCCTGTTCTTCCCGCCCGTTCCTTAGAAGTAAAAGAATTTGTACAGTTCTTGTTCAAGGCATTAGATAAAGGGGACTTTATTAAGGTATTTCTTTCGGCGCTAATTTCTGCATTGGTGGGATTATTACCTGCTGTTGCATCATCATGGGCATATGGTGAGGTGGCGCCTTCCGGTCAGACCAGTCTTATATTGCCTATAGCAGGATTGCTATTAGGTGTAGCTGTGGGAACATTGCTATTTAAAATGAATAAGAACTTAGTCATGAACAGGATTGCCATCAAAATGGGAAATTTTGCTGAGGCTGCTGTTTTTGCAAGAGTGATGCTTCTTCCAACATCGTTTTTTAAAGACTACAGTGCAGGTAATCTGGCTACGCGTATTAATAATATATGGCGTATGATAGATTCTATGGTTAAAGGTATATTAGGCGGTGGACTTACATTGGTTCTTAGTGTTGTATATTTTTATCAGATTGTATATTATGCATCTTCGCTACTACCTGTAGCCATAGGAATCATCGTAGCGCAGGTTCTTGTTATTGTTTTTATATTACGTGAATTGATGAAAAGAGAGGTTGAGGTAGTTGAAGCTAATACTAAAGCTTCTGGAACAATAGCTACTCTATTAGGTGGTATTCAGAAGATAAAGTTAGCAGGTGCTGAGGACCGTGCCTTTTCAAAGTGGGCAAGCAGATTCTCAGAATATGCCAGGGCTGCATTTAACCGCCCTAAGTATCTCTACTGCATGGATGCCTTCGTGGTACTAATCGGAATGATAGGAACTGTATATATTTATATTAGTGCCATGGACACAGGATATTCTACCGCGAACTTTATGGCATTTAATACAGCGTTTGGTCAGATAAATGCTTCCATTGTTTTGTTCTTGACTTTTATAGCATCTATGGTGAGATCGTATCCTAAGTTTGGACATTTGGCGCCAATACTTAATGCTGCTCCTGAATGTGACGATGAGAAACCATCAGTAGAAAACGTGGATGGAAGTGTTGATGTAAATGGTTTATCCTTCCGCTATAGTGAGGAGACACCATGGGTTATTAATAACATTTCATTTAACATCAAGCCTGGGGAATATGTAGCCATAGTTGGAAAGTCAGGCTGTGGCAAGAGTACATTAATGAGGCTGCTCCTTGGATTTGAGAAACCAAGCGCAGGCAATATAATGTTCGGCGAGTATGATTTATCTTGTGTTAATCTTCGTTCTATTCGTCAGAATGGAATCAGCATGGTTATGCAGGATGCGAAGTTATTAAAGGGAGATATCTTCGAGAACATTACTCTGGCAAATCCTAATGCAACCTTAGAGGAGGCATGGGAAGCCGCAGAAATTGCTGGAATTGCAGATGATATTAGAGCAATGCCTATGGGTATGGAGACCTTGGTGTCTGAACGCGGAGGCGGTGTATCAGGTGGCCAGAGACAACGTCTTATAATTGCAAGAGCAGTATGCTCTAAGCGTAAGATTATGATACTTGATGAGGCAACAAGTGCCTTAGATAATATTACACAACAGGCAGTTGCTAATTCTTTAGATAAGCTGAATTGTACCAGAATTGCCATTGCCCATCGTCTCTCTACAGTACAAAACTGCGACAGAATACTGGTATTAGATGAGGGAAGAATCTGCGAAGAAGGAACATATGAAGAGCTTATAGAAAAAGATGGCGTTTTCGCAGAGCTTGTAAAAAAACAGCGATTAGATGTGTAGAAATAAGAGGGAGATATGGAAACAGAAGTAGTAAGTAGTAAAAAAATCAAATTATCAGATCATTTTACATATGGAAGATTACTTAGATTTACATTGCCATCTGTAGCTATGATGATTTTCACATCAATATACGGAGTAGTTGATGGTTTCTTTGTTGCCAATTATGTTGGCGAGACACCATTTGCAGCATTGAATCTTATTTTGCCGTATGTCCTTATATTCTTGGCGTTTGGAACAATGTTCGGCGTCGGTGGAAGTGCTTTAGTTGCAGTTACCCTGGGGGCAGGAGACAGGAAGAAGGCAAATGAGATCTTCTCGCTTGTAGTATATATAATGATTGCACTAGGTGCGATTGTAACGGTTATAGGTATTATATTTGCTGAGCCAATGGCGCTTTTACTTGGAGCAGATGAAGAGATGCTGCCTTATTGTGTGCGATATGCAAGGATATGTTTTGCGGGCTCAATACCTCTTATCTTGCAGTATGAGTTTCAAAGCTTCTGTATTGTATCAGAGAAGCCTAAGCTGGGTCTTGTAGTCACTATAGCTGCAGGGGTTACTAATATAGTTCTTGACTGGCTTCTTGTGGGTGTCCTTAATATGGGACTGGATGGTGCTGCTTATGCAACTATAGCTGGAAGTGCAGTTGGTGGTGTAATTCCTCTAATATATTTTGTTATGCCTAATTCGTCATTATTAAGGATTGGCAAGGCAAAATGGTATGGTAAGGATTTAATTAAGGTTATTACAAATGGTTCTTCCGAATTCCTGACGGAGGTTTCACTTTCTATTGTAAGTATGCTTTATAATTACCAGTTAATGAAATACGCAGGTCAGGATGGTGTTGCGGCATACGGTGTCATAATGTATCTGTCTTATGTATTTGTGGGATTCTTCTTCGGATATTCCATGGGAGCGTCGCCTATTTGTGGCTATAATTATGGAGCGAAGAACACATCTGAACTAAAGAATGTTTTTAAGTGTAGTATGAGAATAATAATTATAGCATCAATTATTGTGGTGGCAGTATCCTTAATATTTGCCAGACCTCTTGCTATGATTTTCGTAGGAGAAAATGAATCTCTTCTTGAAATGACTACGACTGCAATAAGGATTTATTGTTTATGCTATTTATTTGCTGGTGTTAATATATTCGGTTCGGCGTTATTTACAGCCCTTAACAATGGTCTCATATCAGCACTTATATCATTCTTAAGGGTGCTGGTACTGCAGGTTATGTTTGTGCTTGTTCTACCTATACTTTTTGGATTGATAGGGGTTTGGATGTCGGTAATAGCAGCAGAGTTTTGTGCTATGATACTTACAATCTCATGTCTGATTGCGTATAGGAAACGATATAATTATTCATGAATAGTCTAGAGAGGCTACCGTTGACTCAACTATAAAGGAGGTATAATTATGAGTGATGGAAAAAGGGAATTCAAGGATTTAATGCGTTTAGAGATGTACGAGACCTTGAACAGTGAGATTACAGGAGACTACGACAAGGATCATGCTGTAAAGTGTGTAAATGGAACCTTTGTCGGAACCGAGGAACATGGAGTTGCATCATGGCTGGGAATCCCTTATGCGAAGCCGCCTGTAGGTGAGCGCCGCTTTAAGGCACCAGAGTACGTAGATAAGAATGATGGCATCTTCGAGGCTAAGTACTATGGCAAGACTGCTTATGGTGGACTAGGCTACGATGATTGTGTTCAGAGAATTATGTCAGAGGACTGCCTCTATCTGAACATCTGGCTCAACGAAGACGATAAGACGAAGAAGAAGCCAGTAATGTTCTGGATTCATGGTGGAGCGTATGTTGTAGGCTCGGGTTCCCAGGCATCCTACAGCGGAGCCAACCTCGTCCAGAGGCAGAGCGACATCATACTGGTGACTATCAATTACCGCCTGAATATGTATGGATTCATGGACTTCTCATCTGTGCCTGGTGGTGATGGTTTCAAGACGGCGCCTTGCAACGGTTTACTTGACCAGGCTATGGCACTTAGGTGGATACACGAGAACATAGCCGCTTTCGGTGGAGACCCTGACAATGTGACTATCTTTGGACAAAGCGCTGGTGGCGGTTCAGTTTCAATTCTTCCAGTTATGAAGGAGGCGAACCAGTATTTTCAGAAGGTTATTGCTCAGAGCGGTTCTACCACATTGGCATTTCCGGTTGAATGTGAATCCGCACAGAATAAGACCAGGGCTTTACTTGAATACACTGGCGCCAAGACAATGGATGATATTATGGCACTAAGTGAAGAAAAACTCCAGGAGGCGTATGTAAATGCAGTTGGCAATTATACGTCCTGTCCTTATTATGGGACAGAGGTTCTTCCTGAGGCGCCTATCGAATTATACAGGAAGGGCTATGCAAAGCATATATCCATAATGGCAGGCAGCACAGCCGATGAGGCAAGGTTGTTCATGGGCGAAGGCCCATCATTAAGCTTGGAAGAGCAGAAGTTGTTTGCCCAGCGTAGCGTAGGTGACGCAGCAACCTACTTAAAAGAAGAAGACAAGAAGTATTATGAAGAATTTAAACGAGTATGCAGAACTCAGGAGCCAGGACTTATTGAGACTGAGTTAATTAATGAGCTTATGTTCAGAATCCCTATGCTCCAGCAGCTGGATGTTCAGAGTGCATTCAACAAGACATACAGCTACTATTGGTCATATCCGGGTAGCAATCCGGATGTGGGAGCAGCCCATTCTGTAGAGCTTTTGTTCGTATTTGACCTTCGCTGCGTTGGTACGGATAGTGCTTTTAACGGTACGAATATTCCTGAAGAGATTTTCACGACCGTTCAACAGATGTGGACTAATTTTGCACGCTGTGGCAATCCTTCGACAGACACTGTTGAATGGAAGGCCTACTCGGCCGAGGATCAGAACGTCATGAACATTGCCGGACCTGATAACATGTATATAGAACATGATCTTTTATCAGACCAGTACAAGGCCGTGCTTCCTTTGCTTGATTATTATCAGTTCATGGAGAACTATTTTACTCCTCGCTATCTTTTGGAAATCGTTGCCGCTCGTGACCAGAATTCATAGGCTCTGCCTATAATACATACAGATGCGACGGATTATGATTATATATAAAAAGGAGTATAATAGTAATGAAATTCTTGAATGGAGCAAAAAGTAAGATAGCTATTGTTATAGTAGTGGTAATGATGGTATCTTTATGCGCTTGTTCTACAAAGCAATCAGAGGCTGATAGGGAGACAATTTATCAGGTTGCGTTGTTGCAGTCATTAACACAAGGATACTATGATGGCATTATCAAGACAAGCGAACTCAAGAAGCATGGAGATATAGGCATCGGGACATTTGAGGGTGTTAACGGTGAGATGATTGTGCTTGATGGAAAGGTATATCAGGCCCTTGGTGATGGCTCTGTTAAAGAGGCAAGTGATGAGGAGACCATACCGTTTTCTAATGTTACTTTCTTTGATAAGGACGGAAGTGAGGAGCTCTCTGGAGTCAACGATATTAATGCTTTAAAGGGAAAGCTAAATGATATAGTTGATAAGAATGGAAAGAACATGTTCTATTTCGTCAAAATAAAAGGTACATTCAATCAGATGAATGTTCGTAGCGAATTGAAGCAGGAGAAACCTTATAGGACACTTGATGAGGCACTTAAGACAGATCAGAGAGAATTTACTTATGACAATATAAATGGTACAGTTGTTGCATTATATTGCCCTGATTATATGGGCGGTCTAAATACTCCAGGCTGGCATTTCCATTTTATATCTGATGATAAGACTAAGGGTGGTCATATTCTTGAGCTAAAATTCGATAAAGCAACTGTAGAATATGATACAACTCCTGGATTTGAAATGATTCTAACTAATAATTCTGACTTCCAAAAGATGGAATTATCTAAGGACGTTAGTGCTGCAATTAAGAAAGTAGAGACGAACGAATAAAAGGTTTACTCGTAGAAAAATAGCCAAAACACGACAAAAACCAGGTGAAAACTCTTGACAAGCCCAATGTGACTAGAGTATAATGGTCAGGCTGACATTGTGAGAAAGTGGCATTTCACTAGCCCCGAAATGCTCTTTTTACAAATAAATAGCAGGAAATTTATTTTTTGGACATTTGGTAGATGGACTGCTAACCTTGTTTTACTATTAAGGAGGAAATAATGATGAAGACTTATATGCCTAATCCAACACAAGTTGAGAGAAAATGGTATGTAGTAGACGCAGAAGGTCAGACACTTGGTCGTCTGTGTTCTGAGATTGCCAATGTATTAAGAGGTAAGAATAAGCCTATATATACACCTCATGCAGACTGTGGCGATTATGTAATCGTTGTAAATGCAGAGAAGATTAAGGTTACTGGTAAGAAGCTTGACCAGAAGATTTACTATCACCATTCAGAGTATGTTGGTGGTATGAAGGAGACTAACCTTAAGACAATGCTTGAGAAGCATCCAGAGAGAGTTATCGAGCATGCAGTTAAGGGAATGCTTCCTAAGGGACCTCTTGGTAGATCAATGTATAAGAAGTTATTCGTATATGCAGGTCCTGAGCACAATCATCAGGCTCAGCAACCAGAGAGTTTGACATTTTAATTAGGAGGTAAAGTAAATTGGCTAAGAAGAATGATAATAAATACTACGGAACTGGAAGAAGAAAATCATCTGTTGCCAGAGTATATCTTGTACCAGGTTCTGGTAAGATTACAATTAACAAAAGAGATATTGACGAGTACCTTGGTCTTGAGACACTTAAGGTAGTTGTTAGACAGCCACTTGTTGCTACTGATACACTTGATAAGTATGATGTACTTGTTAATGTTAAGGGTGGCGGATATACAGGACAGGCTGGTGCAATCAGACATGGTATTGCAAGAGCTTTACTTGAGGTTGATGCTGATTACAGACCAACACTTAAGGCAGCTGGTTACTTAACAAGAGATCCTCGTATGAAGGAAAGAAAGAAGTACGGCTTAAAGAGCGCACGTCGTGCACCACAGTTCTCAAAGAGATAATCAAGAATTATATCGAAGAGATTACAATCCCTCGCAGAAATGCGAGGGGTTTTTTATGCACTAGCCTTCTTCTTATTAATGAAGAACATCACAACGCCGGCGCCAATTATGACTGCATATCCAATGAGGCTGAAAGCGTCTGGGAATTCTCCAAGGAAAAGCATTCCTAAAAGGGCTGCGAATAGTATGTTGGTATAGTCATATACTGATATTTCGCTGGCTGGTGAATATGTATATGCTTTGGTAATAAATATTTGTCCGATTGATGCTGACACTCCTGTTAGTAACAGAAATGCAAGCTGTTCTAAGGTCATAGGCTTAAAGTTAATAATCATAAATGGAACACAGGCTATACACGAAAATGCTGAGAAGAACAGCACAATAACAGGTCCTGGCACTTTCTTGAAACTACAAAGTCTCACATAAGTATATGCTAATCCTGCAAATGCACCACTTGATAGGCCAACTAAGGCAGGAAGGGATGTTAATATGTCCCCATCTGGTTTAAGGATGAATACTGCTCCTAAAAAGGCGGCGATAGCGCATAACACCTGATATGATTTTGGCTTTTCTTTAAGCAGGAATATTGAGAAAATGATTGCGAAGAATGGGGACAGCTTGTTAAGCATGGCCGCATCACTTATATTAATCATTCCTATTGCATAGAAGTTGGTAAATATTCCAAGGGTTCCGAAAGCAGCACGAAGAAACAGATATTTCAATCCTCCTTCACCTGTGGTAAATGGAATCTTATTTTTGAGCATAATGAATAATGCCACGAAGGCTGCAATGAGATTTCGAAAAAAGGCCTTCTCCATCACTGGCAAATCCCCTGACAGCTTGATGAACAAATTCATAAAGGCGAATCCGAGAGCGGCAATTATTATACAAATAATGCCCTTTTGTCTTCGTTCTATATTAAGTTTTTTACCTTTTGATTTAATTTTTTCGTCCATATTATAAAAATATAGCATTTTTAATGAAAAATGTTGACAAATTTTTTGAAAAATATGTTATTCTTGTATATAAGAAGGGGAAGTTGCATGGAGGGTTTCCTATGCTAGTTAGAAAATGTATATCACTAAAGAAATATAATAATCTTGCAAAATATGCAAAGGTAGATGATTCGTATTATAAATACAGACGTGGTACTAACTACTGCGTTACTTTGTATTGCGAGCTTGAAGAGAACGAGACGAAGGAAGATCCGCTTAATGATGTGCTAGAGCAGTACAAGGTTCAGCGTACGGGATTCGAGAAATATAATGAGCTTAATGGCAAGAGATTATATATGTTCGAGTTGGAAGGTGCCTGTGAGGAAGAGAGCGACAATAAGGCTGCAATTGCCAAGGTTGCGAAGTTTGCAGGCAAGAGAGTATTTAATGCTGAAGTGGGGGAATTTCTTGAACTAAGAGTTCGTGCCCTCAAGGATGATGAGCAGTAGGGCGGCGCTATGAGTAAGATGGCTTTATTAAGCATGTCCAAGGTCTATGAAAGGGAAGACTTTTATAGACCTTTTATTAATTCGTATGAATATATAGATTGTAGTGATATTGATGGTACCAACTGCTATGTTGACAAGGAGGCCTTGAAGGAACTACGAGGGCGTCTTGAAGGCATTGACGCAAGAGGTATACATTATATAGATTCAGGTAACTATCACTATCTAACACATCTGTTCTTAGAGAAAATCCCTAGAGAATTCGAATTAGTACTAATTGACAAACATCCTGACTGCAAAGCATCCATGTTCGAGTATCTCATGTCCTGCGGAAGCTGGGTTAAGGATGCTCTATTTAATCTTCCCAATCTAAAGCGAGTATATATGATAGGCGTTGACACAGAGCTTCTATATGAACTAGATGACCTTGGGAAATGTAGAGAACAGGCCCTTGTTGTCAGAACGCCTTCCAAGCTGTCTGAGAGCAAGCTTCCTATATATATGTCAATTGATAAGGATGCTCTTGAGGAATCTATTGCAAGTACTAATTGGGACCAGGGAAATATGTCTCTTGAAGAGCTAGATGAATGGATAGATTACATATTAGATAATCGTTATCTTATAGGTGCAGATATATGTGGAGAGGCGGACTTTGAAGCGCCAGAAGAAGCGCACCATAAGAATAGTGATATTAATGGTCACCTATATGAAAGGCTGATTAATAATTAGTGGAGATTAGTCTTGTCTAATTTGTACAAATTAGACATAAGAATAAGTATAGTATGCACAAAAAATAGTCGTTATTTGATAAAATTCTTGAAAAATAAAAATGGTAGCAATATAATTAATTAAAAGAATTAATTAATGGCATTAATTAATTACTAATTAAGGAGGAGATAGTAAAAATGTCAAAAGGGAAAAAAATACTAATCATTTTGATTACGGCGATTGCAGCTGGTGCATTTGTTTTTGCTGGTATTTACATGCTGAAGAATCCGCCAACATTTTCATCAGAGGCTACAGAGTTAGCTGACAGTCTTAAGATTGAAGATTTTAACTATGAAGTTAAACAGGCGAATATCAAAGGTGAGAACAAATATGTATTAGATGTTACTAATAATTCTCAGTTTGAAGTAATTTCAGCAGGTATGTACTATAAGACAAAGAGTGATGCAACAGAAGACCAGTTGAAGGTATTCGAGGAATTTGTCAAGACTGCTGGAGATAGCGGAAGCAAGGTTGAGAACGTTATCCTATTTGGTTCAGAAGAGACATATATAGCACCTAAGGGTGGCAAAGCAAGTAACATTGCTCTTAACTTAGGTATTGCATCTCAGGTTACTAATGAAGAACAGCAGCCAACTGTTGAACAATTCGCATTGCTTGAGCCAAGCATGTTCATGATTGTGTTCAAGGGTAACAAAGATGATTTGTATAATGCTTATTATGATATTGAGAAGAAGGCTTGGGATATCCAGAAGTCTGGTGCAGCGGTTGATGTTAATAAACTGCCAGAGGGATGCGATGAGAAGCTGATGCCTAAATTAGACAATCATTTATATTATTCTATGCAGACAGATAATAAGAAAGAATACGATGTAAATGCATTCGGTCTAACTCAGGAAGAGTTCAAAGCGTACACAGAATCTCTTAAGAGTCAGGGCTTCACTAAGTCACTTCACGAAGAGGTGCTTAACGAAGGCGCTAGAGAAGAGTTCTATGGTGAAGACGGTAATGGAACAACAATTACGATATTAATCGATTATGGACGTAAGATTACTGAGATTAATATTGTCAAATCATAATAGGGAGGAGAGATAACAATGCAAGAAGCAACGGTAGATACAAAAGCGCCAGATAAGAAGCCTGTTAATCCACAGCCTCAGGCGCAGAAATTGACCGCTAGTAATATTATTGGTTACGCGCTGGGCGATACAGGTGGAGTTCTAGCGTTTGGTGTAATTAGTACATTTTTAAATATGTATTATACTGATGTATTCGGTATTAATGCAGCACAGATTGCTATTTTGTTCTTAGTAGCAAGAGTATGGGATGCTATTAATGACCCTATAATGGGAAGTGTCCTTGATAGATTGAAGCCAAGAAAGACTGGACGTTTCCGTCCATGGATTTACTTCTTCTCTTTCCCAATGATTATTTCATTGATTTGCTTATTCTTGCCAGTTAATGATTTATTCAATATGACATCATCACAATTATTAATATATGCTTACATTACATATATCTTCTATGGAATGATGTACACTGGTGTTAATATTCCTTATGGTTCAATGGCAACAGTTATGACAACTGACATTAAGGAAAGATCAACACTTTCTATGGCAAGAACATTTGGTGCAGGTATTGGACAGCTTGCTGGTTCTGTAATACTTCCAATGGTTGTATATTCAGTAGCAAGTTCTGGAGCAAAATACCTTGATGGACATAAGCTGTTCTTCGCAATTCTCGTAATTGTAGGTCTTCAGATTATTGCTTATCAGTTGAACTACAGATTGACTAAGGAGACAGTTATTCCTGAAGCTAAGAAGAAGGAAGCAAGTATTGGAACTACACTTAAGTCACTTCTTAAGAACCGTCCATTCGTAACATTATCACTTGCAAGTATGCTTCTTATCGCAGGTAATATGTTCACTAATACTGCTAATGGATACTTATTCAAGAACTTCTATAATACACCTGGTTTACAGGCATTGGTACCAATTGCTACATATCTTCCAATGGCACTTGTAATACCATTCCTTAATAAGCTGGTATTGAAGTTCGGTAAGAAAGAGCTTTGTGGATTCGGTGCATTCGTTTCTGCAGCAGCATACCTTATTATGTTCATCTGGAAGATTCCTAATCCATATATCTTCCTGGGATTCCTATTACTTACAGGAATTGGACTTTCATTCTTCACAATGGAAGTATGGGCTATCGTATCAGATGCAATTGACTATCAGGATAAGCTGACTGGAAGAAGAGAAGAAGGTACATCATACGCTATCTTCTCATTCTTCAGAAAGATGGGTCAGACAGTAGCTGGTGTTGGATTCAACGCGTTACTTGCATACATCGGATATGTATCAGTTAATAATGAATCACTTACAGTACTTGAGTCATTACAGAAGCCATTCTTCAGCAACGTAGTACAGTCTACAGATGTAAACAATGGTATCTATACACTTGCAACACTTGTACCATTCATTATGTATCTAATAATGGCACTTCTAATGCAGTTCGGATACAACATTGGTAAGAAGGACGCTATTGCTCTTAAGAATGAGCTTGAAGAGAGAAATGCCAAGAGAGATGCGCAGGCGAAAAAGTCTCAGGAGGCATAAAATAATAAAACTTAATCATTAAGTACTTGAAAAATTATTCCCCTTGTCTTATAATTAATTAAAGCTGTTAATTAATTATATGCAAGGGGGTTTTTTATGATTACACTAGACTCTTTAAGTAAGATGAAAGTTAAGGTTGGAACAGGTACGAACAACTTTACAATGAGCAGAGGAAGCTTCGTATATTCTATGAGCAATTCCTATGAATCAACGCTTACATTTGTTGACAAAACTAATGAAGGCAATCGTACCACTTTACATTTTACAGATCCAAAGAGGGATGAAGACCATTACTTCAATATTTCTGAGGAAAATGGAGATATTGAAGTGACATACGACAGCAAGGCTACAGATATTAACAGATACTGGATAAGCTTCGACGCCAATCCATCTGAGCATATTTATGGCTGTGGCGAGACATATTCCAAGTTCGACCTTAAGGGAGAGAATGTAAGGATATGGGTTGCTGAGCATCAGAATACCAACAGAATTGGTAAGAAGCTTATTAGAGAGATGTTCTTCGGCAAGAAACCTAAGAAGGTTCTTCCATTTAAGAAGTTCGAAAGCTACTATGCACAACCAACATACGTATCGTCTGATAAGTACTTTGTGCATGTATTTATTGATAATTATGCAGAGTTCGATTTCAAGGTTCCTAATCAGACAACATTGTACCTGCAGGACAAGCCACATTTTGTAGTTAAGAAGGCTGATTCCTTCACAGAGTTGTCTTCTAAGGTGTCAGACCTGTTAGGCCATCAGAGACAGCTTCCAGAGTGGACATACGACGGTGCAATTCTTGCGGTTCAGGAAGGCTGTGATGTAATTGATGCTAAGATTGCAGAGGCTGAGTCAAAGGGCATTAAGATAGCAGGTATCTGGAGCCAGGATTGGTGCGGCTGTAGGCGTACTAAGTTCGGCTATCAGGTAATGTGGAATTGGCGATATGATAAGGAAGACCAATACGCTAACCTGCCAGAGAAGATTAAGGAATGGAATGCCAAGGGAATTAAGTTCCTAGGATATATCAATCCATTTATTGCGCTTGAGAAGGACATTTACGAGGAGGCTAAGGCCAACGGATATTGCGTTAAGGACAAGGATGGCAATGATTATCAGGTAACAATCACAACATTCCCTGCAGCAATGGTTGACTTTACCAATCCAGATGCCTACGAGTGGTACAAGGGATTAATTAAGAACAATATGATTGGCATCGGTCTTAGCGGATGGATGGCAGACTTCGGTGAGTACCTTCCAGTTGACTGTGTACTTCACAGCGGTGAGGACCCATACGAAATGCATAACAGATGGCCAGCTATCTGGGCAAAGCTTAACAATGAAGCTATTGCAGAGGCAGGCAAGGAAGGAGAGGTATTCTTCTTCACAAGAGCAGGTCATACAGAGACAATCAAGTATTCACACCTTATGTGGAATGGAGATCAGCATGTAGACTGGTCGCTTGATGATGGTATCGCTGCTGTAATTCCAGCTACATTGTCACTTGCAATGAGTGGTTATGGAATGGCTCACTCAGATGTAGGTGGTTATACAACAATGAAGAAGATGCTATCAAGAAGCAAGGAGCTTCTATTAAGATGGGAAGAGATGAATGCATTCTCGCCATTATATAGATTCCATGAAGGTAACCAGCCAATAATGAATGTTCAGTTTGACGATGATGATGAGTTATATGCTCAGCTTAAGAAGTTCACAGACACTTATGTACGCCTTAAGAGTTACCTAAAGGAGCTTGTTGATGAAAATGTTAAGAATGGTACACCTGTAATGAGACCACTATTCTATCATTACGATGAGCCAAGAGCATATACAGAGTCATTAGAGTATATGTTAGGAAGAGACATGCTTGTAGCACCTGTTATTGATGCTAAGGCAGATACTAAGACAGTATATCTTCCAGAGGATGAATGGGTACATTTGTATTCAGGCAAAGAGTTCGACGGAGGAATGGTTATTGTAGGAGCACCAATTGGTGAGCCACCAGTATTTATCAGGAAGAAATCTGATAAGTTCGACGAGCTTATGAGTCTTGCAAAGTAGTTATTAACAACAGCTAGCCGGCCAGTGCTTAGCACAAGAAGCGGGTTATGTAATATAAATTAAGATTATTATTTAGGAGGAATTAAGAAATGAAGTATTTTCTAGACAGCGCAAAAATTGATGAAGTGAGAGAGGCATATGATACATTTGGTATCGATGGAGTTACAACTAACCCTAACCATATTAAGTTATCAGGTAAGCCATTTAAGGAAGTATTACAGCAGTTCGCTGATTTCGTTAAGGAGAAGGGAATCGAGGGATATGAGAAATTCCCTATTTCAGTAGAGATTAATCCTCATCTTGACAATGCAGATGACATGGTAGCTATGGGTAAGGAGATTGCAGGTATGTGTCCTAACTTCGTAATCAAGATTCCTTGCACATTAGCAGGTGTTACAGCAGCAAGAAGACTTGAGCAGGATGGAATCAGAACTAATGTTACATTAATCTTCTCACCATCACAGTCTATCTTACCAATGAAGAATAACTCACTTTTCATCTCTCCATTCATCGGATGGAAGGAGAATTCTGGTGAGGATTGTGTTCAGTACATCGAAGACATCTGCACAATCAGAGATAACTATGGATTCGATACAGAGATTATCTGTGCTGCAGTTAGAAATGGTAAGCAGTTCAATGACTGTGCTGTATCTGGCGCTGACATCGTTACAGCTGGTCTTCAGGTATACAAGGATTCTATGTATCATCCATTCACAGACTTCGGAATGAACAAGTTCCAGGCTGCATGGGATGCTACAGTAACTGACTAATATATAATAGAATAGTATTACATAGTAAAGGAGTAGAATAATGAAAATAGGTTTTATTGGATTGGGAATAATGGGCGAGTCAATGTGTGAGAACATTGTTAAGAAGCATGACGATGACGTATTTGTATTTGACTTCAATGAGGCACAGGTTGACAAGCTAGTTGGTGTTGGCGCTAAGAAATGTGCTAACTCTACAGAGGTTGCACAGAATGCTGACGTTATCATTTCTATGGTTCCAAAGTCAGAGCATTCTAAGGCTGTATATGATGAGGTTGCTAAGGTAACAGATTCATCTAAGATTTGTATTGATATGAGTACTATTGATCCATCTGTATCAGTTGAAATTTCTAAGATGGTTAAGGCAACAGGCGCTCAGTTCGCTGACGCTCCAGTTGTTAAGTCTAAGCCAGCTGCTATCGCAGGTAAGCTTGGAATTTTCGTTGGTTGTGATGAGGACCTTTATGACAAGATTGTTCCTATCCTTTCATATATGGGTGAGAACATTAAGAGACTTGGCGGCAACGGTGCTGGTCTTGTAATGAAGATTTGCCATAACGCATTAGTATCACAGATTCAAAATGGTGTTAACGAGATGCTTGTACTTGCTGGCAAGAACGGAATCGACATTCCTACATTTGCAGAGTGCGTGTCATTCGGTGGCGGACAGAACTTCTACCTTGATTCGAAGAAGGATGCTCTTGCAGCAGAGGATTACACAACAGCATTTTCTGTACAAAATGAGTACAAGGATATCGGAATCTGCTTAAATCTTGCTAAGGAATGTGGCGTTAAGGTTCCTGGCGAAGAGAATGCAATGAAGGTATACGAGGCTGCTATGGAAGCAGGATATGGCCCAGAGGACTGGATTGCTACATATAAGGTAGTAAGAGACCTATAAGATTTAGATTAACTATGAAGGGGTTATAATATGAGTGATTTGCTTAAGAGTCTTAATGAAGTTAATGACGTGAAGATATGGTCGGTATACGACGAAGAGTTCAACTCATTTGGCCAGGTTCTAAAGGGATATGACGTATCAGAACTTATAGAATATATGGAGGCTAATACGGATATTCCTGATGATGGAAATGTATATGTTCCATCGGAAGAGCCAATGGAGTTAACCCACATTGCGAGAACGATTAAGAGCGTAATCTATGGTGGTATGCCAATTCAGATTGGTTATTGTAATGGTAGGAATTCTACATATAACGGCTTTGAGTATCACAAATGCAGTGAGATTAATATCGCTGTAACAGACATGATGCTTGTACTTGGCCATTCCTATGATATAGAGAACTGCCATTATAACAATGACGACGCTACAGTATTCTTTGTGCCTAAGGGAACAATGATTGAAATGTATCAGACAACCCTTCACCTGTCACCACTTAAGGTGTGTGATGAGGGCTTCAAGGCTGTGGTTGTTCTTGCAGAAGGAACTAATACTCCTCTTTCCACCAAGGAAAAGAGGGAGAGAGATACTATTATTAATAGTATTGCTAATAGGAATCGTGAGGATCAGGATATGGAGACAGAATTGCTTCTTGCCCGCAACAAATGGGTGATTGCACATCCTGACAGAAAGCCGCTAATCGACCAGGGTGCATATCCTGGAATCATTGGCGATAACAAGGAACTATTTTATTAGGAGAAAAGATATGAAAGATTTTCAAGTTGCATATATTCCAATTGGAGTGCCAACATATCATTTAGAAAGTGCAAGGGAGCAGTTCGACAAGTCAGTTAAACTATTAAACAGCTTAGCCGACAATGTGAAGGTTCCTAAGGATTTGCTACTTTCTATTGATGACTTAGATGAGTTCTTAGATACCATAAGTCCTGATTTGATTGTGCTTCAAAATGCCACATTTGCCAACGCAGCTTATGCATCACAGGTGCTTAAGAAGTTCGATAGCCCTATCTTGCTATGGACACTTCGCGAGCCTGTAATTGACGGAACAAGACTTCGTCTTAATTCCCTAACAGGTGCTTATTCTGCGGCAAATGCTATTAAGTCATTTAGGGAAGAGCCTTTCCAATATATATTTGGTGCCCCTGATGAGGAAAATGTTGAAGCTAAAATTAAGGCGGTAATTAATGCAGCCAGAGTTAAGAAGGAATTGACTGAGCTCAAGCTTGCAGCAATTGGTCATACTCCACAGGGCTTCGGCTTCGGAAGAGCAATGGATGCTCAGATGATGTCCAAGTTCGGAGTGACTTTAGAGTCAATCGAAGCAAGAGAGCTTATGGACGTTGCTAAGGGATACTCTGACGAAGAGATTGAAGAGTTCATCAAGGATGCCAAGAACAGAATGGTTGGACTTGACAGCATCCCTGAGCAAAATGTTAAGGATTTCGCAAGACTATATAAGTCATATAAGGAATATGTTGATAACAACAACATTAAGGCCTTAGCCTCAAGATGCTGGCCAGACTTCTTTACAGCATTTGGTACACCTGTATGTGCAGTGCTCTCAATACTTAACGACTTAGGTGTTGTAGCAAGCTGCGAGGCTGATACTTACGGCGCATTATCAATGTACGTTGGAGCCAGTCTTACAGGTCAGTCGGTGTTCTTCGGCGATCCTGTATCAATGGATGAGTGGGAGAATTCTATTACAATGTGGCATTGCGGTATGGCTGCTTGTACTCTTGCACAGGATGACAAGGCAAATGTTGGTGTACACTGTAACAGGAAGATTGGACCAACACTTGACTTTGGAAGCAAGGGAAGTGACGAGGTTACAATCTTTAGAATTGGTCTTGATTCTAAGGGCAACTATCGCTTCTTCGTAGCAGGAGGCGAGGCTTTAGAAGTTCCGAAGCGCTTTACAGGAACATCAGTTGTTGTTAAGACTAATAATGACGCAGCACAGATTGTTAATGATACAATTCTTCAAGGCTGGGAGCCGCATTTTGTAGTATGTTATGGTAATGTTGTAGAAGACATTAAAGCACTAGCTGATATGCTCAATATAGAATGTATTTGTATGTAAGGAAGTTCCAACATGTACAAAAATGGCATAAATATGGGACAGGTAAAAAAACAGAATAGAAGCTCTATATTAAGGTATATGAACTCCCATGCCGACGTCTCTCGAAAGGAGATTGCCGAGGCTACTGGACTTACAGCAGCTGCCGTAACCCAGATATGTAATGACTTCCTGAAGGAAGGGCTTATTAAGGAATGTGGTACGGTAAATGATGTGTCAGGAGCTGGCAGGCGTAAGGTGATGCTTCGCATTAACCATGAGTTTGCCTACATTATTGGTGTCAACATTGAGAGCCACGATACAGTAATAGTAATATCTGATTTGGGTGGAAATGTGATATCAAGGGCTAACCTTGAAACGAATAACGAGATTCCTCCTGAGGAATTTGTTGGCGAAGTGGCAAGCCGTATAGATGAGATGCTAGATGAGAATCCAGAAGCTAGAAAGAAGGTTATCGGCGGATGCGTCGCAATAAGTGGTGAGGTTGACAGAGAAAAAGGTGTATCCCTAAGGGCGTATAGTATTTGGCGCCAGGAAGTGCCTGTGTGTTCACTTTTAGAAGAGAAGACAGGCTTCAAATTCATAATTGAAAATAATATTGATGCATTTGCCATGGCAGAGATTGTGTATGGAACAGGAATGAAGAGTGAGAATATTCTTGTTCTTAAGTGGGGGCCTGGAGTAGGCTGCACTATTATAATTGACAACAAGCTCTACGAAGGAAGACATGGCAGAAGTGCTGAGATAGGACATTTCATAGTTGAGAAGGACGGAGAGTTATGCTCATGCGGAAGACGTGGCTGCCTTGAGACTAAGATAAGCTACAAAGCAATGAAGCGTAAGAAGCCTTTTAAGTTCAATGAGTTTGCTGATGTGTACATGGATTTCTCTGAAGAGATTGACTTATTCGCTAGGACACTTGTTAATTCAATGTCTATATTAGCGCCTAACAGAGTGGTGCTTGCTGGTCGGTTCTTTGCTGATAAGAGAGTAAGGGACGAGTTGATTAAGTGTTGCGAATACTACGATAAGAAATACGACACAAAAAGAATCCTACATACTCCTCTCTTCGATAAAGAGGACTACATAGGACCTGTTGCAACATATATAGAACGAGAACTGTTCTAAGCATTTACTATAATTATTTATCAAGAATATCGTCGATATCCTTAAATCCAGGAATTCGAGTAATAACCATGACTGTATCACCTTGTTTGATGCAGTCATTTCCTTTTGGTACGATAAATGTGTCGCCTCTCCTAATGAAGCCTACAACAGTACCTTTTTTGAAAGACAAGTCCTTAAGCGGTGTATCAGTTGCCTTGGTTGAGTTGTCGATTAGGAATTCAAGGACCTCAACCTGGTCATCATACATATGATACAGAGCCTGAATCTTACTACCAGAAGCACTTTTCATGGCGCGGGCATATGCAACTATTGCTTCGGTTGTAATGTTGCCTGGGAAAAGAGTTGTGCCTGCATTAAGATTAGCTATTGTCTCATGGAAGGAGCCTCTGTCAAGCTTGGTTATAATCTTGGCGTTAGAGTTTGCCTTCGCATGTAATGCAAGAATTATATTCTCTTCATCAATTCCTGTAAATGGAACAAATGCCTGAGAGTCTTCTAAGCCCTCTTCTATGAGAAGTCCTTCGTTGGCTCCGTCACCATTTATAATAATGGCTTCTGGAAGAACTTCTGTAAGCTGTTCGCACCTTTTCTTGTCGCGCTCGATAATCTTAACAGCAATCTTATTTCTTATTAATTCTCTTGCTAAGAAAAATGAACAATATCCGCCACCAATTATCATACAGTTCTTAACCTTAGGGTTATCTATTTTCATTTTCTTGAAGAAATACCTAACAACCTTCTTCGGTGCAATAAGAGAAATGTGGTCTCCTGCTTTAAGTACGAAATCACCCCTTGGAATATGTATTCCATCGTTAGGACGATTAACAACAGGTATAATAAATGAACCGGGGATGTCGTTATCAATCTGTGATATTGTTTCATTAAGGTGATTGCAATTATCTGGCAGGGTGAATCTAACAATTTCTGCCTTGCCACCTCCGATTAATGTAACATCATCTGCGATTGGAAGACTAAGAATTCTTGCAGCCTCCTTAGCAGCCTCTAGTTCTGGATTGATAATAAGCTTGATTCCAAGAGCGCTCTTAAGTAGATGAAGACTGTCATTGTATACAGGTGTTCTTACGCGGGCAATAGTTGGGATTCCCTTGATTGCTTTGACGAGGGAACAACATAGCAGGTTGAATTCATCTGACTTACTTACTGCCACGAACAAATCAGCATTCATTATATTCGCATCATTAAGAGCCTCTTCAGAAGCGCCATTTCCTACGATGCCAAGAATATCATATTGGTTAACTAAGTCATTAACCCTTTCAGCGTTGTTATCAATAACGGCGATTAGGAAGTCTTCATGATATAGTCTGTCGAGAATCTTCTCTCCGACTTTACCGCATCCTACTATTACTACATAAGGTTTGTCCTTTTTTGCATTAGCCATTTTTATGTTCTCCTTAATAGTTCATCTGCTAGACTATTCTATCACATTTTTTAATATATTTGAATGTACTTCATTATGGAAATATCTGTTAAGCGATTTTCTGTATGAGCGTACAGATATTTCCATAATAAAAATATACAGAAAAGTACTCCCATGCAGTTGGCGGATACACGAGAGTACTTTTCTATATATATATTAAGATTTTTAGGAGTCTTATTATCGCTACAACGAAATGTCTACACTTCGATTCATCTTTTTAGCGAGAGCGGATAATTCCTTCATATACGAAGAATCCTTGCCGAACAACTCTTCGTATTTGTCAGGGGAAATGTTAGTCGAAGCAGTAGAGCTAATTGACATATATCCTCCCTTAACTGAGATTCCTAAGCTCTTAAGCTCTGCGGAATACTTCTCTGTAAGAGACTTAATCTTCTTGGAATTAACGGCAATCTTACCTTCCTTCTGTGTACCAGAAGATGAAATTGTATAATTATATGCGTCGGTAAAGGACTTAAGAGTCTTGGCGAATTTCTCCTTGTTAAGCTTCTCGCTATTAGAAAAATCGAAAGATCCAATAGTCTTGATGGCTTTGCCTAGTGCAGAAGAGTCAGCAGATATAAGAGTCTTATTAGTTGCCTCTGCTCTGTTAGCTTTAACACATAGGTTTCTGTTAGGCGCATACACTTGTCTTAAGTACATATTAGTTGATACGCTAAAGCTTGCCATCTTTATCTCCTTCCCATTTATCCTTTCTCTTGTTATTTATATCGGACGAAATAGGGGAAATGTTAATACATTTTCGAAGGTCAATATTGCGAAGAAAGGGGCTTGTAATTATCACATCTTAGAATTTGCGGAAGGGCTTAAAATGATGTAGAATAAGTGAATGTAAAGTAATAGAAAAACTAATCGAGGAACTTAATAAATGATAAAAAGAATTACAACTCAAAAGGTACTTGCTGTCATTATTATAAGTGTAATGATAATAAGCCTGTTATCATATGTAAATATTACAACAAGAGCCGATAACAGTACTAATAAAGTGCAGGTGTCTGATGGGAGATTACTTGAAGGTATAGAGGCCTATAATAACGGAGAATATGGGGCAGAATATCTTGGCATACTTAACTACGGCAAAGAAGGTGTTGACAAGGACCACAAGAATGATTTCTCTTATAGGTTCAACATCAATGGTAGCGAAGTTATATACAAGATGTACAACGGGACTATGGATTCAGAAGGTAGGTATGATTATCCTCTTCAGAATCGATTGAAGGAAGGCTATCCTTATAAGATTACTGTAAAGGATTCGGTAGTTACTGATGTAACAGAGCTTCCATCAGAAGATGTTCCATTTGCGCCACAGTCTATTGGAGTACCAGGTGAGAAGACAGTTACGAATTTCCTTAAGAATGCCATGGGACCGATTGGAACAACTCTTTATATCTATGGTGGAGCATGGGATTGGCAGGATGTCGGTTCGTCTATTCAGGCAAGAACTATTGGTGTCCCTAAGGAATGGGTTAAGTTCTTCAATAGCCAGGATGTTAACTTTACTTATAAGAATACGGACGCTGAGCACAGCTTCTATCCATTTGGCGAATACAATGAGTATTATTATGCTGGAGCAGATTGCTCAGGATATGTTGGTTGGGCGCTTTATAATACATTTAATACAGAAAACGGTTTAGAGGGGTATGTAGGCAGTGCCCGGAGTATGGCCAAGGACTTAGCTGATGCGGGGCTTGGAGAATGGACTAAGGATATAAAGACTGCATCAGGGGAAGTTGACCTTAAGCCTGGAGATATTATGAGTATTAGCGCTCATCATATCTGGATTTGTCTGGGTACCTGTGATGATGGAAGTATCCTAATAGCACATTGTTCCCCTTCTGATAGTAGAACGAATATGCCAGGAGCAGGAGCACAGATAAGTGCAATAGGTACGAGTACAGACTGTGAAGCATATAAGCTTGCATATGAATATATGTCGAAGTATTATCCAAAGTGGTATGAGAGATATCCGATTTATCTTACTGACCCAGATGTATATCTCGACACAGAGAAAGGCAATGCGGGAAGATTTAGATGGACTGCAAATGGGCTGTCAGATTATGAGGGCATTCAGAATATGAAGCCAGCTGATGTACTTAAAGTTCTCTTTCCTGAGAATGAGACATCTGATAATACTGCTGAATCGGCAAATGATAATCAGACCGTCAAAGTAGAGTCAGTACCGAAGACTGGTGATAAGTGGTTGGATTGAATTAAATCACAATAACTTATGTTACGAAATAAGAAGAAGGGATTAATAGAGAATATGGAACAGGAAAAGGTTATAGTTATAGATTTTGGAGGACAGTACAATCAGCTCGTGGCACGTCGTGTCAGAGAGTGCAATGTGTATTGTGAGATATATTCTTACAAGACTGACCTTGAAGTGATTAAGAAGATGAAGCCTAAGGGAATCATATTAACAGGTGGCCCTAACAGTTGTTATGAGGCTGACTCTCCAACATGTACCAAGGAATTATTCCAGATAGGTGTCCCAATTCTTGGACTGTGTTATGGTGCTCAATTGATGCAACATGTCCTTGGTGGAACTGTTGAGAAGGCGGACCATAGGGAATATGGTAAGACTAAGACTTTTGTTAATCCGACATCAATGCTGTTTCAGGGTGTTGGACAAAAGAGTGCGTCTTCGGGAGTATATAATGGGGCTTATGCTGAGACATTTACAAGCGACCATGCTGAAAATGTAAATGAAACTATCGTATGGATGAGCCATTTCGATTACATATCTAAGATGGCACCAGGTTTCAAGTCTGTGGCCCATACTGCAGACTGTCCAGTGGCTGCATGTGAGAATGTAGAGGATTCCCTCTATGCAATCCAGTTTCATCCTGAGGTTTTGCATACCGCTGAAGGAACGAAGATACTATATAATTTCGTAAGAAATATCTGTGGCTGTGAAGGAAGCTGGAGAATGGATTCATTTGTTGAGAATTCTATTAAGGAGATTCGAGACCAGGTTGGAGATGGCAAGGTGCTTCTCGCATTATCAGGCGGTGTGGATTCATCTGTTCTTGCAGCACTTCTTGCCAAGGCTGTTGGCTCACAATTAACATGTGTATTTGTTGACCATGGTCTTCTTCGTAAGAACGAAGGGGATGAGGTTGAGTCAGTGTTTGGCCCATCAGGAGATTTCGATATTAATTTTGTTCGTGTAAATGCGGCTGAGAGATACTATAAGAAGTTAGAAGGCGTGTCTGAACCAGAGCGTAAGCGTAAGATTATTGGAGAAGAATTCATTCGCGTATTCGAAGAGGAAGCTAAGAAAATCGGTAAGGTAGATTTTCTGGCTCAGGGAACAATATATCCTGATGTTGTAGAATCAGGACTTGGTGGTGAGTCAGCAGTTATTAAGTCTCATCACAATGTGGGAGGTCTTCCTGACTTTGTTGATTTTAAGGAGATAGTTGAACCACTTCGCAATCTGTTCAAGGACGAAGTAAGAAAGGCTGGTTTAGAGCTGGGACTACCAGAATATCTGGTATTTCGTCAACCATTCCCAGGTCCAGGACTTGGTATAAGAATTATTGGCGAAGTCAGCGCAGATAAGGTTAGAATTGTTCAGGATGCAGACTTTATCTATAGAGAAGAAGTAGCTCTTGCAGCAGAAGAGTGGAAAAAAGAAAGAGCACGAACTGGTGAAGGCGTTGAATTAAAGCCAGACGCAACAGTACAGGAGAGGTTTGATTACGCATACAGCAACAATCCAGGCTGGATGCCAGATCAGTATTTTGCAGCTCTTACCAATATGCAATCTGTAGGAGTAATGGGTGATGAGAGAACCTATGATTACGCCATTGCTCTTCGTGCAGTGAAGACAATCGACTTCATGACAGCTGAAGCAGCTCAGATACCATTTGGAGTATTGCAGAAGGTAATGTCTCGAATCATCAATGAAGTAAGAGGCGTGAACCGCGTAATGTACGACCTTACAAGTAAACCGCCAGGAACGATAGAGATGGAGTAGACCCGCTAAAAGGTATTATTGCCCGCAAACCCTTGAATTTAAAGGGTTTGCGGCTTTTTGAATTTTAGTGATACGAAAATGATGAATTGTTCCAAGTGGTTTGCAGGTTGAAAAATGAGTAGTCTCATTTCTGTTATTTTTTTTTGATTTATATTTTTGCAAAGGAGTAACAAATTATGACAGCGTATTTTAATCAGAAAATTCGTGATAGATCACTTTAATTACTTTTGACAGGTATTCACTTGGATACCTGCTTTTTCGTGCATCTTGTGAGCGTACTTCATTTGATAGATTTTTGTTCAGACAATTTGGCAGCATAGGTGGATAATCTTTTGATCATGTTATCATTTGACATTTTGCAGATATTGATTATTTCAAATAATTCCGGATCGGCTGTTTTAGATATGGTATATGAAACAGGCATAGGATCATCAGACTGGTCTGTCAAGTACTCAACAGATGTATTTAGAACATTTGCAATGACTGTTATTGTTTGAATAGAGGGTATTCTGGTGCCCGCTTCGTATCGCAAATATGCCGGTTGCGAAAGCTGCATTCTTTTGGCCGCTTCTAATTTGCTGATGCCAATTTTTTCTCTGCATTCTTTTAATCTGGATATATTTAATGAAACATTCATAGTAAGTAATTCCCTCAAAAAAATCATTATATAAAGGAAGGATTGATCGCTATAGATTATCAAAACCCTCATTGATTATACCATTGGAATATGTTATTATCAATATACCAATGGTATAATCGCAAAAGGGGGGGGAAGATATCTTGACAAAGAATGACAATAATAAGATGGAAAAGATAATGGCGGCATCTCCGGAGACATTATCCCTAATTATTACAGAAGAGGAATGCTATCTGGTATTAAAGGCGCTTGATCTGTATAGCCGGATTTGGATAGGTCAATATGACAGAATTGATGATTTGAGCATTTATGATACCGGAGATAAGTGGAATCAGAATTCTGTAAGTCACATGTTGTTTCAACAGATTCGTGATTTACTGATTCCGTATTTAGCCAGACGTGGTGATTATACATGCTGTTCCTTGGGCATATGGAGTGAGAAAACAGATATCAGGGCAATAAATGCGTATGACATCCAGCAACGACTACGGTATGAGGTGTCATGGTATAATAACCCTGAGGGGGATATAACAGTGAATTATGATAAGCCGTGGATCAGGGGGGATTTAGGAGATTTTTCTGTTTTTTGTCATAGAAATGACGATGATGTAATCGTTACGCTATATTTATCTGAGGAACAATTAAAAACAATACAAACAGCTCTGGAAGTATTGAGGTTATTAATCAGACGAGAAATAAAGCCTGCTTTTATGTTCTTTACATCGAATGAAGAGGCGTTGTCTGTTGCTGAGGAACTTACAAAAGTATACAAGGGATTTGAGTTTCGTTCATTTTCGTCTGATAAGGATTATGGAAGAAAGATATATGGGGATCTTATAAGTAAGACAGCTATGCTGATGGAAAGGATTAATAAAACAAGTGAAGAAAAAGCGTATGTGGAATATATCCGAGTGAATGTACCGCCAGCCAATCCTTTCATACCTTTTGAGGAAGCGGTGAAAATATTAGACCAGTCGTTTGAACATTTCAAAAAGACCAGAAGAAAGATTCCGCCAAATGATGTCTTGAATTATCCGGGGGCCGGTTTCCTTACAAAAGTAATTGGAAGAGAACGTTCTACAACAGACTATCTGCTGGTGTGGTATGAAGGAAAAACCAGAACTGAGTATTATTATGTGGGTGAAGATTTTTTATTCAAACACGGTGGACAGATAGATATTCCTAGGGATATAAAAGAATACATTCGATTGAAGTGCAAAAAAAGGAAGAATCATGGGAAAAGAGATTGACACAACAATAAAGGAAATTGTTAATCAAATGAATGATTTAGGGCAGGAAGCATATTATGAGTACTTGGGACCGGTAGAAAAACTGTGTGACAACGAAAATGCTTCCGAAAATGAAGTTGGACTGATGTTGGATTATCTGTTTGATTTTTGTGGTAATGACAAGGTCCTTGGTTTGTATAAAAAGGTATGTCGTACATTTTATAAAAAATACCCGGGGTGTATAGCAGAATATATTATGCAATACCGCATGGAGTATGATACAGAACCGTCAGATTATTAGAGATGCAGGGAGGAAATATAATCATATGAAAACTATTCAACAGGTATTGATAGAAACAGATCACAAATCAATAGAATCTGCCTATTTTTATGAGCATCCGATTAATCTATGGGAAGTAAAGGACTTTGATGATATTACGATCGGAGAATTTAATAATTGTATATCTGCCAGGTTTCAGGACTTTCTGAATAGACTATGTGAGATGAATGCAGAAGCTAGTCCGGAAAAGCAGGGAATATTATTTGTGTATAAATCGCAAACGCATGATATTATATTAGATGAGGTGGTAGGACTAATTCACGCAGATGAATTAATGGGTACGGAGGAGCTTGAGAATCTTCCTTTATATGCATATGAATTTACGGAACAAAAAGAGGCGTTAAGTTTCCTCGTTTCAGATAATAAGTTGACACAGGATAACATAATGGATGTGATTGTTGATTTTTTACATGAAATATCTTTCTTTGGGTATGATCAGGAAAGCCTTGAAGAAGAAAAGAAACAACTCGATGAATCGATTAAGGAATGCGAGGAACATCCGGAACGATTGATTACATTTAATCATGAGGAATTCTGTAGAGAATATGGAATTCCAATTACGGAAGAATACCCAGAGGAGAACGAAAAGAAAAAAGCATTCTATGATGCGGGGATGGAATATACGCGGTATTGTAAAGTAATAGAACTACAAAGGATAAAGGATTCGTTTGGAAAATAGAGCGGATAGATTTGGAAAGGATGCAATATGGGAAGTATTAATGAGATTGTTTTATTTGAAACTGATGATAAAGAAGTAACGTTATCAGTACCAATGGATGGAGACACCGTATGGCTGACGCAAGAACAAATGAGTAGTCTATTTGCTACTGCCAGATCATCTATAGCATACCATATCGGAAATATTTTCAAGGAGGGAGAACTTGAGAAAGATACTTCTGTCGAAATTTTCGACAGAAGTACAAATAATGCATCAAGACCACCGAAAT